>Ga0209182_10000311_pt1 | contig 12683 bp, 8 predicted proteins | sample LakBais05cmmetaG_FD_185474 | JGI IMG/M metagenome (GOLD analysis project Ga0209182, IMG submission 185474) | Lake sediment microbial communities from Lake Baikal, Russia to study Microbial Dark Matter (Phase II) - Lake Baikal sediment 0-5 cm... | ecosystem: Environmental > Aquatic > Freshwater >...
GCGCTGGATCCGGCTCGGGTGGCGGGGGCGCTCCAGATGCTCCAAAGCACCAGCCCCTCCTACATCCTCATGGCCTCGCTGGACCTGGCCCGGATGCAGATGGCCACGGAGGGGCGAAAGCTGCTGGCGAAGGCGATCGCGCTGGCCGAGGAGGCGCGGGAGCGGATCAACCGGATCGCCGGGCTCCGCTGTCTTCGCGCCCGCCAGGTCGAATCGTGGGGGGATTTCCGCCTGGACGTCACCAAGCTCACCATCTCGGTCAAGGGACTGGGGTTGACGGGGTACGCCGCCTCCGCGCTCCTGAACACCGACTTCGGGATCCAGGTCGAGATGGCCGACCTGTTCAACGTCCTGGTGATCGTCAGCATCGGGGATCGGCGCGACGATCTGGACCGGCTCGTCAGCGGATTGGAGCGCTTGGCGCACCGACCGCTCGGCGGGGAGGAGCGTCCGCGGGACATCCCCACCGTTCCTCCCGTCCAAGAGGCGAGGCTGATCTGCTCCCCGCGGGAAGCCTATTTTGCCCCGCACACCTTCGTGCCCCTCGCGCGGGCCGCCGGCCGCGTCAGCGCCGACATCATCACCATCTATCCGCCCGGCATCCCGATCCTGGTGCCCGGCGAGGAGATCTCGCGCACGGCCGTGGATTACCTGCAGCTCCTGGGGGCGCGTGGGGCCCGGATCGACGGGGTGCTGGATCAGCCTGACGAAGCGGGCCCACAGGTGCGCGTCGTGGCCGACTGAGACGGCGGTGACCGGTGTCCGGCCCAGCACCCCATGTGGTGTCGGCGCCCTCGCTGCCGAGCGATCGGGGTGGCCCCCCCGAGGAATGTTCTTTCGGGCGCCCCTTTGCGGAAAGGGATTGCATTTTCCGTTCACCCTGGTATAGTTCGCCGTCAGTTTCATTTGAAAGGTTGTCAGTTGCGGGCTGAGGCTGGGGTGGCCCTGCCCCCGGTTCTTGAGCCCGTATGTCATTCTTGGAGGCTATCCGGTGCGAAAGCGGATTCGCGGTCGAATCATTCTGCTGGTGGTCGTCACGCTGCTGACGGGGTACTACATCGTGCCGAGCGTCTTCCCGGTCGAGAGTCTGCCGTCCCTGTTTCCCGGCCTTCTTCCCCGGGCAGAGAAGATGAATCTCGGCTTGGACTTGCAGGGCGGGATACATCTGGTCCTGGAGGTGCAGGCCGAAAAGGCGGTGGAGAACGCCACGGAGCGGCAACTGGGAGAGGTCCGGCGTCTCCTTGAAAAAGAAAAGATCGACATCGCCCAGCTCGACCGAGAGGGGAACACGGGGATCGTGCTCAAGGTGGCCAAGGCCGCGGAGCGCGACAAGGCGCTGAAGGCCATCGGGGATCTGGTCACCCTGGATAAACTTCCCGGGGCGACTCCCGACGAGCTTCGCCTGACCCTCCAGCCTAAGGAGGCCCGGCGCATCGAGGAACTGGCCGTTCGGCAGAGCCTGGAGACGATCCGGAACCGGGTGGACCAGTTCGGCGTCACCGAGCCGCACATCGTGCCGGAAGGCGATCGGCGGATCGTGGTCCAGCTCCCCGGCATCAAGGACCCCCAGCGCGCCATCAACCTGATCGGCAAGACCGCCCTCCTGGAACTGAAGGCGGTGGACACCTCGGTCAATCCGGAAGAGGCCGCCCAGGGGAAGGTGGCGCTGGCGCAAGACCTCCAACTCCTGAATCTTCGCGAGGTCGACGACAAACGGCAGGTGGTGGGGAAGCGGCCGATCGTGGTGGTGCGGCGGTCCGTGATCACGGGGGCCAATCTCACCGGCGCCGAGGTGCGCCCGGACGATCAGGGCGGGTGGGTGGTGTCCTTCACCCTCGACGACGAGGGCGCGCGTCTCTTCGGAGACTTCACGGGCGCCAACATCGGCCGGCAACTGGCCATCGTTCTGGATGATACGATCTACAGCGCCCCCGTCATCCGGAGCAAGATCGGCGAGGGGAAGGGTCAGATCGAAGGGGGCTTTACCGCCGAAACGGCGCGGGACTTGGCCATCGTCCTTCGGGCCGGCGCCCTGCCTGCCCCGGTGCAGATCATCGCCAACCTCACGGTCGGCCCCAGCCTGGGACAGGACTCGGTCCGGCAGGGGGTCCGCGCGGCCCTGGTGGCGGCCATCCTGGTGGTCCTCCTGATGGCGTTCTACTACAAAGTTTCCGGCGTCATCGCCGACCTCGCCCTGCTGCTGAACTCGATCATGCTGGTCGGCATCCTGGTGGCGCTGCGGGCGACCCTCACTCTTCCCGGCATCGCGGGGATCGCCCTGGGAATCGGGATGGCCGTGGACAGCAACGTCCTCATCCTGGAGCGGATCCGGGAAGAGTTGAAGCTGGGGAAGACGGTTCGCTCGGCGATTGACGGAGGCTACGACAAAGCCTTCGTGACCATCGTGGACTCCCACGTTACCACGCTGATCACCGCGTTCGCGTTGTTTTTGTTCGGCACCGGGCCCATCAAGGGGTTTGCCGTGACGCTGAGTCTGGGCGTGACGATCAACCTCTTCACCGCCCTGGTCGGCACACGGGTGGTCTACGATTGGATGACGTCGCGGCGGGAGATCCGGGCGCTGAGCATCTGACCAAAGGACGAGATTCGAGGCAACGAACAACCCTCCACCTAAGGAACGGCGGACCTTGGAAATCCTGGGGAAGACCAGCGTCGATTTCGTCGGCAAGCGGTATATTGCCTATACCATCTCAACTGTCCTGGTGCTCGCGGGGATCGTGGCACTGATCCAGATCTCCCGCGGAGCGGCCAACATGGGGATCGACTTCGCGGGCGGGACCTCGGTTCAGGTGAAGTTTTCCCAGCCCTTGGATCTGGGGGCGGTGCGCGAGGCCCTGAGCAAGAACGGGATCAAGGACAGCGAGCCACAGCAGTTCGCCGACGGGCGTGGCGTGATGATCCGGTTGAAGCGGGGGGCCGGCGGCGAGTCCGGGATGGCGCAGCAGGTGCAAGAGGCGCTCAAGAAGGAGCTGGGCAGCAATCCCTTCACGGTCGAGGCCTCCACCGAGATCGGGCCGGCGATCGGGAAGGAGCTGCAGAAGAAGGCCCTCCTGGCCATCGTCATTTCTCTGGCCGGGATCGTGATCTATATCGCCTGGCGGTTCCAGCTCGACTTCGGGGTGGCGGCCACCATCGCCACGTTCCACGACGTCCTGGCCGTGCTGGGCATCATCTTCTTGCTCAACAAAGAGATCACGCTGCTCATCGTGACCGCCCTGCTCACCATCGCCGGCTATTCCCTGACGGACACGGTGGTGGTGTACGACCGGATCCGGGAGAACCTTCGGTCCCGCCGGAAAGAGGGGTTGGGGGACATCATGAACGCCAGCATCAACCAGGTGCTGAGCCGGACCGCCATGACATCGCTGACGACGCTGCTGGCGGCGATGGCGCTGTTCCTGATAGGCGGAGACGTCCTCCACGACTTCGGCTTCGCCCTGTTCATCGGGATCCTGATCGGGACCTACTCGTCCTGGTTTGTCGCCTCCCCGCTGATTTACGAGTGGCGCATCCGCGCCGAGGCCTCGCGACGTACCCGCCGTTGACGCCGAGGACGCCCCATCGTGGCTGAGCCGAAGGTTGGGAAACGCTGGCGGATCGCGGATCACGATCCGGTCTCGGCGTCCGCCTTGGCGCTGGCCCTTGGCGTTTCTCCCCTCCTTGCCCATCTCCTGATCCGTCGAGGCTGCGCCACGCGCGAGGCCGCCCAGGCTTTCCTGGATGCGCCCGTTTCCGCGCTCCACGACCCGTGGTCGATGGCGGGGATGCCGGTGGCGGTCGCCCGACTTCAGCGGGCGGTGGCGGCTCAGGAACCCATCCTCGTCTGTGGCGACTACGACGTGGATGGAGTGACCGGCATGGCCCTGCTGGTGAGCGGGCTCAGACGGGCGGGGGCCGACGTCTCGTACGCCGTACCGAACCGGCTGGAGCACGGCTATGGCCTGCCGTCCGAGATCGTGGAGCAGGCGGCCGCCGCGGGAGTCCGGCTCCTGGTGACGGTAGATCACGGCATCACCGCGGTCGAGGCGACGCGGCTCGCCCGGGATCGCGGGCTGGACGTCATCATCTGCGACCATCATCTTCCTCCACCCGTCTTGCCCCCTGCCACCGCCATCCTGAACCCCCGCCAGGCCGACTGCGGGTATCCGTTCAAGGAGCTGTGCGGGGTCGGGATCGCGTTCAAGTTGCTCCAAGCGCTCTACGGGCCCGAGGCCGACGACGAGACCTGGCCGCTCCTGGATCTCGTCGCTCTGGGCACCATTGCCGACTTGGTCCCGCTGATCGGCGAGAACCGGATCCTGGTGAAGCATGGGCTCACACAACTCGCCGCCACAGACCGGCCTGGCCTCCGGGCCCTGGCGGAGGTGGCCGGCATCAGCCTCTCCGGCCCCGGCGGTCTCACGACGGGGCGCGTGGCGTTCGCTTTGGCCCCGCGGATCAATGCTGCGGGACGGATGGACGACGCCACGGCCGCGGTGCGGCTCCTGCTCACACAGGATCCGGTCGAGGCCCGGGAGTTGGCGGCCGGGCTCGACCGGCAGAACCGCGAGCGGCAGGTACTGGAGGGGGAGATCCTCGACGATGCATTGGCGCGCGTCTTGGCGACGCACGATCTCGCGCGGGACCGGGCGATCGTACTGGCCTCGCCCGATTGGCATCCGGGGGTGCTGGGCATCGTCGCGGCGCGCTTGGTGGAACGATTCGGCCGGCCCACGGCGCTCATCGGGAAGCAGGGGGATCAGACTCGGGGCTCCGTCCGGTCGCCTTTGGGATGGCACGTGGCCGAGGCGCTCGGCCGGTGCGCCGACATCCTCACAGATTATGGCGGGCATCGCGCGGCCGGCGGCTTCTCGCTCTCACCGGACCGAATCGAGGCGTTCCGCGAGCGGTTCCTGTCTCTCGCGGCAGCGGATCTGGCCGAGGAAATCATGGAGCCCACCCTGGAGATCGAGGCAGAGATCGCCCTGGACGACCTCGACCTCGACCTCGTGGACCATCTCTCGCGACTCGGCCCGCACGGCCTCGGGAACCCCGAGCCGGTGCTCGCCGCCCGGCGACTGCAGGTGATGCGATCCGCCCGACGGGTAGGGCGAAACCACCTGAAGTTTCGGGTGCGACAATCGGGCAGCAACGGCCAGGTGGTGGAGGCCATCGGTTTCGGTTTGGGGTCGTTCCTTGAACTCTTCGATCACCCCACTCCTCCGCGGGTCGATCTCGCCTTCATCCCGGAGCGGAACACCTGGAACGGCCGGGACAGCCTCCAATTGCGCGTCAAGGACCTCCACCCGCTCGATACCTCCTGAGCCCAAACATTTCACCGCAAAGCTCGCAAAGAGCGCAAAGCGCGCCAGGATCTGTGGATCGGGCCTCGGACCTCGGATGGAAATCGTACGGCCCGCTCAGGCCGGGTTATTTCGGAACCCTCTGGAAACAACGGGTCTTTCTTTGCGCTCTTTGCGTGCTTTGCGGTTCAACTGCAACGTTCGGGTTAAGTTGTAGCGTTCGGGTTGGGCCACGCCAGACAGATGGCGGGATGTTTTCGCTTGACAAGGTCGGGCTCATCGCTATAGTTGCCCGACTGAGCAATCCCATTGGAGTCGCGGCCTTGTACGTAGGCGTGCGGACGCTGGGTTCTGGGAAGGGCGGACGGACAGACTGTCACGTCGGTTCGGAGGGGCGTGTGGAGAGCCAAATCCGGGCTATGTTTCGAGAAAGTGCGGAGGTCAAGCTGCGATTCGTCGAGGAGAATGCACCCCGAATCGTGGCGGTGGCCCGGCGCATGGCCGAGGTGCTGCAGCGGGGAGGAAAACTCCTCTTTGTGGGGAACGGCGGCAGCGCGGCGGATGCGCAGCATCTGGCGGCGGAGTTCGTCAACCGGTTTCAACGGGATCGTCGCGCGCTGGCGGCCATCGCACTCACGACGGACAGTTCGGTCCTCACGAGCATCGGGAACGACGCGGGCTTCGACCAGGTGTTTTCGCGCCAGGTTGAGGCGTTGGCCCGCTCGGGGGATCTCTTGGTGGCCATCAGCACCAGTGGCAATTCGGTCAACGTCCTTCGCGCGGTGGAGACGGGCCGTGCGCTCGGCTTGGCCACGGTGGCCCTGACCGGGGGATCGGGCGGGGCGCTGGCGGCGGCGGCCGAGGAGACCTTTGTGGTCCCGAGCCACGAGACGCCCCGCATCCAGGAGACCCACATCACCTTGGGGCATGCGCTGTGCGCCTTGGTCGAGGATCTGGTAGTCGAAGGCCCGCAACCTCAGGCGGAAACCGCGCGAAAGAGCTGAGAGGACGTCGGATGGGCGATCGGAGGATACAGACGTGACGTGGCGGCTCATGCGGTGGACGATGGCCGGGGTGCTTGTCCTCGGCCTCGTGGGTTCGGCGCTGGCGGCGCGAACACAGAAGGGAAGTTCGCGGTCGCGGTCCTCGCCGGGGCACCGATCGGCTGTTGCGCATCGTGAACATAGTCCGCTTCCCCCAATCGGGGAATCCCTGGCGCTGCCACGCGTCGGCGGTCTGTCGGAGTTCCCGGGTGCGGTGGGCGTCACCGCTGCCTCGGCGATCCTGATGGACGGGAAGTCCGGCACGGTCCTGTTCGAACGCTACCCGGATGCCCCACGCCCACCGGCAAGCGTGACCAAGATCCTCACCGCCCTGGTGGTGCTGGAGCACGGCCAGTTGGACGACAGGGTGGTGGTGAGCCACGCGGCTGCCGAGACCGGCGGGTATCGGCTGGGGCTTCGGGCCGGGCAACGGATCTCGCTCAATGACCTCTTGGCGGCGATCCTGATCCGGTCCGCCAACGACGCGGCGGTGGCGGCGGCAGAACATGTGGGGAGAAGCCTGAATGGGTTTGTGGCCTTGATGAACGCGACGGCCCGCGAACTTGGCATGACGAACAGCCACTTCGCCAATCCGCACGGCTTGGACGAGCCGTTCCACTATACCACGGCGAGGGACATGGCGATCTTGACCCGCGTGGCCCTGGATCATCCGAGGTTTGCCCAACTGGTCCGGACCCGGGAGACCCGAGTCACCATCTGGAAGCCCGGACGACGGGCGCTGGTGCCCCAAGTCCGGATCGTCCTGAGTCACAATCGGCTGCTGGGGCGCCTCGAAGGGGCCGATGGGGTCAAGACCGGCTACACGGATTCCGCTGGCCGCTGCCTGGTGGCTTCGGCCAGCCGGGGGAATCAGCGGATGATCGCCGTGCTGCTGAACGATCCGCACCGATGGACGGATGCCGCCGCCTTGCTGGAATACGGTTTCGGGTCGGTCCGGGAAGCCGCCCGCGTCTGGCCCGAAGGCCGGGCGTGGCATTTCAGCCGTGTCGAGGGATGGTCGCGGCTCGAAGCGAAGGCGAGCGCGGAGGAGCGCCCATGAAACGGACGGGTGGGATGCGCTGGTGTGGGTTTGCAGTGATCGTGTTGTGTCTGCCGATCCTGGCGGGGGCGGCGAGTTCACCGGCACCGGCGCCGGGGAGTCCCGCGGCCGAGGTGGAGGGGCCCTATGTAGTCAAGAAGGGGGATACCCTGTGGGGGATCTCCAAGGATCTGCTCCAGGACCCGCTCCTTTGGCCGCGACTGTGGGAGAAGAATCCCGCCGTCAAGGATCCGAACCTCATCTATCCGGGAGACCGCCTGACGCTGCCGGGGAAGGAGATCGCCCCCGCGCCGGCGGCCGAACCGGCGAAGGCCGAATCGCCGAAGGCCGAACCGGCGAAGGAGAAAGCCGAAGCCCCGCCGGCCGCTCCCCCGGCGGCTCCGAAGCCGGCACCGGCACCCGCCGTCGCAAAGCCGGTTGAGCCGCCCGTTCCTCTGCTCAGCCGCGACGCGGTGGTGTGCAGCCCTGCGTTGACGACGGAGGCGATGGTGGAGAGCGTGGGCATCGGGAGCATCGTGAGGAGCGTGGATAATCGCACCCTGATTTCCATGAGGGATCTCGTTGGCATCGGGGTGAACGCCAACGTCGCCCTCAATCCTGGAGATCGGCTGGCGGTCGTCCGACCGGCGCAGCGGCTCATCCATCCGCGGACCGGGCAGCCGATCAGCCGCGTCCTGTACATCCTGGGCCTGGTGGAGGTCGAGGAGTTGAAGGATCGGGTCGTCAAGGGGCGTGTTAGCTACAGTTGCGGGGCGATGAGCATCGGCGATCTGGTCATGCCCTATACTCCGGCTCAATTCCCGGAGGGCAAGATTGCGCAGCCCACCCAGCGGTCGGTGGAGGGGGTCGTCGTCGACTCCTTGCGGGGAGAACGGCTGATCGGGATGTTGCAGGTGGTGTTCCTGGACGTGGGTGTGGCGCAGCGGGTGGGCCCCGGCGACGTGTTCGGCATCTACCGCCCCAGCCCGCCGGTCGTCGATGCGGCTGGCGCGGTGCTCGCCATACCGCCCGTGCGCCTTGGGGAAGCCGTCGTCATCCGCGCCACGGACCAGACGTCCACGGCAGTCGTGACGACCAGCGCGATCGAGGTCCGGATCGGCGACCAAGTTGCCCTGAGCCGGCAGATCGTCCCCTGACCGGCGAATCGTCTCTCCCGGCGGTGACGGAGCGGGAGGCCCGCTGGGCGTGCGGCCTGGTGCCCCAGATGGGCGGTGCCGGGCTCCAGGGGCTCCTGGCGATGTTCGGCTCGGCGCTCCGGACCTGGGAAGCCTCGAAGGAGGCGTTACAACAGGCGCCCGGGATCGGGCCTGCAACCGCCGTGGCCATGAGCCGGTTTCCCTGGGTGCGAAAGCTCCGCGAGGATCAGGCCCGGGTTGAAGCGGCCGGCGTCGGCGTCCTCGTCTGGGGAGATGCCGAATATCCCGCCCGGCTGCAAGAGATCGCCTCGGCCCCGCCGGTCCTGTACGTGCGCGGGCGGATGGAACCGGGAGACGACGCGGCGGTGGCCATCGTCGGGTCGCGCCGCGCCACGGCCTACGGCGAGGCGGTGGCGCGGGAGCTGGCAGGAGAGCTGGCTCGCCGCGGCCTCATCATCGTGAGCGGTCTGGCGCGCGGAATCGACGCCGCCGCCCATCGGGGCGCGCTCGAAGCCGGCGGCCCGACGTGGGCGGTCCTGGGGAGCGGTCTGGACGAGATCTATCCACCCGAGCATCGGGGGTTGGCGGAAGAGGTGACGACCTCGGGCGCCCTCCTCAGTGAGTTTCCCCTCGGGACGGCGCCGCTGCGGCTCCACTTTCCGCGCCGAAACCGGATCATCAGCGGCCTGAGTCTCGGAGTCGTGGTGGTCGAGGCGGGGGTGAAGAGCGGGGCGCTCATCACCGCGCACCATGCCCTGGAGCAGGGGCGGGAGGTTTTCGCGGTTCCCGGCCGGGTGCACGCCCAATACAGCGAGGGCAGCAATCGGCTGATCAAGGCCGGGGCCAAGTTGGTGGAAAGCTGGGAGGATGTGCTCGTCGAGTTGGTGCCCAACCTGAAGGGCAGAAAGCGGGCGCGACCGGCCGAGCCACCGCGGCCGGAGTTGACGCCCGACGAGCGGCGCCTCTTCGATCTCTTGGCGGGTGGGCCGCTGCACATTGATCAGCTCATCGTGAAGAGTGATTGGGGCGGCGGACGGGTCGCCGCGGTCCTGGTCGGACTGGAGATGAAAGAGGTTATCCGGCAACTCAAGGGCAAGGTGTTCGAGCGGCAGGATGGGGGGTAACCCCTTGGCCTTCCGCAGTCGGCAGGCACCGATGGACCCAAGGCCGGTTTCTGGCCTTGGGTTTTCGATTCTCGGCAAGATGCGATCAGCGATCCAGCAGAGTTCCGGTGCTGACGGCCGAGCGCTGAAAACTGACCGCTTGCTTTGAAGGAGATTGCATCCGTGGCGAAGTCGTTGGTCATCGTTGAATCCCCGGCGAAAGCCAAGACGATCAACAAGTTTCTGGGGCACAACTACACGGTCAAGGCCTCCATGGGGCACGTGCGCGACCTTCCCGTCAAGAGCCTGGCGGTGGACGTCGAGAAGGATTTTGCGGCCAAGTACGAGGTCGTCAAAGGGCGGGAAAAGATCCTGGCCGAGCTGAAGAAGGCCGCCAAGGCCTCGGACGCGATCTACCTGGCCGCGGACCCCGACCGGGAGGGCGAGGCGATCTGCTGGCACCTGGCCCACGAACTGAAGGCCGCCAAGAAACCAGTGCACCGGGTGATGTTCAACGAGATCACCAAGCGCGCGGTCACGGAGGCGTTCGCCCACCCGGGCTCGATCGACCAGCGGAAGGTGGATGCCCAGCAGGCGCGCCGCATCCTGGACCGGCTGGTCGGATACAAGATCAGCCCCCTGCTCTGGGAGAAGGTCCGCCGCGGGATCTCCGCCGGACGGGTCCAGTCGGTGGCGCTCCGGCTGGTGGTGGATCGCGAGAAGGAGATCCGGGCCTTCGTTCCCACCGAGTACTGGACCGTCACGGCGCGAGTCGCCCGGCCGGACGGGGTCGGGCCCGAGTTTCCCGCCCGCCTGGCGCGCGTGGACGGGACCAAGGCCGCCATCGCCTCGCAGTCCGAGGCGGATCGGATCCTGGCAGAGCTCGCCGCGCCCGGAACCACCTATCGGATCGCGTCGCTCACCAAGAAAGAGAAGCGGCGGAACCCCGTGCCGCCCTTCACGACCAGCAAGCTCCAGCAGGAGGCGGTGCGGAAGCTCCGCTTCACGGCCAGGAAGACCATGCAGGTGGCCCAGCAGCTCTACGAAGGGATCGACGTGGGCGACGCCGGGTCGGTCGGGCTGATCACCTACATGCGCACCGACTCCACCCGCGTCTCGCCCGAGGCGCAGGCCGAAGTTCGCACGCTCATCGCCGAGCGCTACGGCGCCCGATTCCTGCCGGAGCGCCCGCCGGTCTACAAGAGCGGCAAAGGGGCCCAGGAGGCACACGAGGCCATCCGGCCGACCTCCGTCCTGCTGGAGCCGGCGCAGATCGCCTCCCATCTCACCCGGGATCAGCTCGCCCTGTACACCTTGATCTGGAACCGCTTCGTGGCCTCGCAGATGCGGCCGGCGCTCTTCGACACGACGTCGGTGGAGATCGTGGCCGGCCGGTTCGGTTTCCGCGCCAGCGGCCAGCACATGACGTTCCCGGGATTCATGCAGGTCTACGTGGAGGGGCGGGACGAGGCCCAGATAGGCGCCCCCGCCAAGAACGGAGAGGCCGACGCCGAAGAGGATGAGGAGCGAGACCTCCCTTCGCTGGAAAAGGGACAGGCCCTCGACTGCCGGGGTCTCGACCCCGTGCAACACTTCACCCAGCCCCCCCCGCGCTTCACCGAGGCGACCCTGGTCAAGGAACTGGAAGAGGAGGGGATCGGTCGGCCCAGCACCTATGCGGCGATCCTTGGCGTGATCCAGAATCGGGATTACGCGGTCAAGACGGAGGGAAAGTTCAAGCCCACGGAGCTGGGCGAGATCGTGGTGGACCTCCTGGTGGAGAGTTTTCCCCGCATCCTCGACCCCGGCTTCACCGCGCAGATGGAGACCCGGCTGGACGAGATCGAGGAGGGGACGGCCGACTGGCTGGAGTCGATGCACGAATTTTACGGGGCCTTCGCCAAGTGGCTGGAGCACGCCAAGAAGACGATGAAGAACGTGAAGGCCATGGAGGAGCCGAGCGATCAGGTCTGCGAGAAGTGCGGCCGAGGCATGGTCATCAAGTGGGGCCGCTTCGGGAAGTTTCTGGCCTGCTCCGGCTACCCGGACTGCAAGAGCACGAAGGAGCTCTCGGGCAACGGCACCGGCGGTCCGGAGGCGGGCGGCAACGGGGAGGGAGCCGCCGAAGGGCAAGCCTGCGAGAACTGCGGGAAGCTTATGGTGCTGAAGCGCGGCCGCTTCGGCCCGTTTCTGGCCTGCTCCGGCTATCCGGAGTGCCGGACGGTGGTGAAGGTCGCCAAGGCGGCTGCCGCCCCGCCGGAGCCGACCGACCTGACGTGCGAGACCTGCGGCGCCCCCATGGTGATTCGCACCGGCCGCTTCGGCCGCTTCTACTCGTGCAGCACCTATCCGAAGTGCAAGAACGTCAAGCCGATCCCCATCGGGGTGATGTGCCCGAAGTGCGGGGCCGACCTGGCGGCCCGGCGCACCCAGCGGGGGCGGACGTTCTACGGCTGCACCGCCTATCCGCAGTGCGATTTCACGCTCTGGGACCGCCCCCTGCCCGAGCCTTGCCCGGCCTGTCAGGCGCCGTTCCTGGTCGAGAAGCGCACCAAGACGGGGACGACGATCCGGTGCGTGAAGGAAGGGTGCGACTATCAGCGCGACGCCGAGCCTGAAGGGACCAAGGCACCAACGGCAATGACGAATGACGAATGACGAATGACGGTTCGGCCGGTTGGTCATTTGTGTGCGTTCACAGGGAGATGTGCAGCGCGTGAGTGGGGCCCCGGAGGCCGTAGGTCGGGCTTGGCCCGACGCGGCGGGTAGAGCCCGCCCTACTGAACATATCGTCACGATTGTCGGCGGCGGGCTGGCCGGCTGCGAGGCCGCCTGGCAGGCGGCGGAGCGCGGCGTCGCCGTCCGTCTCTTCGAGATGCGCCCGACGGTCCGGACGCCGGCCCACCAGACGGATCGACTCGCCGAGCTGGTCTGTAGCAATTCGTTGAAGTCCGAATCCCTCGAAGATGCGAGCGGTCTCCTCAAACGGGAGATGCTGGCGCTTGGGTCGCTGATCCTCCCCTCGGCCGAGGCGAATC
>Ga0209182_10000312_pt1 | contig 12679 bp, 13 predicted proteins | sample LakBais05cmmetaG_FD_185474 | JGI IMG/M metagenome (GOLD analysis project Ga0209182, IMG submission 185474) | Lake sediment microbial communities from Lake Baikal, Russia to study Microbial Dark Matter (Phase II) - Lake Baikal sediment 0-5 cm... | ecosystem: Environmental > Aquatic > Freshwater...
GATGTGGGTCGAGTGGACGATCAGCCGCATGGGCGGGGTCAAGGGCCACGGCACGACCCCCGGCATGTTCCACCTCATGTGGAAAAAGGCGCCCTCGAAGTACCTCGGCGCCCTGGGCATCGTCATCCCCTTCGTCATCGTCATCTACTACAACTTCATCGAGTCGTGGTGCCTGGGCTACTCCTGGTTCTCGGTGACCGGCAAGTACTTCGGCCACGCCAATCGCGACGCCATGGGCAAGTTCCTGCGCGGCTTCCAGGGCATCGAATCGAACGAGTTCTTCAGCTCCCTCGCCCCGATCCTCATCTTTTGGGGCATCACCATCGCCCTCAACTTCTATTTCCTCTATAAGGGCATCTCCAAGGGCATCGAGATCCTGGCCAAGTACGGCATGCCGCTCCTCTTCATCTTCGGCATCATCCTCGTCGTCCGGGTTCTGACCCTGGGCACGCCCGACCCGTCCCATCCGGAAATGAACATCGCCAACGGCATGGGCTTTATCTGGAATCCGGACTTCAGCCGCCTGGGGTCGGCCTCGGTCTGGCTGATCGCCGCCGGGCAGATCTTCTTCACCCTGAGCCTCGGCCAGGGCATCATCAACACCTATGCCTCCTACGTCCGGGAAAAGCAGGACATCACCCTGAACGGCCTGACAACCTCGTCGACCAACGAGTTCGCCGAGGTCATCCTCGGTGGCACGATCGCCATTCCGGTCGCCGTGGCCTTCTTCGGCCTGGCCGAAACAAAGGTCATCGCCGAGGGCGGAGCCTTCAACCTCGGCTTCCAGGCCCTGCCGGTCATCTTCCAGAAGATCCCGCTCGGCCAGATCTTCGGCGGCATGTGGTTCTTACTCCTCTTCATCGCCGGCATCACCTCGTCGGTGGCCATGACCCAGCCGGCCATCGCCTTCCTCGAGGACGAGTTCAAGTGGAAGCGGGAGAAGGCCGTCATCGTCGTCTTTTCCGTCCTCGTCACAATGTCCGCCATCGTCATCGCCTTCTTCAAGTTCGGCTTCCTCGACGAGCTCGACTTCTGGGCCGGCACCTTCGGCCTGGTCGTTTTCGCGGCCATGGAGGTCATCCTCTTCTCCTGGGTCTTCAAGATGAAAAAGGGCTGGGAGGAGATGCACAAGGGCGCCGACCTCAAGATCCCCCGCGTTTTCAAGTTCATCATGACCTACATCACGCCCGTCTACCTGCTCGTCCTGCTGGGCGTGTGGACCTACCAGGACGCGGTCAAGGAGTTCCTGATGACGGGGAAAGACCCGGCCCACCGGCCCTACCTCTGGGGCGCCCGGGTCATGATCGTCGCCCTGCTCCTCGTCATGCTGCTCCTCATCCGCAAGGCTTGGAACAAGAAGAAGGGACACGAGGCGGAAGCCCGGGAAGCCTAGACGGCGCGGCGGATTACGGTTCGATCGCTTCGCAGACGACCTTGGAGGGGTGTTCCTTGCCGAACTCACCCTCCCATTTGGCGATGACCACGGTGGCGAAGCTGTTGCCCAGGACGTTGAGGGACGTCCGGGCCATGTCCATGAGCTCGTCGATCCCCAGGATGATGAATACCGGCTCGACGGGCAGGTTGAACTGGGCGACCGTCCCCAGCAGGATGACCAGGGCGGCCCGGGGGACGCCGGCCACGCCCTTGCTCGTCAGCATCAGCGTGAACACGAGGAGCAACTGCTGGCCGAAGCTCATGCGGACGCCGGCCGACTGGGCGACGAAGATCGCCGCCAGCGATAGATAGAGGCTCGAGCCGTCGAGATTGAAGCTGTAGCCGGTGGGCATGACGAAGGCGACGACCCGGCGCGGCACGCCGATCGCCTCCATGGCCTCCATGGCCCGGGGCAGGGCCGCCTCCGAGCTCGTCGTGGCGAAGGCCAGGGCGACCGGGTCGGCTACGGCGGCCAGGAACTTCTTGATGGGCACCCGGACGATGAGGGCGATGGGCAGGAGCACGGCCAGGATGAAGAAGATAATGGCCGCGTAAAAGGTCAGCAGGAGCTTGAACAGGTTGACCAGGATGCCCAGGCCCATGTGACCCACGGTGTAGGCGATGGCGCAGCCGACGCCGATCGGCGCGAAGTGCATGACGATGTTGGTGAACTTGAACATGACTTCGGCCAGGCCCTCCGTCACCGTCAGGATGGGCCGGCGCTTGGCTTCCGGGACGAGGGCCAGGGCGATGCCGAAGAGGATGGCGAAGATGACGACCTGGAGGACCTGCCCTTCGGCCACGGATTTGGCGATGTTCTCCGGGAAGATATGAAGGACGACGTCGGCCGCCGTCTGCTTGACGGCTTGGATCTGGTCGGTCTTGGGCGCGGGGGGAAGGGTGATGCCCTTCCCCGCCTGGGAGATGTTGATCGCGGCCAGGCCGATGAATAGGGCCAGGGTCGTCACGACCTCGAAATAGACGAGCGACTTGACGCCCATCCGGCCGACCTGCTTGAGGTCGTGGTGTCCGGCGATGCCCACGACCAGGGTCGAGAAAAGGAGCGGGGCGATGATCGTCTTGATCAGCCGCAGGAAGACCTGGCTGAGGAGCCGCAGGCTAACTCCTACGGCCGGAAAATCGTAGCCGATGCCGGCGCCGATGAGCATGCTGACGATGATCCAGGTCGTCAGCGACCGGCGCTTGAAGGCGTAGGCGACGAAGAGGAGAGTTGTCGCCCAGCGCGCGTAGAAGAGGACCTGCGGCGGGACGGCGATGATCCCGAAGGACTTGAGCGCGACGAGGACGGCGACGACGGTGATCCCGGCCAGGACGGGCAGGACGAAGGGGTTGGGCTTGGCGCCCGCCTTGCGTTGTCCGCCGAGTTTCGCGTTCATGCGTTCGGCCCCGAATTCTAGAGAATCCGGCCGGCGAAGTCAATTGAATTCGGGGCCTGTCTGTGGTAAATTATTCTTTCGGCGCCAAGGAAAAAATGGATAAGAGGATCTGGGCTATCGGTGGAGGCAAGGGCGGGACGGGCAAGAGCTTCGTCGCGGCGAGCCTCGGCCTCCACCTGGCCTCCCTCGACCGCGAGGTCGTCCTCGTCGATGCCGACCTCGGCGCCCCCAACCTCCACACCCTGCTGGGCGTCAAGGCCTCCCACCCGGATCTCGGCGATTTCCTGACCAACACCATCCCGTCCCTCGAGGACGCGGCCGTCGAAACGCCCTACCGCGGCCTGCGGATCGTCAAGGGCTCGGAGAATATCCTCTTCATCGCCAACCTCAACCACTACAAGAAGCTCCGCCTCCTCCGCCAGCTCCGCCAGCTCAAGACCCAGAACGTCATCCTCGACCTGGGCACGGGGAGCAGTTTCAACACGCTCGATTTCTTCCTCAGCGCCAACCCCGGGATCGTCGTCGCCACGCCCGAGCCCACAGCCATCGAAAACACCTATCTGTTCCTGAAGTCCTGTATCATGCGCGTCCTCAAGCTTTACATGGACCACTACAAGATCCAGGACCTCCACCAGAAGATGCTCGACCAGATCGAGAAGAACTCGCAGTCGCTCTACGGCTTCTTCAAGTCGCTCATGGAGAGCGACCGGTCCTACGGCACGATCCTCTACCGGGCCCTGCGGGCCTTCCGGCCCTGTCTGGTCATGAACAAGGCGCGGGACGAACGGGACGTCCTCCTCGGGCAGTCCGTGGCCGATGTGGCCCGGAAATACCTCCTCATCGACATGAAGTACCTCGGCGCCGTGCCCTATGACGACGACGTCCATGAGTCGCTCCGGGGCCTCAAGCCGTTCTACCTGGAACGCAAGGACTCGGCCGCGGCCCGGGCCATCCGCCAGATCTCCGAAGAGTTGGCCTACTCGATCGAATTCACCCTGCGGACTCCCCCGGAGATCCGGCTTCCGGACGCCTGATGCTCAAGAGAATCGAGGACTGGAACTACTACGAGCTGCTGAGCGTCGAAAGGACCGCCTCCCAGGACGAGATCTGGCAAGCCTATCAAGCCGCGTTGACCACCTACCGCGACGGCTCGCTCGCCGTCTACGGCCTGGTCACGGAGGCCGAGCGCGGGCTCATCCTCGAGCGCATCCAGGAGGGCTTCCAGACGCTCCGCGACCCCAAGCAACGCAAGGACTACGACCTGGCCCTCCTCCGGCACGCCGCCTATTTCCCGCCGAAGGCCCCCTTCCGCAAGTCGGTCGGCAAGGTCGAGATCGAGGACGTTCCGACCAAGAAAACCCTGTGGGTCCGGCTCAGGGGGATCTTCTCTAGAAATCCTTGACGATGTCGTCTTCCGTCGCGAAAGCCCCGTCGGGCCCGGCCGAGCGGAGACGAAACGAAGAATCGGAAAGCCTCTCGTAGCGGATCTTCCTTCCCCAAGCGTCCGGGAGGGCGCCCGCCGTCGGATGGAAACGCCGGAGGGCCTCGAGGGTATCGGGAAGTCCGTCGCCCTCGGCCGCATACGAGAGGACCTCGCGCGAGAGCGATTCCAGGTTGACCGCGGTCAACTTGATCTTCGACTGGAGGTACTTGTCGACCTCGATCTCGAGCCCGCCCTTGTCGTCGGCGACCTTGGTGAAAAAAATGAAATAGACGGCGACCATCGCCAAGAGGACGCCGATGAGCAAGCCCTTGATCTTCATTTCGGTCTCCTAAACGAGTTGCTCCCGCCCGGCCGCCCCGCCAGCGTACGCGGCGATGCGGTTGGCGATCCTCGCGACCACGGCGTCGGGAACGCCGTCCGGATGCGCCGACTGAAGCCTCATGTCGCAGATCTCGTTGACGTAGTCGACGACGAGCAGACGGCCCCGGACGTCCCTGGCGATCTCCGTCGAGAAGAACCTGAGACGGGAGACGCGGGCGATCGTCCGCACGATCGCGCAGATCGGGCCGAGGGAACGCGCGGCGGCTTCGTCGCAGCCGAGCTCGGCGTAGAGATGCGTGCGGTCGTCCCACCACGTGAGATAGACCTCACCGAGGACATAGAAGCCCCTGAACCAGAACCTTTTCCCGTCCCGCGCCTCCGGGACGATCTTCTCCTGGAGAAGGTACTTGTCGGCCGGATAGGTCCGGCGCGCGGCGAGGACGTCCGCTGGGCCGGCCGCGTCGGCGACGACGCCGACGCTGCCGCCGGTCGTGTTGGCCGGCTTGATGACGAACGGGACGCCAAGCGGTGCGAGTTCCTCGGGCCTCAGCGCAAGCTCCGGCTCCGTCGTATGGGAAGGGAGGATGACGGTGTACGGGATGTGGATGCCCGCGGTCAGGAGCTCGAGGTGCATGGTCGCCTTGTCCGAGGCCCAGCGGAGCTTATCCAGGCCTTCGATGACGTCCCGGCCCCTTTCAACGGCCAGCGCCTGCAGGCCGACGAATTCAGGCGAAGCTCCCGAGGCCCGGTCGAGAAGGACGCGGAAGTCGAGCTGGCCCGAGCGGAAGGCTTCGAGGAACCGGCCGGCGTCGGCCGGCGGAACGACGGCCGTCTTGAGGCCGCGGCCCCGCGAGGATTCCTCGACGAGACGGATAAAATCCCTATCGTATTCCCAATCGTAGGTGAGGGCCAGGTCGTATCGGGACGTCAGTTCCATAATTTCGGCCGCCTGAACGCGGGATCACCCAGAATTCTGACCGAAAACCCGGGACCTGTCAAACGGACGCGGAACCGGCCCTAGATTTTTCGGAACACGTAGACCGCGCCGCGGTTGGTTCCGGCCCCGTCCTCCAGCGTCGCTCCGGCGAGCAGATAAAAGCCGTCGAGAGCTATCGAGCTGCCGAACCAATCCTCGTTCGCGCCATCGCTCGCGCGCAGCCGCTGAGTCTGGCCCCAGTTGTCCGTCCCGCCCTCGTTTTTGGAGAAAAGATAAACCTGGCCCCTCTCCGTGCCACCGCCTCCGCTTAAGAGCGCGCCGGCGAGGACAAAGTCGCCATCGACTTTCACGTCGAAGCCGAAGAGGTCATCGTTGTGGGTGTCGTTCGCGGCCAGCTTCTTGAGCTGGCCCCAATTGTCCGCACCCCCCTGGTTCCGACCGAAAAGATAGGCCGCTCCTCGGTTCGTTCCTCCGCTGTCGTCCCAAGCCGCTCCGATGACCAACAGATCCCCGTCGATCGACACGGCGCTCCCGAACCAGACGTCGTTCGCGGGATCGCTAGGGAGGATTTTCCTGAACTGGCCCCAATTGTCCGCACCGCCCTGATTCCGGTAGAAGAGGTAGGCCGCTCCGCGGTTGGTCCCGGCCCCGGCGCTGTAGGGCGAGCCGGCGACGACGAAATCGCCCTTGATGTCGACGCGATATCCGAACCGGTTTTCGTCCGCGGCGTCATCGGCGGTCAGCTTGAAGAGCTGGCCCCAGCTGTCCGCTCCGCCCTGGTTCCGGTAGAAGAGATAGGCCGCGCCCCGGAGGGTTCCGGCCCCGTCTTCGCCGTCCGCGCCGACGACCAGGTAATTCCCGTCTATGGCGACGGAATACCCGAACGTGTCGTCGTTCGCCGCGTCGCTGGCGACGATCTTCTTGATTTCGCCCCAGTTATCCACTCCGCCCTGGTTCCGACCGAAAAGATAGGCCGCGCCCCTCTTCGACCCGGAACCGTCTTCGCCTTCGGCTCCGACCAGGGCGTAATCGCCGGAAATGGCGACCGAAACGCCGAAAACGTCATCGTCGTCCGCGTCGCTCGCGACGAGCTTCTTGATCTGGCCCCAACCGTCGAGGCCCCCCTGGGATTGGAGGAACAGGTAGGCCGCGCCGCTGTTGGTCCCGTTCCCGTCCTCACCGGGAGCGCCGACGAGGGCATAAGCTCCGTTGACGGCCACGGACAAGCCGAAACTGCCGTTATCCGCAGGGTCGTTCGGGACGAGCTTCAGGAGAGAACGGAAGGTGTCCTGGGGAGTTACGTCATCGTTCGCCTGGCAGCCAGCCAGTAGGAGACAGGCGGTCCCGGCGAGAAGAACGGTAAGGATCGATCTCATTCTCATGGGCCTATCCTTTTTTTCCCAGCAGCGTTTATCTAGACGTGCGGGAAGGCGCGGCAGGAATAGTCTCTATAACTACTTTTGCAGATTAACCGTTGCCTGTCAAACGGAGGAAAACGGACGGGCGGCGGAGCCGGAAGTTCAATCCGGGCGTCCCGGCCTTGGCAAGGCGATCGTCCGGTCGGGTTCCCGGCCGAAACCGTCAACCGAGATACGGTCCGCGGCGAGCGTAATGACCGCCCCCTTTTCATGGGGTCACGTGACGGCGCAGCGGCGGGCGAAATCCTCGAGCTGGCCCTTGCTCAGCCCGAGGTGATAGACGCCGTCCAGCCGCTTGACGACCTTCCCCTTCTCGAAGTAGAGGACGGTCGGGTAGACCTCGATGGAATATTTCCCGGTGAGGGCGTCGCCGTCATCGACCAGGATGCGCACGTAGCACGGCTCGCCGGCCGCCGCGTGCTTCCGGTAGGTCGGAAGGAAAGCCTGCGAGAACGGGCACCAGGAGGCGTAAAAGAGGACCATGAGACGGTCCCGGGAGTTGATGGCCGCCTCGAGCTCTTCGGGGCTCTGGACGAGGACGCAGGAGTCCACGCCGGGCGCGGCTTCCGGTCTATTCAGCAGGGCTTTCATCATATTACGGATCGTCATGCCTTAATCCACCGTGCCAGCCCGAGAAGATTCTTCGACTCTAGCGTCTATTTATATCATGCCGACGATACTTGGGGAAGGGATGAGGATGATTCCGTTTCGGCCCTGCTGAAGTGACCGGGAGAAAGGCTATTTCCCCGCGCCGCGCAGCTTGAGGTCGTCGAAGGCGCCGGTGTCGTCGAACGATCCGACGCCGACAAGGCCATGGCCGAGCGTCCGGTTGCGGGCCGTGAGGATGGGCTCGGTCATGTCGTCGAGGTAGGCCCGGATCTCCCCCGTCTCCGCATCACAGACCACTTTGAACGCGTGCCATTCCCTGTCTGTGAGACGGAAGACCGACGCCCCCGCCGGTTCGGCGTTGATCTTGACCCGGTCTGCGCCGTCGACGAGACCGATGATGTTGTGGACTTCGTCGCTCGACCCGGCGAAATGGACATAATAGAAATGCTCAGGGTCCTGATAATGGAAAAAAACGCACATGTCCCGCACCTTGGTGGCCGGGTCGGTATGGCAGCGTACCCGGCCGGTGAACTCGAAGGACGCGACGTCGTGGCCGGTCCAGAGCGACCAGGAAGTGGGCGCCCGGACCTTGCCCGGTTCACCGGCGGCTGTCAGCTCATAGACCATCGAGCCGCCGTCCTTGACGACGAGCCAATGGGAGAGGTCGTTCGGCTGCCAGCCTGCCGCGGACCCGTTCTCGAAATCGCATTCGGCGAGGAGCGATAGGCCGGGCCCATTCGGCTTACATCCGGTCGGGAAAAGGGCGACCGCAGCGGCCAGCGCTGCGATGACGACGGCGCCCAGAAGGGAGCGGAACCTCGACCTCCACGAAACGGGGGTTCCGGGTAAGGCGGGCGTGCCCCTCAACACGCCCCTCCGTCCTGGTATCCGGGCCGCATCCAGGGCAGGTGGTTGCCGGCGAAGAAGGGCTCGAGCTTGACCGTAAGCTTGGCCATTTCCTCGGGAGAGAGCGGCCGGAAGTCGCGGAGGAGCGCGGCGTTTTTCCGGACGACATCGACGCTGTCCGTGCCGACAACGGCGGCATGGACTAGGGGGAGGGTCAGAGAATAGCGGATGAGGTCCGCCGGCGCGAGACCCTGGACTGTCTCGCGCGGCCGGATGGCCTTGATGATCATGACACCCATTTTCTTGGCCGCGGCCACGGGAATGGCGCCGCCTTCGAGATCGCCCCGCCGTTCCTCGTAGTGGTTGAGGGCGATGAGCATGGTGTCGAAATCGTGGCGGCGGGCGGCTTCGGCCATGGCTGCGGCGTCAGCATGGCCGGAGAAGCCGATGAACCGGGCGATCTTCTGGTCCTTGATCTTCCGCAAGGCTTCGAGCGCCCCGCCCCGCAGGCCGAGAGTGTCCAGGTCGGCCATGGACTCGACGAGGTGGACCTGGTAGAGGTCGAGGTAGTCGGTCCGGAGGCGCTTCAGACTCTCCTCGAGCTGGCGCATAACCCCGTCGTAAGTCCGTTCCTCGAACTTGGTGGCCAGGAAGACCTCTTTTCGACGGCCCGCGAGGACCCGGCCGAGCCGCTCTTCGCTGACGATCGACTTGTTGGTGTAGTTGTAGGCCGTGTCCCAATAATAGAACCCGTTGTCGAGCGCGGCCTGGAGGATCTCAAGCGCCTTGTCCTCGCTCGCGACGGCGCAGAAGCGGCTGCCGAGCCCGATGCCGATCCGGGGCACGGCGACGCCGGTCTTGCCGAGTATCGCGGTCGGAAGTCCTTTGGCGTCGTAGACCGGGCGGGCATTGGGACTGTCCCCAGAGGGGACTGTCCCTCTTTCCCCGGAGGGGACTGTCCCTCTTAACGACGGAATCGTCGTCCCGGCCGCGGCGGCGGCAACCATCGTTTTTAGGAATTCCCGGCGGCGGATGCGCGTTCGGCTCATGGTACTCCCCTTTCGGAATTCACGGACATAGGCGTTTTTTGATATACTGATTCTAGTTAGATCGACAGGGGAAATCCAGAAAAATCCCCACGCCATAGGGAGGAATGCCATGGACGCCAAAAGAGACCCCACGCTGCGGGTGACCCTCATGCCCCGCGACACCAATAGACACGGCACGATTTTCGGCGGCATCATCATGAGCCACATCGACCTGGCGGGGGCCATCGAAGCCCGAAAATCGTGCGGCCCTCTGAATTTCGTGACGGTGGCCCTGGACCACGTCGTCTTCCACAAGCCCGTGTTTTTGGGGGATGTCGTCAGCTTGTACACGGAAACGCTCAAGGTCGGCCGCACCTCGGTGACGACCAGAGTGATCGTGGAGGCCACCCGAGCCGACTCCCAGGAGATCGTCAGAGTGACTGAAGCCAACGTCGTCTATGTCGCCGTCGACAAGGATTGGAAGCCCATACCGGTCCGGTAGACGCCCATCGCGGCGGCCCTGAGGAAGTTTTTCGGCAAGGACCGGACCCCGCCTCTCTCATAAGGCGGACGAAACTGCCGCTTTCACTCTGTCCACGAGCTCGGCCATGGTGTCCTGCGTGTAGCCGGTCACGGGGATGGGCTTATGGAGGGTGATTTTGACGCGCCCTTTCCGGACCAGCCATTTTCCTCGCGGCATCAGCTCGTAGGTTCCCTGGACGGTCACGGGAACGATCGGCGCCCCGCTCTCGAGGGCCAGGAAGAAGCCGCCTCTTCGGAACCGCAGCAGTTTCCCGTCGAAGCTCCGCGTGCCCTCGGGATAGATAAGGAATGAATACCCTTTCTCTTTGATCCACTGTGCGGCCCGGGCGATGCTCCTTCTCCCCGCACCGGCGCCTTCCCGGTCCAGCGGCACGTATCCGGAGAATCGCATGCCCAGCCCTAAGATGGGGATGCGGAAGACGAACCTCTTGACGATCACCCGGGCAAGCCGGTCGAGGATGGTCATCAAGAGAGGCCCATCCAGGAAGCTGACGTGATTCGACATGAAGACGTAAGGAGTTCCCCGGTCGAGCCGGTCGAGCCCGGTGACCACGAGGTCGATGACGAGGATGATCCGCCCGACCCGCATCATCCACCGCCCGTAGGCGAGGAACACGTCCCGAAATCCGAAGAGTGCGCTGACGAGAAGAACAGGAATGGCGAGAAGAGTCAGGATGAGAAAAACGATGACGAGGATAGCGCTGCGCATGGGCCGGCCCGATTATAGCACGGTGTTGACAGCAGCCGGCCCCGGGAAATAATATGCGGAAGGAAAGGGATTGAACCGGCACAACGAGAGGAGGTCTTTAGTCATGAAAAGATCCGTTTTGGTTTTCGTCCTCGTTCTCTGGACCTCGAGCTTGGGCCCTTTCCCTGTCCAGGCCCAAGACAAACCGGGTCAGGCGGTTACGGTCACGTCCGTCGAAGTCCCGGTCCGGGTGCTCCACAAGGGCGAGCTGGTGAAGGGCCTGACCAAAGAGGACTTCGAAGTTTACGAAAACGGCGTCCGGCAGGAGATCACGGGCTTCGAAGTGATCTCGCGGCGGATATCGCCGGAGGCGGCCCTCTCCCCGGGAGAGCTCAACGTCCCCGCTAAGCCGCGGCTCTTCGTTCTCCTCTTCCACATCTTCGACTACGGCCAAAACGTGGAAGAAGGCATCGACTACTTCTTCCGGGACATCTTCCGTCCCGGCGACCGACTGATCATCCTATCCGAGGACAGAGTCCTCAACATCGTCCAGGACGATGATGTCGCCAAGATCTCGAAGCGGCTCAAAGACACCCTGAAGACCTTTAAATCCTACTCCACCTTCTCCATCATCAGGGCCTACTCGGACCTGGCCATCGAGGGCGAGAAGCTCTATATGTATCTCCAATCCGGAGGCTGGGCCAGCTGGCATCCGGTCGTGAGCCGGTTCTATGAGAGCAATCAGAGGACTTGGAACGAATACAAGCGGCAGTTTTTCACCCTGGACATCGAGCTCTACCGGAGTTTGGTCCAGAGGATCAGAAGCTTGCCGGGCGATAAATGGGTCCTCTGTTTCGAACAGCGGCAGATGTTCCCCAGGCTGAGGAAGCAGGGCCCCCTGGAAGTCGAGATCCGCACTCTTCTCGATAAACAGATCGAGCCCCAGGAACAGGCGCTCGCCCGGCAGATCCAATCCATGCAGCTGGCTCTCCAGAGATCCATGGATATCGTCCAAAATTTCCCCGGGGACCGGCTCCGGGAGCTCTTCATGCAGGCCGGGATCACGTTCCATCATATCATGATGAAATCGCCCCGCATCTTGGCCTCCCAGGACTTCGAGCTCACCGACGTCGGGCAGGATTACGAAGACTGCTTTCGCCGGATCAGCGTGGCGACCGGAGGAGTCGCGGTATTTTCCAACAAGGTCGCCGAGGCCATCAAAGAGGCTTCGGTCAAGGAAGACTATCGCTACCTCGTGGCCTACAGCCCGCAAGACCCGTCGGGCCTCAAGGAGAGGAAGCTCGACGTCAAGGTCAAGAGACAGGACGTCGACGTCGTCTCCCTGAAGCAGTACGTGGCCGCGGGAAAACCCTTGATCAGCATCTCGGACTTCAAAGGCGGCCAGAAGGCCATCAAGTTCGGCCTTAAGAACTATGCCCGGGTCGAGACGGGCGGCAAGACCGTCGGCTCGGCCGCCATCAGGATCGTCATATTCAACGACAAGTCCGAGCAGGTTTTCGCCGAGGGAAAGACCTTGGAGCTCATCAAGGACGAAACGAACATCTCGTTGAACTTCCCCCAGCTCGCATCCGGCTCCTACTTCATCATCATCGATGTGCTCGACCGGACGACGGGCGGCAAGGACGTCTATTCGAGCGCGATCCGTCTCTAAGGCGGACCTTATCCTTCTAGGAACCAGTGGGACCCCGAATTTCAGCCAAATGGGCGGCATCCCTACGGCTGAGATCGTGTACAAGGGCGTAACAGCGGCCGGGCAGGTCTCGTGGTGGCAGGGACTAATGCTCAAAGACAACACCTATTACACGGTGCTCGGCGGCGCCGGCGCCGAACGTTCCCAACTCGTCGAGCAGCACAGTCACGCCATTTTTTAGAAAAAGCCTGTCGAAGAAATCCGCGATCCCTCGAAAATCACGGGCTTGATTAATGAAGGTTTTGCCACTGCTTCTCAGCGGCAGAGGAGAGGCGCTTTACGGAGGACCCTTTCTGAAAAACT
>Ga0209182_10000313_pt1 | contig 12670 bp, 11 predicted proteins | sample LakBais05cmmetaG_FD_185474 | JGI IMG/M metagenome (GOLD analysis project Ga0209182, IMG submission 185474) | Lake sediment microbial communities from Lake Baikal, Russia to study Microbial Dark Matter (Phase II) - Lake Baikal sediment 0-5 cm... | ecosystem: Environmental > Aquatic > Freshwater...
CGTTCCGGGAAGCCCCACCAATGCCCTCCTCGTCACACCTCCTTTCCGCGAGTACCACTTCATTGACCTAGATAAGCAAAAGGTGGGGGCCTTGGAGGCTATGGCGAAGCAGCGTCAGGATGTCCATATCTATCAAGGAGACTGCAACCGTGTCTTGCTGGAGCGGGTATTGCCTCAGGCGAAGTGGGAGAATTACCGCCGAGCGCTCTGCGTCCTGGACCCTTACGGCCTTCATCTCGACTGGAGAGTCATAGCTGAGGCCGGCCGCATGCGGTCAGTGGACATCTTTCTGAATTTTCCCGTGACCGACATCAACCGCAACGTTCTTTGGCGGGACCGGAAGAGTGTCGCGGCTGAGCAGATTCGGCGCATGAACGTCTATTGGGGAGACGATTCCTGGGAGCGGGTCGCCTACAAGCCTTCTTCGCAGATGGCGCTATGGGGACCGCCTGCCGAGGAAAAGACCTCAAATGAGGTGGTCGCGGAAGCGTTCCGCAAGAGGCTCGAGGACGTGGCCGGGTTCAGCAACGTGCCCAAGCCGATTGCGATGCGCAACTCGCAGAATTCGATTGTCTACTACCTCTTCTTTGCGTCTCAAAAGCCTGTGGCCGAGGAGATCGTGGGCGACATCTTCAAGAAGTATCACGACCGGGAGGGTATCTAATGGCGCAGTCGTCCATCGAATGGACAGAGTCAACCTGGAACCCACTGACAGGCTGTACCAAGATCAGTCCGGGCTGCAAGTTCTGCTATGCCGAGCGAATGGCCAAACGGCTTCAAGGTATGGGGCAGCCGCGCTACGCGAACGGATTCAAGCTGACCCTCCATGAAGATGTCCTGGAGCTTCCGCTCTCCTGGAAGAAGCCCCAGCTCATCTTCGTGAACTCGATGAGCGACATGTTCCACGAGGATGTGCCGGCCTGGTTTATTCAAAAGACCTTCGATGTGATGCGCCGCGCCTCATGGCATCAATTCCAAGTGTTGACTAAGCGCTCCGACTGTCTGCTGAAGATGTCGCCGTCCATCGACTGGCCGGACAATGTCTGGATGGGTGTCAGCGTGGAGCGGCAGGATTATGTCGCTCGTGTTGACGACCTTCGGAAGACCAGGGCAGCGGTCAAGTTCGTTTCCTTGGAACCTCTGCTCGGGCCGCTCTCCAAAATTGACCTGCGAGAGATCGACTGGGTCATCGTTGGGGGCGAATCCGGCCCCGGGGCACGTCCGATGGAAGAAGACTGGGTCCTGGAAATCATGACACAATGCCGAAAGGCCCGGGCACCGTTCTTTTTCAAGCAGTGGGGTGGCTTCAACAAGAAGAAGGCGGGCCGACTGCTTCAAGGGCGTACATGGGACGAACTTCCGGACGTCGCCACACCGGCGCTGGTGTCATGAGCGGCAAATCCACCGAGAGTCGCGCGACTTGGCACCGATATCTCTCGCCATCGATCCCAACACCTTGGCGAGATGCGGCCTGGCGAAATCCGTCAGGAGGCGAATCCTGCCAAATATCTCGCCAAAGTGGCGGGATTCAACTCCGAACGCAATCGTATCGAGTAGCTCAAGCTGCGATCCCGACAGGAATCCTGACACTGTGCCGCGATACGCGCGGTCCAAACATGCCCACCTCCGAATCGCGACACCGATCGCGACATGATGTCGCGATGACTCCATCCGGCTGCGAATCCGCTGTCGAAGGCGCGGCGCGGGCGGGGTGAGGTAGTCGGACGAGTCGGACAGTCAGACAGTCAGACCCGTCGGACGCGTCAGACAGGTCGGACAGGTCTGAACTGAAGAGGAGGGGCAGATGCCGGATGAAGGCAAGCTGATCCCGCCGCACGGTGGCTACCGAAAGCTGCGCAGCTTTCAGTGCGCGCAATTGGTGTACGACGCCACGGTGATTTTCTGTGACCGCTTCGTCGAGAAACGTTCTCGCACGCATGACCAGATGGTCCAAGCCGCGCGGAGCGGCGTGCAGAACATCGCCGAGGGCAGTATGGCATCCGCAACGTCAAAGAAGACCGAACTGAAGTTGACGGGGGTGGCGCGGGCCAGCCTGGAAGAGCTGCTGCTGGACTACGAGGACTTCTTGCGCCAGCGGGGCTTGCGAATCTGGGGCAAGGATTCGCCCGAGGCGCTGGCGGTGCGGGGGAAGTACCAGTCGGACAAGTCGGACCCGTCTGACGTGTCGGACAAGTCGGACCGGTCCGACCCGCACCGGATTGCCACCGCTTCACCCGAGGTGGCGGCGAACACGTTGATCTGTCTGATCAACCAGGCGAGTTACCTTTTGCGACGACAGTTGCAGGGACTGGAGAGGCAGTTCTTGGCGGAAGGCGGCTTCACGGAACGGTTGTATCGCGAGCGGCAAGCCCGCCGGAGAAACCAGTGACCCGCTTCACCGAATCCGTCGTCGAAGACGCGGCCCTGGCCTGGCTGGAGAGTCTAGGGTATGCGGTGCTGCATGGCCCGGAGATCGCCGCGGGGATGCCGGGCGGCGAGCGCAGCGACCCGAACTACCGCGATGTGGTGCTGGAAAGCCGCTTGCGCCAGGCGCTCGTGTCCCTCAACCCCGACCTACCCGCCGAGGCGCTGGAAGACGCCTTCCGCAAGCTGACGCGCACTGATGCGCCGTCGCTGGTGGAGCGCAACCGCGCCGTGCACCGCATGCTCGTGGACGGCGTGACGGTGGAGTACCGTCGGCCAGATGGGTCTATCGCCGGTGCGCAGGCGCGGGTGCTCGACTTCGAGTCGCCCGGCAACAACGACTGGCTCGCCGTCAACCAGTTCACCGTGGCCGAGGGGCAGCACACACGGCGCCCCGACGTGGTGCTGTTCGTGAACGGCCTGCCGCTCGCGGTGATCGAGCTCAAGAACCCGGCCGATGAGAACGCCACCGTCTGGAGCGCGTACCAGCAGTTCCAGACCTATCAGGCGCAGATCCCCACGCTCTTCGCCACCAACGCGGCTCTGGTGGTGTCCGACGGCGTGCAGGCGCGCATCGGCGCGCTCGGCGCGGGCAAGGAGTGGTTCAAGCCCTGGCGCACAGTCACCGGGCGCGAGGATGCCGCGGCGATGCTGGTCGAGTTGCAGGTGGTCCTGGAAGGGGTGTTCGAGCGGCACCGGTTCCTCGACCTGATACGGCACTTCATCGTCTTCGAGGACGCGGGTGGCGGAAAGCTCACCAAGAAGATGGCGGGGTACCACCAGTTCCACGCCGTCAACGTGGCCGTCGAGGAGACCCTCCGCGCCTCCCGCATGGTTCGGCGCGTGCCCCAGGAAGAGGTGTCGGGCCGCTACGAAGCGGGGCGGAAACCGGGCGGCGATCCCGGCGACCGGCGGGTCGGCGTGGTGTGGCACACGCAAGGCTCGGGCAAGAGCCTGACAATGGCCTTCTATACAGGCCGGATGATTCTCCACCCCGCGATGGAGAATCCGACCATCGTCGTGCTCACCGACCGGAACGACCTCGACGACCAGCTCTTTGGCACCTTCGCCCGCTGCAAGGACCTTCTCCGGCAGGATCCCGTTCAGGCCCAGGATCGCGCCGATTTGTGCGAGAAGCTGCAGGTGGCGGCCGGCGGCGTGGTCTTCACTACCATCCAAAAGTTCTTCCCCGAAGAGAAGGGCGACCGCCATCCGGTGCTCTCGGACCGGCGCAACATCGTCGTGATTGCCGACGAGGCCCACCGCAGCCAGTACGACTTCATCGACGGCTTCGCACGGCACATGCGCGACGCGCTGCCGAACGCCTCGTTCATCGGCTTCACCGGGACGCCCATCGAGAAGACCGACGCCAATACCCGCGCCGTCTTCGGCGATTACATCAGCGTCTACGACATCCAGCGGGCGGTCATCGACGGGGCAACCGTGCCCATCTATTACGAGAGCCGGCTCGCCAAGCTGGAGCTGAAGGAGTCCGAGCGGCCAAAGATCGATCCCGAGTTCGACGAGGCCACCGAGGGCGAAGAAGTCGAGCGCAAGGAGAAGCTCAAGACGAAGTGGGCCCAGCTCGAGGCCGTCGTCGGGTCGGAGAAGCGGATCACGCTCATCGCGCGGGATCTGGTGGACCACTTCGAGGACCGCCTCGCCACGATGGACGGCAAGGCCATGGTGGTCTGCATGAGCCGCCGCATCTGCGTCGAGCTGTACCGCGAGATCGTGGCGCTGCGCCCGAAATGGCATCACCAGGACGACGACCAGGGCGCGCTCAAGGTGGTGATGACGGGCTCCGCGACCGACCCCCTGGCGTGGCAGGGCCACATCCGGAACAAGCCGCGGCGCGAGGCCCTGGCGCAGCGGTTCCGGGACCCGAAGGATCCCTTCACGATCGTGATTGTGCGTGACATGTGGCTGACCGGCTTCGACGCGCCGAGTCTCCACACCATGTACGTGGACAAGCCGATGCGCGGGCACGGGCTGATGCAGGCGATCGCCCGAGTGAACCGCGTCTTCAGGGACAAGCCTGGCGGCTTGGTGGTGGACTATCTCGGATTGGCCGACGAACTCAAGCAGGCGCTGGCGATCTACACGGAGAGCGGAGGCACCGGCAGAACCGCCATCGATCAGGCCGAGGCCGTAGCCGTCATGCTGGAGAAGTACGAGATCTGCTGCGGCCTTTTTTTTGGCTTCGACTGGTCGCGCTGGACCACGGGCACCCCGCAGGACCGGCTTACCCTCTTGCCCACGGCGCAGGAATACATCCTGGCCCAGGAGGACGGCAAGGTGCGATTGCTGCGGGCGGTGACGGAGCTCTCGCAGGCGTTCGCCCTCGCCGTGCCGCACACAGAAGCGCTGCGCATCCGCGATGACGTCGGCTTCTTCCAGGCCGTCAGGTCGGTCCTGGCCAAGAGCGGGATAGGCGAGCGCAAGACCGACGAGGAGCTAGACTTCGCCATCCGGCAGATCGTGTCGAAGGCGATGGTCTCCGACGAGATCGTGGACATCTTCGCCGCCGCCGGGCTCAAGAAACCGGACATCTCGATCCTCTCCGACGAATTCTTGGCGGAGATCCGAGGCATGCCGCAGCGGAACCTGGCGGTGGAGTTGCTCCGCAAGCTTCTGGCGGGCGAGATCAAGACGCGGTTGCGGCGGAACGTCGTCCAGGCGCGCTCCTTCGCGGAGCTCCTGGAGCAAACCGTGCGGAAGTATCAGAACCGGGCGATCGAGACGGCTCAGGTGATCGAGGAGCTGATCGGTCTGGCCAAGGACATGCGCCAGGCGTCGGCGCGCGGCGAGCAGTTGAGCCTGTCAGAGGACGAGGTCGCCTTCTTCGATGCCCTGGAGACCAACGACAGCGCCGTGAAGGTCCTCGGCGACGAGACCCTGAAGACCATCGCACGCGAACTGGTGGCCGCCGTCCGGAAGAACGTGACCATCGACTGGACCGTCCGCGAGAATGTCCGCGCGCAGCTCCGCGTCATCGTCAAGCGCATCCTCCGGAAATACGGCTACCCCCCCGATAAGCAGGAGAAGGCCACCCAGACTGTGCTGGAACAGGCCGAGGTGCTGTCGGAAGGGTGGGTGGTGGCGTGAAGGATTCTAGAATGAAGCCCTCTTCCGCACTGTCCCTGATGTGGGCGTCGCTCGTCCTTCTCCTCGTCGGCGGGATGGTCGGCTCCCCGGCGGCCGGCGTCGCCGGGGCGGTGCTGGCGGCCCTCTGCGCGATTGCACCGGTCGTCTCCGGCACGAAGGGGGTCCGGATCGCCGGCGTCCTCCTCCTGCTCGCGTCGATCGGACTGGCGGTCGCGCTTCTCCCCGCGGCAAAAGGCCACATGGACGGGTACCGCGACCGGGCGCACCGGACGCAAGAATCCGTCCCCGCAGGGACGACGGAGGCGAAGTGATGGGAGGCAGCTACTGATTGGTGCGGTCCCGTTAGGCGCTTACAGGGACCGCCTTGACTTCTGGCTGTCATGTGACTAGAGTCCCCACAGAGTGGAGGCTGTCGGTTGGGGAGGTACAGATCATGACCAGCGCGGTGAAGGCGGTATATGAGGGGGGGGTGTTGCGGCCTCTGGAGCCCATGGATCTCGGGGAGCACGAGCAGGTCTACTTGCTCCTCTTGCCCGACGAGCCCGCGAAAGTCGCCGCTGCCCAGCGTGCGGCGCTAGAGGCCTTGGTCGGATGCGGCGAGAGCAGTGCCACCGACGTCTCTGTCCTGCACGACGAATCCATCTACCCCCGTCGGTAACGGGCGGTCATGGCTCCCTCGATGCTTTTCGTTGATACTGGCGCCTGGTACGCACTCCTTGTCCGCTCTTGCCTCTCGCCGCGCCCCAGTCCTCAGCCGGCCCTCTCCCCCGGGGGAGAGGGTGACCCGAAGGAAGGATGAGCGGGTCAGGCGCTCACCCGCGCCCCGGATTCGTCGTACCAGTGCAGGGAGGCGAACACGAGGCCGCACCGGTCCCCTTCGCCGAACAGAGGCTTGCGCACGTTCCGCTGCACCCGGACCTCGGTCGGGCCGACCTTCACCACGTAGTCGATGATGTCGCCCAAGAGGACCCGGCGCGTGACAACCCCGTACACACCCCCGGTCGGGACCATCTCGATCTCCGCGGGCCGGCAGGCCAGTGTGGGCGGCTTCCCCGCCGCGTGGGGCGGGACGACGGCCGTCACCGGCCCCGCGGCGCGAGCCCCCGCAAGAAAGACCTTCCCATCCGCGACCTCGACGTCGAGGAAGTTCGAGAGGCCGATGAAGCTGAAGACGAACTTGTTGGCGGGTTTGAGGTAGACGTCGACCGGCGTATCGTCCTGCTGGATCAGGGCCCCGAAGTCCATCACCACGATCCGGTCGGAGAGGGCCATGGCCTCGGCCTGGTCGTGGGTGACGTAGATGATCGTGAAATTGAACCGCTTCTGCAGTTCCTTGATCTCGAACCGCATCACCTCGCGCATCTTCGGGTCCAGGTTCGAGAGCGGCTCGTCCAGCAGCATGACCGTGGGATTGAACGAGATGGAGCGGGCCAGCGCGATCCGCTGCTTCTGCCCGCCCGACAGCTCGTTCGGGTAGCTGTCCCGGGCATCCAGCAGTCCCGTGTAGGTCAGCGCCTTGGTCGTTTTTTCCCGGATCTCCGCCCGGGACAGACCCCGGATCTGCAGTGGGAAGGCCACGTTGTCGAACACGTTGAGATGCGGCCAGACGGCGAAGGCCTGGAAAACCATGCCGAAGTCCCGCTTCTCCGGCGGCAGGTAGTAGTTCTTGAAGCTGGAGGAGATCACGCGATCTCCAACCAGGATCTCGCCCTCGTCCAGGTCCTCGAAACCGGCCAGCATGCGGAGCGTCGTCGTCTTCCCGCAGCCGGAGGGGCCGAGAAAGGAGATGCATTGCCCGCGCGCGACCTCGAGGTTCAGCTTGTCGACGGCCACGACGCTCCCGAATCGCTTGGTGATGTCCCGCAGGATCACGTGCGCCATGGCTACGCCCCCCCTCCGCCGATCTTGGTGGTGCCGGTGACGCGCTTGATCACCCACTGCCCGACGACGATGATGAGGAGCGCCACCGCCGACAGCGCGGCGGCGTACACCGTCTCGCCGTCCTCGCTGAGCGCGTAGATGGCCACGCCGATGGTGCGGGTCGTGGGCCCGTAGAGCAGGACCGACGTGGTCAGCTCCCGCAGCGCCGGCAGGAAGATCAGGAAGAACGCCGCCACCATCCCCGGCTTGATCAGGGGCAGGACCACGTCCTTCATCGCCTGCCAGTGGGTCGCGCCGCAGGCCCGCGCCGCCTCCTCCAGCGAGTCACCGACCTGCTCCAGCGCGGCCGAGGTGGATTTCAGGGCGAAGGCCATGTAGCGGGCGATGTAGGCCACGAAGATGATCCAGGCCGTGTTGTAGAGGTTCACCCCGAACTTCCCGCTCCACATCAGGATCACGCCCAGCGCGATGACCGTCCCCGGCACCGAGAAGGGCAGCAGCCCCAGGAACTCCAGCAGGAACTTGCCCCGCACCCGCATCTTCACGATCACGTACGAGATCAGCGTCCCCACCAGCATCGTCACCAGGGCTGCCGCCAGCGACAGGTAGAAGCTGTTCCAGATGGCGTCCCGGGTCAGCTTCATGGTGAACAGGATGTAGGTGAAGTTTTGCAGGGTCATGTTCTCGAGCGAAAAACTGAGCCCATACGTCTTGAGCAGCGCCACCAGGAAGATCGTGATTGTCGGCAGGAGCACCGTGACGGCAATGTAGAGGATGCTCAGGAGAAGCAGCGGGTACTTGAGGCCCCGCAGCTTGAGGAGCATCGGTCGCACGCTCTTGCCCGCGATGACCTGGAAGCGGCCCGCCGTCAGGATCCGGTTCTGGGAGTAGAGGATCAGCGCGGCGGCGATCACCAGGATCGAGGACAGGATCGTCCCCGCCCGGATGGCCTCGAACCGGCCGCCGCTGGCGTAGATCTTCTGGTAGATGAGGGTCGGGATGTTGAAGATGCCGGATTCCGTCCCCAGGACCGCGGGGACGCCGAAGTGGGCCAGCGAGTAGAGCGCGACGAGCAGCGCCCCCGCCGCGATGCTGGGCAGCATCAATGGCAGCGTGATCCGGCGGGTGATGGTGAGCAGCCCCGCCCCCGAGATCCGCGCCGACTCCTCCAGCGTGGGGTCCATCCGCTCCAGCGCCCCGGAGACCTGGATGAAGACGAACGGGAAGAGGTACATGCTTTCGACGGCGATGATCCCCCCCAGGCTGTAGATGTTGAAGAGGGGCTGCTCCAGCCCGAAGAGCTCAATGAACCACCGGTTGACCATCCCGGAGCGCGGCGACAGCAGCATCTTCCAGGCGATGGCCCCGATGAAGGAGGGGAGCATGAAGGGGACCAGGAAGAGCAGCTTCATCGTCTCCTTGAAGGGAAGGTCGGTCCGCGAGACCAGCCAGGCGAAGAAGACCCCCAGGATGGTGCTCACCACCGTCACCGCCCCCGCGATGACCAGAGAGTTCACGACCGCCTGGAAGACGTCGGGCTGGCTCAGGACCTGGATCACCCCCGCGATGTTCAGCCCCCCGTCCACCACGAAGGCATTCCAGAGGATGAGCAGGATCGGGACGGCGACCACCACCACCAGGACCAGGACCGAGAAGAGCAGCAGGAGCTCCGCGATGCCGAACTTGCGATCGGTGCCGGTCATGCTCCGGCCTCCTTCCCGATGCCGGCCTTGTCGTACCACCGCAAGGCCTGGAAGGTGAGCCCGCAGGCCTCCCCTTCCTCCAGGGCCCGCCCGTCCCGGAAGGCCTCCGCCGCCTCCTGCTGCGCCCGGATCTCGACCGCACCCACCGTGATGAAGTAGGTCACGATCGGCCCCAGGAAGACCCGCCGCCGCACCACGCCGCGCGTCGCGCCCCCGTCGCGGACCAGGTCGATCTCGAAGGGCCGGCAAGCGGCCACCACCTCGCCCTTGGCGATCCGCTCCCGCGCGGCCGGAGAGATCTCCACCTCGAGCGGCAGGTCGCTCCCCTCGACGTGGATCCCGCCGTTCTTGCGCTCCACGGGGATGAAGTTCGCAACCCCCAGGAAGTTGAAGACGAAGCCGTCATCCGGGTCGGTGTAGATCGCGTGCGGGTCTCCGATCTGGCGGAGCGACCCGTCCTTCCCCATGATCCCGATCCGGTCGGAGATGGCCAGCGCCACCTCCTGATCGTGGGTGACGTACAGGATCGTGACGCCGGTCCGGCGCTGGAGGTCCTTGATCTCGAACCGCATCTCCTCCCGGAGGTTCGCGTCGAGGTTGGTAAGCGGCTCGTCCAGGAGCATGATCTTCGGCCGCGAGACCAAGGCCCGCGCCAGGGCCACGCGTTGCTGCTGTCCCCCGGAGAGCTGCGACGGATAGCGGTCTTCCAGACCCGTCAGGTGCACCTGGGCGATGGCGTCCATGCTGCGCGTCTTGGCCTCGGCCGCGGCCGCCTTCTGGATCTGCAGCGGGTAGACCACGTTCTCGAAGACCGTCTTGTGCGGCCAGACCGCGTAGTCCTGGAAGACGACCCCGATGTTCCGGGATTCCGTCGGGACATGGACCTTCTTGGCCGCGCTGGAGACCAGTTGATCCCCGATGAAGACTTCGCCCGCGCTGGGGTGCTCGAAGCCGGCGATCATCCGCATGACCACGCTCTTCCCGCACCCCGACGGTCCGAGGAGCGAGAAACACTCCCCGTCCCGGATCGTCAGCGTGAAGCCATCGAAGACCCGGTGGGTCCCAAAGGTCGCCGCCAGATTCTCCAGCCGCACGTCAGCCATGGCCGCTCCCCGTATCCCGCACCCACCCCACGCCCTCCGCCGGGCGCGGGGTGGGTGCGGGATTACCGCATGATCTGGGTGAACTTCTGGATGATGGACTCCTTCTCCGCCATCACCTTCAGGTAGTCCACCTTCATGGCCCGCTTGACCGCCTCGTCCGCCTTCACCAACCCATAGGTCGTGTCGACCACGACATCCGCCCGGATGGGCAGGGTACCCTCGCTGGCCACGATCGTCTGGCCGTCCTTGGAGAGCAGGAAGTCCACGAACTTCTGGGCCGCCTTCAGGTTCGGGGTGCCCTTGAAGATGGCGATGGGGCTGGGGACGACCAGCATCTCCTTGGGATAGGCGAGGCCCATGTTGGCCCCCTTCTTGATCTTGTCGATGGCGATGTAGTCGGGCGCCAGGCTGGCCTTGAAATCCCCGGAGGCGGTGTCGTCCACGACCTGGCCCGAGCCGGCCCCGATCTTGGCCCCGTTCGCCTTCAGCTTCTGGATGTACTCCCAGCCGAAGGTGTTCGCGAGCAGGGCCACGCTCATCATGGCCGTCCCGGAGAGAGCGGGGTTGGCGATTGCGAAGCCGTCCTTGAAGCGCGGGTCGAGCATGTCGTCCCAGCCCTTGGGAGGGGCGGTGATCTTCTTGGTGTTATAGGCGATCCCCAGGGTACCCAGGCGCGCCGGCGTGAAGAAGCCGTCCGGGTCCTTCACCGTGCTCTCCACGGCCTTGGCCTCGGGCGAGACGTACTTCTCCCACACCCCCTCCTGCTTGAGTTGAAAGAAGTCCGGCACCTCGCTGTGCCAGAGCACGTCCACGGTCAGCTTGCCCGACTGCCGCTCCGCCGCCACCTTGGCCATCAGCTTGCCGGCCCCGGCGGAATAGTAGTCGAAGGAGACCTCGGGGTGCTTCTTGGCGAATGCGTCCCGGAGCTTGCCGATCAGGCTCTCCTTCATCGAGGTGTAAACCATCAGCTTCTCGCCGGCCAGGGCCACGCCGCTGAAACAAACGAGCAGGGTAATCGCGAGCAACAGGCTCCATCGTTTCATTGCATCCTCCTTGGCTTGCGCCTCACGCATGGGCCGATCCAGCCCCGCCTAAAGACTGTAGCCGCCGTCCACGACGAGATTGCATCCGGTCGTGAAGCTGGATGCATCCGACGACAGGTACACCACCGCACCGCCCAGATCCTCGTAGCCCTGGCCGTACCGCTTGATCACCCCCTGGTCCACCCGGATGGCCCGGATGGCCGGATTGTCGGAGCGCGCTGCGTTGCCCGGCGTCCGGCAGTAGCCGGGGCTGATGGCGTTGACGTAGATCTTGTGGCGAGCCCACTCCACCGCCAGAGTTTTGGTGAGCATCACCACCCCGGCCTTGGCCGCGTTGTAGTGGGCGTAGTCGGCATCCCGGTTCACATGGAACGAGGACATGGAGGCGATGTTGACGATCTTCCCGCCCCCCTGCTTGATCATGTACGGTGCGACGGCCTTGCAGCACAGGAACCCGCCCTTCAGATCCACAGCCAGCATGCGGTCCCAGTCCTGGATGCTCATCTCCAGGGCCGACATCGGCTGGGCGTAGCCGGCGTTGTTCACCAGGATGTCGAGATGACCCCATTCCTCGACCGCGCTCTTGAACATGGACTCCACGCCCTCGAAGTCCGTCACGTCAACCTTGAAGGACAAGGCCTTGCGCCCGCGCCTCTGGACCTCGGCGGCGGTCTCTTCCGCGGCCGGCAGGTCCAGCTCGGCGATGGCGATGTCCGCGCCCGCCTCGGCCAGCGCCAGCGCCATGCCCTGCCCCAGCCCCCGGCCTGCGCCGGTGACGAGCGCGGTCTTGCCTGTCAGCGAGAACCGATCCAAGATGCCCATGGTCAACCTCCGATGCAAGAAGGACGAAAGAGGGGCCCGCGAGTCCCGCCCAAGTCAGAAACCCCTTGCGCTCCCGTGGATCCCCAGGATAGCATCCGGTTCTCTGTCCCCAGGCCTCTGCGGCCTTCCCCCCTCAGGAGGATCCGGCCATGTCGAAAGCCACGATCCTGATCGTCGAGGACAGCCCGGATATTTCCCAAGTCCTGGCCGACGCCTTCCGATTCGCCGACTTCGCCGTTCTCCAGGCCTACACCGCCGTCGAGGCGCTCCAGCTCGCCGCAGAACGCCAGCCAGGCCTGATCTTCATGGACATCCAGCTCCCGGATCTGGACGGCCTCTCCGTGGCCCAGACACTGAAGCAAGACCCGGCCACCCGGCACATCCCCATCGTGGCCATGACCGCCTACGACGTCGCGGGAAACCAGGCGCGGTTGATCGGTCAGATCTGCGTCGGCCACTGCCAGAAGCCGTTCTCTCCCCGCGACGCCATCAATTTGGCCACGGCCATCCTCAAGCTCCCGGGGGAGTCGCCCACGAGACTGAAGCGGCCGCCACCCACCCGGCTCCAGAAGCGATAAGCCTGAGC
>Ga0209182_10000314_pt1 | contig 12659 bp, 7 predicted proteins | sample LakBais05cmmetaG_FD_185474 | JGI IMG/M metagenome (GOLD analysis project Ga0209182, IMG submission 185474) | Lake sediment microbial communities from Lake Baikal, Russia to study Microbial Dark Matter (Phase II) - Lake Baikal sediment 0-5 cm... | ecosystem: Environmental > Aquatic > Freshwater >...
TTCATCGTAGAAAGCCATACTGCCAGAACGCTGTGGTGGGGCAGTCGGAGTATCCAACTGCTCCCATGTTTCGCCATCGAAAATCCAGGTATCATTTAGCCAGGATTTATAAGTTGCAGCACCCGCAACTGTATCATCGACAGCCCCCCCAAATAAAATGCTTTTAGTTGTCTCAGGATTATAAACCAGTATGGCATTGCGACGTAAAGGCGGTTCGAGCTCCAACTCCAACCGGCTCCAGGAATCCCCTTCCCAGATCCAGGTCCCTCCCCAGGTATCTTTCATAAAACTGAGGGCACGCTGGCGTGACTCGTCGTATACCAAAGGGGATGCAAGCAAAGCGGGATGGGAGGTTGAAAACGAGAGACCATACCAACTATCTCCGTTCCATGCCCAAGTACCTGCCAAGGCCTTTTCATCGTCCGATCCGCCATAAACAACAATTTGCTCCCGGCCTGGATCATAGAATATCACGTGAGAATAACGGCCGGCAGGATTACATACCGAACATAACTGGCGCCAGTTAGAGCCGTCAAATTCCCAAAAATCACCAAGAACGCCGCTCGAATTTTTACCACCGAATAGGAATATGACATTACGTATTTCATCGTAAGCCATTCCAGCTTCAACGCGTCCAGGTGGAGATATTTCTGTCTTGATCTCCTGCCAGTCATATCCATCCCATTCCCAGGTTGTGTTATCGTAAGTTGTGTTATCGTAAATGGTATCCGTATCAGCCCATTGTTGGACTCCCCCAAACAATATCGCCCGCTGGCGCGTTGTATCATAAGCGATCGCACTCAGGTAACGCGGACCTGGTGAATGCTGTGGTGCGATCACCCACCAGTCGGATTGAGGTGGGAAAACAGCACGGAAAAGACCATACCCCAACAAGAACAACCAGGCGATCGATAAGAACAAAGCGATTCGTTTCCCCCAAATGATCATCCGTTCCGGCAGGTGAAACAACAGCAAGAAAAAGAATAAAATGATATATATGAGCACCTCACCATCTTGAAAGGCGGTGCATACTGATCCAGTTGAAATTTCACAGATCGGATAAAACCCACAATAACTGGACCAGGAAAGTATCAGGAGGTGAATGATGGATAACCAACAGGCCAGGAAAAAAGCAGCTGTTCTTTTCAGGGTTTTGAGCAGTAAGCCTGCGATAACAATATAGATCAAGGTGCCTAAGATAAATACCCAAGGACCGCGCTCGAGCAGAAATGAAAGGGGCAAGTTGGTGGACACATACTGAGGATCAAGCCAGTACGCGGTCGGCTGGTTCATCAATAAGGTACAGACCTGCGCGATGATGAGCAGCAGGACCAAAACCACTACGCTACCCGGGATACTGGTAGGTGTAGCAAGATACCGTCGCAGGCTGGCAGCAAACCTTTGCATCATGGCAGTACTAGTTCCCACATATCATTGAGTCTGGGCTCCCCTCCTCCACCAAATAAAACAATCGCGTTTCTAACCTGATCATAAAAAAGAACGTGTCCATTCCTTTCAGGGGGTAAATCGGTACTTACCAGCTCCTTCCAGTCAGTCCCATCGAAAAACCACGTGTCATTGAAACTCACATCATCTTTATAACCGCCAAACAAGACCATTTGCTGAGTGAATGGATCGTAGGCCATCCTGCTACCCCACCGTCCAGCAGGTGCATTTTGAAAGGAAGGCTGATGCCATTTCGGAATATCCCAAAACCATATCCCTTGCCCATCCATCATTATGGGCATTTGCAATGGCGTGAAGTAAACCATCGTAGAGATTCCGGTGGTTGGGGATTCCTCAACTACGACTTCCCTCCATACTTCTCCGTCCCATTCCCAGGTATCATTGTAAAATGTCACTTCTTTGTTTCCTTGATTTTGTACATACCCGCCATGGATAACCACTTTATGGCGAACCGGATCGTAATACATATTCATTAATGCTCTTGCCGGAGGATGGAATTTTGGTTTTTGCTCGATCCAATTTGCCCCATCCCATTCCCAAGTTTCATCAAAAAACTCAGAGGTTTCAGAACCAATGTCATTCACGCCCCCAAAAAGAAGGGCAACGTTGCGCGCTTCATCAAAGACCATCCCGGCAGCCCTTCGTGGTGAAGGACTGGCAGCAGGGAAGAGTTGCGTCCAATCACTGCCATCCCATTCCCAGGTGTCACCCAAGGAATTCCATCCCTCACTTTCTGTCCATTGGGATGTGCCACCAAACAGGACAGCCTTCATTCGCCCAGTATCATAAGTCGAGGCAGCCACCGTCCGTGCGGGGGGTGTATGGGCAGGTGTGATCTCCTGCCACACAGGTCCGGATGGATATGCGTGAAAAAGAATTCCTATAACCAATAAAGCCATCCAGGCAAATGAACCGTATTTGATTCCTTTTCGCAGTTTATATCCGGCACCTGATCCCCCATCCCCCTTTCCTAATTTCAAGGGAATACCCCAGAGGATAGATGCAGCTGTTAGGACAGATGCACCGAGCAGTCCCCCTACGAAGATTCCAAATGCCTCCCATTGAGAACAATTATTTTCGTTAATAAATGAAAAATTTAAAGAGGACCCTTCACATTTGAAAGGAGTAGCAATACCCTCTATGAACGCATAACCCAGGATGATCCAGAGAGCAAATACCAGTTTAGAGTTGATAACACTCAGTAAAAGACTCATCAGGAGCATGCAAACCACAAACACCAATAAGACAGCCAATAGCGCTACTGGAATTCCGAAAACATGGGGCCCAAACCAGGATTCTTCCGGCATTCCCAATAGATCCAGTGCAATCAAGGTCGCGAATAAAGCCATCAGGATCCAAATCAGTTCTGAAGGAAAATACGGGGGATGAAAGATCCAACCCACTAATCGAACAAAAAACCGTCGCAAACGGTTCTCTTCACCAGAGGCGAACTCATCTCCCCCCTTTTGGGATGGGGTATCAATGGATGCGGGGGGTAGTTGATCTTGTACCATAATCTACGAAGAAGTTAAATTCGTATCAATATTCGATGCTAATTAACCCGACCAGGATATAGTATAGGTTTAAAGTATGCTTTGGTCAAGTGACCCATGATGAAACAACCGGGTGTTTTACATCCTTGACCCTTCAGGGATGTCGATTGGAGAGAAATTCATCAAGGTCAGCTTACCAGACATTTCCCATACCCATTAGGCGCAACGTAAACAAACTCACCATCTTCAGAAAAAGAAATCTTGGAAGGCATGGTGATTGGTTGCGTTTGCTCCAATGTCAGGATTTTACTTTTTTCTGTAACGTCCCATATTTCGACTGTCAAGCCATTGTGAAGCACTTCCACAAGCGGTTAGCAATCCCGAAAAAATGATAAGACAAAGGGTAAAATTTGCGCGTTTATTATGCATATTTGTTTTCCTTTCGATGTAATGCATATACAAGACCCTCACACGACAACCTGGAGATTCCTTTATTATAAAACGTTAATATGGAAATTCCCGGCGATTACCAGGAATTATCTTGCATTATTACTCTCTGTTATACAACGTCCCTAAGGAGACTGCTCAGAGGACACTATGTTGAAAAGCATACCCTTCCAGGTGCTCCTGTTATGCTTCATGAAAAGAAAAACCCACCAAGACTGGTGGGCTCTATTTATGCACTACGAGGTAGTGCCCCCAAGGAGACTCGAACTCCTGTTATGGCCTTGAAAGGGCCGTGTCCTAACCACTAGACCATGGGGGCAGTGGGGAAGATTTTACCATAAAGTCAGGGGGGGTCAATGCCGCGCGACAACCAAAATCACACTGCCAGTGAGGCAGGCTCCAAATCAGCCCGCCAAAGGGGCGATGCACTCGGGCGCATCCACGTCAGGTTTATTGACGAGTCTTGCCACCGGGTGGCAGGCCATTTCACCCGCTGTGTAAGGCACCAACCAGCTCTGCAATTCCGGGATGCGGGCGTCAGTGTCCAACCACAACCAGCGAACATCCGCCGGCAGGATGACCGGCATGCGCTCATGGTATGGCTTGAGCATATCATTCGCAGCGCAGGTGATGATCGTGCAGGTCCTGAGCGGATCACCCTCGGGTGGTTTCCACTCTTCCCACAAGCCTGCAAACGTGAACGGTTTGTGATCCTTCATATAAAAAAAATAGGGTGTCTTGCCACTCGCTGCGACGTCAGCCTGAGACCACTCGTAGAACCCATCCGCCAGGATCAAACAGCGGCGGTGGGCGAATGGTGTCCGGAAGGAAGGTTTCTCGGCAATCGTCTCGGAGCGGGCATTGATCATTTTGTAGCCGATGCTGACGTCTTTGGCCCAGGACGGGACGAGCCCCCATTGAAACAGCTCCACCGAACGGGCAACGCCATCTCTCACGATAGCCACCGGCTGGGAGGGCGCTATGTTGTAGCGGGGAGTTAATACTACCGAACTGATATTCAGGTTAAGTTCTTCCTGAAGATCACCGGGATCAAGTGTGAGCGTAAATCGACCGCACATGGGTTCTTCCTCCTGGATTGTAGCACGTTCCGACCAGAGGAAATCTCCGGGTTTATCGGTATAATTGGGCTAACCCATTCCACCGGAGAACACATGCCCAATCCATTGATCGAGTGCATCCCCAATTTTTCTGAAGCTCGCCGCCCCGAGGTGGTTGAAGAGATCATCCGAGCCATTACCGCTGTAGCCGGCATCACTCTGCTCGACCGTCATTCCGACCTGGACCACAACCGTACGGTGTTGACCTATCTTGGTGCTCCGGCTGCGGTGGAAGAGGCAGCCTTCGCAGCCATTGCAACCGCCGGCAAACTGATCGATCTTGATCATCACACCGGCGAGCACCCGCGCATTGGTGCCACCGACGTCGTCCCCTTCGTACCGATTTCGGGTGTTACCATGCAGGAATGTGTCGAGATCGCCCGCCGGTTGGGGAAACGGGTAGGTGAAGAATTGGGTATCCCGGTATATTTATATGAAGAAGCCGCCACACGTCCCGAGCGGCAAAACCTCGAAAACATCCGCCGCGGCCAGTATGAAGGCTTGAAAGCCGAGATCGCCACCAACCCGGAGCGGAAACCCGATTTCGGACCCAGCCAGCTTCCACCCGCCGGAGCGACCGTTATCGGGGCACGCTTCCCTTTGATCGCCTACAACGTCTATCTCACCACCGATGATGTTTCCATCGCAAAAAAGATCGCCAAAATCATCCGCTTCTCAAGCGGCGGATTGCGCTACGTCAAAGGCATGGGCGTTCTGGTCGATGGACGCGCCCAGGTATCGATGAACCTGACCAACTACCTCGGCACGCCCATTCCTCAGGCAGTCGAAATGGTGCGGAACGAGGCTGCCCGTTACGGGGTTGCCGTCCATCACTGTGAACTGGTCGGGCTGGTACCCCAGGAGGCGCTGGTCAATGCAGCCGTCTGGTATCTGCAACTGGATGGTTTCGAAAGCCACCAGATCCTTGAATCGCAACTCTCTACTGGAAGTATGCCTACCACCCCTCCACGTGATGTCTTCCTGGAGGAGTTGGCTGCCGGAAAACCCACACCGGGTGGCGGCTCAGCCTCTGCTTACACGATTGCCCTGGCAGCGGCGCTGACAGCCATGGTTGCGCGTCTTACAATCGGCAAGAAGAAGTACGCCGAGGTCGAAAACCGCATGAAGGCCTTACGCGACCAGGCAGATAAGCTGCGCAAAGAGCTGAACGGGGATGTCGAACGCGATGCAGCCGCCTTTGACCAGCTCATGCAGGCAACCAAAATGCCCAAAGACACGGATGAAGAAAAAGACAGGCGGGCAGATGCGATATGGTCAGCCACCTTCACCGCAGCCGAGGTACCGCTGGAGGTCAGTCACAAAGCGCTTGAAGTGCTCAAACTGACGTTGGAAGCTGCTGAATCAGGTAACCTGAATGCCATCTCGGATGCCGGTAGCGCCTCAGCCCTGGCTCGAGCCGGTTTGACCGGTGCCGGTTATAACGTGCGCATCAATCTGACAGGCATGCCGGACGACCCCAGGGCAAAGAAATTGATCAGTGAACTGGTTACGATCGAAACCCAGGCAGATGAGCTCATCACCCGCGTAAAACAGACCCTCATCAGTCGCGGGGGCCTGTCGTTGTAATAAAATACTCAATACTGTGAAACTCTACGTCTCAATACTGCTTATACTGCTCGTTATCGGATCACTGGCTGGGTGCGGATCCCTCGCTCCAACCTCGACTCCATCCGGATTATCTGTAGATTCTCTGACAGAAACAGCGGATGTCCAGACCTCAGAGGCAAGCCTGTTAGTTCCACCAGACTGGCAAGAGTCTATGGATTGCAGCAGCCAGGCGTGCTACTTCAACGGGCACTTCCTGCTTCAGAATCCGATCCCGGTATCTGCCAACCAGGTGGTGGATGGGTCGTATCGATTCGGGACAACCCAGGAAGGACTGCGCGAGATCCATCACGGCGTCGAGTTTGCTGATCCAACCGGGACACCGGTGCTGGCTGCGGCGGACGGTGAAGTAGTTCATGCGGGGGACGATGCCCTGATTATCCTGGGTTTGAACCAGAATTTTTACGGCAAGGTCGTGATCATCGAGCATCATCTGGCTGGGATCGAACAGACGGTGTTTACTTTGTATGCCCATCTTTCCGAGGTGACTGTCCAAACCGGTGAATTGGTCACTGCCGGTCAACCAATCGGCAATGTCGGCAGGAGCGGTTCAGCCATGGGTTCTCACCTGCATTTTGAGGTGCGCTATGGTGAAAATACCTATCAGGCGGCGGTCAACCCCGAATTGTGGCTTACGTTAACCCCTGACCTGGATCTCCCACCATTTGGAGCTCTGGCAGGCATTATTTTGGACGCCAATAACGAACCGTTGCGGATTACCAATATCCGCCTGGAATACAGCCTTACCGAAGGCGGTGCTGCGGAAAATTATCTCACTCTCTCCACCTATTACGATAGCGGTGTGACCTCTGATCCGGCATTCGCTGAGAATTTCGCAATCAGTACATTGACCCCGGGCTGGTACCGGATCATATTAATTGCTAACGGAAATTACTACTCGAAATGGTTCCAGATCGAAACCGGAAAAATCGCTGTTCTATTGATTCCAATGAATTAAATTTTTAACCAAGGAGAAATGTTATGGGACTGAAGCCCGACCACTGGATCACCAAAATGGCAACCGAGCAGCGCATGATCGAACCATATGCACCCGGTCAGGTCCGCGATGGTGTGATTTCATACGGGGTATCATCATATGGGTATGATATCCGCGTTGCGGATGAATTCAAGATCTTCACGAACGTCTTTTCAGCCATCGTTGATCCAAAAAACTTCGACTCACGATCCATGGTTGATTTCAAGGGCGATATCTGCATCATCCCCCCCAATTCCTTCGCCCTGGCACGCACAGTCGAGTACTTCCGCATCCCACGGGGAGTCCTGACAGTCTGTCTTGGAAAGAGCACCTATGCTCGCTGCGGTATTATCGTAAACGTTACCCCCTTTGAACCGGAGTGGGAAGGTTATGTCACGCTTGAAATCTCCAACACCACCCCGCTGCCAGCCAGGATTTACGCGAACGAAGGCATTGCACAGGTGTTATTCTTCGAGGCTGATGAAGAATGTATGGTGTCTTACGCCGACAAAAAAGGAAAATATCAGAATCAACAGTCGATAGCGCTTCCAAAGCTTTAGGAATCAACCCAAGCATGGATCACCCGGGAATAATCTAATTTTTCGGATAACCGGTATCGGGTTTAATTAAAGTCGGCAAGTTCTCAATAAAGAGGCTGACCAGTTGCGGATCAAAATGCTTGCCGCTCTCAGCTCTCATGAAATCCAGCGCACGCTGCTTTGACCAGGCCGTCCGGTAGGGGCGGTCTGATCGCAGTGCATCCCACACATCCACCACCGTAAATATCCTTGTGGCCAAAGGAATTTCTTTTTCCTTCAATCCGCGTGGATAACCGCTCCCATCCCATTTTTCATGATGATAGTAGGGGATATCCACCAGTATGCGCAGGTTGGGAACCGAATGGAGCATATCATACGCATAGGTTGGATGCATGCGCATGAGCTTCCATTCATCCGGGCTTAAACGACCCTTCTTGAGCAGGATACGATCAGGAATACCCATTTTGCCGATGTCGTGCAGCATCACCCCACGCCTGATTTGTTCAATATCCAGGTCTTCATTTTTAAGGATTATTACCAGCCCGATGGTCAATTCAGCCACCCGGCGGGTATGACCGATCGTCTCCTGATCCCGCATTTCAAGCGCACGCGCCCAGCCTTCGATGGTGGCATCATAAGCAAGACTGAGTTCGATATTGGAACGCTGAAGCTTATCGAACATGGTGGCATTATCCAATGCTATGGCTGCCTGACCACCAAGGGAGTCGAGGAACTCCAGCCATTCCGCGTCAGCATGTAGTCTATTCTTGGTAAATATTTCCAATACGCCTTTTACCTGTCCCTTTGCAATCAATGGTACGGCGATAAAAGAGGTGAATCGTTCCCCAATTCTTTTATAAAACTCTGTCATCGAATCATTGATTTCATCTAGGTTCTCAATGATTTCTCGTTTGCGTTCCAATGCAACCCGTCCGGCATGGCTTTCCCCCATTCGGAGACGATAATTTTGGAATTGTGAGCTTTGAAAACCTCTGCCAGCTCGATACTCCAGCAATTGGGTAGCCTGGTCGTATAACCAGATTGAGGCTGCGTCAACATTCAGCTGGTTGACAATCTGATCGATCAGAATATCCAAAATAACTTTCAACTCAACCGTTGATGTAATGGCAAGATCGATTGTTTTTAATGTGGTTAAACGGCGCAACCGCTCCTGGGTCTTTTCAAATAGCATGACACGATGGATGCCATTGGCTGTTATATCAACAATTGCACGAATCAAACGAATTTCTTCGTCGGTGATGGGGGTCTTTTTCCCAAGCCATAAAATACCAATAGGGTTGTCATCAGCAATCAATGGTATACCTGCAACAGCCACTAGCCCTTCAAGGATCTCATAGTCTCCTCGTTCAGGATCAGGGGTAATTTTATTATTAATATAATTCTGGCGGGTTTTAAATATTGCTTCAATTCCAGCCTGATGGAGAGGGATGGTATAGTTTTTGAATTTTTTCCAGCGCCCCCGGCCATGCTCGAACTTCATGCCCTCCCGACGCGACTCATATAATGAGAACGCCAGCCCATCCATCGAGATGGCATTATTGATCTGGTCAACGATACCATCGAGCAACTCCGAAGTCGACCGGGCAAAACGAGTGGCATTTGTTATCTTGCTAATCAGATCCATCTCACGCTGGCGGAGCTGCTGTTCGGTGATATCGCGCCCAACAGATTGAATCTCGATCAGTCCGCCATTTTCGGAGAAGATTGCGCGGCTTTTCCACTGCACCCAGCGAGGTGTACCATCCTGGCGAGTAGTTACGCTCTCAAATGATTTGAAGAGAGATTTGCGGTTCTGTGAAGACACTGTCCTTGACCAACGCCGGATCTGAGTGTCAGGCAGTAACTCATATAATGAGCTTTTCAGCAAAGCTCCCCGATCCTGTTCAAAAAAGTCGCAGAATGCTTGATTGACAAAGGTCAGGTTCCCATCCTGAACGTAGCGGCAGATCAGATCGGTTTGGTCTTCAATGATGCCGCGATAACGCTTTTCACTGACGCGGATGGTTTCTTCATTGCGAACGCGCTCAATTGCCATGGCAATTTGATCGGATACGAACTCCAACAAGTGCTTGTGTTCTTCCGTGAATCGAATGCCTTCGGTATAACTTTGCACGGCAATCGCGCCAATCGTTCGATTCTGGATTTTGAGCGGCACACCCAGCCAGTCAATCGATGGAGCGCCCACCTCTTCAATTTCACCACTTTGTACAAGTTCCTGGAATTTCGGTGGATCAGCTAACAGGGATTCGCCTGTGCGGATGACCAGTTCGGTCAAACCGCGTTCCCCTTTGGCTGGAGCCGGGGGTGGATCGAATTCATCCACAAAGTAGGGATAACTGATCCGGTCATTCTCGGTATCAAGCAAGGCAATAAAGAAATTATTCACCGGCATCAAGCTGCCCAGTGCTTCATGGATGGATTTGTATAATTCATTCAGATTTTGGGTTTCACTGGTTGCACTGGCGATGTTATATAAAGCCCTTTGCATCATCCTCGCCTGGCTTACCTCAGTTGTGTCTGCCAGTATTCCCAGCACGCCAGTCAGTTCACCATTTTCCCCGTAGACGGGTGAGTTATACATGCACAACACCACTTCCGACCCATCTTTTTTCCTTAAGCGGACGTTCGTTCCTGACCAGCTATTGCTAACCAGGAGCTCGGCAAGGAAAGTCTGATATTGTTCATCCCCATAATCCAAAATGCAGGGCATGGTCTTGCCCAGGACTTCTTCCGCTTTCCAGCCGAATAATTGTTCGGATCTGTGGTTCCATAACACCGTCTTACCAGATAAATCTGCTACATTGATCGACAGGGGTGAGTTCTCAATCAGTCTGTATAATGATTCGTTCGCACTTTTAAGTTTGGTATTTTGCTCTTCCTGTTCGGTGACATCGGAAAAAATAGTCATGAAACAGGGTTCGTCCTGATATGGCACAATCTGGACCGAAACCAAACAGTGTCTGTCACTTCCATCAGCCGCCCTGATACTCATCGGGTTTGGCGTAGGGGTGCCATGTGTTTTATCGATCGTCCTATAAAAATCCCTGTTTTCCGGTGTTATCCAGATCGGCAATTCAGTGATCTTCGTATCCAACAATTCCGCCAATGGGTACTTTAATAACCGGACGAATTCCTGATCAACAAAGCAAATGCGTTGAGTTTTAATACTGCTGATACAAATTGCTATCGGACAGAGGTCAAGCAGATGGATGATGTTCAGATTGGACAGGTCACCGCTCAATCGCCTGATGTGTTCATCATCCTGGATCTGACAGGTGGCATCAATCGTCAGCGGTTGTCCCTCATCATCACAGCTGGTGGTCACCTTCTGCTCGATCCAGATATAACCGTAACCCGGTTTCTGAATCCGGATTCGGTTATTCTTTCCATTTATTTTGCCAAGCAATACTTGGGTCTGGCCAGCCTGGTCATCCGGATGCAAGCATTGGACCCATAAATTGGGGCGCTTATAATAATCAGTCTGGGTGTGGCCGGTCAGGTAGGCAATGTTGGGGCTGATGTACTGGAAATGACCGATAGGTTGAAGAAGATAGCGGAAAACTATCTCATTATGGGCGGTTTCACCGGTTGTATTGCCGGAGGAAAAGCCCTTATGCGATTGGGTGATGTCACTTGGAGGTGTTTTCACGACGATATTCACCTGTGTGTCCTCATAGCGGTCTCGGCAATGCTCGATGGGCCTTTTCCGATTTCCAAGTGCTGGCTGCACGGAATTTATAGCACGGAGCCCGCATTCGTACGCTTAATGCGTTCCATAATATCCTCCAACAGGAAGCAACTCTAATTCTACATAATTGCAGGCTCAAAAACAGGCTCAAAATATCGAGATATTCTCACAAAAAAGTAACAGAAAACACTTTAGTCTTGACTTCAACGATGTATCGGATAAAATTATTGTGTGGGGCGGTGGCGGAATTGGCAGACGCAGAGGACTTAAAATCCTCCGGTGGCGACACCTTGTGGGTTCAAGTCCCACCCGCCCCATTTGAAGATCGGTAATCAAACCGATCTTTTTGTATGACACCTTGTGTCCTTGCTCGCATTGCTCGCAGGACTCGCGTACCACTGTACGCTCGGGTTTCCCCACTCGCTGCGCTATCGCGCCTGTTCGCTTCGCTCTCTGCTTTGCGCGAAAAAACACGCGCTTAAGGGACTGCGCTCTCTCATGGCTTCGTCCCGGGTAAGGCACCCTTAGAGAACGAAGGGTACTAAGGTGGCGGGGCGACGAGAAGAAACAGGCAATAAACAAGCAATGGCAAAGCTTACGAACATTACAGTGATCTGAGAAGTGTCATTTCTCTTGATCCCTGTCTTTTCTTATTACCTGTAATTTCTGACGGAGCATCTCAACGGTTGGCCAGCCCTTTAATCCTGCGGAAGTTCTATAAAGCCGGCAGCTCATCGAATAAGATTGTCTATCATCAGGCCAGAAATCCTTACCGTCAACCTGGAAGGAAGGAGACCCCAGGAACTTCATAACAGCAGCTTCCTGGTCCGATTTCACCTCGATGAGTTGAACCGGGAAATCCAAACCTTCTTCACTCAAAGCGATATGCAGATTATTAAGCGCATTCTTCCAGGACTGACAGCCATCAAAGTAAAGTAATTTGATTTCCATAGAGATCCATTTATAAAGCTGTTCTGCGCAACAATTGGGCGTTGATCGCTACGATGATGGTACTGAGAGACATCAGCACGGCGCCGACTGCAGGAGAGAGAAAGATACCAATAGGGGCCAGGACACCGGCTGCCAGCGGCAACGCCACCACATTGTAGCCTGCCGCCCACACCAGGTTTTGAATCATCTTGCGATAGCTGGCACGGCTGAGCGAGATAATCTTGACCACATCCAATGGGTTGCTGCGCACGAGGATGATGCCGGCCGATTCAACCGCCACATCGGTGCCACTGCCGATGGCAATACCCACATCAGCACGGGTGAGTGCGGGGG
>Ga0209182_10000317_pt1 | contig 12579 bp, 10 predicted proteins | sample LakBais05cmmetaG_FD_185474 | JGI IMG/M metagenome (GOLD analysis project Ga0209182, IMG submission 185474) | Lake sediment microbial communities from Lake Baikal, Russia to study Microbial Dark Matter (Phase II) - Lake Baikal sediment 0-5 cm... | ecosystem: Environmental > Aquatic > Freshwater...
TTTACAAGACGTCTGGGTGCAGGGGGAAATCTCCAACCTGTCGCGGCCATCCTCCGGTCACTTTTATTTCACTCTGAAAGATTCCGGTGCTTCCCTGCGCTGTGTTATGTGGAACCGCGAAGCCGCCCGCCTGCGCTTCGCGCCGCAGGACGGGATGGCAATTGAAGCGCATGGCAGCCTCGGCATCTACGAAGTCGCCGGGCAATACCAGCTTTACGCCGACAGCCTCCGTCCGCTGGGGGAGGGGGCGCTCTACCAGGAATTCCTGCGTCTCAAGGCTTTGCTGGAGGCCGAGGGTCTTTTCGACGCAGCCCGCAAGCGTCCCATCCCCGCCTCCCCGCGCCGCATCGGGATTGTGACCTCGCCGACCGGTGCTGCCTTGTGCGATATGCTCAATACCCTGCGACGGCGGATGCCGCTGGCGGAAGTGACTCTGGCTCCCGCGCCGGTGCAGGGAGACGAGGCCCCGCTGGCCCTGGTGGCGGCGCTGCGGACCCTGAACCGGGTCGCTGCGCCGGAGGTTATCCTGCTCGCGCGCGGCGGCGGCTCCATCGAAGACCTGTGGGCCTTCAACGACGAACGCGTGGTGCGCGCCGTGACCGAGTCGCAGGCCCCGGTCATCACCGGCGTGGGCCACGAGACGGACTTCACCCTGGCCGATTTCGCCGCCGACTTGCGTGCCCCCACGCCCACGGCGGCGGCCGAGTTGGCGACAGCGATTACGGTGCTGGACCTGCGACAGACATTGATCGAGATGGCGCGAATTCTTGAAGGAAGTATGGGCGCACTCTTCGAGCGACAGCATAATCTTTTGGAGGGCTTCCAAAGCGGCCTGCGTTTTTACTCGCCCTTGCGCCGTGTGCAGACCGACCGCCAGCGCGTGGATGAATTGAGCCGCCGGGGAAACGCCGCGCAGGCTCACCGTCTCGAACTCGCTGCAGCGCGGCTGAAGGGATTGGAAAACCGTCTGACGGCACTCAGTCCAATGGCTGTGCTGCAACGCGGGTACGCGGTCGTCACGAAAAACAAGCGGGTCGTCGCCAGCAAGTCCCAGGTTCAGGATGGAGATGCGCTGCGCGTCCGCCTGCGCGACGGTGAATTCAATGCCCGTGTCTCGGGCGATGGATAGGTGATTATGGCAAAAAATGAACCCAAACCAATTGATGCATTAACTTACGAAGAGGCCTTCGCTGAACTTGAAACGATTGTGGCGGCACTAGAATCCGGGGAACGACCACTGGAAGAGTCAATGACACTCTTCGAGCGCGGCCAAGCGTTGACCAAGCGCTGCGCCGAACTACTGGACAAGGCCGAGCTGAAAGTCCAGGCGCTGGTGGGCGAATCGCTGGCCGATTTCAAGGAAAGCCAATGAACATCGGCACCCTTATTCAAAACCACGTCTTATTGACCGGACTGGCGGGGTGGTTATTAGCCCAGGTGTTGAAAATCCCTGTGGATTGTATCCGGGAACGCCGCTGGAACTGGGCTTTATTTTTTGCAGCCGGTGGAATGCCCAGTTCGCATTCCTGCCTGGTTACTTCAACAGCCATGGCGGTAGGGTTGCATTACGGCTTTGATAACCCGCTTTTTGCAGTGGCGGTAGCCCTGGCGATGGTTGTCGTTTATGATGCTACGGGTATCCGCCGTCAGGCCGGGATGCAAGCGCGGAAGATCAATGTGCTGGTGGAAGAATTGTTAAAAGGCCATCCGATCAATGAACAGCATCTGCGTGAAGTAATCGGGCATACGCCTCTGGAAGCGCTGGGCGGCGTGCTGTTGGGCCTGGTAGTGGCAGTGGGCCTGTGGCTTTGGTGGCGATAAGAAAGCGAGGGGCGATGATGGCAGACGAAAATCGACTGGCGGATACAAAAGCATCCCGGTGAGGCAGGCTGTATCGTCTCATACTAGAGTTGGCGTTCGAAAAATGATAAATGGTCCAAGTGATAAAATACGTCGACTAACCTGGTCTCATATCTGCCAGTTGCTTCCACCACAATTCGTTGCGGTCCAATATCTTTCAACTTATACGGATAATCCAAAGACGAGAAGGTAATAACTATGCCCTCAAACCGCTAACCAGCCTCTGGTACATTTTTTGGGTTGAAACTAAAGGTTCCATGCCCAGTTCTACTGACAGTGTCTTTTCCAAATCTTGATATTGATGTACCAGACCAGCCTGGTCGCCGAGAGCAACATATGTTCGCATGGCCTGGCAATGCAAGTCCTCGTTCAGGTTATCCACGCGCAAGGCGCGTTGGAGTAGTTCAAGTGCATTGGTATAGCGCTCACGCGTGAAATGGAAATTTGCCAGAGTGCGCAATGCCGAAATATAAGTCTGGGTCAGCCGATGACGCTCGGAGAAGAGCCAGTCGTAATAAAGGTTATCCAGATATTCCCCATGATAAAGCGAGATTGCCTGCTCATACCAATGAGCCGCCAACTCTTCCGTGGAGGCAGCCCGGGCCTTCGTAAGCGCGGTTTCAAATTCGTTCACATCCACACTGAAGGCAGCTATATCCAACCAATATTCGCCGGTCTCAACCAGAATAAAACGCGGCGCAGCATCTCCCCTTCGTAAGGCATGGCGTAGACGTGAGAGGGCAGTATGAAATGCAGTCATTCCTCGCCCGGGCTTGTCCGCCCAGATTGCGTCAAAGACCCGTTCTCCCGGAACGCGCTCGCCGCGGAATGTGATGAAATAAGCCAGCAAGTCCCGCGCTTTGGTGGATACCCAGCGCTCCTGAGATATTTCTTCGCTACCAATAAATACGCGAAATGGTCCAAGACACCTGACAATGACAACTGCCTGATTCACTGCCACGGGGGATACGGGAGTGGCTGTTGGTAGGCTTTCCATAACACGCTGGAGGAATTGACTTTGCTCCCCAGCATCTTGTAAGCTTTTACAGACGACGCGACTGCGCTCGCCCTGGTCAAGGAATAACTGGACAGCCTGTGTTGGTTCAATCAACTGCAGCGCCTTCCGGGCAAAATCGAGACCTCTTTCCTGACGTTGAGTTACCAGATGAATGTAAGCCAACCCGAAATAGACCATGGCCAGAGGAATGCGAAATTGACGGCGTTCCCCAACCTCAACCAACTCAGCATAGAGCGCTTCGGCACGCATTAATCGACCCTGTTCCAGGGCAACATCAGCGAGCACGCTGCTGCATACGTATGCCTCGTAAGTATCCGGATTGCCGGTATATGCCCAGAGTGCGCTCTCTGCCATTTGCCGGGCTTCGTCCACGCGGCCCTGCCCATACAGGTTATAGGCCAGATAACCGGCCGTCATTAACCGCTCATAGGACGCCAGGCCCAGTGTCTGAGCCAATTCCATCGCCTGCCGTAAACAGCCCTCGGCGCGGGCGGTTTCGCCGCGGCGGGTCAACACATTTCCAAGGGCAGAATAAACACTGGGAAGCAATTCGCGCAGGTGCAGAGTTTGGGCGATCTCCAACCCGCGTTCGGCATAATGGAGGGCGGTATCAAGATCCTGCCAGTAAAGATATGGACTAACCAGCGAGATATAAGCCTGCGTGGCGATTGGGGAAAGATCTTCCGGTGTCAGTTGCAGGGCTTCCTTACAGTAATTGATAGTAGCCTGAGGATCACCATGCCACCAACAAATTTGTCCAAGAGACTGTAGAAAATTGGCGCGCGCCAGCGGGGAAAGCCGGTCGTCTGCCAGGTGTGCCTCTTTTGCCGCTTGTTCGGCAAGAGAACGTCCCTGATCCATGCCGGTCAAAAAGCCGGTGCTTTTAGCCAGAGCCATGAGAGCATCCGCCCGCGCAGTATGGTCATCAGCCGGAGCAAAAGAAAGCGCTTCGGAGGCCGTCGCTTCGGCCTGACGATAATTACCCTGAGCCCGATAGATCTCCGCCAGGCGGGTCAGAGCCTTGCTGACTCCCCCCAGATTCGTCTCAGCCGTGAAGGCTGTCCGGGCATCTTCGTAATCATTGATTGCCAGCCCTGCTTCACCTAGACGTCGGCGTGCATTTCCACGTTGAAGCAGCAGTTCGGGATGACCGCGCATGGTTTCATCGGGGAGGATAGTCAGATAACGGTGCAAAACCTCAACCCGGCCGCGCTCAACATAACCCGGAGCGAAGACCTGAATGACCTGGGCAGCCGCCTCCCATTCTTTCGCTTCAACGTAGTGTGCAAAGGCAGCCTCCAACTCGCCGAGTTGTTCATAATGTCTCCCGGCTGCACTGTGGAGCAGGGAAACCTTTTCTGGCCGTTCTCGCTGCAATTTGCTGAAAAGGAATTCGCGAAAGAGGTAGTGATAACGGTACCAATGACGATGCGCATCGAGGCTGGTCAGAAACAAATTTTCTTGTTCCAGCTGATCCAGCGTCGCCTGGGCATTGATAACGCCGGGCAGAGCATTACATGTGGCAGCGTCCATTTGAGATAGAATGGCCGTATTCATGAGAAAAATCTGCCGCTTGCGACTTTGGCGACGAAAGACCTCCTCGGCCAGATACTCAAAGATATAACGATGGGAACCGCTCAGTCCGGCGATGAACCGGTCAGCACTGCGCGGGTCCTGACCCTGCAACGAAGACCGGACAATCTGCAGCGCGGCGGCCCAGCCTTCTGTCTTTTCTACCAGCAAGCTCAGGCTCTGCTCGGAAAGGCCGGGAACAGAAAGATTTACAAAGGAGAATATTTCATCTTCGCGGAAACGTAATTCGGGGGCTCGTAATTCAGCAAGCATGCCGCGTGCCCGCAGGCGGGCCAGGGCTATGGGCGGGTCTGTGCGGGTGGAGATAATGACATGCAGGGAAGCTGGGCCATTTTCAAGCAGAAGATCCACCAGTTGGTGAACAACCGGGCTGGCAATGAAGTGATAATCTTCCAGCACCAGTAACCAGGGGCTGAACAATGTATCCGACAATTCATTGATCAAAACCGTCAGAATCTGCTGGGGGGAGATGCTGGCATCAGCGCTCTCCAACAAAGTTTGCGTGGCGTGTCCAATCCTTTTTTCACGCTCGCCATGCAACCGGTAAATTGCTTCGACGATGCAAGCCAGGAAAACGCTGGGGTCGCTGTCCGTTTCATCAAGCTGGATCCAGGCTGCAGGAAGGGAGGAAGCAGCGAGGAAATCCACCAGCAGGGTAGTTTTGCCATAACCTGGAGGTGCAGAAAGCAGAATCAATCGCTTATCCAATTGGCTTTCAAGCATTTCCATAAGAAGAGGCCGCGGCACGCGGTCTGCTGCAGGCTGAGGCACGAGAAATTTGGTGCGCAACAATGCAGAGAGTTTCATCTGTGCAGATTATAGTCGCTTGGCGATTGAATCTGCAAACTATTTGCAAACTTGTCAGGGTATGATTATTCGTACCAATTCCTTTCTATTCTCTAGAACCCGGAGGAGTAAATTATGAACAAGAAATACATTTTTTCTACCCTGTTGATGATAGTAGTGCTCACACTGAGCGCTTGTGGCCCCACTACTACTGCGACACCGTTGGCGACCCAGCCACCTGCCCCAACAGGAATCCCTACGCCGGTCCCGCCCAGAGTATTGAAAATCGCCAATACGGCGACCTTCACTACCTGGGACCCGGTCAAGTCCTTCTCGACCGAAGCGGCCTATATGGGCAACATGTACGAGCAGTTGCTGCGCATCAACCCGCCCGGCTCAGCGGAAAAGTACACCCCGCTGCTGGCTACCAGCTGGGAGACAAGTGCTGACAGCCTGGTCTGGACCTTCCACCTGCGCCCGAACGTCAAGTTCCACGACGGCGAGTCGCTGACGGCTGAGGCAGTCAAACTATCAATCGAGGCCGCCAAGGACCACGCTGGCGCTTCGTTCATCTGGGCGTATGCGCTGGATACCATCGAGGTGGTCGACGATCTGACGGTTAAGTTCAACCTGTTCTATGCCGCGCCGCTCGACCTGATCGCCTCCTCGCTCTACGGGGCTTGGATTATCAGCCCGAAGGCGCTCGCAGCGGTTGCTGCTGACCCGAACTACTTCGAGGCTGGTCTGGAAGCCGGTACCGGTCCCTACATGCTCGAATCGTACACCCCTGATCAGGAAGTCGTCTTCCAACGCTTTGATGACTACTGGGGCGGCTGGCAGGCAGGACAGTTCGACACTGTGCTGGTCGAGATCGTCGGCGAGGCCCTCACCCAGCAGCAGATGCTGGAGGGTGGCGAGGTCGACCTGGTGACCCGCATGCCGGAAGAAAACTACGCTGCCTTCAAGACCAACCCGGACTACAATTACTACGAAGAGCAAACCTTCTTCAACTATGTCGGCTTCTTCAACACTCTGCGCCCGCCGTTGGACAACCCGGCCGTGCGCCAGGCGCTCTCCTATGCCATTCCCTACCAGGACATCATCACCGTGGGTGTCACCGGGAAGGGAACGCAGAGCCGCGGCCCGGTCCCACAGGGCGTCTGGCCCTGGTCGGACCAGGTCAACCAGTACACCTATGATCTTACCAAGGCCAGGGAACTGCTGGCCACGGCCGGTTACCCGGACGGCGGCTTCTCGCTCAATCTGACCTATGCCTCCGAGAACGACATCGAAGCAGCCTTCGCCCCGTTGATCAAAGACTCCTTTGCCCAACTTGGCGTGGATGTGACCATCGAGCCGATGCTCTGGAGCCAGCAGTGGGAGGCATCCAAGTCCGACCCCGCCAACGCCCAGGACATCTTCCTGCTGCTCTACTGGCCGACCTACAGCGACGCTGGCTCGGATAACCTGTGGTCGATGTTCTACTACACTGAGTACCCGTTCTTCAACCTGTCCTACTGGAACAACCCGGACTTCAATGCCCTGGTCGACGAGGCCATCGCCACCACCGTGACCGACCCGGCCATCTCGCAGGCCAAGTACATCGAGGCGATGAACCTGCTGGTGGACCAGGCTGCAGGATTGTTCTTCATGGATGTCAAGTATACATACATCGTCCCCAAGTACCTCGAAGGCTTCGAGTACAATTTGAACTACCCGTTCACGCAGTATTTCTTCTATCAACTGCGCACCACCCGCTAAGCCTGCGCTAACGGACTCTGCCAGCCGGGAGTGAGCCTGCGCTCCCGGCTGGTTCAATAAAATCACCTCCACGTTCCTGCCACCCTCGCCCATGTTACGAAAACTCGAATTCGTCCTTCGCCGCTTGTTGACCTCGCTCTTTGTCCTGGTGGGTGTCTCGGTGATCACATTCTTCCTATCGCGGGTCGTGCCGAACAACGCCGCGGCGCTCTACATTGGGCCGCGCGCCCGCCCGGAGGACATCCAGCGCGTCAGTATTCAGCTGGGTTTGGACAAGCCGCTTCCGGTCCAGTATACCATCTACATGCGCGACCTCCTGCACGGCGACCTGGGCACATCGATCGGCACCAAGCGCCCGGTCCTGCAGGAGATCCTGGACCGCGCCCCCGCCACCCTGGAACTGCTCTTCACCGGCATGTTCCTGGCAACCATGCTCGGTGTGCCGCTGGGTGTTCTGAGCGCCCGCTGGCAGGGGAAACCGCTCGACGTGGCCGTGCGTGCCATCTCCATTGTCGGTGTGTCCATGCCGGCCTTCTTCCTGGGGCTGATGCTGCAGATCATCTTCTTCCGCAACCTGGATTGGCTGCCGCTGGCCGGGCGGATCAGCAATGACCTGCGTTTCACCAATCCGCTTGAAACGATCACCCATTTCCTCGTCCTGGATGCGCTCCTGACCCGCAATTGGATCGCCCTGAAAGACGCCGCCATCCACCTGGTACTGCCGGCAATCACCCTGGCAGCTTACCCGATCGGCCTGATCGCCCGCATGACGCGCGCCGCCATGTTGGAGGTCCTGGAACAGGATTACATCCGCACGGCGCGCGCCTACGGCATCCGGGATGTCATCATCACTTATCTTTATGCCTTGAAGAATGCCATCAGCCCCACCCTGACCGTGATCGGGCTGACGATTGCCTTTGCCCTGACTGGCACCTTCTTCGTCGAGATTATCTTCAATTGGCCAGGCCTGGGCCAGTTCACCGTACGCTCGCTGCTCAACATCGACTACCCTGCCATCATGGGCATCACCCTCTTCGGCGCAGCTGCCTACGTCGTCATCAACCTGGTGGTCGACATCCTGCAGGCCTGGATCGACCCACGCATCAGTCTGAAATAGCCATGACTGCCATGCCTGCCCTCACCGTCGAACCCGAAGTACAGAGTGCGCGCACCTTCCGCCACGTGCTGAGTGTGATCGTGCGCGACCCGCTCTCGCTGGCGAGTACGATCGTCATCCTGCTATTCCTGCTGGTGGCCGTTTTCGCCACTCAACTGGCTCCCTACCCGAACGAAGGGGCGGGGGTGACCAACGTACCCCACAGGATGCTGGCGCCCTCAACCGAGCACCCGTTCGGTGCCGACCGCCTGGGGCGGGACGTGCTCAGTCGCGTCATCGTCGGGTCCCGCCTGGCGGTGATCATCCCGCTGGGCGTGGTATTCTTCGCCATCCTGATTGGCGTGCCACTGGGTGCCATTGCCGGATACAAAGGCGGCTGGGTGGATGAGGTCATCATGCGCGTCACCGACCTTTTCCTGGCCTTCCCATCCCTGCTACTTGCCATGGCAATCACGGCCGCACTGGGCCGCGGCCTGCAGAATGCGGCCATCGCTCTGGTGGTCTCCTGGTGGCCCTGGTACACCCGCCTGGCACGCGCGGTGACCATCGGCCTGCGCGAGCGCTACTTCGTCGAGGCGGCCCAGGCCACCGGAGTGCGCGATTCGGTCATCATCCTGCGCCACATCCTTCCGAACACCATCTCCCCCATCCTGGTGCAGGCGACGGTTGACCTGGGCACGGTCATCCTGGCGATGGGCAGCCTGGGCTTCCTCGGCCTGGGGACCCAGCCGCCCTCGCCCGACTGGGGCCTGATGGTCGCCGAAGGGCGCGATTTCATCCTCAACCAGTGGTGGATCTCCACCTTCCCCGGCCTGGCCATCTTCATCGTCGTGCTGGCCTTCAACCTGCTGGGCGACACCCTGCGCGATATCTTCGACCCGAGGCAATACCGATGAGCGCCCTGCTGGAAGTCCGTGACCTGTACTTGGAGTTCAAAACCTCCCGCGGCCGCCTCAAGGCGCTGAACGGTATCACCTTTGACGTGCAGCCAGGCGAGGTCTTCGGCCTCGTCGGTGAGACCGGCTGCGGGAAGACGGTCACCGGCCTTTCAGTCCTGCGGCTGCTGCCGCGCTCGGCCACCATCACCGGCGGGCAGGTGCTCTTCGAGGGCACCGACTTGCTCGGCCTTTCGCGCAGCCGGATCGAGTCGCTGCGCGGCAGCAAGATTGCCATGATCTTCCAGGACCCGAGCACCTCGCTCAACCCGGTCTTCAGCATTGGTGCGCAGATCCAGCGGGTCGTCCGCCAGCATATGCAGGTGACCAAACAACAAGCCCTGGAAAAGACCCGCACGGTCCTGACTGCGGTCGGGCTGCCGGACGTAACACGCATACTGGGCTCCTATCCCCACCAGCTCTCCGGGGGTATGCAACAGCGGGTGATGATCGCCATGGCACTCTCCTGCAGCCCGCGCCTGCTCATCGCAGATGAGCCGACCACCTCCCTGGACGTGACCATCCAGGCTCAGATTCTGAACCTGCTGCGCGAACTGCAGAAAAAGTTCGATGTCTCCGTCATCATGATCACCCACAACCTGGGTGTCATTGCCCAGACCTGCGACCGGCTGGCGGTGCTCTATGGCGGGCGCGTGGCCGAGAGCGGCCTGGTGCGTGATATTTTTAACCATCCCCAGCACCCATACACGCGCGGGCTGATGAACGCCATCCCCCGCCCGGACGGGCGGGGTAAGAAGATGGCCACCATCCCCGGCACCGTGCCTTCCAATCCGGGGGCACTGATCGGCTGCGCCTTCGCCCCGCGCTGCGAGTTCGCCATGGACCGTTGCCATGTGGAAACCCCGGCCCTCTTCCCGGTCGGTCAAAATCATTCCAATGCCTGTTTCCTGGCCGAGCCCAAACCATGACGACGCCCCCTCTCCTCCAGGTCCGTTCCCTGACCAAGCATTTCCGCCTGCCCGGCGGCTGGCTTTCCGGTGGGGCGCGCTATGTTTATGCTGTCGATGGGGTAGACTTCGAGATCGCCGCAGGAGAAGTACTTGGGCTGGTAGGAGAATCCGGCTGCGGGAAGACCACCCTGGGCCGCATGGTTCTGCGCCTGATCGAACCAACCGATGGCCAGGTGGTCTTCGACGGTCGTGACCTGATTGCATTGAAGAAAAATGATATGCGCCGCATGCGCCAACAGATGCAGGTCGTCTTCCAGAACCCGCTCTCGTCGCTCAGCCCGCGTTTCAAAGTCGAGCAGATCGTGGCCGAGCCGCTGATCACCCATCGTATGCTGCCCAAAAAACAGATCCGCGGCCGGGTGCTCGAACTGCTCGAACAGGTCGGGCTGGGCCGACAGCACCTTGACCGCTTCCCGCACGAGATATCGGGCGGACAGTGCCAGCGCGTGGCCGTGGCGCGTGCCCTGGCGGTTAACCCCAAACTGCTCGTCCTGGACGAACCAACCTCCGCCCTGGATGTTTCCGTCCAGGCGCAGATCATCAACCTGCTGGAAGACCTCAAAAAAGCGCACGGACTGACCTACCTGTTCATCTCACACGACCTGAACATCGTTCAGCACATCAGCGACCGGATCGGTGTCATGTACCTGGGCAAGCTGGTCGAAATGGGACCCAGCGAGGCGGTCTTCAACCAGCCGCTCCACCCCTACACCCAGGCCCTCTTCGGCGCCATCCCGCTGCCGGTGGTGGACAGTGGCCGCCAGCTGACCATCCTGGAAGGCAACGTTCCCAGCCCGGTCAACCCTCCCAGCGGGTGCCGCTTCCACACCCGCTGCCCGCTGGCTCAGGAGATCTGCAAGCACGACCAGCCCGAATCGCAACAGGTTCTTCCTGGACGATTCGTCAGTTGTTATTTTGTTGGAACGAACTCATGATGAGGAGTGACTTATGACTCGCCTGTTCGGTATTGCCGGTGTCCAGATGAGCGTCGTCCCGTGGGATGCCAATGCCACGGTGGATAAGATGGCAGACATTATCAAGAATGTGCACAAAAGCTTTCCCTGGGTCCAATTAATGATGTTCCACGAACTGGTCGTTCCAGGTCTGGTTCAGTTCATTACCACGGATAACAGTGACATGTGGAAGAAAAACGCTGAACTCATTCCGGGGCCTCTGACCGAGCGGCTGTGCGGGCTGGCCAAACAGGCCGGCATCTGGCTGGTCCCCGGCTCGATGTACGAACAGGAAGGCGACAAACTCTACAACACGGCCATCGTTATCTCTCCTGAGGGAAGACTGGTGGCGAAATATCGCAAAATGTTCCCCTGGCTGCCCTACGAAGGTGGGACGGCCGCCGGTGACCAGTTCTGCGTGTTCGACATCCCGGACGTCGGTCGCTTCGGTCTGTGCATTTGCTATGATATGTGGTTCCCAGAAGTTTCACGTACTCTGGCTTGGATGGGCGCGGAGGTCATCCTGCAGCCCACCCTCACCCCAACCTCCGACCGCGAGCTGGAACTGACTTTGTGCCGGGCAAACGCCCTCTTCAACCAGTGCTATTTCATTAGCGTCAACGGCATCGGCACCTGGGGCGGCGGGCGCTCGACCATGATCGACCCGGACGGGCGCGTGCTCCAGGAGGCCAGCGCCAACCAGACCGTCCTGACCGAGATCATCGACCTCGATCACGTCACTCGGACGCGTGAGTTTGGCACTCTCGGCCTGGCGCAGACCCTCAAGCAACTGCGCGATGCTGGTCACACCTTCCCGATCTATCAGGACGGGCAGCTGGCTAAGGGCAGCTTCGGTCAGTTGGGCGCTTTGAAGTATCATCACAGTCTAAAGATTCCATAGGATGACAGGACCTCAGTGTTTCAAGCAGGGAGCGCATCTTCCTTGGGAAGGCGATGAAAGCGATGATTGTTCGAAATGTGCGGTCATCGGACTACCCGCCCATCATTTCGGTGCTCGACGATTGGTGGGGGGGACGGAAGATGAGCGCTATGTTGCCGCGGCTGTTCTTCGAGCATTTCTGCGAAACCAGTTTCATCATCGAAGAAGATGGCCAGATTGCGGCTTTTCTGATCGGCTTTTTTTCGCAGAGCCAGCCGGAGGAAGCCTATATACACTTTGTAGGCGTGCACCCCCAGTACCGCAAACGCGGCTTTGGCCGGGAGCTGTACGAGCGCTTCTTCGCCGCCATGCGCCAGGGTCAGCGCAAACTGGTGCGCTGTGTTACCTCGCCGATCAACACGGGCTCGATCGCCTTCCATACCCGCGTGGGTTTCCGGATCGAGCCGGCGGAGACTGAGCTGAACGGGGTGGCCTATGCTCCCGATCACGAGGGCCCTGGCGAACACCGGGTGCGTTTCGTCCGGCAGGTTTAACCTGTCTTCCGCCCTGCTCTTCTGGAGGTTAAAATATGATCCGGAGATCCATCCTGTTGGTTGTTGTCACCGTGCTGCTGCTCGCGAGCGCCTGCGGCTCCACCCCTGCCCAACCGCCCACTGCGAGTTCTGAAACCGAAACCCTCCCGGC
>Ga0209182_10000319_pt1 | contig 12566 bp, 10 predicted proteins | sample LakBais05cmmetaG_FD_185474 | JGI IMG/M metagenome (GOLD analysis project Ga0209182, IMG submission 185474) | Lake sediment microbial communities from Lake Baikal, Russia to study Microbial Dark Matter (Phase II) - Lake Baikal sediment 0-5 cm... | ecosystem: Environmental > Aquatic > Freshwater...
ACTTACGGGACGTCGGTCCGAAGGAAGCATGGTTTGACCTCGACGCGGTGCGGCTGCCTCTCTCGGTGCGCCACGCGCGGCCCGGGGACCGCATGAGGACGTTTGGGGGCCATCAACGCAAGCTGCAGGACCTGTATGTCGACGCCAAGGTGGACCGGGTGCTCAGGGCGCGGCGGCCAGTCGTATGTGATGCGGATGGCATCATCTGGGTGCCTGCCCTTGCCCGCAGCGCCACAGGAGCAGTGACAGCAGAGTCGCGCCGCTTCCTGCGCATTGTATACTACAGTTCACAGTGCTAAGTTGTCTCACAGTGGGAGCGGGATAGAATACATGGACATGAGAGACGATATCCTGGAAGTTCTGATTTCGACCGAAGAGATCCAGAAGCGCACGGCTGAGCTTGGCCAGCAGATAGGACGTGACTACGAGGGCAGGAATCCCCTGATGATCTGCATTTTGCGGGGTGCCGTCGTGTTCCTGTCCGACCTCATCCGCTCGGTGCCAGTTCACGTCACGGTCGATTTCATGGGTGTGAGCAGCTATGGCGGCACCAACATGGATAGCACGGGCTTCATCAAGATCACGCGTGACGTCGACGCCAACGTGGCGCATCGCGATATCATCATTGTCGAGGACATCGTCGACACAGGCCTTACGATGAAGGCGCTGATCGACCTCATGAAGACGAGGGGCCCCAGCAGTATTGAGATCTGCACGCTCCTCTCCAAGCCGCAGCGCCGCAAGGTGGACGTGGACATCAAGTACTGTGGGTTTGAGATTCCCAACAAGTTCGTCATCGGTTACGGGCTGGACTACGACGAGAACTACCGGAACCTGCCATTCGTCGGTGTCCTGAAGTCCGAGGTCTACGAGAAGAGAAAAGAGGAGAAAGGATAAGTGGCCAACCAGAAGAAGAATGCAGGCTCCAACCCGAATCTGCTGAAAGAGCTCATCGGATGGGCCCTTCTCTTTGCCGTGCTATGGGGCGCCTATTCGCTGTTCAGGCCTGCTGCGGTTCAGCCGGCTCAACTGACATATACCGATTTCGTGGCCAGGGTTCAGGCCGGAGAGGTGAAGGACGTCACATTCCAGATTGCCGACGTCGTCCAGACGGGCACTGGCACGCTCAAGGATGGCACGAAGTTCACGACCATCGCGCCGCTGTTTGATGCCAGCCTGTATCCTCTGCTCGTCGAGAAGGGCGTGCAGGGAGACTTCAACAAGGCACAGACGAGCATTTGGCTCACACTGCTGGGAAGTGTCCTGCCGTTCGTGCTCCTGATGGGGTTCTGGTTCTTCATGATGCAGCGCATGCAGGGTGGCCAGAACAGCCAGGTGTTCAGCTTTGGCAAGAGCAAGGCCAAGCTGTTCATGGACAACCGCCCGCGCGTGACCTTCAAGGACGTCGCGGGCTTGGATGAGGCCAAGGAAGAGACAGGTGAGCTGATCGACTACCTCAGGAACCCCAAGAAGTTCACGGCGATGGGTGCCAAGATTCCCAAGGGCGCGTTGCTGGTCGGACCTCCCGGCTGTGGGAAGACACTGCTTGCGCGAGCGATCTCTGGCGAAGCCAAGGTGCCGTTCTTCAACGTGTCGGGTTCGGAGTTCGTCGAGATGTTTGTCGGCGTGGGCGCAAGCCGCGTCAGGGACTTGTTCACGCAGGCGAAGCAATATGCTCCATGCATTGTGTTCATCGATGAAATCGACGCAGTAGGGCGCCATCGCGGCGCAGGCATCGGCGGCGGCAACGACGAACGTGAACAGACGCTCAACCAGCTGCTCGTCGAGATGGACGGCTTTGACGCGAACAAGGGCATCATCATCCTTGCCGCAACGAACCGGCCTGACGTTCTGGACCCAGCTCTGCTGCGTCCGGGCCGTTTTGATCGGCGCGTTGTCGTCGACCTGCCGGATGCCAAGGGACGGGAGGAGATCCTCAAGGTACACGCCTCCGACAAGCCGTTTGCGGTTGACGTCATGTTAGGCACGATCGCCAAGGAGACCGCCGGCTTCACAGGAGCCGACCTGGCGAACCTGCTGAACGAGAGCGCACTGCTTGCCGTCCGCAGGGGCAAGACGGATATCACGATGGCAGAGGTCGAAGAAGCCATCGACAAGGTCATCGCTGGACCACAGAAGAAGTCCAGAGTCATCAGCGCCGACGAGCGGCGACGTATCGCCTACCATGAAGGCGGGCATGCCGTCGTAGGCAAGGCTCTGGCCGCGCGTGAAGAAGTCCACCGCATCAGTATCGTGTCACGCGGCATGGCCCTCGGTTTCACGTTGCAGCTCCCCACAGAAGACCGGTACATGCGCACGAGTGAAGAGCTCCTCAGGGAAGTTGCCGGCCTCCTCGGCGGAAGTGCTTCCGAGAAACTCTTCCTGGGGAGCATCTCGACCGGACCTTCAAATGATCTCGAACGGGCCACGGACGTCGTCCACCGCATGATCCGTGCGTATGGCATGAGTGAGAAACTCGGTCCCCTTACCTATGGCAAGACCAGTGACCTGGTGTTCCTCGGGAAGGAACTCAGTGAGGAGCGCAACTACAGTGAAGAGACCGCCCAGACCATCGACGCTGAGGCCAGGCGCCTGGTCGAAGAGCAGTACCGCCGCGCGACCGAGGTCCTGGAGATGAACCGTGCCGTGCTGGAGAATCTGGTGACCGTCCTGCTGGACAAGGAGACGTTGCAGGGGCCAGAACTCGAAGTGGCGCTCAGGGGCGTCATCGACCTGACGGCGAGCACCGTCCATATTCAGGCGCCCGCTTCGCAGTCCGATCTGCCAGTGAGCGCGCAGCCTGCTTCATAGTCTGGACACAGCAATATCAAGCAGAGGCCCCAGCCTGACGGCTGGGGCCTCTGCTTGTCCTGAAAGCCTGGAACGTCGTCAGGCGCGGTTGGCAGTGCCAAACAATTCGATCTTGCCGCGTACGCCGTCCCGGACGGCCTGCAGCTGTGGCTTTGCAAGGTCCCGGAACCCAATCGCGTCCGGGTTCTGCTCGAACATCGCCTTGACGGCGAGGGCGGCCTTCTTCTGCAGGAAGGTAGCAATATTGATCTTGGTGATGCCCAGCTGGATGACCTGCCTCACGTCCTCATCCACTGCGCCAGAGGCGCCGTGCATGACAAGCGGAACGGTCGGCATGGCTTCGTGCAGCTTTCGGCAGAGTTCGATGTCGAGGTGGGCTGCCTGGATGGCCATGGCGTGCACTGTTCCGATGGAAACGGCGAGAGCGTCAACACGCGTATCGGCGAAGAAGCGAGCTGCCTCGTCGACCGCCGTGTAGTGCATATCCTCGGCCTCGGCAGCTTCGCCGTCCTCGGACTTGCCGACCTTGCCGATCTCCGCCTCGACGGCCACGCCTACCTGGTGGGCGGCTTCGACGACCTGACGCGTGATGGCGACGTTTTCGGCGTATGACAGCGAGGAACCGTCGAACATGACGGAACTGAACCCGGCACGCAATCCTTCGACACAACGAAGGAAGCTCTTGCCGTGATCGAGGTGCACGACGATGGGAATGGCAACCTTGCCAGCGTAGTGACGGGCTATCATGCTCAGTTCTTCGAGCCCCGCAAAGTCAGAGCTGCCCTGCGAGATCTGGAGGATGACGGGCGCCTTCATCTCAACCGAGATCTCGACGACAGCCTTGGCATATTCCAGGTTGTGGATGTTGAACGCGCCGACCGCGTAGTGGTTCTTGAGTGCGTCCTGTGTGACTTCTTTCAACGTTACCAGCATTGCACCACCTCCCAGTGGTTAGACGGCCTTGATGAGTCTTCCGTAGCCGGCTCCTGCAGGGAACCACCCTGAACCGTCGTACACCTGCTTGCCACGCACAAACGTCTGGCAGACCGCTCCTCGCAGCTCCCGCCCCTCAAAAGGCGTGTACTTGTTCTTGGCGTAGAGGTCCTGAGCGCGCACGGTCACCCCCGCATTCGGGTCGATACAGGCGAAATCGGCATCAGAACCGACTGCAAGGACCCCTTTGCGCGGGAACAGGCCAAGACGCTTCGCCGGGTTAGTACTCAAGATCTCTCCGAGACGGTACAGGTTCATGCCGTGGACCGTACAGGCTTCGTGGTGCATCAGTGGGACACGGAGCTGAACACCGGGCATGCCTGCGTAGGCATTCCAGATGTTTTCGGTGACCTTCTCCCGTGGGTAGATGCCGGCTGCATGGTCGGTCGCCACATAGTCGATGGTCCCGTCGAGCAGACCCGCCCAGAGCACCTCGTTGTCATAGCGGTCGCGCAACGGCGGCGTGCACTTTGCCAGACTGCCGAGGCGCACGAAGTCCTCCCGATTGAGCAACAGGTAGTGCGGGCAGGTCTCAGCCGTGACGTCGATACCCTGGCCCTTGGCTTGCCGGACAAGGTCGACTCCTGCAGATGTTGACATGTGGACGATGTGGACGCGCGTCTGCTCGCGCCGGGCGAGAGCAAGGACCGTGGAGATGGCGAGGGGTTCGGCATCGTAGGTACGGCCGTCCTTGTACGCCAGAGGGTCCGAACGACCTTCCCGCATGATCTTCTCCGTGTAGTACGTGGCGAGGAAGTAGTCCTCGGCATGCACCGCCACTAGCATGTTGAAGTCGCTTGCAGCCTCGAAGAGCATCACCATCTGACGGGTATCGAGACGTGGATAGGTCTGCATGCCCGAGATGGTATAGGCCTTGATGCCGACGACGCCCAGCTCCTTGAGTTCCGGCAGTAGTCGGCGGACGGCGCCGCTGTCGATGAAGGTTGGGGTCGTTCCGCCCCAGAACGCATAGTCGACGTACGCCTTGGATTCGACGGCCTTCAGCTTCGTCCTGAAGTTGTCGGGCGTGGTCACCGGCGGAACCGACGTGCACGGCATGTCGACAATGGTGGTGACACCACCCGCGGCAGCCCCCATCGTGCCAGTGCCGAAGTCCTCGCGATCCGTGAAGCCGGGATCGTCGAAGTGGACGTGTCCGTCGACCCCGCCCGGCATGACAAAGAGTCCGTGCAGGTCGGTGGTGACGGCTCCAGCCGGGGCAGGTTCACCGCGTGCGGGAGCAAACTCATCGATGACGCCGTCTGTGACCAGAATGTCGACTGCCAGAAGCGTACCGTCAGGTTGAGCTATCTGAGCGTTCTGGAAGAGCTGCTGCATTGCAAACCTCCTTTAGATGAACAGGCTGACAACTTTGAACTTCTCGACGTCGACCAGGCCGAAGTCTGTGATCTTGAGTTTTGGAATGACCGGAAGAGCCATGAACGCGAGTGTCATGAACGGATCGTCCAGTGGGCAGCCTGTCACATCGCGCATGACCTTTCCCAGGTCATCCAGGCGGTCCGCGACCTCAGGTACAGACAGGTCAGACATGAGACCGCCATACGGGAGCGGGAGAGAACCAACCACTTGTCCGTTGTTTGTCACCGCGAGGCCGCCGCCAATAAAAGCGACCTGCTGTACGGCCAGCAGCATGTCGCGGTCGGCAACGCCGCACACGACGATGTTGTGGGAATCGTGGGCAATGGACGAGGCCACTGCCCCGTGTTTCATGTGGAAGCCGCTGATGAAGGCCACGCCTACGCGCCCCGTGGCATGATGGCGTTCGAAGACTGCAATCTTCAGAACGTCCCGCCCGGTGTCCGACATGACATAGCCCTGCGCGTCGACGCTTGCGTCCAAGCGGCGCTCCGCGGTCACAACCTGATGGGGTATCAACTGCAGGACTCGCAGCTGCTTGCCTGGCTCGGCCTTGACGCGCAGGCTCTGGTAAGTGGGCGTCGCTATGTTGATGCTGTTCTTGATGCCGTAGCTCCTCGAGGGATGCCCGTCAGGACCCAGGTAGGAACCGTCCTTTGCCACCAGCTCTCCCTTGGCATAGGTGGATGACGGCTGGATGTGCCGCGGGTCCGCAAAGATGATGAAGTCAGCCCAGTAGCCGGGGGCAATGGCCCCTTTGCGAGGAAGGTTGTAGTGAGTGGCAGGGTTGAGCGAACCCAGACGTACGGCAGTTGGGAGGTCGATGCCTGCTTCAAGCAGCAGATTGACCGCGTAGTTGATATGCCCTTCGGCAAGCAGATCGGACGGGTGCCGGTCGTCTGTCGCCAGCATGATGCGGTGCATGTTCTCTCTGGTCAGCAGTGGGATCAGGGCTTTCACGTCCCGGGTCACCGATCCCTCGCGCATCATGATCCACATTCCGCGGGCCAGCTTTTCGCGGGCTTCATCTGCCGTCGTGCACTCGTGGTCGGTCGAGATGCCCGCGCCGATGTATGCCTCCAGGTCTCGTCCAGTGATGAAGGGCGCGTGCCCGTCGATCAACTGTCCGTCGAAGGCGGCCAGCTTGGCCAGGACCGCCGGATCCCTGAACAGGATGCCAGGGTAATTCATGAACTCCGCAAGACCCAAAACTCGCGGGTTGTGGCTCAGCTCCGACAGACGGTCAGCGTCGAGCGTCTCGCTGTTGGTTTCGAGATGTGTCGCCGGGACACAGGAGGGGAGCATGAAGTAGAAATCCAGCGGAGAGTTGCGCGTGGCCTCGAGCATGAACCGGATGCCGCGCGCTCCAGCGACGTTGGCGATCTCATGCGGGTCCGCGATCACTGCGCCGGTGCCACATGCAAGTGCTACCTTGGCGAATTCGCCGGGGACGACCATGGTACTCTCGATATGCATGTGGCCGTCGATGAAACTGGGCGCAGCATAGGCGCCTCTGCCGTCGACGACTGTCACGCCGTCATATCGCCCGATTCCTGCGATCTGGCTGCCCGATACTGCAATGTCGACATCGTCCTCGATGTGCCCGTCAAAGACGTTCACCAGGTGGATGTTCCTGATGACCACGTCTGCTGGTATGCGGCCGGCTGCGACGTCGATCAGCCGTGCGATGCGTTCCTGGACTGTCTGAGTTTTGTGATTCATGCGTCTTGCCTCACGCCTTTTCCAGAATGCGGACAAGTTCGGCGTTTGCCTGTTCGACAAGAGCCTCCTCGTCACATCCGATGACCCGGCCATCACGGTAGACGATTCTTCCATCGATGATCGTACACGCTATGTTGTTTGTGGACGCCTCGTAGACCAGTCGACAGTATACGTTCGTGTGAGCTCCCGGCTGAGCGAACATGTCCCGTGCAAGGTCCACGAGCACAATGTCGGCTCGCTTGCCCGGTTCCAGCGTTCCCAGTTCCTCGTCCATGCCGAGCGCCTTTGCGGCATCCACAGTCACCATGGAAAGGACCTGTTCGGGAGTCATCGTCTGTGGGCCGTATTGCGGCCTGAACGCTGTCGCCAGAACGGCGAGCTCGCGTACAGCATCCATCCTCCCACCATACACGGGACTGTCGAACCCGGGAAGGACCAGCGTTCCCTTGCGGACAAATTCGGGGAGGCGGGACAGGGGGCGGCCGAGTTTCAGGTCGGCTGTCACGTTGATGACAACGCGCGCGCCGGCCTTGCGGATGACGTTCTGTTCCAGCTCTGAGGCAAACGATGGGTTGACCAGGAACGTATGCTCTCCCAGGACTCCCAGGGTCTCGAGAGAAGCCAGCTCCTGAGGGCCGCTTTCGCGGCGCATGCGCTCGATCTGGCTCTTGTCCGTTGTCAGGACGATCTTGAGGGGATACCCACCTGCATCGGCGAATGCCTTGGCCTGTGTGAGGCACTCATCGGTACAGAAGAGGGGGTTTGTGGTGCTCACCCCATATCGCAGCAGACCACCCTGGCCGCTTGATGCAATGTCGTGGGCCAGCGCCTGCCCGTCGGACATCTGTTCGCGGAGCGACATGCGGAGAGTCTCAGGCCAATCCGGCGTGCGGTCGGCCAGAAGGCGTCCGCCGATGAGCCTGAACCCGAGCGTTCGGGCTGCCTGGAAGATCTGATCCGTGTGGCGCATCGAGCCGCCTTCGAAGAGCGTCGTGACGCCGCTGCGAATCGCCTGGCAGATGCCGAGTTCAGCCGAGCAGCGAACCTGTTCGGGAGAAAGGCCTCCAACAAGCCTGAGAGCAGTCCTCTCGCGTTCAGCATCGTCCAGGATCTGGTCGGTCTGACCACGCAAGAGGCTCAAACCGAGACGAGCATGGCCAAAGATCAGGCCAGGCAGGACAATCATGCCTGAAGCGTCGATCGTGACGTCAGGGCGTTCGCCGCGGCCGATGGCAGTGTCGATGCGCTTGATACGTCCGTCAGCGACGAGCAGGTCAGCCTTGAGGGGCTGACGGTCGCCACCCATGGTCAGCAATGTTCCGTTCTTGATAAGCAGCTTGTTCATAGTAGTTGTGCTGCTTATTGTACCCTGCGTGCAACTCTTTGTCAAAGCGCGGGTGTCAGTGCGAAACCATGTATACTGTCATGAACGAGGAGGCACCATGAGTCAGACAGTCATGATAGAAGCATTGGGGAAGGGGGACCTTGCCCGGACTCAGGCGCTCGACAATGTGTTTCGCTGGATGGAGCCTCAGGGGCTTGATGGCAAGAGAGTTCTTGTGCTGCTTGGTGATATCCCTGTGCGGGTGGACCTGGTGGAGCGGACGGTGCGGACGCTGTCCGGAGCCGCCCGGGTCGACCTTGCGGCAACGTCCCTGGCGGGCTATGATGAGGCATATCGGAGTGCCTTGACACGCGTGCTGGGCGAACGTGGCGACCTGATCGAGATGATCTCCGGGGAGTACGAGTCACTGACGGTGCCCACGAGGTCCTACGCACGCCAGCTGCACAAGATGGAGACCCCCGAGCGTCGGTACATCAAGCAGGCATTCGTGTCACGGTGCCTTGCCGAAGCTGACCTGTTCGTTGTCGTACGCGGCCTCGAGCTCAACAGGTTCTCCGGCGTTCATGGTATCTTCGCGACTGTCCTCGACTGCGTTCCCACAAAGACGCGGACGGAGGTCCTGAGCTATGCGTCATATGGACTGATGGGAGAGGCTCTTCTGGATGTCTGGTCCGCGATCGGGGGAGTCTTCCTGTTCGGTATCTTCGACGGCGAACGGGCGTGCGAAGAGACCTATGGGAGAACCGCCGAGACGGGCGTGATCCTGGCCGGGATCGACCCTGAGGAATTGGACGGCTATGCGCTCATCGCAAGTGGTGGCAGGGTGTCCTGGTCGCCGTTCGGGTCTTCGGCATCGGCACGCATCGGGAGGAGCGGTCGCGGAAGGACGGCAGACGTTGCCTCCAATATCTCGCTGGATGAACTGAGGGCACGCGTGCCCGACGGGTTCCTGCAGAGACCCCCGGTCCGCAGTGCATTCGGCTCTCCACCTGTCTTCCGGTTTTCCAGACGTCCAGACAACTTCGACACGCTTGTCTGCCCGACGGGCGCGATCGAGGAAGGACAGAACGGCATACCGCTCGTGATACGCTCGGCGTGCGTCGCATGCGGGTGGTGTCTCAAGGAGTATGCCGAGGTATCGGCATCGAGGAAGTAGGCCCTCAAGTGATCTAGTATCAAGAAGGGAGCGCACGTGTGCGCTCCCTTCTTGATACACTGTGTCGGATCCTTCGGCCCTAGCTGAAGGAAATAAGGTCCTCGCCGTGCTCGGCCGATGTCTCTGGAGTCTTGAGACTCACCGTCTCGATGATACTGACGTCCTTGTAGTTCTTCGAGATGTTCTTGTACGTCGTGAGATAGTTCTGATACCCCATCTTCTTGGTCACCAGCAGAGCTTCGCCGACAAATCCCGGCGCCTCGAGGCGCATTGCCAGATCCCGCGCAATCGACAGCTCGATGGGAGACAGGGCGACCACGGTGAGCTTGATCACCTGGCGCATCTCCTGTGGCACGTTTTGCAGGTCTTTGGCCGAGACGGCAAGTTTGGAGATACGGTTACGATACCCGCCGCGGAATAGCTGTGCCAGCGCGTCGGCATCGGCGACCACGCCGTCCTGCAACAGTCGAGTTCGACATCGCCCGAGAAGATAGAAGGCGGTGCGGCCGTCCTGCTGGCTGGAAGCGGTGCAAACGGGGGTACAGGGACAGCGGGGCCTGCTGTGGCGCCAGCCACAGCCATCGTCTGCTGAAAAGACTCCTCGTCGGCCAACAGTCGCGACAGAAGGTTCGCGCTGGACGGCGTCGGCTGGCTGCTCTCCGGCTGTTCTCCCGCTGGGGATTCGCGGTCCGGCTTGACGGGTTCGATCTCAACAGGGACGACCTCGACCGGGACTGCCTCGACCGGGACTGCCTCGACCGGGACTGCCTCGACCTCGACCGGGACTGCCTCGGGTAGCGCCGCGACTTCCGACGTTTCTGGCGCTGCTGGGAGTGTCTCTTCGGTAGCTGAGCCTTCTTCAGGGACCGGAGTGCTCATCTCCTCGGTCGAACCTGGCTCTGCGACGGAACCAGCCTGTGGGGTGACAGGCTCCTCTGAAACGGGGATTTCTTCAGCCTGAAGGGGCCCCTCGGCTGCCGAGGACTCTTCGGAAGGCATGGGTCGATCGAGAGGAACAACGGTGTCAAGAGCGCTGCTTTCGGGCTCAATGGGCTGGACCGGAGCTTCCTCCCCCAGAGGTCTCAGGTCGGGTTCGGGGAACGGTTCGAGGAGTGTTCCTGTGGGCAGTTCCTCTGCAGAAGAAGTGTCCTCCAGAGGAGTGAGGAGAGCTTCCGAAGGGATGTCGGCCGGCGCTGCAGGAACAGCCATGCCGGGTTCCGGCTGTTCGGTCTGAGCCGCAGGTGTTTCTGCCTCGGACGACGTGAACTCCAGCGGTGGCGGCATGTCTGGCGCAACCATGGGGGCAACCTCCGCGGGTACCACGGGCACTGCAGTGGACACCGCATCTGTCCCGCTGAAGAAGCCAAGTGGCTCCAGGGCAATCTCAGGAACGGACGATGGTTCGAGCCGTGCATGCGACAATTCCGCGGCGACTGCGGGTTGGGCTGCCGGTTCCTGCACAGGCGGTGTTTCCGGCTTCTCGTGGGTCCGTGCCAGTTGCCCCAGCGAGGTCGCAGGCGACGGTTGTGGCCCTTGTTCCACAAGGCCGAACTCAATAGTGTTTTCTCCCTGTCCTGTCGCTCTGGGGGACACTCTGGGCAGGCGCTTGCGCACGTTGTGCCGGGGACGCAGAGCGAGGATAAGGATGATAAGGGCAAGAACGACAACGATCCAGAACATCCATATCGCCACGACCTCAGGCGCTGCCGAGAAGCCAGTCACCAGGCGTCCCAGAATTGGCACGATCCGCGCAGACAGAGGCAGAAGCAACCGGACGGCGAGGTCATTGATCGCTTGTGTCGCAGTCTCGAGAATCTTGAGTGCCTGGCCCGAAAGGAAGAAATCACGGACACTCATAGGCACCGAGGCAACGAATGCACCAGCCGATCCGGACGAATCCGCCCTGACACAGGCCGTGGGCACAAGTCCCACGAAGGCGCAGCAGAATGCCAGAAGTCCTGTCAGAATGTTTCTCGCTTGCTTTCTCATACCATGCGCACCATCCTCGTAGCAAGAATGTTACAAGCCATTCGCCGTTTTGCAACTATGCAGTGCCTGCCCGCGTCCTGTTCCACTCGGTCAGCTTGTGCAGACTGATACGGCAAGTATAATGCCAATATCGAAAAGAGTGATGCACATTCGGGCGTCAATGCGGAGGCGCGTATGCCATTGGCTGGTGATCTATCGGGGTTGAGCGTCGATGAAGCCATGTTGTTCATCATGAGGGATGGAGAATCGGGACGCCTCGTTCTGACCCACGATGCTGTGGAGAGTTCGCTGTATTTCGACGCGGGGGCAATTGTCGAAGCGGTCCATGGTCACGTACATGGCATGGAAGCCCTTGCCGGTGTGCTGGCCGCGCGCTCTACCGCACAGATCACCTTCTATGAGGGCGAACGGGTACCGGGGCCCTCGATGCACGTGGACGAGACCCAGCTGTCCAGTATGGCGCGACAGGCGCACATTGAGGTGGACGCAACGACGGCTGCTCTGCCAGACATCGACGAGAAGCTGACGCTGAGGCTGTCATTCGCAGACCCTCCTTCGCTGACACCACTGCAGTGGCTGCTGCTGGCTCAGATCCCCCAGCGTCGTACGTTGCGAAACCTGTGCAAGGGGCGAGACCCGCTCGCGGTCAAGAAGGCCTTGTCTCCCCTGCTCGTCAGCGGACTCGTACAGGGAACTGGACAGATCATGTCTGTCGGTACCCTCGGAGTCCGTCTGGCCGTGGTCAAGGGGTACACGCGGGACGAGGAAGCCGTTGAACTGGACCAGGAGATCGTTGCGGGATGGCGAGAGTCGGGTATCTTCACGGGGCGGGTGCTCGTCGGAGAGCACGTCTTCACTGCATTGGCGAGACAGGGACTGGGCAAGAGCATCCTGATGTCTGCGCCTGCTTGCCGGCTGTGCGGTGTGCGCGACACACAGGAGGTCGACGTCACCCCTGCGCCATAAGACGCTGTACCAAGGTCCAGAACATCAAGCCCCTGGCCGGGCGGCCAGGGGCTTGATGCATGACGACTGAGTTGATCTCGACAATCAGGACCTGAGGATATCCTTCTCGATAAGCTTGAAGACCTTTGTGGGACACTTGGCGACGCATATGCCACATGAGGTGCACAAGTGCTCGTCCACCACGGGGAGCCCGCGTTCCATGTGGAT
>Ga0209182_10000320_pt1 | contig 12564 bp, 13 predicted proteins | sample LakBais05cmmetaG_FD_185474 | JGI IMG/M metagenome (GOLD analysis project Ga0209182, IMG submission 185474) | Lake sediment microbial communities from Lake Baikal, Russia to study Microbial Dark Matter (Phase II) - Lake Baikal sediment 0-5 cm... | ecosystem: Environmental > Aquatic > Freshwater...
TTTTTGGCTAGTTTCCTCCCAGATGTAGGGGCTTCTGATTTCGCTTGCTTCAATCATGGTTCCAAACTCAAGCGGTCCCATCTTGAATAACGATGTTACAATGCCTTTAACTATTACCTCATCGCCTATGGATGGCGCCACACTTGTGGAATGAACCGGTAAGGCACCTGTTTCATCTCGCACTTTGAGCATTACGTGTTCCTGATATACTATCCTGTCGCTAACCTCACCTAAAATCATGACCTCTTTGCCCTGATAGTTAGCAGGGTTATCGTTTATATCCTGAGCCGGAGTGATGTCAGTAGTAAATATTAATCCTGCAAAAACACATACCCCTACCACCACTATGATAGCTAAAATAATTCCCAGCTTTTTCACCACCACCTTGTAAATCTAACACTCCCGATAATAGCCAAAACCCCGATAACAATCAGGAAGGTAGCTACTAAGTAGCTAAGAAGGTTGGGAAAGATAAAAATCAAGATGCCGAAAAGAAGACACACAATGCCTATGAAAATTGACGGGCGCATAAAAATCATTGGTCGCATATTCACCTCCTTCATTCATTATATCAATTAGCTTATTAATTGAAGCGTGCTTCTGCTATAATTGGTGGCGATATGTTAGCGAAGGTAACGAGTTGTGCTGTGGTTGGTCTGGAAGGCGCCATAGTTGATGTGGAGGTTGACATATCATCTGGATTGCCTTCGTTTACCATTGTAGGCTTGCCTGATAAGGCTGTTCAAGAAGCCAGAGAAAGGGTGAGAGCAGCGATCAAGAATTCAGGATATACTTTTCCTAATCGCCGCATCACTGTGAACCTGGCACCAGCAGATTTGAAAAAGGAAGGTCCTGCCTATGATTTACCTATAGCTGTAGGCATTTTGTTAAGCTCGGGGCAGATAGATGCTGACCTTTCCCATACTCTGTTTGTCGGTGAGCTATCTCTGGATGGTAAATTACGCCATACACATGGCATATTACCCATGGTAGCTTTAGCCAGAGATAAAGGCTTATCTAGTGTTTTTCTGCCTCTTGACGATGTCAAAGAGGCTTCTCTGGTGGATGAGCTTCATTTATTTCCTGCAGAATCCCTAGTCCAACTTGCTGCCCATCTTAAAGGTGAAATGCCGATAGCGGAGTATCATCGCGATGGGAAGTGGGAGGAAGAAGTTCGCGAGCGTTATCCCTTCGACCTTAGCGATATCAAAGGACAAGAGCATGCCAAAAGGGCATTAGAGGTAGCTGCTGCAGGAAGGCACAATATACTCATGGTGGGACCGCCGGGAAGCGGTAAGACGATGCTTGCCCGTTCTCTGCCCTCTATACTTCCCTCGCTTACTATGGATGAAGCTATAGAGGTGACTAAGATTTATAGCGTTAGAGGGTTATTACCGCAAGACGTTCCCCTCATGGTGGAGCGTCCTTTCCGCTGTCCACATTATACTATCTCCCATGCCGGTTTGGTGGGTGGTGGACAATGGCCACGCCCTGGAGAGATAAGCCTCAGTCATCGTGGGGTTCTCTTTCTGGACGAATTCCCCGAATTTGGACATGCTACCCTGGAATCATTGCGACAGCCTATGGAGGACCGAGTAATCACGGTCAGCCGAGCTCAAGGCAGTGTCACCTTTCCGGCCAGTTTTATGCTGGTGGCAGCGATGAATCCCTGCCCTTGCGGCTACTATGGTGACCCATTCAAGGAATGCAAATGCTCTTCAGGAGAAATTTCCCGGTATCATAAAAGGATAAGCGGGCCGTTGATCGATCGCATTGACATCTTTGTGGATGCTCCTCACATTGATTATGAAAAGCTCACTGATGAAAGACCAGTGGAAGGCTCACAAAAAGTCAGGGGAAGGGTAAGGGCAGCTCATCAAATTCAGCTGGAGCGATTTAAGGAGACAAGACTAAGATGTAACGCTGATATGAGACCAGCAGAGGTGAAGCAATTCTGCATTGTAGAGCCCGCGGCACAAAGCTTACTTCGTGCTGCTATGAAGCAGCTTCATCTTACCGCCCGTACCTTTCACCGCATCCTCAAGGTTTCCCGCACTATTGCTGACCTTGAAGGCAGTGACATCATCAAAACTTCTCACCTTGCTGAAGCCTTACAATATCGCCACAAGGAAATAATCTAGGTGTATAGCACAAGCCAGAGAACACCACCGACGAGTGCGAGGAGTATACCAAGCAAAAGAGCCACCCTGCCGCCTATTTGCCAGGCATTCAGCCAGGTGCGCTCAGGCTCGTGAGTTAGAAATTCCTTTAAGTCCCTTTGAGTGGATTTGGAATTGTAATAGGTTTTTAGCTCTTTTCTATTCCAGAGCAAAAAGGTAACCCCTAGCGCAATGAAGAAGATTCCCATTGCCAGGATAGCCTGGCAGGCGGCAAGTGTCATATTTATTTAAATTCCACAGAGGCGCCTACAGCCTCTAACTTTTGCTTTATCGCGTCTGCCTCTTCCTTGGAGACACTTTCTTTCACTGTCTGCGGTGCAGCTTCAACCAGGTCCTTAGCTTGCTTCAGTCCTAGACTAGTTAATTCACGCACTGCCTTAATGACCTCAATTTTCTTATCCCCAATGCTCTTCAACACAACTGTGAACTCTGTCTTTTCTTCTGCGGCAGGTCCTTCTGCAGGTTGGGCTGGAGCAGCCGCTGTTGGCACAGCTCCTACAGGAGCAGCGCTGATTCCTAATTCATTTTCCAGTGATTTCACCAAATCAGCTAAGTCCATCACCGTCATATCTTTAATAGCAACGATGATCTCCTCCTTGGTTATCCCTTTCGCTTGTTTTTTCTCTTTTGAAGGTTTTGCCTTCTCCTTTTTCTCCTCGGTTATTTCTTCTGTTGCCATGTTTACCTCCTTCTTTATGTACTAATTTCTTGAATTCTACTGTGTAATACGAGCAATAACCTTTGTAGTGGGGCATTAAGGATGTTGTTCAGATTTAGCATAGGGGCTTGCATTTGCCCGATTAACTTAGCGATGAGGACTTCTCGGGGTGGCAAGTTAGTCAAGTCGGTAATCTCACTGGCAGCGAGCACTCGCTCTCCCAACATCCCTCCTCTGAGTGTTACCGATAACGCGGCTGATTTGATGTGCTGGCTAAGAGCTTTTACCGGCGCTAATATGTCGCCGTAGCCAAATGCCAATGCAATAGGACCGTCAATAAGGCTAGATACCTCTGCCTTTCCAGTTTTTTCTAGAGCAAAGCGAAGTAGGGTATTCTTAACCACATGGTATTCAACTCCGGTGTCTGCCAAAGTTTTACGCAAATCGTTCATTTGCTTTGCCGTAGCACCTTGATAATTGGTTATGACCACCATAGTGCTGCGAGACAAATTCTCGGCTAATTTGTTAACTACCTGTTCCTTTTTTTCTCTTAACATATCTCCCGCTTAAAAATAAAAACCCGTGCCAATGACGGGTAAATTTTTAGATTTATGCCTCAGCAGGAGCTTCCTTACTTTGCTCAGGCAGCTTTAAACCCAAAGGGTACCCGCACTCATTGGCGATATTACATTATAGCAAAATTATTTAGCTAAAGCCAGTGTCGTAGTGAGGTCTAATTTGATACCTGATCCCATGCTAGTGCAAAGTGACATGGTTTTAATATATTGTCCTTTTACACCACTGGGTTTTGCTTTCAAAACGGCTTCCACTATCGCTTCCAAATTTTCAAGGAGCTTATCTCTATCGAGGCTAACCTTACCTATGGGCAGGTGAATAATCGCTGTTCTATCAAGGCGGAATTCCACCTTGCCTTTTCGGGCTTCGTCTATGGCGCGAGGTAAATCCTGGGGGGGCACCACGGTGCCTGATTTAGGATTGGGCATTAAGCCACGCCGACCTAGGATACGTCCAAGTTTAGCCACTTTAGGCATCATGTCAGGGGTAGCTATAGATACATCAAAGTCAAGCCAGCCATCCTCGATTTTCTTGATAAGTTCATCAGCTCCAACATAATCAGCACCAGCTTCCGTAGCTATCTTCTCCGCTTCGCCTTGAGCAAATACAAGCACTCGCACCACTTTGCCTAGACCATTGGGTAGCAAAGCAACCCCCCTTACTTGCTGGTCGGAGGCACGCGGATTAATTCCCATCCTCATGTGAAGCTCAACTGTCTCGTCAAATTTAGCATAATGGGCTTTTTGAGCTAGCTCAATAGCCTCCTCAGGAGGATATTTTCTCGATTTATCTATAAGGTTAGCAGCTTGCTGATATTTTTTGCCGTGTTGTGCCATTATTCTACCTCGATACCCATGCTGCGAGCTGTGCCAGCAATAATCTTCGCTGCCTTCTCGACATCAGTAGTATTGAAATCCTTCATTTTAGTCCTGGCAATTTCATAGACTTTATCTTTACTCAACTTGCCAACTGACTCTGTGCTTGGATTACCGCTTCCCTTTTCTATTCCTAGAGCACGTCGTAACAAATCAGAAGCAGGTGGCATTTTAGTAGTAAAACTGAAGGATCTATCTGCATATACAGTTATTTCGGCAGGGATAATAAATCCTTCTTGGGAAGCAGTTCGCTCATTATATTCCTTACAAAAAGCCATAATGTTAACGCCGTGCTGTCCTAGTGCAGGTCCTATTGGTGGTGCTGGTGTAGCCTTACCCGCTAGTATCTGTAACTTGATAATCGTCTTTACTTTCTTCGCCATGCTATATTTTTTCCACTCCTAAAAGGTCTAATTCCACCGGTGTTTCTCTGCCAAACAGCGATAACAATACTGTCGCCTTCCCCTTGCTCAGGTTAATCTCGTCCACCTTACCAATGAAATCGATAAATGGGCCATCAGTTACACGAACACTCTCCCCTTTCTTAAAAGTTGTTTTAACTTCGGAAGGGGTTTCTTCCATTCTCTGTAGAATACGCTCTGTCTCTTCTGGAGCTAATGGCACTGGCTTAGCACCGGTGTTTACAAAGCCAACAACACCAGGCGTATTGCGCACTATGTCCCAGCTATGCTCATTGAGTTCCATACGAACCATTATGTAGCCGGGAAAGGCTTTTCTATTTATAGTCCGGCGCTTTCCTCCTTTAATCTCAATCTCCTTGGTTGTTGGTATGACTATTTCAAACACCTCACCTCCAATATCCATATATTTAATGCGCTGCTCCAGATTTCTTCTTGCTTGCTCTTCATGTCCTGAAGAAACATATAGCAAATACCATTGTCCGTCTGACATCATCTGCTAACTCCCGATAACTAAAGCGGTGAATAATTTAGTGAAGCCGAGATCCAGAATGCCCAGAATAGCGCCTATAAGGATGCAGAGAACAAGAACCATAACGCTCAGTCTGAGAAGTTCTTGTCTTGTTGGCCAGTGTGCTTTCCTCAGTTCTGCTATTGCTTCGGGAAGGAAGCTGAGTCTCGATTTCTTCTTGGGCATAAATTATTTTGTCTCTTGATGAAGTGTATGGACGCGACAACGGGGGCAATACTTTTTCAATTCCAGCCGCTGTGGGTCATTCCCCTTATTCTTAGAGGAGGTGTATGTTCTTTGCTGGCATTGAGTGCATGCTAGATAGATAATTTTGCGTTGTTCCCCCTTCTTAGCCATGCTTATTTGATAACCTCGGTGAACACACCGGCACCCACCGTTTTACCACCCTCCCTGATGGCAAACCGCAATCCTTCTTCCATAGCCACAGGATAAATTGTATTAACCTTCATGTGAGTTAAGCTATCGCCAGGCATAGCCATCTCCACACCTCCAGGAAGAGTTACAATCCCGGTGACATCCATCGTCCTGATAAAAAACTGCGGTTTGTAGCCAGTGAAAAATGGGGTATGCCTTCCTCCTTCTTCCTTGGTCAAAATATACACCTCGGCCTCAGCCTCTGAGCGAGGCTTTGTTGTCCCTGGTGCTGCCAGAACTTGACCTCTCATCACTTCATCTCGCTCTGTCCCCCGTAACAGACAGCCAATGGCATCACCGGGTTCAGCTAGTTCAACTAACTTATGGAACATCTCTACGCCGGTAACCACTGTTTTCTGCGTTTCCTTAATACCCACTATTTCCACCTCGTTGCCGACTTTGATAGTGCCTCGCTCCACCCTTCCAGTGACCACGGTGCCACGTCCTTTGATGCTAAATATGTCCTCTATCGGCATCACGAAAGGCTTGTCTTTTTCTCTTACCGGCATAGGAATGTATTCATCTATGGTATCTATTAACTTCCATATCCCACCACACCAAGGACACTCCCTCTTGCCGCAACCACACTCCAAAGCCTTAAGAGCACTTACTCGAATGATGGGGATTTCATCTCCAGGAAAGCCATATTTCTTCAATAAATCCCTGACCTCCACTTCAACCAAATCCAGCAATTCAGGGTCCTCCATAAGGTCTATCTTGTTAAGGGCAACCATCATGCTGGGGACTTCCACCTGGCGGGCTAGGAGGATATGTTCTCTTGTCTGAGGCATCGGACCATCATCAGCAGCGACTACCAGGATTGCCCCATCCATTTGAGCTGCCCCGGTTATCATATTTTTGATGTAGTCGGCATGCCCAGGGCAATCAACATGACAGTAATGTCTCTTATCAGTCTCATATTCAATATGGGAAATAGCTATGGTTAACCCTCTGGCTTTCTCCTCAGGGGCATTATCTATCGACTCGAAAGGGCGAAATTCAGTGGTCCCTATCCCTGCTTTGGATAATATCAGGGTTATCGCTGAAGTCAGCGTGGTCTTCCCATGGTCAACATGCCCTATGGTGCCAACATTGATATGGGGTTTGGTCCGTTCATAAACTTTCTTTGCCATTTCTATTAACCTCCTTCGTCCTTAAAAGCCCACAACCAGATTCGAACTGGTGACCCCGTTCTTACCAAGAACGTGCTCTACCTACTGAGCTATGTGGGCATTATATCACTAATTTATATGGCGGGGGTAGGATTTGAACCTACGTAGCCCTTACGGGCGGCAATTTTACAGACTGCTCCGATTAACCACTCCGGCACCCCGCCTTTCCTCGCTACTTTATCATAATCAGGCTAAAAAAGCTAACCCAAGCCCGAGAGGGGAGTCGAACCCACTAACCTACCGATTACAAGTCGGTTGCGCTACCATTGCGCTACTCGGGCAACCTTTTAGGTAATAATATAAAGGGGATAAGTATAATGTCAACATTCTAATATATTTACTGCTATATAGCTAATAATAGTTTGTTTGCGATAAAATTAAACCGTGGAAGAAATTGAGTTACTAGCCAACCTGATAGTAGCGGCTAAAAAAATTGTGGTATTCACCGGCGCTGGGATAAGCACAGAATCAGGTATACCTGATTTTCGCAGTCCGGGGGGAATCTGGGATAGATTCGACCCTGATGATTTCACCTATCAAAAATTTGTCAGTAGTCTCGAGACACGTAGAAAACAGTGGCAGTTGCTTAGCTTAGGTGCTGTTATCGCAAATATAGAACCAAATCCGGCACATTATGCCATTGCCGAGCTTTACAGACTGGGCAAACTGGATTGTGTCATTACCCAGAACATAGATAATCTCCATCGAAAAGCCGGGGTTCCTGAGGACAGGGTTTTCGAATTACATGGCAATATGCAATGGGCGAGGTGCCTTAATTGCCATCAGCGTTTTCCCATGGAGGAGATTCTACCCAGAATAAAGGAAGGTATTGAGGTTCCTGAGTGCCCTAATTGTCATGGTATGTTGAAGCCAGACGCCGTTTTCTTTGGTGAACAATTGCCACAGAGGACATTAATAGAGGCTACTCACCGTTCACAGAATTGTGACCTTTTCATAGTTGTCGGCTCTACTTTGGTCGTTTACCCCGCAGCATATATGCCGGTATATGCTAAGGAAGCTGGAACAAAGATAGCTATTGTCAACCTTACCCCAACAGACCTCGACCAGTATGCTACTGTGGTTATCCATAGTAAAGCCGGGGAAACGCTGCAGAAGGTTATGCAAAAAGTGCACGGAAAATTAACGCAGTAGAGAAACTAAAATTTATTCTATTACCATTGCTATTAATTCAGCAATGTCTAAATCCTTTAAAGACTCTTCCGCACCCTTGCTCTTTATGGAATCTTCGAGCATTTGCATGCAGTAAGGACAGGCGGTAGCCACTATTTCTGCTTTGGTTTTGATAACGTCTTCAATACGTACATCGCTTATCCTTTTGCCTTGCTTTTCCTCAACCCAGAACCTTCCTCCACCTCCACCACAGCAGAAGCTATTCCAGCGACTACGCTCCATCTCTACCAAATGGATTTTGGGGATTGCAGCAAGAGCTTGCCTCGGTGGCTGGTAGATATCATTGTGTCTACCAAGATAGCAGGGGTCATGGTAGGTTACCCTCTGGTTCAATCCTGAAGTTAGTTTCAATTTACCTTCCGTTATTAGTTGGGCGATGAGCTGGGAGTGGTGGATAACTTCAAATTCGCCACCAAACTGCGGATATTCATTTTTAAGGGTATTGAAACAGTGAGGGCAGGTGGTAACTATCTTTGTAACGCCATAATTCTTTAACAGCTCGATGTTCTTGGTAGCCTGCATCTGGAATAGATATTCATTACCCATCCTTCGAGCAGGGTCACCGCAACAGCTTTCTTCGGTGCCTAGCGTGGCAAAGTTGATATTGGCGGCGTTCAATATCTTGGCGAATGCCTGAGCAATGTTTAAGCTGCGGTCTTCCAGGGATGCTTGACAGCCGAGCCACCATACTAAATCAACCTGGCTATCCTCGGAAAGATGTTTTACCTCCAACCCCTCTTCCCAATCAGTTCTGGTATGTGTCGTGCCGATGACGACATGTCCTCTAGCTTCGATGGAGGTCAATATTGGTGCAGCTAATTCGGGGACTTTGGCTTGCTCTAAAATCAGGCTACGACGCATATCCACAATCTTATTAATGTGCTCTACATAAACTGGGCACGCTTCTTGACAGGCACGGCAAGTACAGCAGCTCCAGATGGCATCTTCAGGTATTACCTCGCCGATAAGTGAGCGAGGCGGGTCTGCTTCGGGAATTAGCAACGATGTTGTGGGCACTTTAACTTTAAGTGGATATTTGCTTTCTTCCAGCAAGTGCTCTTTCAGTGACTGGATTAACTTCTTGGGGGATAAGGGTTGACCGCTAATATAAGCGGGGCATGCTTCCTGGCATCTTCCGCAGCGAGTACAGGCATCTAAATCCAATAGCTGCTTCCAGGTGAAGTCTTCAATCTTGCCCACACCAAAGGTTTCAGCTTCCTCCAGATTGATAGGCTGTAATGCCCCTTTGGGTTCCCGACTGCGGAGAAAGACATTTGCCGGGGCGACGATGATGTGGGTTAGCTTATTGTAGAACAGTGAAATGTAGACCACAGCGCCAACAGCGAGTATAACGTGTAGAAACCATAATGCTTGATGTAACACTAGATTTGTTCCTGTGCTGAGGCCGATGAATGCCTTGCTAATCACTAACCCGAGTGGTGACCATACATTCCAGATAGCCTCCGTGCCTGGTTCAACAGCAACGATGCGGAAAGCTTCTACAAAGAAGCCGGTGATCACCACTGCTAAGATTAAGCTAATGGCAATGAGGTCGTCAGCACTTCTATCTAATCTCTCTTGAAATGCCCCCGGTTTTTGGGCATACCTGCGGATGATGAATATAATTGCTCCTATGAAAACAAGGAGACCACCAATATCGTCAATAACGGACTGGGTTAGAAAAGGCGTTCCATGAACCCAGGAATGAAACCAGTAATGCCCGACAAAATCTATTCCTGCGCCAAGCAAGAGGATTACACATCCCCAGAAGATGAGGAGATGTGCTATGCCAGGATAAAGCTCCCTGAGAAATTTCTTGTGTACCAGACCTTCAACAACGCCAACCTTTATGAAATTTCCTATCCTGCTCCAAAAGGGGTGGAACCTATCTTCAGGCTTACCGCGCCGCCAAACATTCAAAAAACGAATAAAAATAGCGTAAACAAAAATGAGAGCTACTACGAGGGCTACGGGATAAATAACCCATGGTCCCCCGGGAACATTCCACAGAATTTCACGAAATGCTTGCATGGTTTCCCTCGCTTCCTTTCAAGATTTCAACAACCGAGGGATTATATCATAACGACGGCTATCAGAGGAAGCTCTCTACTTATCTTGTCTCGCCCTTTCTTTTGGGATATAGAGGAAGTTCTTCCAGATTTGCAGATTTGCCTTAGTGAATCTAAAAGCGGAGAATAACTCTGATTAATCCGCCATTTCTCGGACACGTTTGATATCTATTGCCTTGCCGCTATCCTCGCTTGCTTCCACTACAATAGCATCAAACGAAACCTGCCCTTTGGCTACCGAGAAGCGTTTGGGCATTTGGGTAAGAAAACGATCAATCGCATCGCTCACTTCAACGCCAATGACAGAATCTATCGGCCCAACCATGCCTATTTCAGTTACATAAGCGGTGCCCTTGGGTAATATGCAGGCATCAATGGTGCCTATGTGAGTGTGTGTTCCCAGAACAGCACTAACTCGTCCATCCAGATATCTACCCATTGCTACTTTCTCTGAAGTTGCCTCAGCATGAAAATCAACAATGATAACAGCAGGCTTTCTATCAAGCTCACCTAATAGCTTATCCATGGCTCGAAATGGGCAATCGAAATCCCCTACGAAAGTACGTCCCACTAGATTAACCACCATGATGTTATCCCTGACCCAGTAACCCCGCCCAGGGGTCATCGGGGGATAATTCAGTGGACGGATTACAGCAGCATCGCTATTCAAATAAGGAACAATCTCAGGGTGGGCCCAAATGTGATTTCCTGAGGTTATCACATCAACCCCGGAATCAAAAAGTTCCTCTGCTGTGCCAGGAGTTAGTCCTATCCCACCTGCAGCATTTTCTCCGTTAGCTATTGCAAGGGTAATTCCGTATTCATCTCGCAAATGGGGAAGAATTTTTTTGACTGCTTCCCTACCTGGCTTGCCAATAACATCTCCTATCACCAATATTTTCAATCCTGTCTCTGTCCCCATCTACTTAGCGTAGTCTACTGCCGTGGTCTCCCGTACCACCACGATCTTTATCTGCCCAGGATAGGTCAAGCTCTCCTCTATTTTTTTAGAAATATCTCTGGCTAGCCTTACTGCGGTCAAATCATCGATTTCCTCTGGTTTCACCATTATGCGTACTTCACGTCCTGCTTGAATAGCAAAAGTCTTCTCCACTCCAGGGAAGCTACTAGCTATGTCTTCCAAATCCTTTACTCGTTTTAGATATTGATCCAGAGATTCACGTCTGGCACCGGGACGTGAACCGCTTATAGCATCAGCAGCGGCGACAATAAAGCCGATAATGCTGCTTGTTAAAGCTTCACCGTGATGCTCAGCAATTGCTTGAACTACTTCCGGAGATTTATCCCATTGCTTGACCAAATCAGCGCCTATCAAAGCATGGGGACCTTCTACTTGGTAATCCACTGCCTTACCAATGTCGTGAAGCAAGCCAGCTCTTCTGGCTAGCATACTATCAGCTCCAATTTCATTGGCTAGCATCCCTGCCAGGTGTGCAACTTCAGTGCTATGCAGTAAGACGTTTTGACCATAGCTGGTGCGGAATTTAAGTTTGCCAAGTAAGGTGATCAGTTCAGGATGCAATCCTGCGACATCTGTTTCGTAGGCAGCTTGCTCACCCGCATTGCGAATGATAGCTTCAACTTCAACCTTGGCTTTCTCTACCACTTCTTCAATTCGAGCAGGATGAATGCGACCATCGAGTATTAGTTTATTTAATGAAATCCGAGCCACTTCTCTTCTTACTGAATCAAAGCTAGAGATGGTAACTACCTCAGGGGTATCATCAATAATAAGGTCTACTCCGGTAGCTTGCTCCAGGGCTCGAATATTACGACCTTCACGCCCAATAAGCCGTCCCTTCATCTCATCGCTGGGCAAAGGAACTGTGGAAACTGTAATCTCTGAAACAACGTCTGTGGTACACCGCTGGACGGTTGTGGCTAGAATTTCTTGAGCTCGCCTGTTTGCTTCCTCTTTTACCTGGTTTTCCCAGGTTCGAACTTGCCGTGCTGCTTCATCTTTGACTTCAGATTCTATAGCCTGTAATAAGAGCTGTTTTGCTTCCTCACTGGATACACCGGAGAGGGCCTCTAATTGCTCTACCTTCTTTTTCTTTAATCCTTGGAGCTCGCCCTTTATCCCTTCGATGTCCCTTTCTTTGAGATTAAGTTCGCGATCGCGTTTTTCAAAAAACTCTGATTTTCGTTCTAGTGCCTGTTCTTTTTGAGTAAGGCGATTTTCTAAACGTTGTAGTTCCAGACGGTGTTCTTTGCTTTCAGTTTCAGCGGTACTTCTGAGCCTAGCAGCTCCTTCCTTGGCTTCAAGAAGAACTTCTTTATGCTTTGCTGCTGCATCATCTAGTAACCTTCGTGCTTCTTTCTTGGCACCTCGAATTTGCTGATTCGCTATTATTTGTCTCACGAAGTAACCGCCAAGGCCACCCAGGATAAGAACAAGACAAATCAAAACATATACATAATCTCCCATTTTCCCTCTTCATTTCAACAGAATAAAGT
>Ga0209182_10000323_pt1 | contig 12542 bp, 9 predicted proteins | sample LakBais05cmmetaG_FD_185474 | JGI IMG/M metagenome (GOLD analysis project Ga0209182, IMG submission 185474) | Lake sediment microbial communities from Lake Baikal, Russia to study Microbial Dark Matter (Phase II) - Lake Baikal sediment 0-5 cm... | ecosystem: Environmental > Aquatic > Freshwater >...
GTACGGGGCAAGCTCTAACCCTCCCCCGCCAGGGGGGAGGGGATTTATAGGTACTTTTGCAATTGGCTCGACAATCCTTTTTTTTTCTTGACACGTAGTTACGATGTAGCTATATTGTCCCCACATTGTAACGGACGTCGTTGGTAATTTATTGTTATCGCCAGGAGTAATTTTTTGATTCAACCTTCACCCGACGGCCAAAGGCCGTATTAAGTTAAGCGCCTGAAACCTATGATTAGTAAGAAAAGCATGCCACGGATTCACGAAATATAGAAGGGGAAAAAAATGAGGTACGCAGAGACAGGGTTTAATTTAGAGATCGATCTGTCCCGGGGAAACATTGAGAGGGTAGAAACTGACCCACAATTGACCGAACTTCATCTTGGGGGGCTCGGGACCAACACCAAGATATTATGGGATAGGGTTCCCCCTGAAACGGAACCCTTTTCTCCCGATAATCTACTGATATTCGGTACCGGCCTTCTATGTGGCACACCCGCTACCGGTGCGAATCGTACCATTGTTTCCACCATTTCTCCTCAGACGCAGTTAATGGCCTATTCAATGATGGGGGGATTTTGGGCGCCGGAATTGAAGCATGCCGGTTATGACAAAGTGATCCTTCGCGGGAAGTCACCCAAGCTGGTTTATTTGTGGATACACAATGACAAGGTGGAAATACGTGATGCCACTCATTTGAAGGGTAAGGGTGCTGTTGAAACGGCAGAACTTATTCGACAGGAGTTGAAGCAGCCGAATGCCCAGGTGGCCGCTATCGGACTGGCCGGTGAAAACAGGGTCTATACGGCTTCCATCGAGCAAGGCCGCTCCAGTGCCAGCCGACTCGGAATAGGCGCCGTTATGGGAGATAAAGGGTTAAAGGCGATCGCCGTTCGTGGAACGAAGGACATCAATCTTGCCAGACCAGATGAATTTATTGGGCTTTGCAACGAAGTGCTAAAATATATCAAAGTCCGGGAAGAACATCCAGTTCCGGGAGTAATGACCATTTTACAGGGGCTTGGGTCACCGCAAGAGATGAAACACGTTGATGAGGAGTGGCACACCCAGAATTTCATGTGGGGGAATGCCCGCACACGGAAAAAAGATTATTGGAACAAGGAAGTCGAAAAGAAGTGGAAGGAGACCCAAGAAACCGTCCGGACGCGGTTGATAAGCTGCTATAACTGTCCGATGAAATGCGGGGCAATCATCTCCGTTCCGGGAATATCAACCTACATGATGAAATGCTTCTCAAAACTTACTTACACCATGGCGGCCTATTCAGACCTGGATTTTGGCTTTAAAATCGCTCAGCGTGCCACGGAATATGGAGTGGACGGGTTCTCAACCCCGCAGATTATGGCCTTCGCCCTCGAACTCTACGAAAACGGCATATTAACCGACGATGATTTCCCTGGAATGCCGTCCGATAATGAGGGGAGATTTTTCTGGCTGCTCGACCGAATTGTCCGGCGAGAGGGGATAGGAGATGTTTTGGCCAACGGCACCCATTGGGCGGCTGAGCAGATCGGCAAGGGCGCAGAAGCCTATGCTCATAATAACATCAAGAAGCATGAGCAGCTGCCCCTCAAGCTGGGAATGCTGAATCCCGTTTATTTCCTGATGTATGCTACCGGCGAGAAGATAAACATTACCCAGATTGAAGGGCAGTTTCCCCAATCGCCTTTTCCTACGATGGAGGAGAGAGAAGAGTTTGTAAAGGATTGGATCCAGGTTCCTGATGAAAAGTTCAAGCAATATCTTTTGGACTGGGAACTACGTGGAGAACGCTCAAATCCGTATTACCCAACGGTTGACATGTCTGTTGACATTGTTGACTGGCAAGAGATGATGCACTACATCGATGACGCCCTCGGGATCTGCGCCGGTTTGTCGTCATTTCCGTTGAAGCCTCCCTATCATATACACAATTACCCTGCTTTGATCTCATCCGCGGCCGGGATCGATATGGATGAAGCCGGACTAACGCAGGTATATAAGAGGAACCGAACCTTACTCAGAGCCTTTAACGTAAGAAGAGGCTTGAGGAGAGCTGATGAGAAGCCGCCGGAGGACCATTGGAAGAAAAGATTTCCCGAGCTTGAAGCCAAACTCTTGGATGCGTATTACAAATTCAAAGGGTGGGATCAGCAGGGTATTCCTACGAAAAAGACGTTGGAAGAATTGGGCCTGGGCTACGTTGCCGAAGACTTGGAACAGAGAGAGGTCATAAAAAATGGCCAAGATTAAGAAGAAAATAAAGACAATCAAGATCGATCTTGATAAGTGTAATGGTTGCCGGGCATGCGAGGTGATCTGCTCCGCCTTTCACGCTACGCCAAAATATAGCAGCAGCAATCCGGCGAGGTCTCGTATCAGGCTGATCCGTGAACCACTAAAAGACGTATATCTTCCTGTATATGCGGGTGAGTATGCGCCAGCCGAATGCATGGGCCGGGACAAATATGTGATTGACGGAAAGGAATACGACGAGTGCGGCTTCTGCAGGGCTTCCTGCCCCTCCAGGGATGCTTTCAAAGAACCCGATTCCGGGCTGCCGCTGAAATGCGATATGTGTGAAGACCTTCCGCCGGGAGAAAAGCCCTTGTGTGTTCAGTGGTGCCTTAATGATGCGCTGATTTACGAAGAAAGGGAAGAGGAAGTAGAAGAAGAAGTGAAGTCGGAGGACGTGGAGATAGGAGTGGAATCGATGGTGGACAAATATGGATTGCAGAAGGTAATGGATACCGTTGCCCGAATGTCAAAGAAGGGCTAAAACATTACGGCAAAAGCAGAGGATAATAAAATAGTGGAGACTGTAGCCCCCTACAAAGAGATCATCGATGTCATAAAAGCGAGCGGTGGAGACGCCTTCAAAAGATGCTTTGAATGCGGATTATGTGATGTTGTTTGTCCGTGGAATAGGGTTAGAACCTTTAGTATGCGCAAGACAGTCCGAGAGGCGACGTTCGGATTGACTGAGATAGAAAGTGAAGAGATATGGCGTTGTACTACCTGCGGAAAATGTCCTCAGCAGTGCCCCAGGGACGTCAAACAGATAGAGTCCGGAGTGGCCTTACGCAGGATTGCAACGGAATACGGGGTTTTCCCTGCCTCTGTCAAGCCTATCCGCACCATCAGCGGAAGTCTCGTTGGCGAAGGCAACCCATTGAATGAAGAGCGAAAAAAGAGGGCGGATTGGGCAGAGGGTCTTTCTGTAAAACCGTTCACCGAAGGGATGGAAATTCTATATTTCCCCGACTGTTATTGCAGCTACGACCCGAGATTAAAAAAGGTAGCGAGAGCTACGGCCACTATTCTTAACAAGGCTGGGGTAGATTTCGGCATACTGGGCGCCAAAGAGAGTTGCTGCGGAGAAAGCATCCGCAAGACCGGCGATGAGGACGTATTCAAACGCCTGGCCAGGGAAAATATCAAAACTTTTATCGATAATGGGGTCAAGAAAATCCTTGTTTCTTCCCCTCATTGCTACCATACCTTCAAGAACGAATATCCTGAATTTATGGTGAACTTTGAGGTGGTTCATATCTCCCAATATTTATTCGAGCTTATTCATGAGGGAAGGATCGAGCTTAACAAGGCGTATGCGAAGAAAGTTACTTATCATGACCCATGTTATCTGGGCAGACACAATGGCATATATGACGAGCCCCGGGAGGTCTTGAAGAGGGTGCCTGGTTTAGAGTTGATTGAGATGCCTGAGTCGCGGGTAGATAGTCTCTGTTGCGGAGGAGGGGGAGGCAGGATCTGGATGGAAACTCCCAAGGGGGAAAGATTCTCCGACCTCCGATTAGAACAAGCTATAGGGGTCGGGGCCGAGGTGCTGGCCACTGCCTGCCCTTATTGCATCACCAATTTTGAGGACAGCCGGTTGAACCGGGAGAATAGTGAAGCCATCGAGATTAAGGAAATCACAGAAATTATCGGCGAAGTGATTTAGGAACCGAATAAACCTGATGAGGTGATAGAAAGTGGAAAAAGAACCAGCAAAAATTGAAGACCAGGTTCGTAATAGTCTCGCAGACAATATTCGTAAAAGTTTCGCGGACCGTAATTTTGGAGATGTCCTGGTTGTCGGCGGAGGAATCAGCGGTATTCAGGCCGCCCTTGATCTTGGCACGGCGGGTTTTAAGGTTTACCTGGTTGAAAAAGTGCCGTCCATCGGCGGCCATATGGCCCAGTTGGACAAGACCTTTCCGACGAATGACTGCTCCATGTGAATACTCTCACCCAAACTGGTCGAGGTCGGCCGGCATCCCAACATAGAGGTCCTGACCTATACTGAAGTTGACAGTGTAGAAGGGGAATCAGGAAACTTCAAGGTAACCCTGATTAAAAAGCCCAGATATATCATAGAGAGCAAATGCACGGGTTGCACTACCTGTGTGGAGTACTGCCCCGTCAAATACCCCGATCAATATAATCAGGAAATATCGGATAATAAAGCAGTACATGTATATTTCGCTCAGGCAATTCCACTGGTCACCTATATAGATGAAAACTGTCTTTACCTTAAAGAGAAGAAATGTCGGATTTGCGAAGGAGCATGTAAGAACAACGCCATAGATTTCAATCAAACGCCGGAGAAGGTAGAAGTAAATGTAGGGGCCATAATTCTGTCTTCCGGCCTTGAACCATTTGATCCCAAGGTGAAGGAGGAATATAGATACGGACAATTTGTAAATGTGGTAACCAGTATGGACTATGAACGGCTGTTATGCGCCACCGGGCCATACCAGGGCGAGATATTGCGTGCTTCCGACATGAAGCATCCCCATAAGGTAGCCTGGCTTCAATGCGTCGGTTCCAGGCGGGTTACTCCGGGCGAAAACAGCTATTGCTCAGCCGTATGCTGCACGTATACCCAGAAACAGGTGATTTTGACAAAAGAACATGACGCGGAAGCCGAGTGTACGGTATTCCATAACGATATTCGTTCCTATGGCAAGGATTTTGAGCGATTCTACGAAAGAGCAGAGAACCTTCCCGGTGTTCGATTTTTCAGAAGCTACGTATCCATAGTAAAAGAGAACCCGGAAACCAAGAGTGTCACCATCCGGTATTCTACACCCGACGAAGGAGTAAAAGAGGAAGAATTCGATATGGTGGTACTATCCGTTGGCTTGAACCCACCTGCTGATGTGCAGGGCCTGGCAAACAAGTTCGGCATCGAACTCAATGCTCACGGATTCTGTAAAGCAATTCCTTCCAATCCTATGGAGACCACAAGGCCTGGGATCTTTGTAAGCGGAGCCTTCCAGGGTCCTTCAGATATTCCCGAGTCGGTTTTTACCGCCAGCGCTGCCGGCTCCCAATGTGGTGAACTCCTTGACTACCGGCGAGGAGAGCTGTCCAAAGAAAGGATATATCCGCCGGAAAGGGATGTTTCCCAAGAGGAGCCAAGGATAGGAGTCTTTGTGTGTCATTGTGGGGCTAACATCGGCAGGATAGTAGGAGTTCCTTCCACCGTGGAATATGCCTTAACTTTGCCCAATGTTGTCTACGCTCAGGAACAGCTATTTTCCTGTGCTACCAATTCTGCCCAACAAATATCAGATCTGGCGAAGGAAAAAGGGCTCAATCGCGTGGTTATTGCCGCCTGCTCCCCCAGGACCCTTGAACCGCTATTCCGGGACACCCTGCGGGAGGCGGGGATTAATCAATATTACTTAGAGATGGCGAATATTAGAGAACATTGTTCCTGGGTCCACGCCAAGGAAAAGGAAGAAGCCACCCAAAAGGCAAAGGATATAATCCGGATGTCGGTAGCACGAGCTTGCCGGTTGAAGCCCTTGCAGGAATTTGATCTGCCCGTTAACAAGACGGCGTTAGTGGTTGGTGGAGGTATAGCCGGCATGACTTGTGCCCTCTCCATAGCGAAGCAGGGGCATGAGGTCCACCTGGTGGAAAAGGATGCAGACCTGGGGGGAACAGCAAGAAGAATTCATTCCACGCTGGAAGGACTGGATGTTCAGGCTTATTTGCATGATGTTATACGCAAGGTTTACCAGCACCCCTTAATACATGTTTATACGGATGCCACTATCCCGGAGGCTACCGGGTATGTGGGGAATTTCGTAACCAAAGTAAAGTCGGACCGGGGAGTCACGGAGATAAAACATGGGGCAGCCGTCATCGCCATCGGTGCTGATGAATATAAACCCACCGAATACCTTTATGGAAAAGATGATAGGGTCATGACCAATCTGGAGTTGGAGGAGCAGATCGCCCAAGGAGAAGAAAGGGTGATGAACGCCCAGAGCCTGGTGATGATCCAATGCGTAGGCTGCAGAAATGAGGACAGAAATTACTGCGCCCGGATATGTTGCAGCAACTCTGTAAAAAACGCCTTGAAACTGAAAGAGATAAACCCCCGGATGGATATCTACATTCTCTTCCGGGATATGCGAACCTATGGGTTTAGTGAGGATTATTACCGGGATGCATCAAATAAAGATGTAAAGTTCATCCGCTATGAGCCGCAGGATAAACCGCAGGTGGAAGCTGTTGAGGAAGAGGGGCGGCGCATGCTCAGGGTTACGGCGACCGATTATATTTTAGGTAAGAAGCTGGCAATCGATGCTGATTTACTTTCTTTGGCTGCCGCCGTTATTCCCTCGGCCGGAAACAAGGAAATGTCCTTGTTGTTCAAGGTTTCTTTGGGACCCGATGATTGGTTCAAAGAAGCCCATGTCAAATTGAGACCGGTGGAGTTTGGCACCGATGGCGTTTACCTCTGTGGCATAGCCCACTATCCCAAGCATATATCGGAAGCGATCAGCCAGGCTTATGGAGCGGCCGGTCGGGTTTTAACCCTTCTCTCCCATGATACAGTCACTGCCTCCGGTTCTGTTGCCGAGGTAAATGAGAGTGATTGTATATCCTGCGGGGCATGTATCACGGTTTGTACCTATGGCGCCATAGAGTTTTATGATACACCGGCAGGCAGAAAAGCCAGGGTCAATCCTGTGCTCTGTAAAGGAGACGGTCTCTGTAACACCGTGTGTCCAACCGCGGCTATTTCACTCAAGCACTTTACCGATGAAGAGCTCTTGAGCCAAATTGATGCGGCTATCCCCGAGGAAGAGGTCATACAACAAGCGGCGGCGGGAGCTGTGTAGAAGTGACGACTTCGTAAGAAGTCGTCACCCCGGTGCAAACCGGGGTCCAGGACTGGATTCCGGCTTTCGCCGGAATGACGATAAAGGAGGATCAAACGAATGAGTTCAGGACTTAAATTTAAACCAAGAATATTAGGTTTTGTATGTCAGTGGTGAGGATACGGCGCTGCTGACCTGGCTGGAGTTTCCAGACTGCAATATACCACTGAAATAAGGCTTATACGCGTCATGTGTACAGGCAGGGTCGACCTGTCCTTTGTACTCCGGGCTTTCTCAAAAGGGGCAGACGGGGTGTTCATCATCGGTTGTCGTCTTAATGAATGTAGTTATATTACTCATGGTAATTTCCATGCCTTAAGCATGGTTCATCTATGTAAAAAATTAATGGAGCACATCGGGTTGAACCCGGCAAGGTTAATGATGGAATTTATGTCCGGCGGTGAAGGAATCCTTTTTGCCGAAGTTATGAATGATATTGGCAAGAAGATGAATGAGTTAGGGCCTCTCGGCAAAGCCGAAGGGATAGACGAAAAGGCACTGAAGGCCAAACTTGAAGCCGTTACAAGGCTAATCCCCTACATCAGGCTGGTGGAAAGGGAGAGACTGAGAATACCTTTTAAATCGGAAGAAGAGTTTGATGCTTTTTTCACCAGTGACGAGTTCAATCGATTATTTAATGAATTAATTGTTGATAAATTGGCAATAAGCCAAATTATGTTACTCTTGCGGGAAAGACCCCTTTCGACCGGTAAAATCTCTGAAATTTTAGGCCTGACCCCGTCGGAAGTGTCGAGACACATGAATAGTTCATCAAGGCAAGGATTGGTCAGGTACGATGAAAGCCGGAAACGCTTTGCTCTCGCCTAAGGTGAAGGAGCAGGCAGCGGATCAGGGGAAAGAAGCAGACCAGGAAAGCGACTATGGAAAACGAGAGAATCGATCAGATTATTGATAAACATCAGGGCGAAGCCAGTTCACTAATTCAAGTATTACTGGAAATTCAGTGTGAAAATCGTTGGCTTCCCAAGGAAGCGTTAGAGCGGGTCAGCGAAAAATTACAGGTTCCTTTAACCCGGATACAGCATATCGCTACCTTTTATAAAGCCTTTAGTTTGGTTCCTAAAGGGCGTCATGAAATTCACATTTGTGTGGGTACTGCCTGTCATGTTCGTGGTGCGACGCGTGTCCTCGACAATGTGCAGGACCTGCTTGGGATTAAACCTGGCGAAACGGACCTGGATTTGAAGTTCAGCCTGGAGACCGTTAACTGCGTAGGCTGCTGTGCTTTAGGACCGGTGATGGATGTCGATGGGAAGATTTACGGTAATATGGCGCCATCCAAGACAGCAGACGTGATAAAAAACTATGAATAAGGGAAAATTATGCCAAGGATAAACTCCCCTGAGGAGTTAGAGAAAGTCAGACAAGAAATATTATCCCGGAGAGACCCAAGCAAGCCCTGCATTTCAATATGCGCCGGCGCTGGTTGTCTTGCCTCCGGTGCAGGTGAAGTCATAGCCGCCTTTAAAGCAGAGATTGAAAAACAAGGCTTGACGACCGAGGTGAATACCAAAGGAACCGGGTGCCCCGGATTTTGTGAGCGAGGACCCGTTTTAGTTATTTATCCTGAAGAGATATGCTATCTCCAGGTAAAGCCTGAAGACGTTCCCGAGATTGTCTCACAGACCATCAAGGAAAAAAAGGTTGTCGATCGTCTGTTATATGCCGACCCAACCACGGGCGAAAAAGCAACCCATGAATCCGATATCCCCTTTTATAAGAATCAAGAACGAAACATCCTCGGCAGTAACATCAAGATTGATCCGAAGAGCATTGAGGACTATTTGGCGATCGATGGTTATTCCGCCTTATCGAAAGTTCTTTTCCTGATGACCTCCGAGCAGGTATTGGAGGAAGTCAAAAAATCCAACCTGAGAGGAAGAGGAGGAGGCGGCTTTCCCGCAGGGAGAAAGTGGGAAGGATCCCGCAATGCCCCTGACCCGATAAAATATGTGATCGTCAACGCCGACGAGGGTGACCCGGGGGCATTTATGGATAGGGCTCTCCTGGAAGGAAACCCCCATTCAATCCTCGAGGGGTTGATTATCGGGGCCTATACTATCGGCTCCCACGAGGGCTATGTTTACGTTCGACAGGAATACCCCTTAGCGGTAGAGAATGTGAACATCGCTATCAGACAGGCGGAGGAGTATGGTTTTCTGGGGAGAAACATCCTTGGCTCAGGCTTTGATTTCACTGTTAAAGTGCACCAGGGAGCCGGCGCTTTCGTCTGTGGTGAATCAACTGCTCTGATGACGGCATTGGAAGGCAGGGCAGGAGAGCCCAGACCGAAGTATGTCCGCTCCAACATCGTGGGCCTTTGGGGCAAACCCACCGTTTTGAATAATGTTGAGACCTGGGCTAATGTGCCGCTTATCATCAATAAAGGCGCTGACTGGTTCACTCAATTTGGAACGGAAGGAAGCAAGGGCACAAAGATTTTCTCATTGGTAGGTAAGATAACCAATACGGGCCTTGTGGAAGTATCCATGGGCATAACCCTGAAAGATATTATCTACAAGATAGGCGGTGGAATCCCCGGAGGCAAGAGGTTCAAAGCAGTGCAGACCGGGGGACCGTCCGGAGGGTGCATTCCTGAGAAACTGTTGGATTTAAAAGTTGGTTATGATGAACTCACCAAGGCCGGTTCAATGATGGGGTCAGGTGGGATGATCGTAATGGATGAAGATACCTGTATGGTTGATGTAGCCAGGTACTTCCTAAACTTCCTCATCGATGAATCGTGCGGCAAATGCACCCCATGCCGTGAAGGCATGAGGCAGATGCTTAAGATTCTCAATAATATCGCCGAAGGAAAGGGAAGAGAGGGCGACATCGAGCTTTTGGAGGAGTTAGCCGAGGTAGCCGTCGATGCCTCCCTTTGTGCTTTAGGCAAGAGTGCCCCTAACCCGCTTCTAAGCACGTTACGATACTTTAGAGATGAGTATGAGGCGCACATCAAGGAGAAGAGGTGCCCGGCTTTGTCCTGCAAAGAACTGATCGCGTACCATATTGATCCGGATAAATGCCAGGCCTGTATGATTTGCCTTAAGCAATGTCCTGCGGAGGCGGTTATAGGCGGCAAAAACCGGATCCATGTAATCGACCAGGAGAAATGCACAAAGTGCGGAACCTGCTTTGAAGTTTGCCCCCCTCGCTTTGGTGCGGTGCAGAAGATTTCCGGCGAGCCTGTTCCGGCTCCTATTCCTGAAGACGCAAGAACTATAGTCAGAAAGAGTAAAGAAAAATGAGAGAAATCCTTTTACAGATAGATGGAAAAAAAGTCAAAGCAAGGGAAGGGATGACTGTCTTGGAGGCAGCCCGAAGTGCAGGGATATCTATTCCGACACTTTGTCACCACGAGAAGTTGGAACCCTATGGGGGTTGCCGAATTTGCATCGTAGAAGTAGAAGTTCGCGGAGGGACACAGATCGTTGTTTCCTGCGTTTACCCGGTAGAACAAAATTTGGTAGTAAGAACCAGGTCTGAGAAGATAGATAGAATCCGCAAAATGATCCTGGAGCTGTTGCTGGCTCATGCTCCGGATGCTTTCGCGTTGCAGGATTTGGCTAAAGAGTATGGAGCAGACAAAGACCGTTTTGAAAAAGAGGCCTCGTTTTGCATTCATTGTGGTCTATGTGTAAGATACTGTGCTGAGGTCAAGAAGAAGAACGCTGTTGGATTTGTTGACAGAGGAACAAGGCGAGAGATCAGTTTCATTCCAGAGATAGCATCCAGGGAGTGCTGGAACTGCAAAGAATGTTTTCCGCTTTGCCCTACAGAGGCACTGCAAGCAGCTTTCGTTTTAACCCAAGCGCTATTTCTCCCCCATCTTCATTCGAACCCGAGTTAGAGGAATAGGCAACGACTCATACTGTTCCAGGACGGAATCACAATAGTGTCTGACCGGAGGGTTCCGGGAAGACCATTCGTCTCAGGCTCTCCAGATATTCCCGGTACCGATCCAGATAGAAGGCCAGCCCCCGGGAAAAATTCCTCCCGATGATCCCGTCCAGGAAGAGCTGGCTGATCTCCCGTTCGCGCTGCAGGATGCACTGCGACCGGACGAAGATCTGCCGCTCCTCATCCGGCATGGTCCGGATGCGGTCCGTAAGGACGCTCCGGGCGTGGGGCTGGTACATCCAGAAATAGAGGAGATCCAGGGCGTTGATGATGATGATCCGCTCAAGATCCTGCGCTTCGGCGCCGATCGTCCGGATGAACTGTTTTGGGGATTCGAGCATCTCCAGAACGTCCTTCTCGGGAAACAGAAGTTCGAGGCGGGCGTAGGTGTCGAAGAGCTGACCGAGTTTTGCGGTGTAATCCCGCTCTCGCAGCCGGAGGTTTTCGTAACGGTCGGCAAGGCCTTCGATGACGCCGGCGACGCAGTCGGAAGCCGCCTTGGAGATCACGGCTGCCCATTTTTGAAGGATGTCGTTGATCCCCTGGGCGCCCGCTTCGAAGAGGATGCCGCCGATGGCGGCGTTGAAGGCGACGGCGAGCGGGATGGAGAGGATGGTTCTAAAGAAGCTCCCCCAAATCGCGCCCTTCGGTAGACCGCGGAAGGTGTTGTGGCTGAAGAGGTAGAGACCGTTGGCCAGGGCCATAAAGGTATAGAGTAGCAGCGGGTTTGTGGTCGTGGTCACGCCGAACGTCCGGTCGAGGATTACCGATTTCACGATGTAGTCGAGCAGCGGCACCGAGAATCCGGTGAAGAGCAGCGAATCGGTCAGCCTTCCCCAACTCACGTAGTCGTTCCAGCGCAGCAGGGGGGAACGGCGGAAGCCGCCCCCGCCGAGGACCGACTGGAGAATGTTCCGCAGCCCCGTAATCCCGAACCAGATGAAGGCCCCGCAGTAGGCCAAAAACCACCACTCCTTCGTCAGCGCAAAGGTGAGAAACGCCGGGATGAAACCGATCAGGACCTTGATGGCGTTCTTGACGCCGCTGTTCAGGTATCTCCAGGCCCCCCCCTGTTGCACCCGCGGTTTTTTCTCCACCAAATAGAGCTCATTGCCGCCCTCCTCGTGCAGACCTCCAAGGGCGATGATGTTTCCCGGCGTGTCCAACCGTGTTGCGTTCTCCTGAATCTCCCAGTCCCGCACGTGCTGTTCTCCGAGGCGCCGCAGCCCCGGCAGCAGCCGGAGCCACTGGGACCATTTCTTCATGGCCCCCGATGCGGAATAGGGTAGATAGGTTATCCGTGGATAGGCCTTCATCCGGACGGGGAGGATGAAGGCCATTGGAAACATGGTTTGCCGGATCGCCCTTTGTGCGCGTGGGGTCAGCGTGTCCCGGATGATCAGCCCCATGCCGTACTGGTGCAGAGACCGGCCG
>Ga0209182_10000324_pt1 | contig 12532 bp, 9 predicted proteins | sample LakBais05cmmetaG_FD_185474 | JGI IMG/M metagenome (GOLD analysis project Ga0209182, IMG submission 185474) | Lake sediment microbial communities from Lake Baikal, Russia to study Microbial Dark Matter (Phase II) - Lake Baikal sediment 0-5 cm... | ecosystem: Environmental > Aquatic > Freshwater >...
GGATGCTATTGTGCTTCTAATGAATTTCTGCGTGCCTCCTTAGATAGACTAGTGAAAGATTATAAGTATAATTATATTGTCATGGATTGTGAGGCAGGCATGGAACACATTAGTCGCCAAACAACCAGAGATGTGGATGTTTTGCTCATTATGTCCGACCCCACAATAAAAGGTGTCACTACAGCAGCTCGAATGAAGAAGCTCATTGAGGAATTGAGATCAAACGTGGACAAAGTCGGGCTTATAATTAATCGTGTCCGGGGAGAATTATCTCCGGAGATAAAAAAGGCAATTGACGAATCTGGCCTTCAGGTTATTGCCCTGATTCCGGAAGACCCCGATATGGCAGGTTTGGAAATGAAGGGAAGGCCCGTAACTGAACTCCCCCAGGAATCCCCCCTTCAATTAAAGGTCAAAGAGATAGCTGAAGGCTTACGTTTATGATTGAGAAAATATCCTCCCGGTGGAGGATTTGCGAAAATAAGTCGAAAGGCAGGTGAGGACTTATGAATACAAAAGAATACCCGGCGATATGGTTACAAGCCGCTGGGTGTACGGGCTGCTCAGTCTCTCTTCTCAATGTGGTAAATCCCTCTATCAAAAACCTCTTAGTTGATGAAGTACTCCCAGGCAGTCATATAAATCTACGGTTTCATCCTACTGTCATGGCAGGAGCGGGAGCACCTGCCATCGAAGTCATGATAGATACTTCGCGGGGAAAAAAGGGAGGTTACATCCTGATTGTGGAGGGAGCTATACCCACGGCTAAAGATGGCATCTATGGGGTGATTGGCGAAAAGGATGGCAAGCCGATGACTATGCAATCATGGATGGAAACATTGGCCAAGGATGCCCTGGCGGTCGTTGCTTTGGGTAGCTGTGCTGCTTTTGGAGGAATTCCCGCTGCCTACCCCAATCCTACTCAGTGTCGCAGCGTCGGTGAGGTTCTTCAAGCCAAGGGCATCAGTACTCCATTGGTAAACATCCCCGGTTGTCCACCACACCCTGACTGGTTTGTAGGCACAGTGGCAAGCATCCTGCTTTCAGGTCTGCCGAAGCCGGAGGATTTGGATGAACATAGGCGTCCTAAGGCTTTCTATGGGCAAACAATCCACGAGAACTGTCCACGGCGAGCCTACTATGATGAGAATAAGTTTGCTAAGAAGTTTGGCGATCCCGGGTGCAATTATGAATTAGGATGTAGGGGACCTATAACCTATGCCGATTGTCCTGTGAGGTTGTGGAACAATAAAGTTAATTGGTGTGTAGGCGGTGGTGCCACTTGTATTGGTTGCACCGAGCCCGGGTTCTTTGATATATCCCCGCTTTATGAAAAAATAAGCCAAGCTGCTTTGCCAGAGGAGGTTTGAATTAATGGGCAAGATTATAATTGATCCAGTTACTCGTATTGAGGGACATCTTAAGGTTGAGGCGGTGGTTGATGGTGGCAAGGTAAAGGAGGTTAAGAGTTCGGGGATGTTATTCCGTGGCTTGGAGCTAATCATGAGGGGCAGGGACCCTCGTGATGCCCAGCAGATAGCTCAGCGTGTTTGTGGAGTCTGCCCGACAAGTCACTCTATTGCCGCTACTTTAAACTTGGATAGTGCTTTTGGCATCGCAGACAAAATCCCTGACAACGGCAGAATTATTCGCAATTTGATTCTAGGGGCAGCTCATATCGCTGACCATATTTTACATTTCTATCACTTAGTGGCCCTTGATTATGTAGATGTGGCTAGGTTAGCAAAGTATAAGGGGAATAATCCCGCCTTAAATTCAATAAAGAACTTTATCGTGCGAGGAGAATTGGGACCTTTTGTACCTCGTTATGAAGGTGATTATCGCCTACCCGACGAAGTTAATGAACAGGCGGTAGCGCACTATGTCGCGGCGTTCGACATGCGTCGTAAAGGCCAGGAGATGCTTGCCCTGTTCGGTGGCAAGATACCTCACAACATGGGCATAATGCCCGGTGGGGTTGCTTCTGTACCCACGGTTGATAATATGACATCCTTCCTGTGGAGGTTGAAGGAGCTTCAGGAGTTTATTGATAATGTTTACCTCCCTGATGTACTGGCGGTAGCCCAGGTTTACTCAGATTACTTTGAGATTGGTCATGGCTGTGGGAATTTGCTTGCTTATGGCTCTTATGAGCTGGATGGAAAGGAAGCAGACCTCACCAAGAGGAAAAGATTTTTTAAACCCGGGACCACCTCTACCGATCTCAAGTTTAATGAATTCGATCCAGCTAAAATTACTGAGGAAGTGAAGCATTCCTGGTATGCTGATTCTATCAGCGGTAGGCATCCATCTCAGGGAGACGTTATTCCTGATAGGGAAAAGAAGGGTGCTTATTCTTGGTTAAAATCTCCTCGTTATGGTGGAATGGTTTTCGAAGTCGGACCACTAGCTCGAATTATGGTCAACTATGCCGGAGGCAATCCCAGAGTCAAGAGCTTGATTGACTCTACTTTGTCGCAAGTAAATCTAAAACCAAAAGCTATGTTTTCTGTCATGGGGCGAAACCTCGCTCGAGCTCTGGAGACCAAACTCATAGCCGATGCCATGGTTGATTGGATTTTGCAACTTAAGCCCGGTGAGCCAGCTTACATAAGCTATAAACTCCCCGAGGAGTCTACTGGAATGGGACTGGTCGATGCCGCCAGGGGTGCCCTGGGGCACTGGATAGAAATAAAAGAAGGCAAGATTGCTAATTACCAGGTTATCACCCCTTCTACCTGGAATATTTCTCCCAGGGATGATAAAAACCAACCTGGACCCTTGGAGCAGGCTATCACTGGAACCAAGATAAAGGATGAGGCTAATCCCTTTGAGATAGTGCGCATTGTGAGGTCCTTCGATCCTTGTCTCGCCTGTTCTATACATTTGCTCAGTCCCAAAGGACATGACCTGGGGGAATTCAGGGTTTGTTAGTAAAAATTTGGAGGAAAGTTCAGGAATGGGGAAATTTGTTGTGGGAATAGGGAATGTCTTGTTGAGAGACGAAGGGATTGGTTGTCATGTGGTACATGCTTTGGAGGGAATCCCTCTCCACGATGTAAACATAATAGATGGGGGGACATGCCCCGATATGTTGCAGCTTCTTGAGGACGCTGATAAATTGGTCATAGTGGATGCTGTTAAGGGTGGGGGAACGCCTGGACAAATTTACCGTTTTCACCTTGAGGATATAACTCTGGAGCAAAAGCCATTTCTATCCCTTCACGATGTGGGCTTAGTGGATAGCTTAATGTTACTGCAGCTCTGGCATAACACAGGTGAGGTTGTCATTATAGGGGTCGAACCCAGGGAGATTAACTGGGGGTTAGAATTATCGCCGGAGCTTCGGGAGAAAATGCCCCAGATAATAGATGCCATTTTGTCAGAACTTAATAATACAAATCCTAAAGGAGAGATGAAATGTTGATTTCAAAACAAAAACCACTTGAAGAAATACTAAGCTATCTTGAGGGGGATAAGAATATCTTTCTCATTGGCTGTAAGGGCTGTGCTGAGGGTTGGGGGAGTGGAGGAGAAAAACAAGTAGCAGAAATGAAAAGCACTTTGCAGGAGAAAGGTAAGACTGTTATCGGTTCTGTAGTTGTTGATATGCTGTGTAATAGCGCGTTAACCAAGTTGAAACTCAGAGCTTATAAAAAAGAAATTGCTGCTACCGATTCTATCCTGGTTCTGACCGATGGGGCTGGAGTGCAGACTGTAGCGGAAGTAGTAAATAAGGTAATACATCCTGGCTGCAACACTCTGTCCTCAGGTGGTGCTCATGCCGAATGGAAAGAAGCGGAGCGCTGTCTTGAGTGTGGTGATTGTATGCTGGAGTTTACTGGTGGCCTCTGTCCCATTGCCCGGTGTTCTAAGCATCTGCTCAATGGTCCCTGTGGTGGCTCACAAGGTGGTAAATGTGAAATTGATCCAGATATACCTTGCGTCTGGCAACAGATTGTCGATCGTCTTGCCAAGCTAGGGCAACTTGATAAATTGGAAAGGCTTGTGACACCGAAGAATTGGAGTGTGAGCCTTATATCAGGGCCACCGGTAAAGAGGCTTTCCTAGATGTGACTGTGAGCGAAACAATTGGAGGCGCAATGAAGACGAAAAGTAATTTGGAACGGGTGTTAGAATCCAAAATCTTTGCTGTCACAGGTGAATTGGGGCCACCACAGAGTGCTGACCCTGAAGTGATCCGAAGGAAGGCAAAGATACTCAAAGGTCATGTAGATGCCTTTAATGTCACAGATGGTCAGACGGCGGTAGTGCGCATGGCATCTTGGGCAGCTTGTCTTATAGCCAAAGAGGAAGGTTTAGACCCTATTGTCCAGATGACCTGTCGCGACCGCAATCGCATTGCCCTTCAAATGGATGTGTTAGGTATCGCAGCACTGGGCATAAATAACATGTTGTGTCTCACGGGAGACCACCAGAAATTTGGTAATCATCCTACTGCTAAGGGCGTTTATGACCTTGATTCTATTCAACTGGTTAAGATGGTGAAAGATATGCGGGACGAAAAAAAATTTCAGTGTGGCGAAGCGATGGCGGTTGAGCCACATCTTTTCATCGGGGCTGCTGAAAATCCTTTTGCTGACCCCTTTGAGTTCAGGGCAACACGTCTTGCTAAGAAAGTGGCAGCAGGGGCAGATTTCATCCAGACCCAGATTGTTTACAATGTGGATAAGTTTGCTGAATGGATGAAGATGGTACGGGGCAGAGGGTTGCATGAGAAGGTAAAGATACTTGTCGGTGTTGCTCCCATAAAGTCGGTGGGTGCCGCAAAGTATATGAAGACCAGAGTCCCCGGAATGGATGTGCCCGACAGCGTTGTTGCCCGGCTTCAAGGGGTGCCTAAGGACCAAGTGTCGAAGGAGGGCATCAAGCTTTGCATTGATATTATTAATCAGGTGCGTGAAATTGAAGGTGTGGCTGGTATTCATCTCATGGCTATTGAGTGGGAGGAAGCAGTGCCTGAGATAGTAGAGGCAGCAGGCCTTTTGCCTCGCCCCAAGTTTGCCACATGACGCAAGGTCGCAGTTCTTTATCAGGTAGTCCTTGGGAAAGGGGTTTTGACCTCTCTTACAAGTTTGCTTGTGAGAAGCTAGCCAAAATCAGTGATATAGAAGAGCAATGTCGCAAAAGCGGTGCTAGATACATAGGGCCCAACGAGATAGTCATTAATTATCTAAATCAGCCGTATCATATCATGTTTCCTGATGGCAAAATTTTGTTGGAAAATAGCGGCCTAGAAGCTCCCTTGAGGGACAAAATCCTGATACTTCACTATTTCACTGGGGCAAAGGGCACCTTGGCTACCGGTAAATTAATTGCTTATAAACAGATACCGGGAGGCATTAGCTATTTCCCGGCATTTTCCCAAAGAGCGATAGCCCCTTTTGTAAACCACTTTGGCAAAAGTCCCGAGCTGCTAATAAAGGCAGCAGCAAAGTTAGGAGGCCGTGAGGCAGACTATGGGGATGTATCGGTGACCGTCAATGCTTTCGACCATGTGCCCATAACCTTAGTGTTATGGAGAGGCGATGAGGAGCTTGCTCCCAATGGGAATATATTGTTCGATGCTAATATTTCTGATTATCTTTCCACTGAGGATGTAACTGTGCTTAGCGAAACTATTATCTGGAAGATGGTCAAAGGTGGTCCTTTTGCTTAACATAATAACCCTTTCAATATCGTTCAGAGATAACAGGAGGAGTTGTTGAATAATCCTGATGTCTCTATTTGCGTTAACATCTCTATTTGTGATATAGTCCAGCTTTGAGCTATTTTCGGGAAATTAGTTAGTCGGCTATTTCGAAGACGCCTATCTCAAGGATGTCTCAAGAAAAATGATAAGTAGTGAGGTGCGAAATGGCGAATCCTTCAGTAGCGCAGGACACTCAGGTGCTTTTAGCAGGGCAGGAGGCGGCTGTTGAGGAACGCCTGAACGAAATTCTGACCTCCTATCAAGGCAAGGAGGAGGAGCTTATCCCCATCTTGCAGCAAGTGCAGCAGGGTTTTGGCTATCTGCCAGAGCCAGCGATGAAAAGAATAGCCAAATTCCTCAAGTTGCCGGAAAGCACTGTCTTTGGGGTGGGTACATTCTATGCCCAATTCAAGCTTGTCCCTTCAGGTCGGAATATCATTAGGGTTTGTCGCGGCACTGCCTGTCATGTGCGTGGTGGCGCTCGCATCCTCCGAGAAGTGGAAAAACATCTAGGCATCAAGCCCGGGGAGAGCAGTCCCGACCTCGAGTATTGCTTGGAGACAGTGGCCTGTATCGGTGCTTGTGCTTTAGCACCAACAATGGTGGTAAACACTGGAACCCATGGTCAGATGACAACCAAAAAGGTAGCTGAGGTTCTAGAGCAATTTAGAGGAAAGAAATGACGAAGAAAAAACCCAGTATTCATTCTGATAAGCACCGCAAGGTATTCGTCTGCCAGGGCACGGGCTGTACCTCTTCCAGGTCGGAAGAAATTCGGACAGTACTGGAGCATGAAGTAAATCAGACGGGGCTGAGCAATATCGAAGTAGATTTTACTGGCTGCCATGGCTTTTGCCAGCAAGGCCCCATAGTGGTTGTCGAGCCTGAGGGCGTTTTTTACGCCCATGTCAAGGTAGAAGATGCTACTGAGATTGTCCACTCACATTTAAAGGCGGGTAAGCCCGTGGAGCGTCTTTTCTACCGTGACCCTGTTACCAATGAAGCAATACCCACTTATCACGAAATAAACTTCTACAAGAAGCAGACTCGCTTGATACTACGCAACTGTGGACACATTAATCCCGAGAGGATCGGGGATTACATTGCCACTGGCGGCTATGAAGCGCTAAGGAAGGCATTATTACAGATGACTCCGGAGGGGATTATCAACGAGATTAAAAAATCAGGACTGCGAGGTCGTGGTGGTGCTGGCTTCCCCACGGGGGCAAAGTGGGAGTTCTGCCGTAAGTCGCTAGGAGAACAGAAGTATGTGATTTGCAACGCTGATGAAGGCGACCCTGGTGCTTTTATGGACCGGAGCACCATGGAAGGCGATCCGCACACTGTTATCGAAGGGTTGACTATTGCAGCCTACGCTATTGGAGCCAGCGAAGGCTACATTTATTGTCGCGCTGAATATCCTTTAGCTATAAAGCGTTTGCGTATTGCCATCAAACAGGCTGAGGAAGAGGGGTTCTTGGGCAGAAATATCCTGGGCTCACAATTCAACTTCACCGTGCATATTAAAGAGGGTGCTGGCGCTTTTGTCTGCGGTGAAGAGACAGCACTGATGGCTTCCATTGAAGGTAAAAGAGGCATGCCTCGCAGTCGCCCTCCCTTCCCAGCACAATCAGGTCTGTGGGGAAAGCCAACTAATATTAACAATGTGAAAACCCTTGCTAGTATCCCCGTGATAATTGGCAAGGGTGCAGACTGGTATGCCAGCATTGGCACTGAGCAGAGTAAAGGCACTGCGGTTTTCGCCTTAACAGGAAAGATTGCCAATGCCGGTTTGGCAGAGATTCCTATGGGCATCACCTTACGTGAACTTATCTTCGAAATCGGCGGGGGAATCCTTGGCGGCAAGCGCTTTAAGGCAGTACAGACTGGTGGACCATCCGGAGGGTGTCTACCAGCAAGCTTGCTTGATTCTCCAGTTGATTATGAATCGCTAACCAAGGCAGGTTCTATTATGGGCTCTGGCGGTATGGTAGTGATGGACGAGGATACTTGCATGGTTGACATGGCGCGTTTCTTCATCTCTTTCACGCAACTCGAGTCCTGCGGCAAATGCATACCATGTCGCTGGGGCACTAAGCAGATGCTGGACATTCTCGAAGACATAAGCAGTGGAAGGGGCAGGCCCGATGATATTGAATTGCTTCAGGAGTTGGCAGAATCGGTCAAAGATGGTTCCTTATGCGGTTTAGGGCAAACTGCTCCTAATCCGGTGCTTACTAGTATCCGCTACTTCCGTGATGAGTATGAAGAACATATCAAAAGGCATCATTGTTCTGCTGCGGTGTGCAAGGGCTTGGTCAAAGCGCCCTGTAGCCATACTTGCCCTGCTGGTATAGATGTTCCCCGCTATCTCCGCTTCATTAGTGAGGGTAAGTATGACCAGGCACTGGCCGTGATCAGGGAGAAAATACCCTTCGCCTCGGTCTGTGGACATGTTTGTCCTCATCCTTGTGAGGCCAAATGTCGGCGAGGACAGGTTGATGAAGCTATTGCCATAAGGGCACTCAAGCGATTTGCCGCAGAAAGGGGAAATGGGGTCTGGAAAACGAAGGCAAAGACAGCTCCAGCCACAGGTAAGAGGGTCGCTATTATCGGCGCCGGACCGGCAGGACTTACGGCAGCTTATTACCTGGCCAGGCGAGGGCATGCTGTCACTGTGTTTGAGACGCTTCCTGAGCCTGGAGGCATGATGAGATATGGCATTCCCGAATATCGCTTGCCCAGAGAAGTGCTAGCCGAGGAGATTGAGGAGATAAGAGGCGTTGGAGTAGATATAAAGGTAAATACCAGAATCAGCTCTGTGGATGAGCTTCTTGAAAACGGTTACCATGCCATTTTCCTTGCAATTGGCGCTCATCAAGGGGCTAAGCTAGGGGTTGAGGGAGAGGACAGCCCTGGGGTAATGGAGGGTGTGTCTTTCCTCAGAGAGATAAATATGGGGGATGAAGGCAGAGTAGGGGATAGGATAGCTGTCATTGGTGGAGGCAATGTCGCCATAGATGCTGCCCGTACTGCATTGCGCCTTGGTGTTAAAGAAGCAACAATCATCTATCGCCGCACCAGAGAGGAGATGCCAGCAAGTGGGGAAGAAATAGAGGAGGCGCTGCTTGAAGGGGTAAAGATAGAGTTCCTTGTTGCCCCAAATAGAATAGAGATAAAGAATGGTTCGCTAGAGCTTACATGCATTCGTATGAAGCTAGGAGCAGTAGATAGCAGTGGCAGAAGGCGCCCAGTGCCAATTGAAAGTAGTGAATTTAGTTTGACTTTTGATACCCTGATTGCCGCTATTGGACAGGTGCCAGAGGCTCCAGAGAAATTTGGACTTCCTTTGGGAAGGGGAAATACTATCCAGGTTGACGCTGATACTCTAGCCACAGCCAGGGAAGGTGTTTTTGCGGGTGGTGATGCTGTAACTGGCCCAGCCATAGTCATTGAGGCTATTGCTGCCGGAAGGCAAGCGGCAGTCTCTATAGACAAATACCTAGGTGGTAGCGGGATAATAGATGAAGTGCTGGCGCCACCTGAAGAAATAGAGTCATTACCCGCGATTGAGGAAGGTGAAAAACACCGCATTTCCATACCTACCTTAACTCTAAGCGAGCGCCTTGGCAGTTTCGCTGAGGTAGAGCTCGGCCTGAGAGAAGAAGTGGCGATTGAGGAGGCAAAGCGCTGCTTGAGGTGTGACTTGGAAAAGGACTAATGAGCAGGAGGCTAACAATGGCTACAGTCGCCTCAACGAAACAGAAAAAAGGAAAGTGGATACCGTCAAGCTAACCATTAATGGTCGCGAGATCATAGCGAAGAAGGGAGTTACTGTGCTGGAAGCAGCACTGGATGCTGGCATCTATATTCCCACCCTTTGCTATGACCCTGACCTCAAGCCTTATGGTGGTTGTCGCCTCTGCGTGGTTGAAATCGAGGGAATGCGTGCACTGGCTGGCGCCTGCACTACGCCGGCAACTGATGGCATGGTAGTTTACACTGAGACAGCGAGAGTAAATCAATCACGCCGCATTACTATGGAGCTTATCATTGCCAATCATCATGGCGATTGCCTTGCCTGTGTCAAAAACCAGGACTGTGAACTGCTTAAGGTTGCTCGGTATTTGGGCATAGAGCAGGACCGTGTTGACCGACTGCGGAAAAGCACTCAAGTGCTTCCTGTAGATGATAGCCATCCGGCGTTTATTCGTGACCTGAATAAGTGTATCCTCTGCGCTAAATGTGTGCGGGCCTGTCACGAGGTAGTTTGCCATGATGCCATTGATATAGCCTTTAGAGGCAACTCGGCAAGGATAGCCACCTTTGGCGACAAACCAATTATCGAGTCCATTTGTAAGTCCTGTGGTGAATGTGTTGTGCGATGTCCTACTGGAGCATTGGTGTCTAAATGGGAAAAGCCACCTGCCGAAGAGGTCAAAACCATTTGTCCCTATTGTGGGGTTGGCTGCTCCGTCTACTTAGGTGTTCGAGATAATAAGATTGTTTCTGTACGTGGTGACCCCAAGGGTCCGGCTAACAAGGGCAGCCTGTGCGTTAAAGGGCGCTGGGGATATGATTTTATTAGCCATCCTGAAAGACTGACAATGCCCCTTATCCGATTACCAGGCATTGCCCGACAAGCAGGTCAAGATGGACAAGTGCATGAAATTTTCCGGGAAGCTAGCTGGGATGAGGCTCTGCAACTGACAGCCAATAAGCTCCTTGAACTCAAGCAAGCTCATGGAGCAGGTAGTATCGCTGTCATGAGCTCAGCTAAGTGTACCAATGAAGATAACTATGTTATGCAGAAATTCGTGCGTGCTGTGATCGGGACTAACAACATTGACCATTGTGCCCGACTATGCCACGCCTCTACAGTGGTCGGGGGAATTGCTGCTTTCGGTCAAGGGGCAATGAGTAATTCTTATTCCGATTTTGAGAAAACGGAGCTTTTCTTCATCATCGGCTCTAACACCACTGAATGTCATCCCATTATTGGCTCGATAATTAAGAGAAGGGTCAGGTTTGGTGGTGCTAAACTTATCATGGCTGACCCTCGCTCAATCGAACTTGGCGAATATGCCGCTGTCAGACTTCCCCACAAGCCAGGAACAGATGTTGCTCTTCTTAATGGACTAATGCACGTAATTATCAGAGATGGCCTTGAGGATAAGGAGTTTATCCGGGAGCGTACTGAAGGCTTTGAGGATATGCGCCAGCTTGTGGAGAGATATACGCCTGAAACAGTGGAGGCTATAACGGGGGTGCCTAAGGCAGATATAGAGGCGGCCGCACATCTCTTTGGGAAAGCAAAAAGTGCCTGCATCCTCTATGGGATGGGAATAACCCAGCACACTACCGGCACCGACAATGTGAAAAGTGTGGCAAACCTGTTACTGCTGACTGGCAATATCGGCAGGGAGGGCACGGGATTCAGTCCCCTTCGGGGGCAAAACAATGTTCAGGGTGCCTGTGATATGGGAGCACTCCCTAATGTCTATCCCGGCTATCAAAGGGTTGATGATCCCGCCGTGAGAATGAAATTCGAAACTGCTTGGGGATGCAAATTGAGCGATCGTCCCGGGGTGACGGTTACCGAGATAGCTAATGCTATACTCAAAGGAGACATTAAAGGGCTCTATGTTATGGGTGAGAACCCGATATTAAGCGAGCCCAATGTGGAGCATTTCAAGCAAGCACTGGAGAAACTTGAATTTTTGGTAGTTCAAGATATCTTTCTCTCCGAGACTGCTTGGATGGCCGACATTGTTTTTCCTGCCGCTGCCTTCGCGGAGAAGGATGGCACTTTTACCAATACCGAGAGACGAGTTCAGAGAGTAAGGCAAGCAGTCCTGCCACCCGGGGGGGCAAAAGCTGACTGGGAGATCATATCTGCTTTGGCGGAAAAGATGGGAAAACCATTTGGCTACCAGACTGCCAGCCAAATCATGGAAGAAATTGCCTCTCTTACCCCTATCTATGGTGGTATCCGCTTTGAGCGCCTCGAGCAGGGTGGCTTGCAGTGGCCTTGCCCAGATACCTCCCACGCAGGGACACCTTTTCTGCATCAAGGTAGCTTTGCCCGGGGACGAGGCAAGTTCCATGCCATAGATTACATTCCGCCGGCAGAATCAATATCCAAAGGCTACCCGCTGGTTCTCACTACAGGGCGGATACTAGAACACTGGCACACTGGCACAATGAGTCGCCGTGCTAACGTGCTCAATGAGCTTCGTCCCAGCGGTGTGGTAGAAATACATCCTAGCGATGCCGCTAAGCTCAAGCTTGTTGAGGGCGATGTAGTGGTAGTTGCCTCAAAAAGGGGGCGGGTAGAGGTGCCAGTTCATATTACGGAAAAGTCGCCCCCCGGACTTGTCTTCATGTCCTTCCATTGGCGTGAGGCAGCAGCAAATATCCTCACTAATGATGCCCTTGACCCCTTAGCCAAGATTCCTGAGTACAAAGTCTCCGCGGTAAGTACGATATTGGCAGTTCTTGATAGAGCCGCCCAAGATAACGCCTTCTTGGCCCGACTGGCAGAAAATTCTGGCGAAGCCCTGAAAGACTATGAACTGACGGCAGAGGAAAAAGCTGCACTGATGAGCGGCGACATACGCAAGATAGAATCATGGCTGGGCAAGCTGGATGAGCGTCTTAAGACTTGGCTTGTATTGCGATTATCTCAAGAGAAATGGTAGGTTGTAGTCGGGGACTTCTTGTGAGTTCCTGCAAATTGGGAGGGGATGAACTCCTCCATTGCTTAAGGGCGAGGGTAAAGGCTGGCCGCGTTGCAGATCTTGGGAATAAGGTCCTCCC
>Ga0209182_10000325_pt1 | contig 12532 bp, 8 predicted proteins | sample LakBais05cmmetaG_FD_185474 | JGI IMG/M metagenome (GOLD analysis project Ga0209182, IMG submission 185474) | Lake sediment microbial communities from Lake Baikal, Russia to study Microbial Dark Matter (Phase II) - Lake Baikal sediment 0-5 cm... | ecosystem: Environmental > Aquatic > Freshwater >...
GTTAGAAGAAGAAAACGCTACGGTCATGACGGTTGACTGCTACGGGACGATGTGGGACAAGACGATCATGCTGCCCGCATATCCTTGTCTTGGCTTTACCAGACTCAATAATATGGGTTTGGGGGGTATTTGTGAATCCGATCTGCCGTCGGCGATGACTCACATTATCTTTCAAGGATTGACCGGAAAACCGGGTTTTATCAGCGACCCGACCATGGATGAATCAAAAAACAGCATCATTCTGGCTCACTGTTTGGGAACGACCAGGATGGATGGCCCGGATAAACCGGCCGCTCCGTTCAAATTGCGGACGATTATGGAACGCCAGGAAGGCGTCGTCCCCCAGGTTAAGATGCGGATCGGCCAGAAAGTCACCCAGGCGATCCTCATTGGCCCAGATTTGCTCCAGTACTTCACGGGCAAAATTATCGACTCTCCCGTCTCTCTCGAACACGGCAGAGGTTGCCGGACGAAGATTGAGGTTCAAGTGGACGGCGACGCGACGAAATTATGGAAGAATTGGTCCCATGGATTGCACCGCCAGACATGCTATGGCGATATCACGAAAGAGCTTGCCCATTTCTGCCGGTTCAAGGAAATCCAGATGATCAATGAGGCCGCCTGAAAGAATCTTTTGTCTTTCTTCGAGATCCGGATGAGTTGGGATATAATATTATTTGATAAAACGCTGATGTTTTCACGGCCCTGGGGCCAAAGAGTGGAGGGGAATTCTCGTGAAGCGCTGGAACGGCTGGGGCAGCGATAAAATTGAAGCCTCTTTATCTTCCTCGGCAAAGGCTCATTTAGTTGAGGTCATCGGGCCCGCCCAAGCCGGGCCGACAGCAGATTTTAATGACATCGTCCTGCGCTGTCCGCCCAGCCGCTTGCCCGACCATCCGCTGATCAACAAGGATCCCGGCTTGAGGCTGGGCTATGCGCGCGGGCAATCTCTCCCGGATTGGATCGCTTTGAGATATGGCACGGTTGGGCTTTTCCCGGATGGCGTTGCAAGGCCGGCTGATGAGGAACAGGTCGAGGAGCTTATTTCATTTGCTCAGAAAAACCATATCTGTCTCATTCCCTATGGCGGAGGTACGAGCGTTGTAGGACACATCAATCCGGCCAAGGACGGCCAGCCGGTTCTGACAGCCAGCCTTGAACGACTTAGAAAAATGATCCAGTTCGACGAAGGCAACTGGCTGGCAGTCTTTGGTGCCGGGGTTTCCGGGCCTCATTTGGAAGCTCAATTGCGGGCGCGAGGTTATACGCTCGGCCATTTTCCACAGTCCTTTGAGTTTTCGACCCTTGGCGGTTGGATCGCGACCCGCTCAAGCGGCCAGCAATCCCTCTATTACGGCCGAATTGAAGACTTGTTCGCGGGCGGGACCGTGATCGCTCCTGCGGGAAAACTGGAGCTTCCGCCTTTCCCGGCGAGCGCCGCGGGGCCTGATCTAAGGCAGATCGTCTTGGGTTCTGAAGGCAGGATCGGCATCATTACCCGAGCCATCGTCCGAATAAAGCCCCTGCCGGAGCAGGAAAAATTCCATGCGGTTTTTTTCTCTGACTGGACCCAGGGCCTGGCGGCTGTGAAGGAGATGATTCAGGCTCGTCTCCCGTTGTCCATGCTCCGGCTAAGCGACGCTGTTGAAACAAGCACTACTCTGATTCTTGCCGGGCGGGAGCGGGTGGTGCGCCTTCTTCATCGGCTCCTTCGTGCCCGGGGACTCGGACAGGAAAAATGTATGCTTCTGTTCGGGGTTACGGGTAAAAGCGAAAGCGTGAGAGAAACGCGCCAGGCGGCATTGGAAGTCAGCCGTGCTTTCGGCGGAGTCCATGTCGGACGGATGATGGGCAACGAGTGGAACAAGAGCCGTTTCCGGTCGCCCTACCTGCGCAATACGCTCTGGGATTGCGGGTACGCCGTGGACACGCTCGAGACGGTTTTTCTCTGGCGCGATTTGCCCCGAGCCGCAGAGGCTCTCTTGCAGAGGCTCCGTGGAGGATTGAGCGATATCGGCGAGAGAGTCCTTGCCTTTATCCACGTTTCTCATGTCTATGCCACGGGGGCCAGCATTTATGCGACATATCTTTTCCGCCTGGCTGAAACAGCCGAGGAAACGCTGGAGCGGTGGCGAAGACTCAAGAACGCCGCCAGCCTGACGATCCTGGCCCACGGTGGAACCATCAGCCACCAGCATGGCGTCGGGGTTGATCATTTGCCTTATCTCGCTCCTGAAAAAGGAGAACTGGGCATGCATGTGCTGGCTGATCTTATCCGGAAATTCGACCCGGACGGGATCATGAATCCGGGGAAGCTTGTCGAGGCAAAGACTCCGAAATGAGACCTCAGGGTTACCGTTCACCATGGCCGCCGGATTGGCGGAGCATCGCCTGGAACAGGCTGGACCAAGGGTGGGATGTGATTATCGTCGGAGGCGGCATCACGGGTGCCGGAATTTTGGCCGTGGCGGCGCGCAGCGGGCTGCGCGTTCTCCTCCTGGAGCAGGCGGATTTCGCCTCAGGGACTTCGGGCCGGTCATCGAAAATGGTCCATGGCGGACTTCGCTACCTGAAACATTTTCATCTGAAACTGACGCGGGAGAGCGTTCAGGAACGTCAGTATCTTCTCCATGCCGCATCCGGGCTTGTAGATCCGCTCAGCTTTATTTACCCCGTCTACAAAGGCGACAGCCCTGGGCCTTGGCTGATGGGAATAGGCCTGGGCATTTACACCCATCTGGCTCCAGACGCCGGGAAATCCCGTCGCTTGGATTCCGTCGATTTGAGCATGAGAGCGCCGGGCTTAAAAATGCACAACTTAGAGCGTGGCTTTCAGTACACCGATGCCCAGACGGATGATGCACGCCTGGTCTTGCGGGTGCTGCACGATGGCTTGCTGGCGGCCAAGGGAAAGGCCGTAGCCCTCAATTACTGCCGCGCAGCCAAGCCGATATTTAAGGGCCGTCGCGCTGTGGGGATTCAGGTCCGAGATGAAGCCACGGGAAAGACGGCAGAAGTATCGGCTTCCGTGGTCATCAATGCCTCCGGCGTCTGGGCCGATGAGCTGCGAAGCGAGATGGGTGCTCGTAAGCGCCTCAGGCCGCTCCGCGGCAGCCATCTTTTCTTCAGCCTTGAGAGGTTCCCGGTTTATCAGGCGATTGCCTTCGGCCATCCCGATGACGGCCGTCCCGTGTTTGTCTATCCTTGGGAAGGCGTGAGCCTGGTCGGCACCACAGATGTCGACCATCGATATCCTTTGACCGATGAACCGATGATCTCTGTCGAGGAAGCCGACTATCTTTTGCGTGGCGTTCAGGAATGTTTCCCCGATCTTGAGCTGGCCAAAGCGGACGTTGTCAGTTCTCAGGCGGGTGTGCGGCCGGTTGTCGATACGGGGAAGAAAGACCCGTCAGAGGAAAGCCGGGATTACGTCGTTTGGCCTGAACGAGGCCTCCTGACTGTGACCGGAGGGAAGCTTACGACATTCCGCCTGATCGCTATCGATGCCCTGCGGGCAGCGCACGAAATGAACCCAAAGATCCCAGCTCCAAATAGTGATATAAGCGTATTTGACAATATAATCCTGAGCAATTCGATCCCCGGTGTCAGCCCGGAAATGGCGCCTCGCTTATGCGGCCGCTATGGCTCTGCGGCGCCCATGCTTGCCGCAAGCGTCCCTGAATGGCTCACGCCCGTTCAAGGCACTCCTTACATGCGGGCAGAACTAATCTGGGCGGCTCAAAACGAAGCTATCGTCCACCTCGATGACCTGCTTTTGCGGCGGTTTCGTCTGGGCATTCTCTTGGCCGACGGCGGTCTAAGTCTGCTTCCCAGCCTTAAAAAATGGCTTCAGAAGTCTCTCGGCTGGGATGATGCCCACTGGACCCGAGAAGTCGAGCGCTATTGGAGCATCTGGCAGATTGCCCATGGCTTGCCGCCGGGATGGAGAGAATAATGCGAACACTTTTTATCGTCAATCCTCATGCGGCTGGCGGCCGGGCGGCCAGGATATTTCGTCAGATCCAAAACCGCTTGGGTGAAGTATTCGGAGATTCCTTTATTGCTGTTACCCAAACTCCGGAGGAAGTCGCCAGTCACATCAATCGCGCTGCTCAAGACGGACTAACTCATTTAATCGCCGTCGGGGGTGATGGGACAAACCATGTTGTGCTCAATGCCTTATTCCAGCATCCCGTTCCGGGGATAACTTTCGGATGCATCTCTGTGGGAACCGGAAGCGATTGGCGGCGCTCTTTAGGAGCCCCGGCCGATCCATTTGCGGCCGTGGAATGGCTGGCCCGGGCCAAACCGGTGCCCTGCGACCTTGGAAAGATCGAATACAGGGATTTTTTGCACGGCGACCAGCCAGCGGCGCGCATCTTTCTAAATATTGCCAGTGCCGGCGTCGGCGGCGATGTCGATGCCCGGGTGAATCGTTCGCGACGCCGCACTTCTATGACCTTCCTCCGGGCGACCGTCATGTCTTTGCTTCAGTATAAACCGCAGCAGATAACCGTCAAATGTGACGGTACGATTTTTTATTCAGGCTCTTCTTATCTCGTGGCCGTGGCCAATGGCCGATATTTTGGCCGGGGCATGTGGATCGCGCCAGACGCTCTGATGGATGATGGCCTGTTCGATGTTGTCTTGGTCGAGGGTATGTCGCGGCTGAAAATCCTCGGCGCGCTGAAGTCCGTCTTCAGCGGCAAACACCTCCGGCGCAGAGATGTCCATCAAACGCGGGCCGCTTCGGTGCATATCCATTCCGATGAAGGCCCGCTCGGATTGGATTTTGACGGCGAATTCGGCCAGGGGCAAGACATGATTTTCACGGTTTTGCCTAATGCGATCAAGATTTTGAGGTCCTAAGAATCCTTTTTTAAGGAATATCCCTTAAGTTGAGAGAAGAAAGGATTCGCATATGAGCCAATCCAGCGATTATATTTTGACTTCCGAAGGCCGGTTGAAGTCGCTCGATTTTTTTCGCGGCTTCACCATGTTTTTGTTGATCGCGGAAGCCACTCATATTTATGAGCATTTGGTTAATCCTGCCTTTCAGGGAGCTATTATTCATGCCATCGGGACCCAGTTTCACCATCACCCCTGGAACGGATTGCGCTTTTGGGACCTCATCCAGCCTTTTTTCATGTTCATCGTCGGTGTCGCCATGCCTTTCTCCTTCGGCAAGCGTTGGGAACGCGGCGACAGCTGGCCGGCAACTTTTCGCCACGCTCTTCAGCGCTCCGGCCTTCTGCTCCTTTTCGGTTGGGCGCTTTATTGCATCGGCCCGGGAAAGATCACGTTTGAGCTGTGGAACGTCCTTGCCCAGCTCTCCTTCACCTTTCTCGTCGCCTTCCTGATAATGCGGCGATCGACATTGACCCAAATCATTTTCACTTTTGGCCTGCTCGTTATCACCGAATGGACTTACCGATTATTTGCCATGCCCGGCTTCAACCAGCCTTTTGTGGCGGATCACAACTTCGGGTCTTATGTGGACATGCTCCTCATGGGCAAGCTTTCTGAGGGCCACTGGGTGGCCTTCAACGCCGTCCCGACGACAGCTCATACAATGTGGGGAGTGCTGGCAGGTCAACTTCTCATGAGCAAACGTCCCCCCGGCCGAAAAATCAAAATATTATTTATCGCCGGGCTTATTGGAGTGGTTGCCGGCTACGCCCTCAATCCGCTGACACCCATCATCAAACGCATCTCGACCAGCTCATTTGTCATTGTCAGCGGCGGCTGGTGTCTGCTGGCTCTTGGCTTTTCTTACTGGCTGATCGATGTCATGAAAGTTCAGAAATGGGCTAAGTTTTTCGCTATCGTCGGCATGAATCCGCTTTTTATCTACTTGTTCACGGAATCGGGCGGCGCCAGATGGCTCAATGGAATTGCCAAGCCCTTTACGATGGGCTTGTTCGGCTGGACGGGCGAATTGGGGGCAAAAATCATTACCAGCCTGGCTGTCTTGGGGCTGTTATGGCTGATCTGCTATTGGCTCTACAAGAGGAGAATTTTTATTAAAATTTAACATCTTTGGTTTTTCTAAAAAGCCGGACCAAGCCCAAGCTGTCATAGGAACATTCCATATTATTAAATGTGAATAGCTCTCCATATCCGCATCCCTTAGAACTGTCAACAGGCATTTTTCAGCTTGACTTGACTTCCCTCGACGTCACGTCTTATCATCCATGACGCTGGGAGGAGGAATATTCTACGCAATTCCTGGGCACGAATGATCTCTCTCAGCCATGGCAGCGGATAAGGAGTTTCTTTGAGATGGGAGAGAGGGGATAAGGATGATTAATCGGCTGGCGCAGCCGAAAATCAAATTCCCATGAACTTCATCTTAGGCAAGTCGTCGAGGGGAAAGACAGAGGGCGGCGCCGGCGGCTGAATATTGATTTATTGATGTGGTTTTGTAACATCCCGGGGCAAGGAGGAGAGAGAAGAAGCGTACACAGTCAGCGGCAATTCTTTACGTGATTTCAAAACATCTTTGGCAAGTCGTCTGGGGGCAAGGGCGGTGCCGGCGGCTGATTTACGCAATTTCGGTGACAGATAACTCAACGCATTTAAAAAATTATTATCAATTCGTTTTCTTTCCCATGGTTTTCAGAATCCAATCTCCCATGGTTTTCATGGCCACAGGGGACATGGTTTCCTTTATTTGGGGAACGTAATAGAACATCCCATTGGTGGTCGTCTGAAAAAAATGGTTCATATTAGGAAACTCGACTATTTCGTAATTGGAATGACTCAGTTTAGCCATTATTTGTCTCAATGCCTCATGATTCTCCTTCGCGGGAACAGCCATATCTTTGGTTCCGCCAAGGGCGAGTATAGGGCATTTCACTTTTGCCAGATAATCAGCCGGATTGGTCTTGACCGCGAAAATCATTTCCGGAGCACAGAACATATCCGTAAATGATTTTTTCTGCTCATCAGGAAGATTTGAATTATTGAAGAGAGATGCCATTTTATTTCTGACGGCGGGCATGCCTTCTTCCTTTAGAGCAATATCCAAAGCATTATCCAATAAAGCCGTAATATTTTCGGTTTTTTCACCGAGGACCGCCGCCCTGTCTGATGCTCCTTTCATCTGAAACTTTAATATATCGACGGTAGGCATAACCGGGCCTGCCATCAAAATAATAAATGCGGTTTCAGCTCTTCTACCGGCTACAATTTGGGCTACAAATCCTCCTTCACTATGACCGACAAATCCGATTTTATCCTTGTTGATAAAAGGAATGGTTTTCAGAAAGTCGAATCCCGCTTCGGCATCGTTAGCGAAATCAAATACCGTGGCATCATAATATTTCCCGGTCGATTTGGCGGTTCCCCTGTCATCATAGCGCAATACGGCGGTCCCTCTTTTTGTAAGGTCATCCGCCAATACTTGAAAGAATCGATGTCCTCCGAAACCTTCTTCATTACGGTCTTGAGGGCCTGCTCCGCTTATCAATATGGCTGCAGGAAAAGGACCCCCTGATCTGGGATAGGTTAATGTCCCGGCGAGGACGATGTTATCGTAAAGATTGGAGAACTTTACGTCTTGTTCCATATAAGGATAAGGTTTTTGCGGAGTCTGCGGGCGAAACGGACTCGAAATATTTATGACTTTTTTTAAAATTAGTTTTGGCCCGCTCTCACCACCTCTCCTTAAAACTCCTTCAATCGTTAGGTGATCCTCTTTTAAGGAACCTGAGTAAGTGAACATGACCAGAGGGATCGTAATATTTACGGTGGTTCCTTCAATAGAAAAAGACTGGACGGGTTCCCCGTTTAAACCCTGGAGGGGCATACTGTAAAGGCATTGGAGAGTGTTATCCTTGTTCTTCACAATTTCAAAAACAAGCTGAAGTTTGATTTTACCTTCTCTGAAACCTTCCCATTTGCCCCAAAAAACCTCAGATTCTTTCGTGGCCGTGATTTTATTCAATGGTTCTGTTTTTTGGGAAGAAGAAGAGAAAGAGGAAACAACGGCTAATGACCCAAAAAGAAGAAAGAATAAAAATATTTTCTGTCTGCGTCTCATGTCCCCTCCTTGTCGGATTTCGTCGGGGTCGCCGAATTCTCTTGCCTGGCGGCGATTTGTTCCTTGAATTCTTCCATCCGCAATTGTATTTCCTTTAATTCCTTCAGGATGTCCAGCCGGTTGCGGTTGATGAAATAGCGTAAAAGAAAAACGCCTCCGAAAATGAGCCAAAAGCAAGCCAAGATACCGAACCACGATTTCTTGGCCGGATCCGTGGAAGAGCCGCCTATGATTAAAAACGCCGTGCATAGAATCACGATGTAGAACCACATAGGGCCGGTTGTCCATTTTTCAATTTTCAAGGTCCGAGATTGCTTTTCCAACATTTTATCGACCTCCTTCTGGTATTTCTCATGTCTTTCCGAGGCGAAAACTTCTTGCGAAAGCACCTGTTCTCGTAGGGATTCTTTTTTATTATTTCCGGCCGGCATCTTCCCCCTCCAGTAAAAGCCTTAATTCTTTCTTGGCATTGTGCATCCTGGATTTGACCGTGCCCATGTTGCACCGTACGACTTGGCTGATTTCCTCGTAACTCATATTTTCCATGAAAAAAAGCATCAAAACTTGCCGGTGCCGGAGATTCAGCTTCTTCAAGGCGTGATGGATATGAATCGCATTTTCCGGATCTGGAAATGGATCTTCTTCATTGGAAATGCTCTCTTCAGCATAGGACTCTTGGATTTTGTCTTGATGTATTTGATGACGAATGAGGTTTATAGCATGGTCATGGGCGATTCGATATATCCAAGGGCGAAATGCTTTTGGATGGAGCAGTTTTTTGATTTTCCGAATAACTGTAACCCATACTTCCTGGAGGACATCATACGCATCGTTCTCCGTCGGGACGAGATGGTGGATATAGAAAAAGAGCCTCTCTTCCATCATGGCTATTAATACTTTATAGGCATCCGCATCACCCAACTGGCAACGTAATACCAGCAATTCTTCTTGAATCCGATTCTTTTCATCCATTCCGTTTCCAATTATATTTCGTATATAAGTCGTATGATAATAGCTCAATGTTCATCCTGAAACCTGCGTGAAAATGAAAAGATGATCACGATAAGTCATAAAGATAAGAATTTTCTTTTTCCACGGCGTGTTGAATTTCCCCTCTCGGCGCTGAATCTCCCCGCCTAGCCATGCCGATACTGTATTGCCGACCGCGCGGCGCTGTCAATAACCACGAAAAGCCACGAAGATCGGCATTCAAAGAGCATGTCGGGACAAGGAATCCCGCCGCACCGGTTAAAAGACGATAGACTTTCCCTTCCGGTAAAAATGAGATGATCAAAAATAGTCCGCGTTCTCCTCGGCCGCCATCAGGGCGACCTCAGTGAAAACGCTCGATTACGATCAACATCACGGGCAAGTCGGAGAGGAGAGGCGCTGGCGGCTGATTATCGATTTCAAGATGTCGTTATAGAATATCCCGGGCAAGGAGGAGAGGGGGAGGGAAGCGGCGCCTGCGTCTAACTATAGATTTCTCGAGGCGGTTTCAGAACATCCCGGGCAAGGAGGAGAGGGGTAGGAAAGGGGAAAAATAGCGCCGGCGGCTGGATAGCGAATTATTGCAGTGGGAGAATCAAAGCGAATTTTCGGTCGTTCGAAACGATGAGCCTTCCGTACAGCAAGGATTGCGTCCTTTCCTCATTATTGACATCGATCTAAACCCGAGAGTATACTTTTCTCATGAAGGGCGGTACTGATTCAGAGCTTAACGGGAGAGATCGTCGCGTTGCGCGAAAAAGCAAATTCTTCTATGATGATGTGATGCAAGTATTTTTTTTAGCGCCTCCTTTCTTCTCTTTATCTTATCCCGATCCTTGAGTGGCAGGCTAGATTGCTATAACAAGCAGCCGATACTATAATTATTTCGCGAATCGAGGTCGGGTTGCGTAGTTTAAGGAGAAAGAGCCATCTTATAATTGTCGTTTTTATATTGATTTTCTCTTTTGACGGCATCTCTTTTGAGGCACCGCAAGAGAAAAACGAGAAAAACACCACAATCTTTATCGGCCTCTTTATCGGGGATTTTGAGGATCCGCGAGTCCTGGATCAAGCCAAGCTTTACACGTCGGACGCGTATCCCCAGCTGAACCTCTGGAAGAAGCCCGCGTCGAATTCGAGAAGCCTTTTCAAATCCACGTGCGTCGATGCGGTCCTCGGCGTGATGGACTTGGAAAAGGTCGATATAATGGGCTTCTACGATAAGCCCTGGCCCGATAAAAAAGGGACGATTGACTATTTCATCGCCTCGGAGGGCATGGGTTGGCTCTACTCGAGCTAGCCCAAAGTGATATCTCCCGAAAAGCTCTTCCTGCGGCTGAAGATGTCGATGTTTTCCGATATTCCCGTTTTGGAGGGCGAGGACCGGGAGGAAAAATATAAGGAGATCATCGCCGTCTTCGAGAAAAAGAACAAGATCGACCAGGTCCTGGAGCGGGAAATCGCGTTGAGCCTCGATGAGACGGTCTTGTTCTGCTTTCCCTATAAGAACCGGGTTCTCATGAGTTTGATCTCCTGGACGGCCTTTCGTCCGGAATGGCAGTCCTCTGGGCCGGCGAAAACGGCTGACCGGAAAAAAATCGAATCGGTAAAGACGCTTCAATCTCTCCATCAGGTCGTCCCTTTGTATCCAGAAGAATTGCGGCATATTAAAGGCGACATCCAGCTCCGCTTGACCATCGACGCGAAGGGGGACGTCAAGAACGTCCAGGTCGAAAAGTCTTTGCATCCTTATCTCGATTTTTCAGCGGTCAAAGCGCTGCGACAGTGGAAATTCACGCCCTTGATTGTCGACGGAAAGCCCGTCCCGGCGGCGTTTCCGATGACCTATACATTCGATCCGTTGAAATATGCGACAGACGAATTCGTCTCCGGCGTCACGTACACGCCCGCTTCGGACGTGGACGCTATTCTGGACCAATCCGCCGAGTACTCCCGAGCCTTGGTGAACGCCGCGCCGTATTTTTTGTGCCAAGAAGATATCAGCGAAAAACATCGTTATATGGCTCCAACGGAAAAGCCGACCTTATTAACAACGAGAGCCGAGTACGAAGTTCACTATCTTGGCGGCCAAAAAGCGAACCAGGACGTCTATACGACATATCGGGTCAATTTCTCCGAGAAAATGGAAAGGAACCGGTTAAGCAACGAGTATCAAATCTTAGGAAAGCAAGAGAATATTCGGGAAAGAAGGACTCCGGTGGCAAAAGCCAGGCGTAAAACGGGAGGCTCGCAAACCCAATCGGACGAGAGGCGTTTCACGGTTCTCAACCCCTTTCTCATCGCTGCCAAACTGGTCGCGAAGGAGTCCCAGCCGCTTTTCTCGTATCGGTTGCTCGAGAACGATCGCCTCATGGGCCGGACGGCTAACGTCATTCAGGCTCTGCCCAAGAACGGAATCGTCGGCTTTATCGAGGACGCCAAGATATGGATCGAAAGAGGAAAGGGTCGAATTCTCAAAATAGAACTCACGGGAATTCCGCTCGACGGATACGACGACGTTTGGCGAGAGGCCACGGCTTTCACCCTTCTCCCCATTTCCCGGATCACGTATCTTTTTGGGGTCGAGAACAAAGGAATCCGATATCCCAGCGAGACGAGCGTCCGTATTCAATACGCACTTCCCGATCCCGTCACGACCATCGACAAAATCATCATCGAGATGGCGTACAAGAAATACAAATTCTTCTCGGTCGAGACGGAGTATCGGATTAAATAAGCTGCAGGGCGTCAGGAGGCCGTTTTCCCCGGCTTCAGATTCACCCGCACGGACGTCCGCAGGATCACCGGACCCAATAATCCCGACTCGACCAGCGGATCGTCCTTTTTCCAGAGTCGCCAACTGGTGAAGGCGATCCGCCCTGTCGGACTCGGCCGGCCGTCCATAAGCCATCGAGGCCAGGCCTTGAGCGTCCCGTCCGGATTTCGGTCGCTGTCCTCGGGGAGCTGTTCGTCGCCGATCTGGCGGTTGATCCAGAGGTCGACGACTTTCACTTCGAGGGCGTTGTCGTCGGCTCTGAGCGCGTCGGTCACGTCCACGCGAAACGGCGCCTTCCATAGAATGCCGAGGTCCCGGCCGTTGAGCTTCACTTCGGCCATGACCGCGACCTTGCCCAAGTCGAGAGACAGGCGGCGATCGACTGCCAGGACGCCCTCCGCTACTTGGATGGTTTTTCGATAAACGGCCGGGCCGGAGAAATATCTGACCCCCGCTTCGCCGTACTCGCTCCAGGAAATCAGCGTTTCGAAGGTCAGCCGGTCCGGCGCGCCCAAATTCGGGGCGAAGCTCACGTCCCAGGGGCCGGTGATCTCCATCGGCTCAGGGACGTCCGCCACGACGAAATCCGCAGTCGTGCCACCCGCGGTCTTGAGCTCGTAGCGGCCCGGCTGTCCGACCCATACCTCGAAGGTTCCGCGTCCGCCGGGGGTGACTTCGATTTCGGGAGATTGCGGAGGGGGCGCGGGCAAGGGGGTCGAATC
>Ga0209182_10000328_pt1 | contig 12493 bp, 12 predicted proteins | sample LakBais05cmmetaG_FD_185474 | JGI IMG/M metagenome (GOLD analysis project Ga0209182, IMG submission 185474) | Lake sediment microbial communities from Lake Baikal, Russia to study Microbial Dark Matter (Phase II) - Lake Baikal sediment 0-5 cm... | ecosystem: Environmental > Aquatic > Freshwater...
ATGGAACACGGGGCCACTGCCGAACGCGATGTGGTTGTCCTCTTCATCACCAACAAGCCCTTCGAGATTCACTACCAGTGACCTGAGCCCGAGGTGGCCGTGATGTTGCGACACATCCTGATTGGCGCGCAACTGCATGTTCGCGCTCGCCTTGGCGGCTTTGACCGTTGCACGCTCGCAGGAAATGGCGGCCGTGGCGCTGATCCCGCTGCTCCTCGTCGGAGCCATCGCCTTGGGGCTCACGGCTCGGAGCCGCTGGGTGATTGTCCCGAGCGTGGTTCTGACCATGCTGGGCGCCACGCTGGCGGGCGCGATGGTGCTCGGGAAGATTGCGTGGCCCGAGAGCACCACCACTGCGTTGATTGTCTCCTTCCTCGTATTCCTCGCCGTTGAGGTGGCGGTCATCGTCCTTGCGATCGCCAGATTCCGGCGGGAGAGCGTCTCCTGACCCGGCCTTTTTACTTCCCCACCGCCCTATGCTATCATCCCGCCTCACTCACGAGCCGTCCGACCTTCGGTTTGCATCAGGAGGATTCCCCGTGATCGCGAAGCGTGCGCAGGAGATCGAGCCCTTCATCGTGATGGAAGTGATGGAGCGAGCCCAGGAACTCGAGGCCAAGGGCGAGCACCTCATCCATCTGGAGGTCGGCGAGCCCGATTTTCCGACGCCAACCTGCATTCAAGAGGCTATGGCCCGTGCCGTCAAGGACGGCATGACGAGGTACACCCACAGCCTGGGGATCCTGCCGCTTCGCGAGGCCATCGCCGAGCACTACCATGGCAAGTACGGCGTCCAGATCTCCCCGGATCAGATCCTCGTGACTGCCGGCACGTCGCCGGCGATGTGGATGGTTTTCGCGGCCCTCCTGGAGCAGGGAGACCAGGTTATCGTCTCCGATCCCCACTACGCCTGCTATCCGAATTTCATCCGGTTCTGCGGCGGCGAGCTGGTCTGCGTGGATGCCCTGGAGGAGGACGGCTTCCAGCTCCAACCCGAAGCGGTGAAGGCGAAGGTGTCTCCCCGGACGAAGGCGATCCTCATCAACTCGCCGGCCAACCCCACGGGGACGCTGCTCTCGGCCGAGCGGATGGCCGCCCTGGCGGCCCTGGGCCCGCTCGTTCTTTCGGACGAGATCTACCATGGCTTGGTGTACGAAGGGCGCGAGCACTCCGTCCTGGAGTTCACCGACCGGGCGGTGGTGTTCAACGGCTTCTCGAAGGCGTTCGCCATGACGGGCTGGCGGCTCGGGTACGTCATCGTGCCGCCCGAGATGGTCCGGCCGCTCCAGAAGATGCACCAGAATTTCTTCATCTCGGCCAACGCGTTCGTACAGGCCGCGGGGGTCGTCGCCCTGCGCGAGGCGCTGCCTGATTCGGAACGGATGCGTCAGGCCTACGACAAGCGGCGGCGGTTCCTCGTTCCCGGGCTGCGGGCCCTGGGCTTCGGCATCGCATCCGACCCGAACGGCGCCTTCTACGTGTTTGCCAACGCCAAGCGATTCAGCACCGACTCCTATGCCTTCGCCTTCGAGCTCTTGGAGCGCGCCAGGGTGTGCGTGGCGCCCGGCGTAGGGTTCGGCAAGAACGGGGAAGGCTACCTGCGCTTTTCGTATGCCAACTCGCTCGAGAACCTGGCCGAGGCGCTGCGGCGTCTCGAACAGTACCTGGCGGGGCGGTAGCGTTTTCCCTTGCTGCATCTTTTTGCACAAAGGAGATTCGCGATGATTGCCAAGCCGAGTGCCAGCTATAGCATCACCATGCGCGTCGAGATCCAGAACCGTCCAGGAATGCTGGGAAAGATAGCCTCCACGATCGGCAAGGCGGGCGGCGACATCGGCGCCGTGGACATCGCCGGCTTCGGGAAGGACACGATCATCCGGGACATCACGGTGAGCGCCCGAGACGAGGCGCACGAGCAGATCATCGCCAAGGCGGTGGGCAAGATCCCGTATGTGAAGGTGGTGCACGTCTCGGACCGCACATTCCTGGCCCATCTCGGGGGCAAGATCGAAGTCAGGGCCAAGGTGCCGATCAAGACCCGCAACGACCTCTCCATGGTGTACACTCCGGGCGTGGCCCGTGTCTGCATGGCCATTCACGACGACCCGTCCAAGGTCTACCGACTGACCGTCAAGAAGAACATGGTGGCGGTGATCACCGACGGGTCGGCCGTCCTGGGACTGGGGAACATCGGGCCGGCGGCGGCTTTGCCGGTCATGGAGGGAAAGGCGGCGCTCTTCAAGGAATTTGCCGGCGTGGACGCCTTTCCCATCTGCCTGGACACGCAGGATCCCGACGAGATCGTGCGGACGGCGAAGCTGATCGCCCCGGTCTTCGGTGGCATCAACCTGGAGGACATCTCGGCCCCCCGCTGTTTCGAGATCGAGGAGCGCCTCCAGAAAGAGGTGGACATCCCGGTCTTTCACGACGACCAGCACGGCACGGCGGTGGTGGTCCTGGCGGCGCTGCTCAACGCGCTGAGGATCGTCAAGAAGAAGCTGCCGGACAGCAAGATCGTGGTGAGCGGGATCGGGGCGGCCGGGGTTGCCTGCACCAGGATGCTGATGGCCATGGGGGCGCGCAACATCATCGGCGTGGATACGAAGGGGGCCCTCTACCGGGGTCGCAAGGAGAACATGAACCCGATCAAGGAATGGTACGCCGGCGCCACCAACCCGCGGAACCTGAAGGGCGACATGCTGGACGTGATCGGCGGCGCGGACATGTTTCTCGGCCTCTCCGGCGCGGGGAGCCTCCCGCTGAAAGGCGTCAAGAAGATGGCCAAGAACGCCATCGTCTTCGCCATGGCCAACCCCATCCCCGAGATCCTGCCCGAGGAGGCCGCCCCGTACGTCCGGGTGATGGCGACCGGCAGGTCCGATTACCCGAACCAGATCAACAACGTCTCGTGTTTTCCGGGTTTCTTCCGCGGCCTCCTGGATGTCCGGGCCTCCCATGTGAACCAGGCGATGAAGAACGCCGCGGCCAAGGCCATCGCCTCGCTGGTCGGCGCCCGCGAGCTCAACGAGGAGTACATCACCCCCAGCGTCTTCGACGCGCGGGTGGCCCCCGCCGTGGCGGCGGCCGTGGCGGAGGCGGCGTACAAGACCGGCGTCGCGCGCCGGACGCGGAAGGCGGTCGGCGGCTTCCGGCTGGTGTAGGTCGGGAGTTTCATGGCGCGACCAATCGCTGGCTGAATTCCCCCCAATCCCGGACCATTCACGAAGGAGGATCCCGATGAGCTGGCAGTACGATCACACCCATTTCAAGTGCGGCGATCATGCGAAGACGGCGGCCTTCTTTCAGGAGAACTTCGGGGCCAAGGAGATCGCGCGGTGGGAGGCTAACGGCATGCCGATCATCAGCCTGGAGATCGGCGGTTGCTTGTACAACTTCTCCCCCAAGCGGGCGCCCGAGACAGTGGACACCTCGACCGGCACCGTGCGCCACGGGGTGTACCACATTGCCCTGAAGGCAAAGGACCTCGATGCCGAGGCGGCCAAGATGAAGGCTCGGGGCGTGAAGTTCACCCAGGAGGTCAAGCAACTCAACCCCACGACGAAATACGCCTTTGTCGAGGGGCCGGACGGGATCTCCATCGAGCTCCTGCAGCGGGACTGAAGAGGCGGCGACCAGCGATCAGCGGTCAGCACTCAGAGTTTGTGAAGAAATCCCATCTGCGGGAGCCGCGGGATCTATTGGCTCGTCGTCCAACCCGTCTCCCCCGCCGGAAATCCCCCCTCGCCCCCCTTTGGCAAAGGGGGGTTGGGGGGATTTGGTCGTGCGCCGAGGTCATAGTTGGGCGGATGCGAGCCGTCCTGCCACTGGGTGCCCGTGGGATTTTTTCACACGATCTCAGCCTTGGCCGGATGGGGTCCTGGGTGCTGACCGCTCGGTTTCCCTAGAACGATCTTGGGGGAGGGAGCCATGGTACGCGGCACGGCGCCGTCCAAGAAGACCGCTGGCACGTCGGAGGCTCCCGGCGGCTCGCCGCCGGGACGATTGCGCGAGATCCTGCGGATTCTTGGAGAGACCTATCCGGACGCGCACTGCGAGCTCGACTTCCGGACGCCCTTGGAGCTCCTGGTCGCGACGATCCTCTCGGCCCAATGCACCGACGCCCGCGTCAATCAGGTCACCGCCTCCCTCTTCGCGAAGTACCGAACCGCGGCGGACTATGCCGGTGCCGACCCGGCGGTCTTCGAGAACGAGATCCGCTCCACCGGATTCTTTCGAAACAAGGCCAAGAACATCCTCGCCTGCTGCGGGAAGCTTGTCCGGGAGTTCGGGGGCGCCGTTCCCCGCACGATGGAGGAACTGGTCACGTTGCCGGGCGTCGGCCGGAAGACCGCCAACATTCTTCTCTATAACGCCTACGGCATCCCCGGCTTCGGCGTGGACACCCACGTCGGCCGGGTGACCAACCGGCTGGAGCTGGTGGGCACCGAGGATCCGGAGAGAATCGAAACGGCCATCTGCGCGATCCTCCCCGCCGAGGAGTGGGGACAGGCCACCCACATCTTCATCTTCCACGGTCGGCGCACCTGCCACGCCAAGCAGCCCGCGTGCGCGGGCTGTGCCGTTCGCGCCCTCTGCTCCTGGCCCGGGAAACGATGAGGCATACCTCGTCTTCCGGTGGCTGAATGGTGGCACCACCCGATCCTTCGGCCACTCGCCACTCGCCACTCGCTCGCCATGAGCCGGACCGGGGAAAGCCCTTGACAGCCGGGAATGCAGGGGTGTAGATACACGCTCGGGTTGTCCCTCGCGCGGAAGCAGCCGGTTGATGTCACCGCCTCCTTGGTCTCGATGCGACGCTTCGCTCTCCATCGCGTCCATCGGTCCCTGCCTCCTGGGAGCGCCGCACGTGAGACCGCCCCGCGGTCCGACAGGATCGGGCCGGCGGCGGAGGAGCAAAGACCCATGCGTCTCGGCCTCATCGCAGACGATCTGACGGGTGCCAACGACACCGGGGTGCAGTTCGCCCTGCGGGGGGCCCGGACCTTCGTCCCGCTGGACTGGCACGACCTGAAATCGCTGACCCGCACCGCCGATGTGCTGGTGCTCAACACCAACAGCCGGGCCGTGCCGGCCCGCGTCGCCGCCGAGCGGGCCCGCGTCGCCGCCGAGGCGCTGCGGAGGGCGGGGGTCGAAGCGGTCTACAAGAAGATCGACTCCACCTTCCGGGGCAACATCGGTCCCGAACTGGACGCCATCCTGGACGTGTTTCCGTCGCCCCTGGCCGTCCTCACGCCCGCGTTCCCTCCGGCGGGACGGGCCGTCCGGGACGGGGTCCTGCTGGTGCGCGGCGTGCCGGTCCACCGCACGGCCACCGGGCGCGACCCGGTGACGCCGGTCCAGGAGTCGCACCTGCCCACCCTGCTGGGGCGACAGACCCGGCGGCCCGTCTATGCGCTCGGCCTGGCCGTACTGCGTGGGACCGCGACGCGGCTCGACCGGATGCTCGGAGACTGGCGCGCGGCGGCGCCCGGCATCGTCCTGGCCGACGCCGTCACGCCCCGGGACCTGGACCGCCTGGCCCGCCTGATCGTGCGGGATGGGCTATTCGGGGTGGCGGCGGGCTCGGCCGGGCTGGCGCTGGCCCTCTCCGAGGTGTTGCCCTGGCCCCGACGGGTGCGCCGCACCCCCCCGAAGGCGAAGGCGCCGGTGCTCCTCGTGGTGGGTTCGTCGAACCCGACCAGCCTGGAGCAGGTGGCCTGGATCGAGGAGCGGGGCCAGGCGAGCGTGGTGCGTGCCGCCCTCGGCGAGGTGGTGGCCGACGAGAAGCGCTACCGGAAAGAGATGGCGCGTGTGGTCAAGAAGGCGCGCGCCGAGATGCTCGCCGACCGGCATACGGTCCTCGCGCTCGCACAACAGGCGTCCGCCTCGGGCAGGCGGCCCCTGCGCCCTTCGGCCAGCAAGACCCTCAGCGAGTTCCTGGGGCAGGCGGCGCGTCTGGTGGCCCGCGAGGTCCGGCCTGGTGGACTGCTCCTCTGCGGCGGGGACATCGCCATCGCCGCGTGCTCGGCGCTCGGCGCCAACGGGGTCGAGCTCCAGGGCGAAGTCGAGCCCGGCGTGCCCTGGGGGCGGCTGGTGGGCGGCGACTGCGCGGACCTTCCGGCCGTCACCAAGGCGGGCGGGTTCGGCGATCCGGAAACCTTCGCCCGCGCCCTGCGCTTTCTCCGCCCCGGCCGCCGGCCGTCCCGCTGATCCGTCGCCAGGGGCTCCCACGTAAATTCTCTTCGTCCAGCCTGACTTCCCCGCGCAGTTCGGGCTAGGCGCAGCGCCCGCGACGCATTTCCCGGCGGGCATGACGATCCCATTCAACGAGAGACTTCCCCCTTGACACCACTCCCCGAATTGGCATACAAGAGACGCACGTTTCCGCACCCGCCCTGCACATCCGACGGCCATAGAGCATTCTAGGAATTTCGTCCGAACCATCCGAAAGGAGGGTCACCCATGAGGCGCACGATTCTGACACTGCTTTCCATGTTCCTTCTGGTCGCGATCGCAGCCCCCATCCCACCCGCCGCCGCAGGTGCCAAGATCGATGTCGCGGTCGCGATGCACAACGCCCGCAATGAGGAGATCGTCTGGGGCATCGCCAATCGGATCAAGAGCGATCTCGAGAAGAACTCCAAGGGCGAGATGGTCGTGAAACTCCTCGGCCCCGAGGTCGGTGGCGAGCGCGACCTCCAGGAAGGCGCGAGCCGCAACGAGTTCCAGATCTTTCAATCGGGCGACATGGGCATCTCCACGTTTGGGGCCAAGTACGCCGTGACCTCCGTTCCCTTCCTCTTCCCCGGCTACGAGGGTGTCGAGAAGGTGTACAAGGGCAAGCTTGGAGAAAAGCTCAACGAGGCGATGATCAAGAGCGGCAATCTGCGCATCCTCGGGCTTTCCAGGCGCGGCGCCCGTCTCCTCACAGCCAACATCCCCATCCCCACTCCGGCCGAGGTGAAGGGGCTCAAGCTCCGCGTCCCCGAAATCCCGCAATGGGTGACCGTCTGGAAAGAGGTGGGCGCCCTCCCGACCCCCGTGGCCTGGCCCGAGGTGTTCACCGCCCTGCAGACCGGCGTGGTGAATGGCCAAGAGAACCCCATCATGCAGATCCACGAGGCCAAGATCTACGAGGTCCAGAAGTACGTCATGATGACCGAGCACCTCTCCCCCTATTTTCACTGGATCGCGAACGAGAAGTTCCTCCAGGGCCTGAGCCCGGCCAACCGGAAGATCGTGGAGGACGCGGTGAAGAGCGCCGCCGACTGGGGGAGCAGCAAGCAGGTGGAGAAGGCCGCCGAGCTGCGCGCGATGATGGAGAAGTTCGGCACCAAGTTCATCGAGGTGGACAAGCCGAAGTTCATCCAGGCCGCCCGTCCGGCCATCGATCGAATCGCCAGCCAACAGTGGGCGCCCGAGGTGAAGGACCTCCTCAAGGAGATCGGGGCCTGGTAGGAGCGACACCGGACTGCGCGACGAGTGTTTTCGGTGGTGGGGCGGGGATGGTTTCCCCGCCCCTTCCCGTAAACCGCCTTCCCACGAGGTTGCGCCCCCCATGCAGACCCTCATTCGTCGTATCTGGAAATGCATCGAGGTCACGGCCCTCATCGCCTTTGTGGTGATGCTGGTCCTGGTGATGTCGCAAGTGGTGTTCCGGTATATTCTCCAGATCTCGGTTCCCTGGACCGAGGAGGCCGCCCGCTGGTTCTACGCCTGGCAGATCTTTCTCGGCAGCAGTCTGGCCATGCGGCGGCGACTTCACCTGCAGATTACGGTCCTCCTGGATCGGGTCACGGGCCGGCCCAGGGCATGTCTCGACTTCCTCACCGCGCTTACCGGGCTGGGGTTTCTGGCCGGGATTATCTGGGGGAGCCTCCTGATGATCCGCGCGGTCTATCCCGTGCAGGCAGGGAGCTTCCCTATCAGCACCAGCTATCTGTACCTGTCCATTCCCTTGGGGCTACTCGCGATGCTGGCCATCTCCGCACAGGATGTCGCGGACAGCGCCCGACGACTCTTCCGGTCGCGGCGCGGGTGAGGAAAAGGAGCCATGATCATCTTCTTTGCCATGATGGGGGCGCTGCTGGTGTTGATGCTGCTCGGTTCTCCCGTCGCCGTGAGTATGGGGCTGACCAGCGTCTTCACCCTGGGCGTGCTGCGAGGGTTCGATGCGATCCCCTGGGACATGCTCGCCCAGCGGATCGTCTATGGAGTGACCAATTTCACGCTCCTGGCCATCCCCTTCTTCCTGCTGGCGGGCCGGCTGTCCAACGAGGTGAAGGTCACCGATCGGATCTTCGATTGTGCCAAGACGCTGGTGGGGCACTTCAAGGGCGGACTGGGGCACGTGAACGTCCTGGCCAGCATGATCTTCGCCGGGATGTCCGGGAGCGCGGTGGCCGAGGCGGGCGGTTTGGGCCAGATCGAGATCAAGGCCATGGTGGAGGACGGCTACGAGTTGGAGTTCAGTACGGCGCTCACCGCGGCCTCGGCCACCATCGGGCCCATCATCCCGCCCAGCATCCCCATGGTCATCTATGGTGCCGTGGCGGGGGAGTCGGTGGCCAAGCTTCTGATCGCCGGATTCGTGCCGGGCTGCATCATGGGGCTCACCATGATGGCCCTGCTGGTGCTGATGGCCCCCTGGAAGGGCTTCAAGTCCAAGCCTCGCGCGCCGCTGCGCGAGGTCCGCGCGGCGCTCCGGCGCGGGATTCTGCCCCTCTTGGCCCCCGTGATTCTCATCGGCGGCATCGTGGGGGGGATCTTTACGCCCACCGAGGCCGCGGCGGTGGCGGTCGCCTATGTCATGCTCATGGGGATCATCTACCGGACGCTGACGTGGCGGGGCCTGTGCGACGTGCTCCGCGAGTCGATGCTGGACACGGCGATCATCCTCTTCATCGTCGGGGCCAGCTCCATCTACAGTTGGGTCATCGCCCGCTATCAGGTGACGGATTCCATCGTCAACTGGATGGGGAGCGTGGTGTCGAGTCCGCTCATGTTCCTGGTGATCGTCAATTTCTTCCTGCTCCTCGTCGGCTGTTTCATCGACGCCACGCCGGCCCTCTTCATCCTCACCCCGGTCCTCATGCCCATGGTCAAGCAGTTCGGCATCGACCCCATCCACTTCGGGGTGATGATGGTCCTCAACCTGATGATCGGCCTGGTCACGCCCCCCGTCGGCACGGTGCTCTACACCCTCATGCGCGTGACGGGGCTCTCGCTGGAGCGATTGTCCTGGGCGATGCTCCCCTGGTATGTGCCGCTCCTGGTCACCCTCGTTCTGATCACCGTGTTCCCGGGCATCTCGACCTGGCTGCCGGGCCTCATGCTCGGGCGATAGTCGGCCGCGCCCCGGGGATTCATTCGCGCAGAAGGAGTCACGTCATGTCTCGAATTGTCGGATGTGTCGGCGTCGGCATCATGGGCTCGCGCATGTGTCAGAGCCTCCTCAAAGCGGGATTCCGGGTGGTGGCGTACGACCTGAGCCCCGCGGCCCTGCGGGCGGCGGTGGAACACGGGATCGCCGCCGCGCCGGATCTCCCCAGCCTGGCTCGAGAGGCCGAGGTGGTGATCCTGAGCCTTCCCATGCCGAGTTCGGTGCTGGCCGTGGTCGAGGGTCCGAATGGGCTTCTGGCGCACGCGAGGCCCGGAGCGTACATTTGCGATGCCAGCACGGTGGACCCCGGCACCTCGCGCAGAGTCCACGAGGCGGCCCACGCCAAGGGAATTCGTGCGCTGGATTGCCCCGTGAGCGGCGGTCCCACGGGCGCCGAGGCGGGCACTCTCACGATCATGGTCGGCGGCGAAGCGGCGGACCTCGAGGTTGTGCGCCCTGTGCTGCAGGCCATCGGCAAGAAGATCGTCCACTGCGGCGGCCCGGGATCTGGCCAGGTCGCCAAGCTGGTGAACCAGGCGCTGGTGGCGGTCCACACCGCCGGCGCCATCGAGGCGCTGCTGGTGGGGCGACGGTGCGGCTTGAGCCTCGACACCCTGGTCGCGATCCTGCGGAGCAGTTCCGGCGCGAGCTGGATGCTGGAGAATCACGTGCGGTTCAAGGCGCTGGCGGGGAACCACGAGCCCGGGTTCGCCCTGGATCTCCTATTCAAGGACCTGAGCCTGTTCCTGCAGACCGCCACGGAGGCCCAGGTGCCGGCCTTCATCGCCGGGACGGTGCAGCAGATCTACAACGCCGCCCGGGCCGCCGGTCATGGGGCGCTGGATCAGACCGTCGTGGCGCGCGAGATGTAGAAGCTCGCCCACGTCGAGCTTGGAACGCTGACCCCGGACGTGTAACATGCGAGGGGCGAACCGTTGCCGCGACCGCTTCACGCGACCCGGGGTCGGCCGGGTACCCGTCGAGCGACAATTGATGGCTGTATGAGAGAAAGGAGTCGACGATGCTGTCTCGCGTTACCGAAATCAGGCGTATCATCGCGGTCCGGATCAACCCGGGAGAGGACATCCTCCTGGGACTGCGGCAGGCCGTCAAGGAGCACTCGATCAAGAATGCCGTGGTCCTGACGGGGTTCGGCTCGGTCCGGAAGTCGCACTTCCACGTCGTGATGAGCAATGACCTCCCGCCGGCCGAGAGCTACCCCAAGAGTGTGCAACCCTTGGATGTGGTCACCATCGGGGGATTCATCATCGACGGCCGCGTCCATGCCCACATCGACTTTTCCGATGAGCGGAACGGCTTCGGCGGCCATCTCGAAGAGGGCTGCCTCGCGCTGACGTTCACCGTCGTGGCCCTGGCGGATCTGGGTGACGTGAATCTCTCCAACTGGGATACCTTCAAGGACGAGGCCGAACTGCGCTGAAGCGTCGGGTGTCCGTGTGGTCCGCAAGAGCCCCGTGGTGATCGCCGGCTTGGAGTAGGGGAGTCCTTGCCATTCATGCGACAGGCCGACCGTCTCACCAGGGCGGAAGAAGGAGGGCAGCATGCGGCTCGCAGGGAAGGTAGCCATCGTGACGGGCGGCGCCCAGGGCATCGGGCGGGGCATCGCGCTCTGCATGGCCAAGGAGGGGGCCGACATCGCGATCGCCGACCTCAAACTCGAGGAGGCGGCCCAGGTGGCGGATGAGGTCAGAGCCGCGGGGCGCAAGGCCATCGCGGTCAAGACCGACGTCACCAAGCAGGCCGAGTTCGAATCGCTCTACGAAACGGTGCGGCGGGAGCTGGGGCAGATCGACATCGTCGTGAACAACGCGGGGAGCGCCAGCCGCCCCGGCAATCCTTTCACGAACAACGTCGAAGAGGACTGGGATCTGGTGTGGAAGGTCAACGTCAAGTCCATCTTCTTCGCGTGCAAGGCGATCGCGCCGTACTTCATCGACCGGAAGGCGGGCACGATCATCAACATCGCCTCCATCGCCGGCCCGATGAACTCCCCCAACATGCCCCCCTACAGCGTATCCAAGATGGGGGTTGTCACCTTCACCAAGATCGTGGCCAAGGAGCTGGCGCAGCATCATGTGACCGTGAACGCCATCTGCCCAGGCATTCTCTGGACCGCGTTCTGGCACGAGACCGCCGAGCGGATCGCCAAGGCGGGGGGGAAGTTTGCGGGGATGACGCCCCGCCAGGTGTTCGAGGATCGGGTGAACCTGCTCGTGCCGATGAAGCGGGAGCAGACCCCCGAGGACATCGGCTGGGCCGCCGTCTTTCTGGCCTCGGACCAGGCACGGAACATCACCGGGCAGGCCTTGCACGTGGACGGCGGCGTCGTGATGTAGCAGGCTGCTGAGACAGGATGTTTCATGCTTCGACAGGCTCAGCATGAACGGTGAATCACCCAGGAATTCACCCTCTCTTCCGTTTGCCCTGAGCCTGTCGAAGGGCGAACGGGGAATCTTACAGCAACCGGTCTAAAGTCGGAGTGCCCGCGACGAGAGACCGCCGGGGGCGTTTAGTTGCGAAGAAAGGGGAATCCATGAAGGCAGCCATCCTGGAGGAGACAGGCCGGATCGAAGTCCGGGACGTGGAAGACCTGCGGCCCGCCAGGGACGAGGTCCTGATCCGGACCGCCTGTGCGGGTGTGTGCGGGTCGGACCTCCACGCTTTCCGGGGGAGGCATCCGTTCCGGAAGCCGCCGGTCATCCTGGGACACGAGCTGGCCGGGACGGTGGTCGAGGTGGGCCACGACGTGGGCGACGTCCGCCTGAACGATCGGGTGACGATGATGCCCCTGGTCTCCTGCGGGAGGTGCCGGCTGTGCAGGATGGGCCGGGAGAACATCTGCCTGGACAAGCGGGTGCCCGGCGTGGGGGGGTGGCTGGGATCGTTCGCCGAGTATTCGCTCGCCAAGGCATCCGTCACGTTCAGGCTGGGAGAGGCGACGGCCTTTGAACTGGGCGTCCTGGCCGAGCCGCTGGCCGTGGGCGTGCATGCCGTGACGCGCCAGGCCCGGCTCGAGGCGGGGAGCCGGGTGCTGGTGCTCGGCGGGGGAACGATCGGCATCCTCACCGCGCTCGCGGCGCGGGCCGCCGG
>Ga0209182_10000329_pt1 | contig 12458 bp, 8 predicted proteins | sample LakBais05cmmetaG_FD_185474 | JGI IMG/M metagenome (GOLD analysis project Ga0209182, IMG submission 185474) | Lake sediment microbial communities from Lake Baikal, Russia to study Microbial Dark Matter (Phase II) - Lake Baikal sediment 0-5 cm... | ecosystem: Environmental > Aquatic > Freshwater >...
GGCCTATTCGAGCATCGCCCATTCGGGCTATCTCCTCGTCGCCGTCATCGCCGGGGACGGCCCGAGTCTCGTCTTCTACCTCGTCGTCTATCTGTTCATGAACGCCGGAGCCTTCAGCGTCCTGGCGGCCATGTCGCGGAAGGGTGTCGAATACACGGCACTCGATGACTTCGCCGGCCTCGGCCGCCGCTACCCGTGGCTCGCCGCGTGTCTCTCCGTTTTCCTTCTTTCTCTGGCGGGCTTTCCGCCCACGGCCGGCTTCCTGGCCAAATTCTATGTCTTCAGCGGAGCCGTCAGGCAGGGGCATGTCGCGTTGGTCGTGGCCGCCGTCCTTGCCAGTTTGGTTTCGGTCGCCTACTACCTTAAGGTCATCGTTGTCATGTACATGAAGGACGAGGACAGCGACGTCGTCATCGCGGCCGAGAGTCCGGCCCTCTACCTGGTCATCTTCCTCTGCCTGTTCGGAGTCGTCCAATTGGGGCTCTGGCCGGGAAACCTCCTGGCCCTCATTCGGCAGGCGGTCTCCGCTTTCTAGCCCCGCCTGCATGGCCACCAGTGAAGTGTAACCTGTTTTGATTCCGTTTAAGCCGTTCTGAGCTAGTTTTGACGGCCAAGCTGTCTCAAATCTTGACAGTCTGGATCCGAAACGACAAAAAATCGACAGGCCCTCGAAAACCGTCATTGAACCCATGCCTATAATTCTTTCATAGCTTAGCTACTAAGTTAATTTCACTGAGAACCGCTCTATGGACTTACGATCCATTACTCCCATCTCTTCGTTACTCCCTGCGATTCTTGTTTGAAGCAACTCAGCCGCCAGCCGCCATCGGGGGAGGGTATGGAAACCAGTCGTTATGCTCCTAGCGGTTCGAATAATCGAGGAGGAGCCGGAGTCCGTCTCCTCCAAGGGCTGGGCCGAGATGATCCGGAAGGTCTACGAGGTTGACCCGCTGATTTGCCCCCGATGCGGCGGGAGGATGAAGGTCGTCGCCTTCCTCACGGAGTATGCCGTCGTGGACCGGATCATAGAGCATCTGAAGCTGACCTTTGTCGCGGAGAAGCCGCCGCCCGCCCATGTCTTCGAGCAGGTTGCCCTGATGACGGCCGAAGAGGGAGGGGCGTATGAATAGCGGGTGGCAATTTGAGAGGGAAGGGTGGTCTATCGTCTTTTGGATTCGTTCCCGGTATAACCCTGCAGTCAAAGCCCTTGCTAGCCGCTTCCTGAGTTCTTGACACTGATCCGCGGCCGGGAATATCATCATTTCGTGAGGGGAGGCATCGGTTCCGAGCCTTGTGGCCGGGGTTCGCGTGCGCCGCGGAAAAGGAAATTCCTATTCGTCCGCGCTTGATCTGGGCCCTGTTGCCAGGATCAGCCACGGAAAAAGCACCAATGAAAAGACAGTATACCCCATACCCGACGCCAACTCAAAACGGAAATCAGGAGATTGGAAATGCGACTCATTGCTTTTTTGCCGTATAAAGATTTAGTATTACCATGCCATGGCCGAAGAACCGAAGGCTCGTCTTAATAACAAATCGTCCATTATAACGGAAGCTGAGGTTTTGATCGCACACAAGCAGCTCGGCAAACTTGCGCTCCATGATCCGGTCATTATTTCGCGCTTATTCAAGCGCATCACCAATAAAACCCTGAAAAATATCCGCCCGGACCCGCGCCGGATCATTACCCGCCCTTTCCGTCCCGCCACTGAAAACCACACCGGCAATATCGTCAACCGCATCCTGGCGCTGGACGAAACTAGGGTCAAAGCCCTGCTCAAGCAAATACTCAAAGATTTTGCGCACCGCCATAAGGATATTCAATCTATCCTGATGAGGAATTACCAGAAGGTCAGCGGAACCATCCAGGAGCCGGCGGCGTTATCAGAGGAAAGAAAGCTCTTGCTCGGCTCTTGTTTTACGATGGAATACTCCATCGAATCCGCCGCCCTTTTCAATCCTTCGATCGTCATCTATCCCAAGCAGAACAATTTACAGAAGGGACAGACCCGCGTGATCTTTAGTTTCCGCGCGACCGGCGAAGGGCATATCTCCTCGATCGTTTTCCGCAGCGCCCTGATCGACAGGGACAATTCGATCTTTCTGGAGTCGGTCAGCCCATTTTTGGGCACGCCCGAGATCGTCTTGAATGCGACTTACGACCGGGAACTTTTTAAGGCCAAACTGGAGGAGATGGGACAGTTCAGCGAAGCAGCCAAAGCGATCTTCCAGCACCTGCTGGCCAGCTTTACGCCGGAAGAAATGGGCCAGGCGATCAACGCCGTCCGCGGCAGCAACACCTTTACTTCCGCCGACATGGATAACACCATCGTCCACATCAAGTGGCTGGTGGAATCGAATTATGAGGTCTTTTTCCCGCACGGACAGTTGATCTCGGAAAGGGTCATTTTCCCCGTGTCGCAAAACGAAAGCAACGGGGTGGAAGACGCGCGTTTTGTCCGTTTTGTTGACGAAGACGGCAGTGTTACCTACTATGCGACCTATACCGCTTATAACGGGCGGGAAATATTGCCGCAAATGATCGAAACAAAAGATTTCCACCATTTCAAGATCTCGACCCTCAACGGCCACATGGCGCGCAATAAAGGGATGGCCCTTTTCCCGCGCCGGATCAACGGACTGTATGCCATGATCACGCGGAGCGACGGGGAAAATCTCTATTTAAGCTATTCCAATAACATCCATTTCTGGTTTGCAGGGGTTAAAATTGAAGCGCCGGAAAACCCCTGGGAGCTGGTCCAGATCGGCAATTGCGGCTCCCCCCTGGAAACTGAAAAAGGGTGGCTCCTGCTGACGCACGGCGTGGGGCCGATGCGCAAATACTGCATCGGCGTTTCGCTTTTAGACCTGAAAGATCCCTCGAAAATAATCGGGCGGCTGGAAGAGCCGCTGCTCGCGCCCAGGGAAGAAGAGCGCGAAGGCTACGTGCCGAACGTGGTCTACAGCTGCGGATCCATAATCCTCAACAATGAATTGATCATCCCTTACGCCATTTCCGACTCGGAGTCGCATGTGGCCAGTATTCCGGTGGACGAGCTGCTCGAAAAGCTTTTAAAGCAGCGCTAAACCGCGCCTGCAATTTCATGCTCTTCGATCATGGCCAGCAGCGCCATAAGAAAAGAAACGGTGCTTTCGCCCCCCTGGTTCAGACTAACGCCCTCCGGCAGCAAGCCGTCGGCGCAACCTTTGGTCTCGTGATCGTACAAAGACATCCCCATGTCGTTCTCGCCGAGAAACCAGCCGAACGCCCGCCGCATCTTTTTTAAATATTCTTTCTTCTGGGTAACCCAGTAAGCCGACTGATAAGCCAAAACCATCGCTGCCGCGTCAATGGGCTGTTGGTCATACTGCGCTCTTGGTCCGCCTCTTTTATACCAGCCGCGGCTGCCGACTATGGAAAGGCGGCCGTTTTGGGTAAAGGTTTTTTCTAAAAACTCCAGCGTTTCCCTGGCTACCAGTAAATATTTTTCATCGCGGAGAAGGGAATAAGTTTGAAATAAAGCCATAGGCATAATCCCATTATCGTAACAGATGATATCTTCAAACCAGCGCCAATCGTCAGTCGCCACTTCTTTATATAAAGCTAAAAGATAGTCGGCGCATTCGCGCAGCAGGGCAGTGACGCTCTCATCCCCCTGGTAGCAGCGCAAGTAAGCGGCCAAACCAAGCATGGCCAGGGCCTTCCCGCGCAGGTTCAATCCGCGCACGTGGGGCAACGCCTTCTGGAAACACTCATAAGCCAGAGAGCGATAGGCATCGCGGGGCGGCCGCCAGATGATATAACCAAGCGCCCAGAGCGCCCGGCCGCACGCATCGTCCGAACCGGTCTCATCCAGGAAGTGGCGCTGGTAATCGATAAAATTCCGGAAGCGCCCGTCGGGATTTTGCATAAAATGGGTAAAGCTGAAATAAGTGGAGATCAGCTCCTTGGCGTCCTCGCCGCGCAAAAGGGAAAACGCCCAAGCGCACAACATCAGTGCCCGGGAGTTGTCGTCCAGGCAATAACCGGTATGCCGGTCGGGGACAATATACTTGGCATGCTGGAGCAGTCCCGTATCATCGGTCAGGCGCTTTAAGTGTGCCAGGTCGAAGGGTGGTTCGCGTAACAGCAGGGTGGGAGTTTTAAGAACCATCGACCTTTTGGCCGCGACCGCCGCCGTGCGGCGGAACAGCTCCAGGTACTTTTCCGCGACTATTTCCCATCGCATCTGCCGCCCGAATTTATAGGTTTTGGCGCGCAGCGACTTTAGCTTGGCTTTGTCCGACAGCAGGTCGCGCAAGGTATCAGCCAGCGCTGCGGAGTCCGCAAAGTTTATCAATAGCCCCCGGCCTTCGGCGAGCAGCTCTTTGGCGTACCAGTAAGGGGTGGAGATGATGGCGGTCCCCGCCCCGACCGCGTAGGACAGAGTTCCGCTGACGATCTGCGCCTCGTTCAAATAGGGGGTGATATAGATGTCCGCCGCCATCAGCCAGGCATAGAGCTCTTCCAGGCTGACAAAGCGGTCATCAAAGATAACATATTCCTGCAGCCCCAGCTTGTCGACCAGTGCGATCAGGCCGGTCCGGTATTTTTCGCCATATTCCTTCAGGACGTTGGGGTGGGTTTTCCCCAGCACGACATAGATCAATTTAGGAAATTTCTGGACCAGTTTGGGGAGAGCGTTAATGACCGTCTCGATCCCTTTGTTGGGGCTGAGCAGGCCAAAGGTTAGCAGCGTCTGGTTCCCTTCCACCTGGAAACGCTTTTTGTAGTGGCTGTTATCCAGCGAGGTAAAATCGGGCGTGCCGTGATAGAGCCTCCTGACCTTCTCGGCCGGTACGGCGTAGACCTCCTGCAATAAGGTCACGGCCAGTTCGCTCATCACGACCAGCTGGATGGCCCGCTGGGCCATCTCCTGGATGATCTTTTTCTGGTTGGGGGTTGGGGTTTTGAGCACCGTGTGCAGCACCACCACCACCGGCACGCTGAGGCTGGAGATCAGAGAGAGGATATAAACGCCGTCCCAGCCGCCGTAGATCCCGTACTCGTGCTGGACGCAGACCACATCGGTGTTGCTGGCGTTAATAAAATTGGCCGCTTTATAATAATCGCTCTGCTGGTTCTTTTGTAGGGTGAATTCCACCCGGCGCGGATAAGTGTATCCCTGGTCCGTGTCGTTGACGGCGACCGCGAAGACGTTCGACCGGCGCCCCAGCCGCTTGGCGGTCGCTTCGCAAAGATCGGTGGTAAAAGTGGCGATACCGCAAATGCGCGGGGAATAATTGCCGACAAAAGCGATATTGAGTGCGGGTTTCAACATATATTTTAACTCTACCCGATATCATTCAGAATTGCAACCTGCCTGTTCCGGATAGCGCCACTCGGGAATGGCAAAGCGGGGTTTAAAACCAAATTGAGGCGGCGAATTTTAGGGACGGTCTTTGTACGTTTGTAAAATTTTAGATAAATCTCTTCATTGTAATAGGCGAACGCGTTTGCGAAATACAAACTGCTCGAGGAACTGGGCCAAGAGGGCATGAGGGCTGTCTTCCGGGCTGAGCAGGTCCAGCCCATCCGCTGCGAGGTGGCACTCAAGATCATCAAGCTGGGGATGGACACGGACCAAGTGGTCGCTACGCGTTCTCCCACAGCAGGTCTCCTTGGAACACGACGTTTTATGAAGACATCGCCTGAATACAAGCCCGACTCGCGCTCAGGCCTGACTGTCAACAGCGGTCGAGAATAACGGCGTCAGCCGCTGCTCTTCACTTCTCCTGTCCTCTCAGGCTAAGCCGGATTATCAGGCGGTCTCTCACCGTGGCGCGTTTCTTGAATCTTCCTTCCCGATGTGCCGGGAATCTATCGCCCTCGCCATGCGGAACACCTCCTGATGTTCTCCTGCAAGACGCGGGGATTCTGCCCATCGTGTCATGCCAAGCGTCTGGAGGAATGGGGCGAGATATCGGATCTAACACGACAAAAAGTTGACACTCCTGCGGTGACGGTCCCCGCCGTCAGGTCTGTAACTTACTCATAAAACAACAATTAACGGCCTTATTAAAAAACGGCTTGGTGCATTCCTAATCCAGCGCTTTGCCCTTCGTTTCGGGAATCCCCAGCCAGAACACGGCCGCCGCCACGAAGGCCAAGGATATCAGCAAGAAGGAGAATCCGAACCCTTTCGTCTGGGCCAGGGAGCCGACGACGAACGGCGCCGCGGCGCTGACGATGCGGCCGGTGTTATAGGTGATGCCCTGGGCGGTGGCCCGGACCGCCGTGGGGTAGATCTCCGCCGTCAGGGCGCCGAATCCGGTGAAGTAGCCCGTGCCGAAAAAGGCGACGAACGGCCCCAGGACGAGGAGGACGAGCGGCTGTCGGGTTTGCGAATAGAGGGCCATGAACGCCGAGGCTGCGAGGAGGAATCCCACGTAGGATCTTTTCCGCCCGAGCTTGTCGCTGATGAAGCCGAAAGTGATGTAGCCCAGCCACATTCCTGCCTGCATGAAGATGACCAGCCCGGACATTGTGCGAGGGCTGAGCCCGATGCCTCCCTGGTCGGGGGGCATGGAAAGATAAGCGGGAAGCCAGAGGTTGAAGCCCCACCAGGCGAACATGGTGCACGCGTTCATGGCGGTCACGAATAAGGTCAAGCGGAGCCGCTTTTTCCCGAAGATCTCCCCGAATCCGGACCGGACGCTCGGTGCCGCCGCCCGGCCGGCTTTCCAAATCTCGGGTTCCCGGACCCTCTTTTGGATCCAGAGCGTGAAAAATGCCGGGATGACGCCGACAAAAAAGACCCCTCTCCAGCCCCAGACCGGAAGGATGAGCGCGGCGACGGCCGCCGCGGCGGCGTAGCCGATGGCCCACGAGCTCTGGACGATACCCAGGGCCTTGCCGCGATGCTCGGCCGGCCAGGTCTCTGAGACGAGCGCGGCGCCGCTGGCCCACTCCCCGCCCATGCCCAGGCCCAGGAAGATCCGGAAGACGGCCAGCATGACGACGCTCGAAGCGAAACCGCAGGCAGCGGTGAAGACGGAATAGATCAGGATGCTGCCCATCAGGGCCCGGCGGCGGCCGAAGCGGTCCGCGATGACGCCGAAAACCAGGCCGCCGACCGCGGACGCGATAAGGGTCAGAGAGCCTAGAAGTCCGGCCGTCGCCTTGGCCATGCTCATATCGGACATGAGGGCCGCCAGGACCATGGCGTAGAGCATGACGTCGAAGGAGTCGAGCATCCAGCCGAACGAGGCGGCGACGAGCGACCGCCGGGCGTCCGGCGATGCGTCCTTCCACCAGGCGAATCGAGCCATCAGCGGATCTCCATGCCGTTATAGCGCAGGTAGATGATGCAGCCGAGTCCGTACATCATCCATCCTATCATCGAGATCAATCGGCCGACCGGAGACGGGATGATGACGGGGATCAGGAAAACGATAACGGGAATTCCGGCGAGAATGGCCCGCTCTTTGAGCGTTTCGGCGACGAGAAAAGCCCATATCCCGAAAATAACAGAGATCCCAAGCCCGATGCCCGTGTAGGGAATCATCGATCCGTTTATAACATAAAACCATCGCCCCGGACAGGGCACCCCCCCTTAAGATCGGCAGACCCCATCCGCTCATAAAAAAGAAACGGCCGGAGCGGGACGTAAGCCGGATCCTGTTCCCGCCGAAACGGGCGACGGTCATTTGACTAGGCCCCGGGTTGCCCCGGGGCTCGAGCGGCCGACCCGCCCCCTGGGACGGGCAGTCCCAAAATGGGGCTCGTTTGGCCTTGCTCCGGATGGGGTTTGCCTTGCCCCCGTCATCGCTGACGGGGCGGTGAGCTCTTACCTCGCCATTTCACCCTTGCTCCCCGGGGAGGCTGTGCCTGCCCTGGAGGGCGGTGTGTTTTCTGTGGCACTTTCCCCCGGTCGCCCGGGGTCGCTGTTAGCGACCATCCTGCCCTTCGGAGTCCGGACTTTCCTCCCCTCCTCCCTTGCGGGAAGGAGCGGCGACCGTCTCGCCCACTCCGGCCGTTATCTTTATACCGTATTGTTCGAGTTTTTTATAGAGGTTGCTCCGCGGCGTGTCGATCTCCCGGGCCGTCTGGGAGATGTTCCAGCCGTTGGCTTCGAGCTTGGCCAGGAGGAAATCCCGCTCGGCTAGGTCCCGAAATTCGCGGAGCGTCTTGACCCCGGCCGCGTCGGGCAGCGCCGCCTCCGGCATCTCCCGCAGGGGTTCGGGCAGGTCCCTTCTCTCGATCGTGTCCCGGTCGGTCATGATCATCAGCCGCTCGACGATGTTTTTGAGCTCGCGGACGTTGCCCTTCCAGGCGTAGCGAGACATGGCTTCGAGGGCCTCAGCCGAGAATTTCCGCGGCCGAAAGTTATTCTCCTCGGCGAACGTCCTCAAAAAATAGTCGACGAGGAGCGGGATGTCCTCCGGCCTCTCGCGCAGGGGCGGCGAGTACAGGGGGACGACGTTGAGCCGGAAATAGAGGTCCTCCCGAAAACGCCCTTCCTGGATCTCCTTGCGGAGGTCCTTGTTCGTTGCGGCGATGACGCGGACGTCGACCTTGGAAATCCGGCTCGAGCCGACCTTCTGAACCTCGCCCTCCTCGAGGACTCGGAGGACCTTGGACTGGGTCCGGAGACTCATGTCGCCGATCTCGTCGAGGAAGATCGTGCCGCCCTCGGCCTGCTCGAACTTGCCCGTCTTCTTCTCCGTGGCCCCGGTAAAGGCGCCCTTCTCGTGGCCGAAAAGTTCGCTCTCGATGAGCTCCTCGGGGATGGCCGCGCAGTTGACCTGGACGAACGTTTCCCGGACCCTCAGGCTGTGGGTGTGGATGGAGCGGGCGATAAGCTCTTTCCCCGTGCCGCTTTCGCCGTAGATCAGGACCGTGGCGTTGGTCGGCGCGATCTTGAGGATCTCCTTCCAGAGGTTCTGGATGGAGGGGTGGTTGCCGATGATCTCGTAGTGTTTCTCCGCCTTCTTCTTGAGGTCCTGGCACTCGCGGGCGAGGCTCGTCTGCTTGAGGGCGTTGCGGATGCTGATGAGGACGCGCTCCCGGTGGAGCGGCTTCTCCAGGAAATCGAAGGCGCCGAGCTTGGTGGCCTCGACGGCTGCATGGATCGTGCCCTGTCCCGAGATCATGATGACGTCCGGGACGAAGGGCCTCTGCTTGAGCTCGGCCAGGACCTCGAGGCCGCTCTTCCCCGGCATCTTGATGTCGAGAAGGACGAGGTCGATGCCGACGGTCTCACGAAGAACCTCCAGGCCATCCTCGCCGGTCCCGGCCTCAAAAAAGTCGTAGCCCTCATACTCGAGGATCATCTTCAGGGACTTGCGGATGTTCTCCTCGTCGTCGATGACGAGGATCCTGGCCTTCCTCTCGGGCTTCATTATCCTGCTTGCCTCTTCCACCGATATTAGCACACTCTCCCTCCCGGGGCAAAACGAGGCGGCCTAATCTGGACGGGTGACGGTTGGTGGGCGTTCTGCGTTTATGTTAGACTGGCGCGGGATTTGCTGGATAGCGTAACGGTGGGCAAGAACATGCGTAGCTACTTGACCGTGACCGCCGGGCTCCTGGCGATGGTGATGAGCGCCGCTCTGCTTCTCGCCGCGGGCCCGGAGAACCCAGGCAAGTACTTCGTCCTCGACAACGGCCTGCGCGTTTTCCTCTATGAAAAACGCGACCTGCCCCTCCTCCACGTCGTCACCGGCTTCGACGTCGGCTCCAAGAACGAAACCGACGAAACAAGCGGCCTCGTCCACCTGCTCGAGCACTGCATCCTCTTCCGGGGGACCTCCGTCCGTTCCGGAGCCGAGGTCAGCGCCGACATCCGTCGTCACGGGGCCTATTTCAACGCCAACACGGGACAGGACCTGTCCCTTTTCGAGATCTCGCTTCCCGCCGAGCACGCCGAATTCGCGCTCCGGAACCAGAAGGACATCCTCTTCGGGCTTGACTTGAGCCAGACCGAACTCGACGAGGAGAAGGAAGTCCTCCTCGAAGAGTACAACCAGATGGAGGACGACCCGCAGCGGAACGCGGTGGACCTCGTCCTCCAGGCCCTGTTCCCCGGACACCCCTACGGACGTTCGGTTTACGGACGGCGGGAGGTCATCCGGGCGGCCACGGTCGAGGGGATGCTCGGCTTTTACCGGAAATATTTCGTCGCCGACAACTGCGCCCTGGCCGTCGTCGGCGATTTCGCGACGGCCGACATGGAGCGGCTGGTCCGGGATGTCTTCGGCCCGCTCCCGAAAACCGGACTCCGGCTCGAGCCGCTGCCGATGACCGTCCCCCTGAAAAAGAGCGTGTCCCAGCGTTTCGAGCGCGATGTCAGGGAAGGCTATGTTTTTCTCGGTTTCGTGGCCCCGGACTACAACCACGCCGACCAGTACGCCATGAACGTGCTGGCGGAAGTCCTGGGCCGCGGGGTCAACCCCCTTCTCCCCGCCCTGCTCCGCGGAGAGCGGGATTCCGTCCAAACCGTCTCCATATCCTACCTCGCTTTCCGGTTCGGGGGAGCCGCTGTCGTCTCCATCAAGATGGATCCCAAGGACATGGCGACGATCCAGCGGGCGGCCGTGGGCTATCTCAAGCGGGCCCATAACGAGGCCTATTCGAAAAAGGATTTCACGGGCGAGGCCGAAATGTTCGCCTTCGACTACCTGGAGAGCGCCAAGAATCAGATCCGGTTCGCCGTGGGGCAAGCTGAAGAGTCCGGGCTGCAGCTAGCCGGCTCGCTGGCCAGGCACCTCCTCCTCAACACGCGCGATAAGCCCGGGCGATACCTGGATGAGATCGGGAGGGTCGATTCGAGCGACCTCAGAAAGACGGCGGCCAGGTACCTCGGGAAGGGCGAATACGCCGCCGTTTCCATCGTCCCGCGGAAGGGCGAAAAGCAATGAGAGCGGCCTGGCTTCTCTGGTCGTGCGCCGGACTCCTGATGACCGCGGGGCCCTCCGGGTCCCCGGGAGCGCCCTGGAGGGAACACTCCGAAAAATCGACTTTGGCAACGGGCCTCCCCTGCATATACCAGAAGGACACGAGCTCGCCGACGACGGTCGTCGGGCTGTTCGCTGCCGGGGGCAAGTCGGCCGTGCCTCTGGGTCTCGACGGATTGGCCTACCTCACGACGCGCCTGACCCTCGAGATCCCCGACGAAGGCATGGTTCAGGACCTCATGTCCCAGGCGACCCGGTTGAGCCTCCTCTGCTCGGAGGATTTCTCGGCCGTCCTCATCGAGTGCCTGTCCGAAAACCTCAAGGAAGCCCTCCGTGTCGCCGGCAAGATCATCCAGGACCCCCTCATCACGGGTCTCCGGATCGGCCGGACCAAGGAGATGATGAAGCTCTACGGGCGGTCCGAGGAGGACGAATCCACCGCCGCCGCCCATAACGCCGTCATGAAGGCCATTTTCCCCGGGGCGGGCTACGGGACAGCCGTCTACGGGACGGAGGAAAGCCTCGGGGGGGCCATCGACCGGAAGGACGCCGTCGCCTTCTATCGCCGGTTTTTCACCAAGAAGGGGTTGTTTTTCTACGTCGCCACGGACCTCGATAAAGGGCCGGTTCGGGCCCTTCTCGAGAAATATTTCGCCGGATTCCCGGACGGAGAAGACGTCAGCATTCCCCTCGTTTACCCGGCCCTTCCCGCGGTCCGCGATATCGCCCTGACCAGGGATTCGAAACAGACCTATGTCGGCCGGGCCTCTCTTCTTCCGGCCCCGGACGCGCCGGGTCAGGCGAAAGGCTGCCTGCTCGAAACCCTGCTCGGCAAGGGCCCCGGTTCACGGCTCTGGGGACTGCGGATGACCGAAAACGCCAAAAGCGCCCGGGCGTCAGAGGCGCTCGACCGGACTCTCGCCGACCTCCAGGACAAAGGGATCACGGATGAAGAGCTCCGGACGACCAAGACGATGGCCAAGGCCCGACTTCTCCGCTCGGCCGAAGCAAAAGCTTCCCGGCTGCGGACTGTCGGGCTATACGAGGTCCTCGGGCTGGGCCATGGACATCTCACGGGTATTTCCGAGGCCCTCGATAAGGTTACGCTCGAGGACATGAACGCATTCATCCGCGAGTCCCTCAGCCCCGACCGCATCCTCCGTGTGACCGTCGGGCCGAAACCGGCCGGCGCGACGGCGCGCTGATCCTCATCGGAACTCGGTGCTGACGACCGTGATCCGGCCGGGATAGGTCATCGGCCCGACCGGCGTAGAAACGGTCGGCTGGGCATCGAGCGAGAGCCGCGTCGGCATCCGGTTCGCGCCGCCGATGGCCAGGGCCAGGTCGATCAGGTCCTCGTAGCGCCTGTCCCCGAAAAACTCCAGGAGGTCGACAGAGATCCGGATGGGGAGGACGGACTCCTGGCCTGTTCCGGGAATCTCGATGGGCTGGTCGATATTCCCGGTCACGGTCGAATGGCCGTCGATGAGGAGCCGGCATTCCAGGCTGGTCAGAGTGCT
>Ga0209182_10000330_pt1 | contig 12458 bp, 12 predicted proteins | sample LakBais05cmmetaG_FD_185474 | JGI IMG/M metagenome (GOLD analysis project Ga0209182, IMG submission 185474) | Lake sediment microbial communities from Lake Baikal, Russia to study Microbial Dark Matter (Phase II) - Lake Baikal sediment 0-5 cm... | ecosystem: Environmental > Aquatic > Freshwater...
GTCCAGGAGGACGGCCGGCCCAAGCTCTGCTACCGGGGCTGGGGAAAACCGATCTACGCCCTCGACACGACCCATCCGGAAGCGAAGGCCTGGCTCCACGATACGTTTTCGAAACTCAGAAAGGCGGGATTTACTTACCTGAAAATAGACTTCCTCTTCGCCGCGGCTATGCCCGGGACGAGACGAAAGCGCGTCACCCCCGTCCAGGCCTACCGGGAAGGCCTGGGCGTCGTCCGCCGGGCGGCGGGAAGAGATTTCGTCCTCGCCTGCGGGGCTCCCCTTCTGCCTTCGGCCGGGCTCGTGGACGGCATGCGCATCGGCGAGGACACGGCGCCGTATTGGAAGACCAAGCCCTCCGGCTTCCAGGGTCCGAACGCCTACTTCGCCCTCAAGAACGCCCTGCTCCGCCAGTTCATGCACCGAAAGTTCTGGCTCAACGACCCGGACTGCCTGCTCCTTCGCGACAAGGAAACGGAACTCACGCGAAACGAGCGGGAACTCTATGCCCTGGCGGCGGGAGCGCTCGACAATATGGTCATCGCGAGCGACAAGCTGTCGCTGCTCGGACCGGAAGAGAAGAGCCTTTTCCTGCGCGCCCTCGCCCTCAGGGGCGGCAGGAGCCGGGTTTCAGGGCTGCTCGGGGAGGACGCTTATGTCATTCACTCCCAAGGCGGTCCATCGGGTGACGTACGCCTCGGCGTCAACCTTTCCGATAGGACGGCCATCATCGGGGGGATTTCCGTGGCCCCCCGGTCCGGGGCGCTTCTCGAACCGGGATTTGGAGGCGTAGAGGAAGAATAAGAGCGGGTAAGGCGGGAACTAGCGCAGGTAAGAAGGCCGCCGCGGCCGGCCGGAAAGCTTGGACAGGCCGAAGATCAGGGCTCCCAGGAGAAAGGCGCCCAGCCCCCAAAACGTAAAGAGCCCCCTTTGGCTCATTTTCTCACCTAGATGGCATCCTTGGCCACGCCTTGATGTTCCCGCAATTGTAAAAATAGCTCAGCCCTTTTCAAAGTCAATAGAGATTGGCCTGATGTCCTATTATGTCAGTCTTTGTCACATCCCGGGGCGGGGCGGACACGCTCGGCGGGGTCCTTCAGAGGAGGATGACTTCGCGCTTGCCGCGGACGACTTCGCCGATGATCCAGGCTTTTTGGCCCCGTTCGGCGAAAAGGGCGACCGCCCGGTCGGCGTCCCGGGCCGAGACGGCCAAGGCCATGCCGACGCCCATGTTCAGGGTCCGGAACATCTCCCGTTCGTCGACGTTCCCGGCCCGCTGGATCTTGCGGAAAATGGGCGGGATGGGCCAGGATCCCTTTTCGACCCGGACGCCGTAGCCCTCGGGGATGACCCGGGGGATGTTGTCGTAAAAGCCGCCCCCGGTAATGTGGGCCATGGACTTGATGCGGACCTTCTTGAGGACCTCGAGGATGGCCGTGCAGTAGATCCTCGTCGGCCGAAGAAGCTCCCGCCAGAGGCCTGCTTTGATCTCTTTTTCCGAAAAAACCTTGCGGGCTAGGGAATAGCCATTGCTGTGGAGGCCGCTCGAGGCCAGCCCGATGACGGCGTCCCCCGCCCGGCAGGCACGACCGTCGATGATCTTCGACTCGTCGACGAGGCCGACGCAGAAGCCGGCCAGGTCCCATTTCCCGGGACCGTAAAGGCCGGGGAGCTCCGCGGTCTCCCCGCCGACCAGGGCGCAGCGGGCCTCGCGGCAGCCGCGGGCGACACCCCGGACGACGTCGACGAGCATGCGCGGTTCGACCTTGCCGACGGCGATATAGTCCAGGAAGAAGAGCGGCTCGGCGCCGAGGACGACCACGTCGTCGACGGACATGGCCACCAGGTCGACGCCCACCGTATCGTATTTGCCCACCATGGCGGCGACGAGGAGCTTGGTGCCGACGCCGTCGGTCGAGGAGACGAGGACGGGCCTTTTCATCCCGGCCAGGCGGGGTCGGAAAAGGCCGCTGAAGCCGCCGATCGTCCCCAGGACCTCGGGGCGGCCGGTCGTCCGGACGAGCGGCTTGATCATCCGGATGAAGCGGTCCGCCGCGTCGATATCGACGCCGGCTTTCTTGTAGGTCACTCGGGCCATGAGCGCTCTCCTGGGAAAAATCATCTTTCTTATAGCACCCGCTTCCCCAGCAAGTCAAACGAGAGGGGGTCAAGCCTACTTTCTGCGCGGCTTTTTCGGAGGGGGTCAAACCTACCTTTTACACCCTTTTTGGCCCGAAAAGTGTAAAAGGTAGGTTTGACCCCATCTTATGTTTTCCTCCTCGCCGTTGTCCCCTTGCCGAGGTGCGCAGAAAGTAGGTTTGACCACTTCTGGCTTACGGTGTAACCTTTTCCCCGAAGGGCGGTATTTACCCATGAACGCCGAAAATCCTGAGCGAGAGAAGACCGAACGCATGTCACCGACGGACAACGAACTGATGGAAAGCGTCAGGGACGGCCGGGTCGAGAAGCTGGCCATCCTCTTCGAAAGATACCAGACGATGCTTTACAACTTTTTCCTCCGCCTGACGGGAAACAGGGCCGCGAGCGAAGACCTCGTCCAGGACGTTTTCATGCGGGTCCTGAAATACCGGGCCGGCTACATGGGCGACAGCCGGTTCAACGTCTGGCTCTTCCAGATCGCCCGCAACGCCCACATCGACTATCTGAGGAAACGGAAGGGCACGCTCCCCCTCGAGGAGCAGTACGTCGAAACGCCCAGCCGCGAGCCCCTGCCCGAGGTGGCCTATGAGGCCGACCGGGAGGCCGAGCTCGTCCGCCGGGCCCTCGACCGCCTGCCCGTCCAGAAACGGGAGCTTCTTGTCCTCTTCCGCTTCCAGAACCTCAAGCTCCGGGAGATCGCCGAGCTCCTGGGATGCCAAGTGGGCACGGTCAAAGCCCAGGTCCACCGGGCCCTCAAGGACCTCGGCCGCATCTATTTGGACCTTCAGAAAGGGAACGTGTCATGAACTGCGAAAAAACACAGGAAAAGTTCGCCGACTACCTGACGGGAGACCTCGACGAGGCGGGCCGCACGGACGTCCAGAGGCACATCCTCGCCTGCGCGGCTTGCCGCGAGGACATCGAGAGCCTAACCGTCGTTTGGGCCAAGCTCGGCGTCCTGCCCGAGGAACAGCCCGGGGGCGGGCTCCGCCACCGTTTCTACGCCATGCTCGAAGAGTACAAGGACGGGCTCGAGGCCAGGGAAAAATCGTCCCGGCCGTCCGGCCGCGCCGGGCGCCTGGCCGGCTGGAGGGAATGGTTCACGTTCCGGCGACCCGCCTTCGCCGCCTCGTTCTCGGCCTTCCTTCTTTTCGTCGGCCTCGGCGCCGGCTGGCTCCTGAACGGCGGCGGCGCGGGAGGCGGACGCCTCACCACGCTATCGCGCGAGGTCCAGGACATGCGCCAGCAGGTCGCGCTGTCGCTGCTCGGCAAGGCCTCGGCCACGGAGCGGATCCAGGGCATCGGCTACAGCGCTACCGTCGAAAATCCGAACGACACGACGCTCGCCGCCCTAATCGACACGCTCGACAACGACCCCAACCCCAACGTCCGGCTCGCGGCCGTGGACGCGCTCTACCTTTTCCGGAACAAGCCGGGCGTCCGGGAAAGCCTGGTCAAGTCTCTGGCCATTCAAACCTATCCGCTCGTCCAGGTCGCGCTCATCGACTTCCTGGTCGAGGTGCGGGAGGCCCGGGCTGCCGAGGCCCTCAAGCAGCTCATCGAGAAAAACGAGCTCACTCCGGAAGTCAAGAAACGGGCCGAACAGGGTCTGAAGCAGATCGTTTAAATCATCAAGGAGGAGAACATGCGTAAAAGAACCGCGAACATGGTCGTCCTGGCGGTCCTCATCGCCGGGACGTGCGGCTGGGCCCTGGCCCAGGCCAAAGAAGAGTCCCCCGAACGCGCCGTCGTCCCGCTCAGCAACCCGGCCAGGCCGGCCAAGATCGAGGTCTCTATCATCCGGGGCAGCATCACGGTCAAGGGCTACGAGGGCAAGGAAGTCATCGTCGAGGCCCGGGTCAGGGAAAAGGCGCTGTCGAACTTCGGCGGCCTCTATTCCACCGGCCAATTCGCCGTCGTCGCCCCCCCGGCAAAGCCGGGACAGCCGGCGCCGGCCACCGCTCCCATGCCGACCCCCTCGGCCAAGGCAGGGCAGCAGGCTGAGCGCGTTCAGAAGCAGGTCGAGGCGGCCCTCGCCCAGAGCCTGGCCGAGCAGGAAGTCCTGGCCAAGCGGCTCTCCGGGGGCACCTTGGCCGGCAACCTCTATGACCGAGATTTCCAGGACGGGAAGGAGCGGCGCGAAGCGAAGGAGAAGAGGATGGCCGGCATGAAGCTCCTCTCCGGGTCCGCGTCGGGGCTCGAGATCGAAGAGGAAAACAATGTCGTCCAGATCAGCACCCAGTCGTGGAAGGCGGCCACGGATCTCGTCATCCAGGTGCCGGTCACGACATCGCTCGAGGTCCGCTCGACCATGGACGGGGCGGTCATCGTCGAGGGCGTCAACGGCGAGATCGATATCAACAACATCAACGGGCCGGTGACCCTGAAAAACGTCTCGGGGAACACGCTCGTCCACACCGTTAACGGCGACATCGAGGTCACGCTGGCCCGGGTCGCGGCCGACAAGCCGCTGTCGTTCAGCACCATGAACGGCGACATCGACGTCACGCTCCCGGCCGACGTCAAGGCCAATCTCAAGATGAAGTCCGAGCAGGGCGAGATCTACAGCGACTTCGACATCAACATGACCCGGCAGACGGCCAAGTCCGAGGCGGCCGAGAAGACCGAGCAGGGCAAGTTCCGCATCAGCTTCGACAAGTCGCTCTACGGTATCGTCAACGGCGGCGGCCAGGAGATCGGGTTCAACACCTTCAGCGGCGACATCTACATCCGCAAGAAGAAATAACGGCCGTCAGGTCGTCGAGAAACCTCAGAGCGCTCCCGGGGACGGTCCCTCGGGGGCGCCCCTTTTTTTATTCTTTTCCCCATTCCCGGCGGACGCTGCCCGGGCAGTGATGGGAGTCATGCGTAGACCCTGTAGCGGAGGGGCGGCAGGGAGCGGATTCTGAGAAGCGACCATCAGAAGTGCGGCGGAGCGGCCCGGAGCCGCACTTCTGGGAAATATCTGGATCGAGTCTTGGATATCAGGCCTCAGAAGATTCGTAATATTGGAGATTCCCTGGCCGACCGCCGGGACAGGTTCCCGGGGGGCCGGGGGATACGCATGACTTCCATCTCTGCCATAACGGACGGCGTACCGCCGGGCTCCCCCCGATTGACAGGAGAAGGCCGGCCGGTATATTTTAAAATCACCGACATCGTCCGCCAGGGAGGAGAAAGAGACATGGCCGTAAAAAACCGCCGTTTGGCATTCGTCGCGATCGTTATCTCGCTCTTCATGATTCTCTTCGTCGTCAACCGCCGCCAGCGGGAGGTCGCCAATCCCGCCGACCTCGTCCTCATCAACGGCAAGATCGTAACCGTGGACGCCGCCGTCCCCGAGGCCTCCTGGATCGCCGTCCGCGGCGGCCGTATCGCCGCCCTCGGCGCCAACCCCAAGGACTACAAGCGTCACGTCGGCGACGGAACCGAGATCATCGACCTCGGCGGCGCGCTGACCATCCCGGGGATCATCGAGAGCCATGGCCATTTCACGGGCCTCGGCTCCTCCAAGATGATCCTCGACCTGACCAAGGCCCGCTCCTGGGACGACATCGTGGCCCTGGTCGCCGCGGCCGCAGCCGCGGCCAAGCCCGGCGACTGGATCGTCGGCCGCGGCTGGCACCAGGACAAGTGGGACCGCGTGCCCGAGCCCAACGTCAACGGCCTGCCCTTTCACGGCGCCCTCAGTAAAGCGACCCCGAACAACCCGGTCCTCCTGACCCATGCCAGCGGCCATTCGTCGCTTGCCAATGCCAAGGCCATGGAACTCTCCAAGATCACGAGCACGACGACCAATCCCGCCGGGGGCGAGATCATCCGCGACGCCAAGGGGAACGCCATCGGCGCTTTCCTCGAAACGGCCCAGGGTCTCGTCCGCTACCAGGCCGGGCATTACACCTCCGAGGAGGCCCAGGCCCGCGAGCGCAAGGAAATCGAGCTCGCCTCCCAGGAGTGCCTTATCCACGGCGTCACGACTTTCCACGACGCCGGCGCATCCTTCGGCACGATCGACCTCTACAAAAAGATGGCAGAAGAAGGTGTCCTGCCGATCCGCCTTTACGTCATGCTCAGCGTCGGCAACAGGGCCCTGGCCGAACACGGCGCATCCTACCGGATGATCGGCGCCGTCGACAATCATCTGACGGTGCGGGCCATCAAGCGCCTCATCGATGGCGCGCTCGGCGCCCATGGCGCCTGGCTCCTCGAACCCTACGCCGACCTTCCGACATCGACCGGCCTCAACACGGAGTCGATCGAGGAAATGAAGGAAACGGCGAAGTACGCCATCGCAAACGGCTTCCAGCTTGCGACCCACGCCATCGGCGACCGGGGGAATCGCGAGACGCTCGACATCTACGAGGAAGCGCTCAAGGCCCATCCCGAGAAGACCGACACGCGCTGGCGGATCGAGCACGCCCAGCATCTCAGCCTCGACGACATCCCGCGCTTCGGCAAGCTCGGCGTCATCCCGGCCATGCAGGCCATCCACTGCACCTCCGACGCACCGTGGGTTTATAAGCGCCTCGGAGAGAAGCGGGCTGGAGAAGGCGCCTACGTCTGGCGGAAGCTCATGGACACGGGCGCGGTCATCCCCAACGGGACCGACGTCCCGGTCGAACCCATCGACCCGATGTCCTGTTTCTACGCCGCGGTGACCCGCAAGCTCAAGGACGGGACGACGTTCTTCGCCGACCAGAGAATGACCCGCGAGGAGGCTCTCCGCTCCTACACCATAAACGGCGCCTACGCCGGTTTCGAAGAGGCGATCAAGGGCTCTCTCACCGTGGGGAAGCTGGCCGACATCACCGTGCTCGACCGCGACATCCTGACCTGTCCCGAGGACGACATCCCGGCCGCCAGGGTGCTTTACACGATCGTCGGAGGCAAAGTCCTCTACCGGCGTTGACGCCGGAAAAAAGGGAGTTCGACCATGCGACGCCACAATCTCATTCTCTCCGTGATTCTCTTTCTGGCTCTACTGGCACCGGCCCTTGTCATGGACCTCTCGGCCGCCGGCCAGGCGGAGGCAGGGAACCCCGCGAAGAAAGTTTCCCGTTGGGAGTCTAACCTCTCTGCGGGCGCGGTCCTCCAGGAGCAAATCGGCATCGTCAAGTCTTTTTGGTGGTACCCGCTGCCGAAGATTTTCGCCCTGGGCTTGAGCTTTGATTTCGTCGGCGCGACTCTGCCGATCTCGCTCAACGTTTCTTTGAACCTGCCTCTGCCGGTCGTCGTCCCCTTCGTCTGCGCCGGAGCAGGAACTTCCGTCTCCCGCGGCGGGATCACCAACTACGGGGGCGGGCTCAAGTTCCGTATCTGGCCCAAGATCGGGATCCTCGTCGAATACCGGAAATATTCCCGCAAGCCGGACCCGTTGGTCGATCCTCCGGGCGCGACAAGAGTCAGACGCGACTACATCGGCGCCGGCATCGCCTACATTTACTGACGCCGAACGGCCCAGGAAAGAAAAAAAGCCCTTGACAGCGATCCCTTTTATCGTATAATTACGATATACGATTTAAAGGAGCGACGCCGATGCGAGCCAAGACGGAAGGATTCAAACCCGCCCTCGTCCGAACGGCGGACCTGGCCAAGGCCCTGAGCCATCCGGTCCGCATCCGCATCCTCGAGATTCTTGCCGCCCGGCGGGCCTGCATCTGCGGCTGCCTGGTCAGCCTCCTTCCCCTGGCCCAATCGACGGTTTCCCGTCATCTCCGGGAGCTCCGGGACGCCGGACTCATCCGGGGGGAGATCGACGGGCCCCGCACCTGTTATTGCCTCGACCCGAAGGCCGTGGCCGAGGCCGGGGTGGCTTTCAGGGAGACCTTCCGCCGGATCGGCGGATTGTCAACGGAAGACGCCGGTAGTCCAAGGCGCCCCGCCGCGGCGCGCAAATCCTCCCTGAGGACGAGCGTCCAGCCTTGAAAGAGCGCCGGATAAATCCAACAAAATAAAAGGGAGAAGCCATGAAACACGACAAGGAAAAAGAAAGCGAACGCCTCAAGGAACTCGTCCGCGAGAAATACGCCCAGATCGCCCGGGAGGCGCCCAAACCCGGAAGCTCCCCCGCCGTCCGGGCCTCTTCCCCATGCAGCAGCCCGGCCGCAAGCCCCTGCTGCTGCGCTCCCGCGGCCGAGCCGTCGGCCTCAACCTGGTACAGCGAAGACGTCGCCGGCATCAAGGAGACCTACGAGAAGCTCGACGGCCACATGGACGAGGCCGACCTCGGCCTCGGCTGCGGCCTGCCGACCGAGCACGCCGGCCTGGCCCCAGGCCAGATCGTCGTCGACCTCGGCTCGGGCGCCGGGAACGACGTCTTCATCGCTCGCTCAGTCGTCGGCGAGACGGGCCGGGTCATCGGGATCGATATGACGCCCGAGATGATCGACAAGGCCCGCGCGAACGCCGAACGCCGCGGCCTTAAGAACGTCGAGTTCCGTCTCGGCGACATCGAGGCCCTGCCCGTCGACGACGCGGCGGCCGACGTCATCGTCAGCAACTGCGTCCTCAACCTCGTCCCCGACAAGCGGCTGGCCTTCGCCGAGATCTTTCGCGTCCTCAAGCCGGGCGGCCGGTTCTGCGTCTCCGACATCGTCCTCCAGGGAGAGCTCCCGGCCAAGCTCCAGGAGGTGGCCGAGCTCTACATCGGCTGCGTGGCCGGGGCGCTTGCCGCCGAAGAGTACCTGGCCATCATCCACGAAATGGGATTCACCGGGATCGACATCAAGGTCGCGAAACGGCTCGACCTCCCCGACGAATACATCCTGAAACACATCAGCGCCGAGGAGCTCGCCGCCTACCGCGCCTCCGGCTCCGCCGTCCTGAGCGTCACCGTCGTCGGGACCCGGCCCTCGAACTGAGAAAGAGAACAAAGCGGGGAAGCCTCCGCCGGACGCAACGGACTCCGCGTCCATAGGGTATAATATCCTGAACGGAATACAGTGTACGGAGCGTGCGGAAATGACTCGTAAAACGATCGCCTTCTTGATCGCGGCGGGAATGCTTTTCGGGCTGGCCGCGGCGCGGCCGGCAGGGGCCCAGTCCAGGGAAAGCGGACGGCCTCTCGGCGTCTATATCAACCTCGGCTACGTCAACCTCAACAGCTACCCCAAGTGGATCGCGCTCGGTCCGGAGCTCGAACTGCGGGCCGGAAGGGTCGTCAGCTTCAACCCCGAACTCTCGGTCTGGATCCGGAATTCTTATGGGAGCTCCGTCCACATCGTCCCCGGCCTGACCATGAACTTCAGGATCAAACGCTTCTTCCTCGGAGGAGGGGTGGTCCGGCGGATCTCCGACTGGACCGAAGACGCCGGCGGCTGGCTCGTTCCCAAATTCCAGCTGGGCTACATGTCGGGCCCCGTCAGGCTGACGGTCGCCCTCCTGCTCCTCAACCGGACCGACACCTTCGTCCTCGGGCTGAACTTCGGCTTCAGAATTTAAAGAGCTGAGCCGCCGGCCGAGGCCTTAAAGCTAGAGCGCGGCCAGGGCTTTGAGGGCCAGCGAGTAGAGCCAGCGGTGGGCCTTATTGCCGTTGGTCAGGATGGCCACGCCGGTCTTACGATTGAGGTTTCCCGCCAGGAAGGCCGTATAGCCGTTAACGCTGCCGCTGTGGGCGATGATCGTTTCGCCGTTCTGTGTCGAGATCCACCAGGCCAGGCCGTAGCCGGACGTCTCGTTGAGCCAGCCGCCGTTGATCGGCCCGGCGAAGCGGTCGAACTGCCGCTTCATCATCTCGCGCAAAGTCGGCTCGCTCAAAAGCCGCCGCCCCTTGTAAACCCCGCCGTTGAGGTTGGCGATCAACCAGCGGGCCTGGTCGACGGCCGTGCCATAGACGACACCCGCCGGCCAGGCGTCGGCCTTGACCCAGTCCACGGGCCGGAAGACGCCGCCGCGCCGCCGCACGGGCATGTAGGGGATGGCCAGCCGCTCAGCCATGTCGGCCCGCGGCTCGAAGGCCGTGTCGCGCATCTCGGCGGGGGCGAAGACGTTTTTCCGCACGTACTCCTTGAACGGGACGCCCGAGAATTTCTCGACGAGGTGGGCGACGAGGGTGAAGGCGATGTTGGAATAGAGGACCCGCGTCCCTGGACGGCGCGAGAGCTGGAGCCGCCCGCGGAGGTAATCGACGAGCGACAGCGGAGCCTGATCCTCCCAGACGGCGTGCCGGCCGAAATCGGTCGGCAGGCCCGAGGTGTGGGTCAGGAGATTGCGGAACGTCACGGGGTAACGCTTGTTCTCGCCCTCGATCTTCATGTCTGAGAGATAATCGTTGACCCGGTCGTCGAGCTTGAACTTGCCCTGCTCCATCTGCTGGAGGAGCGCCGTCGCCGACATCGTCTTGAAGGTCGAGGCGATGAGGTAGACGGTGTCGCAGGCGGCCGGCGTCTTGACCCGGACGTTGGCCAGGCCGGCCGACCGCGTCCAGACGATGCGCTCACCGGAGACGAGGACGACGGCCATGGACGGGATGCGGCCGACCTTGAGCAGGCGTTCGATCTCGGGGTCGAGGAGCGCGGCGAGGCGCGGGTCGTCGACAGGCGAGAACGGGCGCGCCGCGGCCGGGTCGGAGACGATGGCCGGGCCGAGCATCGGGTCATCGCTGACGTCGCCCTCGTACTCGTCGGGGCCGACCTCGAGGTCGGCAAAGACGCCCGTCTGGCCGGGGCCGCCGTCCGGGCCGACCGACGAAGACGGCGTGGCGGCCCCGTTCCCGTTCTTTCCGTTGGCCTCGACGGTGCGGTCGGCCCGTCCACCGATGATCTTCGTGGCCACGAAGAGGCCGATGGCGGCGAGGGCCAGGACGATAAGGGCGACGTCGACCGCCCGCCGCAAGCGCGAGGGCGACCGCTCGGTGGGGCGCGGGGAAGGGTCCGGCGCTGCGGGCAGGCCGGCAGCCGGACTCGGACCTTTCTTCGATCTCCGCTTGATGGGTCGGGCCATGCCGCTCATGTCTTTCTGACGCTCGGGCAAAGATTATACCACGCTTGTCACAGAGGGCGCATCGCGAGTATGATTTATGGGCACGGGCGAAAGAGGTGAAGGCATGCTCATGGCGAAACGCACGGTCTCACTACTGGCCTTATCCGCCTGGGTCGCGATCGCGATACCGGCAGAAGGCCAATCCGGCCCCGGCGGATCAAACCCCGGCAAGCGCCTCGGCGCATGGGAAAAACAACTCGTCCTGCCGCCGCAGATCTTCTCGCGGCTGACCTGGGCTGAGAGACGCCTCCAGCCGTTCGGGTTGCGGAAGCTCGAGACGATGGCACGGGCGCTGGCACCGAAGATCGCCACCGGCGACGATTTCGATTCGCTCCGCGCTCAGGCCGAGCGGGAGGTGGCCGCGTCATTCGCGAGGCTGTCCCAGATGGACATCGCGGAAGCGGCCTTCATCGTCATGATCATGGCGACCAAGGACATGGACGACGACATCCACATGATCATGGTCGAGATCAAGGCGATGAATGCCGCCAAGCAGAAGTTGCGGGAATTGACCAAGGAGCTCAACGGCTGGATCTCCCAGGAGATGTCCAAGCACCCTGGATCCGAGGACATCGACAACGAAAGGGTGGCTGGATCGAAGACGACGGCCTATCCCCTCCGCCGGATCACCCTCGAGACCAAAACATCGCCTGTGCTCGATCTCGAGTATGTCAAAACGCCCGTAATTCCGCCGCTCCCGCCGCGGAACCCTGGCCTGACGGTCTCCGTACTCAAGCTCCTGCTGGACGACCTCAAGGGGAAATTCGACGGCATGAACGAGATGTCGGAGATGACCTCGCTGCGGCTGCAGATGACCATGGACCGACGCTCCAAGATCATCCAAACGCTGTCCAATATCATGAAGAAAATTGGCACTACCCAAGAGACGCTCGTCCAGAATATCAAGTGACGGGAAAAGCCGGCCGTCCGCGGGGCGTCCTGAGAGCGCTAAGCGAGCGACTCGCCGTAAAATGAACTTACAACGCCTATTATTCGTCGGAGAGCCCGGTCAGCTTATCCTGGACGCGGCGCAGTTCGTCCTGGGCCTCTTTGAACAGCTTCCCTTTGTAGGCCAGAGTGTCAAGCGCCTTGGTTTCGCTCATGGTTCTCTTCAGGAGGATGATACGGGCGAGAATCTCCGCCTCGCGCCGGCGCAGCCGGGCGATCTCTTCTTTATTCAATGGAAACTCAGGCATGGGTCGATCCTAACGATGTTTCTATTGTAGAGCGAATGGCCGGCCGGGGCAAGTTAAAGAGGGTACCTGGTCTACGCAATGCCAATTTTGGCATTGCGTAGACCAGGTACCCTCTTTAACTTGCCC
>Ga0209182_10000331_pt1 | contig 12432 bp, 11 predicted proteins | sample LakBais05cmmetaG_FD_185474 | JGI IMG/M metagenome (GOLD analysis project Ga0209182, IMG submission 185474) | Lake sediment microbial communities from Lake Baikal, Russia to study Microbial Dark Matter (Phase II) - Lake Baikal sediment 0-5 cm... | ecosystem: Environmental > Aquatic > Freshwater...
CCGCGGTTCGCGGTTGCCCATAATAACCTGGCCGTCGCCTACCTTCAGATGGGAGATCCGGCCAAGGCGATGGAGCATTGCGAAAAGGCATTGGAGTGTGGGTACGAGGTACATCCCGAGTTTCTGGAAGAATTAGCGGTATTACGCAAATAGCGTGGGTCGTGCGTGACGAAAAGCAAAAAGCGAGAAACAGACCTTATAAAGTTTTTTCAACCTGGGGGAAATGAACCGAATGGGGAAATTCCTACAGAATACTTAACGGGAGAGGAGGTTTTTTGATGGCAAAGCGTAAGACTCCGATACTTGATGAATTGGAAAACGGAAAATGGCCGAGTTTTGTCTCCGATATGAAGCAGGAGGCCGAGTGGAGAAACAAGACCGACGTTGATTTACAGACACCGAAGGAGGTTTGTGACGATCTGCTCGATCTTCTGGAACTCTCTTTAAAAGACAGGGAATGCCACTGGAAACACGGCGGCGTCGCGGGTGTTTTCGGGTATGGCGGAGGCGTGATCGGCCGATACTGCGACCGGCCTGAAGAATTTCCGGCGGTCAAGGATTTTCATACCCTTCGCGTGAATCAGCCCTCCAGTTACTTCTACAAGACCGATTTTCTGAGGCAACTGTGCGAGTTGTGGGAGAGGCGGGGCAGCGGTATCACCAACATGCATGGTTCGACCGGCGATATCATCCTGCTGGGAACGACCACCCCGCAGTTGGAAGAGATCTTCTGGGAACTCACCCATAACCTCAAACAGGATCTTGGAGGTTCAGGATCCAACCTCCGATCGCCGAACTGCTGTATCGGAAAGTCTCGCTGTGAGTTCGCCTGCTACGACACCCAGGAGGCTTGCCGCAACCTCACGATGGAATTCCAGGATGAATTGCACCGACCCTCGTTCGGGTATAAATTCAAGATGAAGTTCGATGGCTGCCCCAACGGATGCGTTGCCTCGATCGCCAGGTCGGACATGTCCGTGATCGGGACCTGGAAGGATGACATCCGTATCGATCAGGAGGCGGTGCGGGCCTATGTTGGCGGTGAATTCAAGCCCGATGGGGGGGCACACGCCGGCCGCGACTGGGGACCCTTCGATATCGTCAAAGAGGTGATCGACCTGTGTCCCACCCATTGCATGGGCTGGAATGGAAATAAGCTCGGGATCAACCACAGGGAGTGCAACCGGTGCATGCATTGCATCAACACGATGCCCCGGGCCCTGAGGATCGGAACAGAGACGGGGGCGTCGATTCTGTTCGGCGCCAAAGCCCCGATTCTGGAAGGCGCGCAGCTTGGTACATTGACCATACCGTTCATGAGGATGGAAGAGCCGTTCAATGAGATTAAGGAACTGGTTGGTAAGATTTGGGATTGGTGGTCCGAAGAGGGCCGGAGCCGTGAACGGCTCGGTGAGCTGATGCAGCGCAAGGGATTTGCCAAATTCCTCGAGGTCTGCGAAGTGAAACCGGATCCCCGCATGATCAAGGAGCCCAGATCGAACCCCTACATCTTCTGGAAAGAAGCGGACATCCCAGGAGGATGGGAGCGGGACATCAAAGACTTCAGAAAACGACACCAGAAATAGGAGGTTCAAAAAATGGGTTACGATGCAAAAAATCCAATGAAGGACAGGATCACCGATATCGGTCCCAGGGATTACAAGGAGTTTCTGCCTCCCGTCATCAAGAGAAATTTCGGAAAGTGGCTGTACCATGAAATCCTCGAACCGGGCGTGCTGGTGCATGTCTCCGAGTCGGGTGAGAAGGTGTTCACCGTGCGGGTGGGCGGCGCGCGTTTGATGAGCGCCACCCATATTCGCGAGATATGCGATATAGCCGACAAGCACTGCGACGGCTACGTCCGCTGGACCACCCGCAACAACATCGAGTTTATGGTCGATGACGAAGCGAAAGTAAAGCCGCTGATGGAGGATCTGGAAAAAAGGAAATTCGCCGGCGGATCGCTCAAGTTTCCCCGCGGGGGCACTGGGGCGGGTCTGACGAATATCGTCCATACCCAAGGGTATCTCCATTGCCATACCGCGGCGATCGATGCGTCGGGCGTGGTCAAGGCGGTCATGGATGAATTATACGAGGATTTCGGGAAGATGAGACTGCCGGCGCATGTCAGGATATCCCTGGCCTGCTGCCTGAACATGTGCGGCGCCGTTCACTGTTCCGACATCGCCATATTGGGCGTTCACCGCAAACCGCCCATGGTGGATCATGAAAACTTGGCGAATATGTGCGAGATCCCTCTCGCCGTCGCGTCTTGCCCCACGGGAGCCATCAAGGCGACCACCGTGGACGACAAAAAGAGCGTGGTGGTGAACAACGACAAGTGCATGTATTGCGGCAATTGTTTCACCATGTGTCCCGCCATGCCGCTGGCGGATGCGGGGGGAAGCGGCGTGGCGATCCTGGTGGGAGGCAAGCTTTCGAACCGGATTACCGCCCCGATGTTTTCCAAGGTTGTGGTTCCTTTCCTTCCCAATGAGGCGCCTCGCTGGCCGCAGACGGTGGAGGCGGTCAAGAAAATTCTCAATACCTATGCGAAAGACGCGAAGAAATATGAACGCCTCGGCGACTGGGCCGCGAGAATCGGCTGGGAGAGGTTTTTCGAGAAGACGGATCTGCCGTTTACAGAACACCTGATTGACGATTACCGTTTTGCATACACAACCTGGCGTACCAGTACGCAGTTTAAATTTTAAGAAAAGAGGTGTTCGATGGGTGCCGAAGAGGACAAGAAGCTGATCATCGATACATTAAAGGGTAAGACAACGAAGACGAAGTTCTATCTGAAAGACTTCAATAATATGTTCCCTGATAAAAGGCCAAGGGAAGTCAGCAAGCTTGTAAATGCGATGGTCGCTGAAGGTCTCCTGGAGTATTGGTCCACCGGCAGCACGACAATGATCGGGCTCAAGGGTGCTGGGATCCAGCACGAAACGGAAGACAGCGATCAATAGGCGATAGGACGGAGAAATGATCGTTGACCGCCCGAGGGTAGTTTTCTCTGCCCTGCGAGGAAATTCAGGGAAGACCCTCTTGACCGTGGGGGTGGGGGCATGCCTTACGCTTAGGGGTAAGGCATTGTCTCCCTTTAAAAAGGGTCCCGATTATATAGACGCTGCCTGGCTTGAAATGGCTACAGGGCATCCCTGTTATAATCTGGACCTTTTCTTGATGGGAAAAGAAGGGCTACTCTCTTCCTTTACAACCCGCCTGCGGCATACCGACGGCGCGTTGGTGGAGGGAAACAGGGGTCTGTATGACGGCATGGATCGTGAGGGAAGCTACAGCACGGCTGAGCTTGCCAAATTGCTAAAGGCGCCGGTCATCATGGTGGTGGACTGCAGCATGGCCACACGTACTATAGCCGCCATGATTCTCGGCTGTCAGCATTTTGATCCTGAAGTTGCGATCAAGGGTGTTATTCTCAATCGGATCGGAGGGCCGCGTCACGAAGCCGTCATCCGCACCGCCATAGAGGATCGCTGTGGAGTGCCGGTTTTAGGGGCGCTCCCCCGGATACAGGAGAAAATCTTTCCAGAGAGGCATATGGGTCTCGTGCCCCCGCGTGAACATCCAGGCGCCCGCCGGGCGATAGAGGAGGCGGCCCGGATTGTCGATGGGCAGGTCGATGTGGATAGGGTGTGGGAGATTGCCCGGGAAGCCCCTGCCGTTGACATCAACATACCGGACAGGCAGCAAGAAGAGCGGCCTATCTGCTCGTCGGGACGACCAAAAATCGGTTTTATCAGGGATTCCGCCTTCTGGTTCTACTATCCGGACAATCTGGAGGTCCTCGAAAAAATGGGGGCATCCCTTGTCGCATGCAGTGCTCTTGACGACAAGGAACTTCCTCCCGTAGACGCCCTATATATCGGAGGCGGTTTTCCTGAATCCCATGCCGCTGCGCTGGCCGCCAACACAGATTTCCGAAAATCTCTCCGCGAAGCGGTGGAGGCGGGGCTTCCCGTTTATGCGGAGTGCGGAGGACTGATGTATCTCGGGAAAGAGCTTCTTGTGGAAGAGAAAGTATTTCCCATGACCGGGGTATTTCCCTTCCGCTTTGTTTTAGGCAAGCGCCCGCATGGTCACGGGTACACGATCCTCGATGTCGATGCCCCTAATCCCTATTTCCCTATCGGAGAGACCCTTCACGGTCACGAGTTTCATTACTCCCATATCCCGGAATGGGAAGAGGGACCCTTTACCTTGGTTTTTAAAGTTAAGCGGGGGCAGGGTATCCATGGGGGCAGGGATGGTCTGCTCTATAAGAATGTCTTGGCCACCTATTCCCATGTCCACGCCTCAGGAACGAAAGGCTGGGCCAAAACATTATTGGAAAAGGCCTTTTGTTACGAGAGAAACAAATTGTTAGAGCAGGCGTGGTCGGTGAGTGGAGCCCCGGTTGTCACAGAGATTTCCAGAACGTCAAGACATTCGGTTTCGCCGGGACTTATGGGTTTGTATCAGTAGAATCAACAAAAATAATAAAGAGGGGGTAGTAAAGATATGCCGCAGTTAGAAATTGGAGGAACGACGTACGAAGTGGATGAGGATGGTTTCCTGCAGGAACTGGACAAGTGGGGTAGAGGCTTTGCACAGGGCTACGCTTCCATAGAAGGCATCGAAGGAGAACTGACCGAAGATCATTGGAAACTTATCGATTACATCAGGGACTATTATGCCCAGTTCGGCATTGCTCCCATGATCAGAAAGATGTGTAAGGATACGGGATTTGACTTAAAAAGGATCTATGCACTCTTCCCATCCGGACCGGCCAAGGGGGCTTGCAAGCTCGCCGGCCTTTCGAAGCCGACGGGATGCGTCTGACGAGACGTTATGACCGCAGCCGACATGACCGTGCGGAAGCCCCTCTCTAACGGGTTTGGGCTTCCGCCGGATCACCTTTACAGACCGGCAGTTACAGTCCCCAGGAAACGGGAGAGTGAAGGAAACATCCCATCGCTGTGACTCTTAACAAGATGAGCCAACACTCCCACTTTAAGCGCCTCCTGGGTTACATTTTCTTTGAGGTAAGGCGATTCATCAATGCAAAAAGAGAGCCTGCTTATGCCGAATGAACTTAGATTGAATGGCAAGATCATCCGTTTGGTGGTTGGCTTTATCATCGATATAAGAAATATGGATGGGCTTGTCTATTACGCTCGGCCGGATTTAAAGTTGGGAGCCGGATTCGGCACGGCAATTTCCATCCAGGGGGGGCCAAAAGTGCAGGAGGAGTTGAAGAAGGTCGGTAGTGCCAACATTACCGATGTTGTCGTTACCGGTGGGGGAAACCTTCAAGCCCGGTGCATCCTGCATGCTGTTGGCCCTCGGTTCCAAGAAGAGGATAGCGAGGAAAAACTGAGGGAGACCACGCTAAATGTGCTGCGGAAGGCGGAAGAGCATAAGCTGCAAAAAATCGTCTTTCCAGCCATGGGAGCGGGATTCTATGGGATTCCGCTGGACGTCTGCGCCCGCGTCACCCTGGGTGCGGTGAGGGAGTTCTTGGAAAAAGCGGTCGAACTTCAGGAGGCTGTTTTCTGTCTCCGAGACTCGCGGGAGTTGAAGGTTTTCCAAGAACACCTGCAAAGGATGAAATGAAAAAAATCTTGAAGTCAAAGGGGAATTTTTCGTTTCCCCCTCGAAAAGGCATTTCCCTTCTATAATTTTTTGTTCCAGAGCAGGAAAGCAGGTTCAGGAGGATAGGATGAGCGAATCCCTTCGTTTTGTTTCCGACGATTTGCAGTTGATGGCCTTGAGTTTCATGGCTATTGTCTATATTTTCCGTATTCGTTGGCTTTTAAAATTCAAAGCATCCCGGGAACGGCAAGCGCCTTCCGGGGGTACGGGTACCTCTTCGTTCAAAGGGATTGTCTATTCCTGGGCGAATATCGCCATGCCCTGGTCCATGGAGAGCACCCGGCGCATGTCTTTTTTTTACCTTCAATTCGTGGTCTTCCATCTGGCCGTGGCCGCTAATATCGGTATGTCTTTTGTCATTCCGTACGCACCCGGTCTGATGAAACCCATGATCATTGTCCGCCTTCTTCAGATCCTGTTTGCAGCGGCCTGCGCCATCGGTTGCTACCGAATGTACCGCCGTCTCAGCAATCCGGCGATTCGCCTGATCAGTACGCCGGATGACTTTTTTTCCCTGGCCCTGCTCACGGGCTGGTCGTTCGCTTCCATCTTTGCGGCCATGAACCGCCCCGATTTGGGGGAAGGCCCGTTGATGGTCTATTTCATCATGACCGCCTTCTTTTTGGTCTATGTACCCTTCAGTAAAATCTCCCACTATCTCTATTATCCGTTTACCCGCTTCTACTTTGGGAGAACCATGGGCCATCGCGGCGTCTATCCGGTTAAGCGGGTTACGCAGCCGAAACCGACCCATATTTAAAGAAATAAAATCGATTCAGGAGTAACGAATGGCCCAAAACGCGAGATCCCATAAAGCCAGTAAGGTTGTTGAGAGAATGGGCAAGAAACTGAACCGCCAGATGGTTGGTTCTTTGGTTGGTTGCGTTCACTGCGGTATGTGCGCGGAATCCTGTCATTACGTCCTGGCCAACCCGGACGATCCTACCTATGCGCCGGCTTATAAGGCGGATCAGATTCGTAAGATTTTCAAACGCAACTTTGACTGGACGGGAAAGATTTTCCCCTGGTGGGTTCATGCCCAGGACGTTCGCACCGATGAGGATTTAGAAAAACTCAAGGACATCGTATTTGGGAAATGCACAAACTGTCGAAGATGCTCACTAAATTGCCCAATGGGGGTGGATTTTGCCACGCTCAACCGGATGGCCCGGGGGTTGCTTGTTTCCGTAGGGGTCATGCCGGAGGGCGTCGCCGTCGTCAGCAAAGACCAGTGGGAGGTCGGAAACCAGATGGGGGTTCTGCCGCAGGACTACCTGGAAACCCTCGAATGGCTGTCCGACGAATTGGAAAACGAGTTTAAGGATACCGCGGCCCGGATTCCCATCGATAAGATGGATGCTGATGTCGTTTATGCCATCAATCCCCGGGAGGTGAAATACGATCCCCGGACGATTTCCGATGCGGCCCGCATTTTTTATATTGCGGGAGAGAATTGGACCATGCCCAGCGAGGGATGGGACATGACCAATTTTGGTCTCTTCTCCGGGGACGATGAGCTGGGCGGGGTGGTAGCTCAGCGAGTCTATGAGAAGGTCATTGAACTGCGGGGAAAAAGATTGGTATTATCCGAATGCGGGCATGGATACCGCTCGACCCGGTGTGAAGGGCCGAACTGGTCTGGAAACGGAGTGCCGCCCTTTGTCATAGAAAGCTCGGTTCTGACCATGCTCCGTTACATCAAGGAAGGTCGGATTCGGGTTGATAAAGAAAAAAATAAAGCTGCGGTTACTTTCCATGATTCCTGCAACAATGCCCGAAGCTGCGGATTCTACGAGGAACCGCGGGAGCTCTTGAACCTTCTGGTTACCGATTTTCGGGAGATGTATCCGAATCGTGCGGAGAATTTTTGCTGCACGGGCGGGGGAGGGGCGATGTCCATGTCGGAATATACGCCCCAACGCCTGAAATCGGCCATCATTAAGGCTGACCAGCTGAAGGCCACGGGCGTGAAAGTTGTGGTCACCTCCTGCCACAATTGCGTGGACGGTTTAACCGACGTGATCCGGCATTACAAATTGGGCATGAAGGTGACGCAATTGGTCAACCTGACGGCAAACGCCTTGGTGATCCCGGAGAGGGTCGTTGTACCGGTTGAAGTACAGATCCCGTTTGTAACCTTGCCGCTGCAGGGATTCAAGATTCTGGTCGTGGACGATGAGCCGGATATCCTGACCTTCCTCGCTGCGGTTTTGGAGGATCAGGGAGCTACGGTGATTCAGGCGGCCGATGGCGAGCAGGCGTTGGCGTTGACAATCCAGGAGAAACCTGATTTGATGACACTCGACCTGTCCATGCCGGGGAAAAATGGCGGATACGTATTTGAAGAGATCCGGAACAATCCGGAGATTGCCTCCACAAAAGTCTGTATCATTACCGGAAAGCCTGAGTTGCGGCGGCTCATTTACGAGCGTCCCGTCGCCCCACCGGAGGGGTACTTGGATAAACCGGTCAACGAAGATACCCTGTTGACCAGTATTCGGATGATTCTTGAGCTGAAACATCCTCATGGGCACGCGTAAGGACACAGGGGAAAAGGTGTTTGATGATCGATAATCCCTATAAAAACTACTTCGAAATGATGCCGGCCTATTTGACGATCCTGGATCCGGATCTTCGGATCGTTGAGGCGAATAGGCGCTTTCGCCGGGACTTTGGAGATTTCGAGGGGCGGTATTGCTTTCAGATCAATCAGCACCGGTCGGAGCGCTGTGAGCATTGTCCGGCGGAGCGCACTTTCCGGGATGGATTACGTCACGGGATTGAAGAGAAATTCATCAACCGCTTGGGAAATGAAATCTCCCTACTCATACACACCACGCCCATCACCAATGAATCCGGAGAAATAACCCATGTCATGAAAATGGCAACGGATATCACCGAAATCAAACTCCTGCAGAATCAAATTCGGGACAGCCGGGAACGATATCGAAAGCTGTTTGAGGAAGTGCCCTGCTACATTTCGATTCAGGATTCCGATTTGCGGATCGTCGATGCGAATCGGCAGCTTCGGGAGGATTTCGGGGCTTCACCGGGAGATAAATGCCACCAGATTTACATGCACCGGACGGAGGCTTGCGTTCCCTGCATCGTGAAACAGACGTTTGAAGACGGCCAAGTCCACCAGACGGAGGAAGTGATGACGTCCCCAAAAGGGGAACAGGTCAACGTCCTGGTGTATACGGCCCCCGTGCGTAATGCAGAAGGACAGATCAAGAACGTCATCGAGATGAGCACCAACATCACTCAGATTCGCCAGCTCCAGTCACAACTGACCTCTCTCGGGCTGATAATCAGTTCGATCTCACATGGTATCAAAGGGCTCCTGACAAGCCTGGACGGCGGAGTTTACCTGGTCAATACGGGACTTGCCAAAAACGATCGCGCGCGTTTCGAACAGGGCTGGAAGATGGTGGAGCGAAATATCACCCGGATTCGGAGGATGGTGCTGGACCTGCTCTATTATGCCAAGGACCGGGTGCCGGAGTTGGAAACAATTCCGGCTCTTGCGGTGGCAGAAGAGGTCTGTGAAGTGATGCGGGGAAAAGCAGCGGAAATCGGTATCGACTTCCGTTGGGAAATTGACCGAAATCCCGGAGAGTTGGAGGCCGACTCCAAGGCAATCCGATCCTTGCTGATCAACCTCGTTGAAAACGCCATCGATGCCTGCCGGGTGGACAAGAAGAAAGCGGCCCATCAGGTGCGCATTGGATTGAAGGGTTACTCGGATTATATCGAATTTGAAGTGGAAGACAACGGTATCGGCATGGATCAGGAAATCCGGGAACGGGCCTTCAGCCTCTTTTTTTCTTCGAAAAGAGGAAGCGGAACAGGCCTGGGGCTTTTTATCTCCAACAAAATCGCCCAGGCCCATGGCGGGGGGATAAAAATTGAATCGGAGCTGAACAAAGGCACCCGGATGATCGTAAAACTTCCGCGGAAGCCACCGGCCCCGAAGACCGAGGCACCCAAGGTTTGATCAAGGAGGGATTTATGTCCAGCCCGAAACGGATTTTGATTGTGGATGACGAGCAGGATATTCGGACCTACCTGTCCACGTTGCTTGGGGATCAAGGTTATGAAACGATCCAGGCAAAGGATGGGGGGGAGGCGATGCAAAAGATACAGGCAGAACCTCCGGACCTGATTACGCTGGATATCTCCATGCCCGAGAAATCCGGGATCAGGTTTTTTCGCGAGATCAAAACGGACGACCGGTGGAAGCATATCCCGATTATCGTCGTCACCGGGGTTTCCGAGGACATGAAGACATTCATCTCTTCCCGTCATCACGTACCGGCCCCGGAGGGGTTTGTTTCGAAGCCTATCAACCAGGAAGAGATTCTTGATCTTGTCCGGAAAATAATCACCCAATAAGGAAACGGCCCATGGGATTTTATGTGTTATCGTATCTATGCATTTTTGTGTTCATCGTTGCGACCGCGTATCTCCTTTACCGGCAAATGACCCTCCCCGTCCATGTCCGCTGGGAGATCTACCCCGTCCAGCATGAAACGGCCGCCAAGGTCGCCTATGGCGGCTCCTATATGGAAGAGGTGGACTGGTGGGAAAAGAAACGGGAACGATCACTGCTCAGTGAACTCCGCTATATGGTGCCGGAGATCCTGTTCATCCGGGGGTTGTGGAAGGAGAACCGGGGCCTCTGGTGGGTCTCCTTTCCCTTCCATTTCGGCCTGTACCTGACGATCGCGACCTTCGTGCTGCTGCTGAAACATGCCGGTTTCACCCTGTGGGGATCGACCGCCTTTGCCGCCGGCTCCGCTCTCAGGACCCTCCTGGACGGCCTCATCGTCTTGCTGGGATGGGGCGGCCTGATCCTCGGCATTATCGGCTCCCTGGGGCTTCTCTACAGACGGCTGACTGATCCGGAACTGAGGAACTATTCCTCCCCGGTTGACTATTTCAATCTTCTGTTCACCCTCCTCTTCTTCATTTCCGCCTTAGTCAGTTGCTTGTCCGGCGATCCCGCTCTGGAAGGCGCCAAGGCCTATACGTTCGGCCTGTTGACTGGGGGGCATTCCCCGTCCCATTACCTTCCGGGGCAAAGCCTCCCCGGGGGGGTGGCCATTGTGACGGCGTCGCTCCTGGTCGCCTATATCCCACTCACCCACATGTCCCATATGTTCATGAAGTATTTCCTCTACCACGATGTCAAATGGGACGACGCCCCGAACCGGCGGGGCGGCAGGATCGATGCCGCCGTCCGGAAGAACCTTGAACTCAGACCGACCTGGGGGGCAAAGCATGTTGAAGCGGACGGACGGAAATCCTGGCGCGATATTGCATCTTCCGCACCCAAGGAGATGAAATGAACAAACGCCTGAAACCCTCCGACATGGCCAAGCCGTCCGACTGCTTATGTCACATTGAGTCGGGCGAACTTTCACCGTTGCCTCCTCCCTATGAGGATTTCAATCAGGCGACGATTCCCCCTCTGAAACCGGAAAAGGTCAAGAACATTGAGACATCCCTGGACGACACGGTGGCCATCGGCATCCCCAAGCCTGCGAGCAAGGAGGAAGAGGAAGCGCTGGTTCGTCAGTTTCTCTCCGGCCTGCAAAAACTCTTTGAAAAGGAAAACAACTGGACCTTTCTGCAACCGTTGATCCTTTCGATGGAACACTGCGCCAAATGCCAGACCTGTTCCAATGCCTGTCCTGTCTATGAGATGAGCGGCAGGAAAGATATCCATCGGCCCATGTTCCGGGCCGAGGTCTTGCGGCGGATATACAATAAGTATCTCAAACCGGGCGGAAAGATCACCGCCAAGCTGACCGGCGACATCGATCTGAACTGGACGACGATCGCGCGTCTGGCCGAACTATCCTATCGTTGCACGCTTTGCCGACGCTGCGCCACGGTTTGCCCCATCGGCGTGGACAATGGGCTCATCAATCACGAGATCCGTAAGCTCTTCTCCCAAGAAATGGGGATCGCCCCCAAGGAGCTCCACGAAAAGGGCTCCGTCCAGCATCTTCGGGTCGGCTCTTCCACCGGCATGAACCCCCTTGCTGCGAAGGACAGCATCGAGTTCATCCAGGAAGAGATGGAAGAGATTACGGGTTATAAAGTCGAGATCCCCTGGGATGTGGAAGGTGCGGACATCCTGCTGATCCACAATGCCGGTGAAATTCTGTCTTGGCCGGAAAATGTCGGGGCCTTTGCCATCATTTTTCAGGCCGCCGGTATTTCGTGGACCTTGTCTTCGGAAGCGGCCGGTTACGATGCCGTAAACTACGGTTTGTGGTATGATGATGTTCAATTTGCACGCGTTGCCGTTAAACATGCCGATATCGCCCGGAAGCTGAAAGTCAAAAAGATTGTCATCGGCGAATGCGGCCATGCGCATAAAGCGCTGACCGTCATCGCCGACCGTCTCTTGACGGGAGACCTCAATATTCCGCGGGAATCGGCCATGGTCACGCTGGAGGATATTGTTCTAAACGGAAAAATACAATTTGATCCCCATAAAAATGATTTCCCCGTTACCCTGCATGACCCCTGCAACGTAGTACGGGCCATGGGAATCGTAGAGCCCCAGAGACGAATCCTGAGAAAGATTGCTCCGCGATTCCGGGAAATGACGCCTCATGGCGTGGAGAATTACTGCTGCGGCGGCGGTTCGGGTTTCGCCATCATGTCGGGATATAATTTTGCGGAATGGCGAAATCTGGTCAGCAGTCGCAAGAAGTTCCTCCAGATCCTGAATGCCTTTCAGGGCGAGCCCCAGGAGAC
>Ga0209182_10000332_pt1 | contig 12428 bp, 8 predicted proteins | sample LakBais05cmmetaG_FD_185474 | JGI IMG/M metagenome (GOLD analysis project Ga0209182, IMG submission 185474) | Lake sediment microbial communities from Lake Baikal, Russia to study Microbial Dark Matter (Phase II) - Lake Baikal sediment 0-5 cm... | ecosystem: Environmental > Aquatic > Freshwater >...
CAACACGATCTCTTCTGCTATTTTTTCCAAGGGTAATACTTTATCTATAACATTCATTTCTATGGCTGCATGGGGCATACCAAAAACTACACAACTCTCTTCATTTTGGGCAATGGTCTTGCCGTGGACTTGTTTTATAGCCTTCATTCCCATAGCTCCATCCCTGCCCATCCCGGTTAGGATTGCCGCCACCCCTCCTTTTCCATAGGTCCTGGCTACAGACTCCAACAATACATCTCCTGAGGGCCTGTGGCCTCCACAGGCCGGTTCATTCGAAAGGCTTATCTTTCCGCCGTCCTCTACCCTCATTTGAACGTTGTCCGGAGCGATGTACGCCACTCCAGGTCGTATTTCTTCCGAATGTTCTCCGATCTTAACCTTGATTTTGCATTCCTTAGCAAGCCAATCCACCAGGCCTGATAGAAAACCATTGGTGATGTGTTGAACAATAACTATGCCGCTGGGGAAATCTTCAGGAAGTCTTTTGAGTATCTCAAGAAGTGCCTGTGGGCCCCCGGTTGAGACAACAATGGCTACTACCTTATCTGATACTTTTTTCCTGGGAGCCTTAAGATCAACGAATGACCTTTCATCCCGCAATTTCGCTATTGGCTTATGCATTACTCTAACACCGTTCAAGAATTTTATCTTCGCGATCAGAGCCTCCCCAGCCTTTTTATCTCCGCCTATCTCCAGTTCACTTTTATCAATAACGTCCAATGCGCCGTGAGAGATGGCCTTAAATACCTTCTCCATTCCTGTCTTAAAGACTGTAGAGGATACAATAAGTATCGGGGTAGGGTTATATGCCATGATCTGTTTAGTCGCCTCAAATCCATCCATTACAGGCATATCAATATCCATTGTGATTATATCCGGTTTGAGGCGAGGCACGAGTTCTACTGCCTCTTTCCCATTATTCGCAACCGCTGCCACTAAAATCTGCGGATCGCAGTTCAATATATTTGTTAAGATCTTGCACATCAGTGGAGAATCGTCAACCACCAACACCCGTATAATGGCCTTGACTCCTGGTTCCATATCACCCTACTAATCGTTCAATGGTTTCCAAAAGATTCGTTTGCTCAAATGCGCTTTTTATAATATAAGCGGCCGCACCTACCTCAATCCCACGCCTTTTATCCTCTTCCTTCTGTAATGCTGTAATCATCACAAAGGGTATATCCTTGTACCCCTCCTTTTTCTTTAGGGTCCTGCAAAGCTCAAATCCATCCATCCTCGGCATCTCAATATCACTGACAATGAGGTCGTATTTGGTGCCTGTCATCCTATCCAGTGCGTCTAAACCATCTACCGCCGTATCTACAAGGTATCCGTGGGTCTCCAATATATTCTTCTCAAGCTCCCTCGTCGAGAAAGCGTCTTCCACGACCAGTATCCTTTTCTCTTTGCGCTCCACTTTGGAAGCGCGCCTCTTTCCTGTAACCTGCGGAAGGCTAAGAGCGCTATGAGCAATCAAGTCTGCTATATCCAGGACAACGGCTACCTCACCTGTTGCCATGATGATTACGCCACTTACATTCTTCACCTTGCCTAAATGCTTCCCAAGACTCTTTATAAATACTTCTTCCTCTCCAACAATCTCATCCACAATGAAACCGACTCGGCTGTCGAGGGAGGTCGCAATAACCACCGACATTTCGTTCTTCGCCTTTCCCTCTTCATCCCTTGCGGGCGGAAGTTGAAGCACTTCATTCAATCTTACCAAAGGTACAATATGCTCACGGAGTTGAATTGCCATTCTTCCTTCGATGGTAGAGACATCGTCCATATTCACTTTAACACTCTCTGTAATTGAAAGCATCGGAAGGGCAAAGAGCATGTTCTGCACCTCTACCAAGAGCACTTGAATAATTGCAATTGTCAATGGCAAGACCAATGTGAATTTTGTCTCTCTATTTTTCTGAGTGTCTAACATAACCCGACCTTTTAGATTTGTTATGTCCCGCCTTACGATATTAAGCCCCATTCCCCTTCCAGAAACATCAGTAACTACCGGACTCGTGGAATAACCGTTCATGAATACTATATTCAAAATCTCTTTGTCTGTCATCCCTTCCAAGTCGTAACTTGATACAAGCCGTTTATTTAGAGCAGTCTGCTTTATCTGGTCAATATCCATGCCCCTTCCATCATCCTCTACTGTTATCACCACATTATCAGCTTCATGAAAGGCGGAAACATTTATTGTTCCATACCTTTGTTTACCAAGGGCAACCCTCACATCCGGCCCTTCAATTCCATGGTCTATGCAGTTACGCAAGATATGGATGAGGGAGGTCTTTATCCCCTCTAGGACCTTTTTATCAATTTCAGTTTCTTCTCCGGAAATCACCAAGTTGACCTCTTTTCCTTGTTGAGATGCTATATCCCTTACCATGCGGGGAAACCCCTCAAGAATAGTAGACAGAGGTAACATCTTTATCTCTTTCATCTTAGCCTGTAATTCATCTATGACTGGGTCAAGATGAAATGATTCTGTGGAGACATGATCATATAACTTCAGGGTATGTTCTTTAAGCTTCTGCATCTGGGCATCACATTGACTGAGCAACCTTGTAGCTTCTCCATCTTGGGGAGAAAATTCCTTCTTAATCGCTTCGCTTAAACTGGAAATACTTTTCTGCACCTCCTTGCTGAGCTTGGAAAGCCTTTTTGCCTGAACAATCATGGCAGAGGCCTTCATCCTGTTTATGACCACCTCCCCAACCAAATAAAGGAGCTTATCCACCCTGCTCAGCGGAACACGGATGTATTCCTCCATTTGTACCGACGGATGAGGGGCTACCGCTTCGCTAATGCGATCCACGACTTCGTCCTGCGTATTTCCTCCCTCGTGTTCCTTCCCTTGTCCGCCTTTCTCCTGGGTTTCTACAGCTCGGAATCGAGTCGCACCGACCTCTTTTTCCCCCTTATGTCCTGTCTCTCGTTTCTCCTGTGTTCTGACTCCTTGTGTCCCAGAAATGCACTCTTCCAGCTCCCTGCACATATCCGATGCATCTACATCTATCTCCTTCTCCTGTACTATCTTTTCTAAGATTGTCCTGATGGCATCAAGTCCTTTAAATATTCTCTCAGCAATGAAGGAACTGAAAACGGCCCTTTTCCCGGCGACCTCTTCAAATATATCTTCTATCCTATGCGCTATATCCTGAATTTCACAAAATCCAAAAACCCGAGCCGCGCCCTTCAGGGTATGCACTTCTCTATTCAGATCACTTACCAGCTCAACGTTGTCAGGCTGCTTCTCTAACTCTACGAGCCCATTATCTAGTTTGGTCAGGTGATCTTCGGTTTCTGCCTTGAAAATCGCGATAAGATCTTTCAACACATTAGGCATGCTTCAAGTCCCTCGTTTTTCCTACTTCCTCTGCTTCTAACTTAAAGTCCGCGATCGCGCTCTTAAGCTCCTCCGATAATGTACTGAGCTGTGCTGCGGATGCTGTCGCTTGTCTGGTTGAAGAGACGAACTGCTTTGTTACAGAATCTATTTCCCTCATTGCCTGCACAACCTGCTCTGATGCAAACTTTTGCTGTTGTGTAGCTATAGAAATCTCCTTTGCGGATTTTGCTGTCTCCTCTACCATCTCCAACCCTTTTTTTACCCATTTGGTTGAACCTTCAATACTCATAATCGTAGAGTTAGTTTCTCCTTGGATTTCGTTTATAAGCTGACGGATTTCCTCAGTAGATTCAGAGGAACGTTCGGCAAGTTTCCTCACCTCTTGGGCAACAACCGCAAAACCCCTTCCCATCTCTCCCGCTCGGGCTGCCTCAATTGCCGCGTTTAAGGCCAAGAGATTCGTCTGGTCGGCAATATCATCTATAAGTTTTGTGATATTGCCTATGGATTGGGATTTCTCACCTAGAGAGAGAATCTTTCTTGCAGTATCATTTACCTTCGTATTGATCTCCTGCATCCCTGCCAATGTGTCCCCTGCGATCCTTGCGACATTTTCAGCATTCTTGGCGATACGAGTGGCAGTGGTGTCGAGTTCCTCAATGGTGGTTGTCACCTGGCTAACCCCAGAGGACTGCTCAGCTACGCCTGTTGCCTGCTCCTCAGCCGCAGCTCGAATCTGAGTCGCAGATGAGCTAATTTGAAGGCTTGCGTCTCGGATGTGTCTAACGATATTTTTCAGTGTTTCCTCCGCTCGTTTTTGCTCAGTGATGTCCCTGATCGTCGAGCGAATTCCAATGATCCTTCCTTCTCTATCCTTGAAGAGCCGATCTTCTATCAAGACTGGGAATGTCGTCCCATCTTTCCGCTTGTAGGTACGCTCAAAGGCTTTAGAGGTTGATACAGCTCCGCTTAACTTGGCCAGGACTGCTTGTTGAGATTTCTCCCCCTCGCCGATGAACTTCCATACGGGCTGGCCCAACATCTCCTGGGCGGTGTAGCCCAACATCTCCAACTCTGTGGCGTTGATCTGTATGATGCGCCCCTCTGTATCAATTTCATGGTAACCAATAGGGGCATCATCAAACAATGTGCGATATTTTTCCTCCGATTCCCGCAGTGCCTGATCTACCAGTTTGCGCTCGGTGATGTCCTTGATTGTCCCCTTGCAGCCAATGACATTTCCCTTATTATCCTTCCTCGTACTCATCGTTAGCAAAGCATAGATTTTCCCCCCATCCTTCCTTCTCATCTCTTGCTCCACATCCTTCACATAGTTCTGTTTCGACAGTATCTCCTGAATCTTGTTTCGGTCTTCCGGGTTGAAATAGAGTTGGGCCATCGATTCGATCTTCATGAGCTCTTCTTTGTTGTCGTAGCCGAAAAGCTCAACGGTAGCCCCATTCAGGTCGACAAATTTCCCATCCTTGGTGATGATGAAGATCGGCTCTTTGGAGCCATCAAACAATGTGCGATATTTTTCCTCCGATTCCCGCAGCGCCTGTTCTGCCAGCTTGCGCTCGGTGATGTCCTCATAGGTCACTAAGTGCTTTCCATCGGTCAAGGCAACACGTTTGAAGAGAATCTCCTTCATTGAATCGTCCTTACAGGTCACCGTGAAGACCAGGGAGCGGGCTTTACCCGCCTTCGTCCCACCTAAGTCTTCTTTCCAGCGAGCCAAAACCTTCTGACGGTACTCCGGATCAGGGTATGCCTTCTCGAACCAGTTTTTGCCCATGGGAATGTCTTCCAGGGTATATCCAAATATCTCAATGAACTTGGGATTGACATACTCATACCTGCCCCCCTTATTGATAGTGCTCAATCCGATGGGGGCATGGGTAACCAAACTTCTAAATATTTCCTCCGATTCCCGGAACGCCTCCTGCGAATTTTTCAGGCTTGCAATCATAGACTGAAAGGCCCTGCCGAACGTATCCTTATCCGACTTTGCTTCCACTTTTTGGTCTAAATTTCCCTCAGCAATACTGGAAACAATCCCTGCCATTTCTTTCATCCAATTCATCATACCCTGGAATGATCTAGACAATTGTCCAATTTCATCCTTGGTATCGACTTCAACGTGTTGAGTAAGATCCCCCATTTTTGCTGCCATAGTGGCGGCCGTGGTAAATTTCCCAAGAGGATCAACGATCCCTCTGGTGACAAAATAAACAGTGATCGAAGCTAAGCCAATGACGACGAAAACGAAGATGAGTATCTTGTATCTCAAGATATCGATGGGGGTGAAGAGGTTTTCTGAATCTACCAAGACGAGGCATGTCCAGGCAAAAGGTTTGATGCCCTGGAATTCCTGAGCCCTGTGGAAAGCCATGGACTTTCTGGCATTCCTTACTTTAATTTCACCCGATCCTTTCCTTTTGTCCCCAAAGGGGAGGTCAGAAAAGCTCATAGGCAATACTTCCTGAAGCGTTCTGCCCAGAAAAGAGGGATCGTGATAGCCAATAATGGTCTTCCCGTCGCCTCCCAACAACATACCCATCCTGTCCTCACTGCCTCTGATCTGCTTACCCGTAGCGAATTCTTGAATCATTGCCCAATTTATGAACAAAGTTATGATTCCCGTCGGTTTCTTTTTCTCATTTTTAACCAATGAGCTGAAGCTAACAGTATAATCCCCTACTAAGCCAGAATATCTGAAATCCTGCACATGGACCGGTTCATCCCCTGTGACCCCTTGTAAGTATTTTCGGTCAAACTCCTTCTGTTGTTCATCTTTGGATCTGGCTATGAGTGCGGGATTGCTGGAGGCTATCAATTTGCCTTCACTATCGAAGAGAACGACCGCCCTGTAAAGTTTGTTATTTCCAGTCAAATTGCTGAAAAGCTTGTTGGCCCCCTCCGGGTATCCACGAGTTAACGCCTCTTTTATAATGTCAAGTTCAGCCCATTGCTGCACGTCAACATAGGAGGTATGCATAGCCTGGCCTATCTTATCGATAGCACCATACGCCACATCTTCTAACCCGGACAAAATTTGTTTTTTCAGGGCCGCCTTGCTGACACTATAATTTAACGCACTCATGATTATTAACGGCAGCATGGCAACGATGAGGAAATAGAAGATTAATTTGTTTCTCAACTTTGAAAATGGCCCCAATTTAAGCATTTCCAACCCCCTTTCAGCTCATGGAGGCAATCTACACGAGCTGTTTGTGTGCGAAATAAAGATAAATGTGAGATCCAACGAACTTCGCGTCGTTTCATAGAGCTCGCTTTTCAGTTCCCTTTTCTTGCGTTTGCAGAAAACTGACGATTGCCCGGGGAATGTGTTGAATAGGAACAACATCATCTACAGCCCCAAGCCTTATGGCCTCTTTGGGCATGCCAAAGACAACGCACGTCTCCTCATCCTGGGCAAGAGTGTACGCTCCTTTCTCATGCATTTCCAGCAGTCCCTTTGCCCCGTCGGCACCCATTCCCGTGAGGAGCACCCCTATAGCGTTACTCCCGGCACTGCGCGCCACGGATTGGAATAACACATCTACGCTGGGTCGTTGATGGTTTACGGCAGGACCGTTTTTTATCCTCACCAGGTAACGCGCGCCGCTTTGCTGGAGGAGCATATGCCGGTTGCCCGGGGCAACCAGGGCTACGCCTGGCCCTACGTGGTCGTTGTCCCGCGCTTCACGCACCTCCATCTCACAGATCTGGTTGAGCCTTTGGGCAAAGGTCGTGGTGAATTCTTCCGGCATATGCTGGACAATCAACGTACCCGGGGAAGTAGTAGGCAGACTCCTGAGCACGGACTCGATGGCTTGGGTGCCGCCGGTTGAGGCTCCGATGGCAAGCACCTTATGCGTGGTCTGGAGATGGAAAGGGTGTGTTGCACTCCTCGTAGCAGACGTCTCCAAAGTTCCCTGCTGTTTGGTGATCCGCGCCGAGGCTGCTGCGCGGACAGCGTGGATCAGTTGGTGGGAGATTTCGGGCGTACGGTAAGCTGATCCCGGTTTGCAGATAACCTCTACGGCCCCCAGTTCCAATGCCCTAATGGCCGCTTCGCTGTTCTTCGGCGTCAGCGAGCTCACCACCACGACGGGAAGTGGGTAGTATTTCATCAACTTGGCCAGAAACGCCAGCCCGTTCATCCTTGGCATTTCCAGGTCAAGAGTGACCACATCGGGACGCAGTCTGACGATCTTATCGCGCGCCACGTAAGGATCAACGGCGCTACCGACTACTTCGATATCTCGGTACTTCGATAGTTCAATGGTTAGGACTTTGCGGATAAGCGCCGAGTCATCTACGATCAAAACCCGAATCACCTTGATTACTCCTCCGTAAGAGCCGGATATCTGGAGACGAACAGAAGCAGATCAGCCCGCCCTAGACCAAGACCCACTTGTACCTCTGCCACAGGGGGCAAGTCAATGCTCTCAGCCATCTTGGGGGCACTGACGTGAAATACGTCTTTCGAGCCAGCGATGCCAGGGAGCATATTGCCACATATGACGTTGGCGATCTCCCCTAACGCGTCGTATTGCAGACTTTTAGAGGATACATCCTCTTCGCCCAGCATATTGGCGGCGATGATGGGAAGAAGTCCGCCACAGACCCTCACCAACAGTTTTCCAGAGAATGGCCCCTCGAACTCCACGCTCACCGCTGCTTCAACCTGGGCGTTCAACTGTTGCTCGTCGATCTCTGGCGTGGGAAGCAAAAAACCCAGCTCCTCAAAAGTCAGAGTAGCCGCCTTATAAAGTGCCCTCTCCAGCTTTTTGCTCATCCAATCCTCCTAAAGTCCTCAAAATGGCATCCCGAAGGGTTTCGGGTGTGAATGGTTTGTGGACGAACCCGGCCCCTTTCTGCGTAAGCACCTCTTTGCGGGTTTCACTGCCTTCGGTGGAGACAATGATTATCGGCAGGTCTGCAGTCGCCGGATTCTGCCTCAACCTATTGATCATCTCCTCGCCATCCATCACGGGCATGTTGATGTCCACCAAGGCGAGGTCGATCCAGTTACCATCCAGCACCTTCAAGGCTTCTTGCCCATTGGTGGCCTCATAGACCTCGCCCAGGGGCAATTGACTGAGATGTAAGGTCTTGATGATGATCGCCCGCATCACCGAACTGTCGTCGACTACGAGAATGTTCAATGCCATGGTTAACCCCGTTAGAAAGCCCCGCCATTTATGGCGGGGATGACATAGATGTAAATTTCATTCCTCATAGAAAGGGCGGGTTAAAAGCCCCGTCATTTCTAACGGGGTTAACTCCCCTATGGGTTTACCAATACGGTCTAAACCTATAGATTTTTCATTTGTCCGCCGCTCTTAATCGTCACTTTCCCAGTACCGATTTCGAGAGACATCGTCCTCGAATTGCCGCCGCCCACGTCATAAGATTTCAATAACAACCCATTCTTCCAAAGAAGCTTCCTTAATATGATGAGATTCCTCTTGCCGATCTGAAATAAACTTTCGTGTGAGTCGGCTCCTCCTGCTACCCTTATCTCCAGTCTTTCCTTCTGTGCACCGGTCTTGAAGCACTCGATGAGCAGCTTCGGGAACCCTGTGTCTACGAACATAAACGGGTTTCTATCGGCCTTCACTGGATCGATGGTAGAAAGCGGCAGCATTACATGGAGCAGCCCACCCACACAGGCCACCGGATCGTGTACAACAACGCCCAGGCAGCTTCCCAGTGCATGGGTTATAATCAGATCGCCTCTCTCGGCTGAAACCTTCATATCAGCAACGCCCACTGTGTGTATCAATCCTCAGCCCTCGAAAGATCATTTAAGGTCTTATTTCACGTAGTTGGCAGGCTGCACATAGCGAAACTTATGTGGCGAGCCCGCCAAGCTTTCGGAATGGCCGACAAAAAGATGGCCCCCCGGCTTCAGCAGATTCCAGAAACGGTTAACTAATTGTTCCTGAGCGAGCTTGTCAAAGTAGATCATCACATTGCGGCAGAAGATCACATCGAAAGAACCTCTCATGGGCCACTCCCCCATCAAGTTCAGCCGGGCAAGGTGCACATGGCGGCGCAATGGCTCAATGACCTGATAGCGGCGCACTGGGCTTGTCTCAATGCATTTAAAGTATTTGGATATCAGTAAGGGCGGCACATTCCGGAGGCGGTTTGTATCGTAGATACCTTTGCGGGCGCGCGCTAGCATACGGCTCGAGAGATCCGTTGCCAGGATACCGAGGTCCCACAGGGCGAGGTCCTGGATCGCTTCATTGAGCAGGATGGCAGCGGAGTATGGTTCTTCGCCAGAGGAACAGCCAGCACTCCAGACTCGGATCTTCCGATTTCTTAGCCCCGGCACGATCTGTCGGCACATGTAGTCGAAGTGCTGTGGCTCGCGGAAGAAACTCGTCTCGTTCGTGGTCATGGCTTCAATCATGGCAACAAGTTCCCCTTCGGGGTTGTCGTGCTTCAAGTACTCCATGTATGCGTCAATGCTTTTCAGCCCCAGCGCCCGCAGCCGCTTTGTCAGACGGGCCTTGACCAACTCCTGTTTGCCAGGGTGTAAGTTGATTCCGGTCAATCGATACACTAATTGACTGATCCTCTCGAATTGTGCCTCTTCCAGCTTAATTGGCGTTAATTCCGTGTCCATCCTCTTTAAATCCTCAATTCGCAACCCGAAACCAGCAATGAATAACTCTCAGCGGACAGTTTACCGAAAGTGACTTCGCCGTTTTCCCCGAATTTCCTCAGAAATTCCTGAGGACTTCCTCATCTTTTTCTTTGCCCTCGTGGAAGGGAATAACCTCTTTCGGATCTTTCTGAGCGGACCGTTTACCCTCCACCGCCTTTTTGGGTTTGCTCTGTTTCTGTATGAGCGTATGCGCGGTTACTTGGGCCTGGCCCTCTCTATCCCCATGGTGGAAGAGGTCGGCAGTCGTATGGTGGAGCCTTCCAACCACGTGCCTTGCCCCCTTGGCCACTCGGACGTCCCCATTGTGAGCCCCGTTTGAGTCCCCCACGATAGCGACGAGCTCCTGAATCATGCCGTTGACCTGCTCGACCTGGGCATTGAGCTCCTCGGAGGCCGAGGCTGACTCCTCGGCATTGGCCGCATTGGTCTGGGTAACCTGGTTCATCTGAGTCACAGCATTGGCCACCTGATCAATACCCTGAGCCTGCTCCTTGCTGGCCGCCGTGATCTCGGAGATCAGCTCGCTGACCTTCTGCATGCTCGTCGTTACCTCCTTCAGGGCATTCGCTGTCTCGGAGGACACGCTGACACCCTGATCCGCATTCTTGACCGATCCCTCAATGAGGGCAGCCGTATTGCGCGCTGCCTCACCTGCTCGCTTCGCCAGATTGCGAACCTCCTCGGCCACCACGGCGAAACCCTTGCCTGCATCACCGGCGCGAGCCGCTTCAACCGCTGCATTGAGTGCCAACAAGTTGGTCTGAAAGGAAATCTCGTCAATGGTCTTCACGATCTTGGAGGTGGCGTCCGAGGATCTTTTGATCTCCTCGATGGCTACGCTCAGCCGGTCCATTGATTCCTTCCCCTTGTTGATCAGGCCACTGACCTCAGACATCAGCCCATTGGCCTCAACGGCATTGCTTGCGTTCTGCTTGGTCATGGAGGCGATCTCCTCAAGGGAGGAAGAGGTCTCCTCAATGCCCGAGGCCTGCTCGCTTGTACCCTGAGACACCTGCTGGCTGGCCTCGGAGACCTGACCCGATGCAGACGACACCTGCTCGGCCCCCTCGGTAAGGCCCTGGATCACTGCATTCAGCGGTCTGGTCACTCCTCGACCAATCGTCCACATAAGAAAAAGGCCCATGAAAAGTCCAACTCCTGCGATAATAAGCAGAATGGTGATGGTCGTTCTATAAGTGGCCGATGCCGCGTGGTGGGCCTGTTCAGCAATATTTAAGTTAATCCCCTGCAATTCGCCGAGATAGCCCCGCATCTCCTCAAACCCCTTCTTGGCAATCCCCAGGCTAAGGTCAATCGCCAAGCGTCGCCCCTCTCTTGTGTCCGCTTTGCGTCCATCCATCAGCTTTCTGGAAATGGCCTTCCATTCTTCCCTGGCCTTTTCATATTTAGGAATGATCGCCTTCTCTTCACGTGTGACGGCAAGGGCCTTGTATTTCTCCCAGCGCTCCTCAGATTGCTTCATTTTGGTCTCATACTCCTGCACCAGTTCCTTGAATACATTAGATTCGGTATCGCAGAAAATGATTGACCGTTCTGCCACCAGTAACTGCTGCAGGTCGCGATCCGCTTCGATTAGATAGTCAATGCTGGGCAATCGCCCCGTAAAGATTTCGTCCAAATTTCGTTGAATATTCATTGTGCTCCTGTACCCTGTGAAACTGATGATCACCATCAGGAGGATCATGATGGAGAATCCAAGGACAAGTCTTGCCCCAATTTTAAGATTTGTGATCCATCTCATCTCGCCCACTCTCCTTTCTCAAGATATGAGGAAAGTTGGCCCTGCAAAGGGCCAATCTCCTCTCATTTTTTGTCAATTTTGTCAACACTAATTCCGAAGGTGATGGCACCGATGACCTTATTGCCATCTTTAACAGGAACCGAGACCTGGACCAGATAGGCCTGGGTGCTGCCATCAAACTTGACATCATCGATGAAAACCGCACCTTTGCCATCGTTATAGGATTTGATGAACTTCGCCTCATCGCCCTGCCAATAGTCTGTCGTCTTATCACTCATTGCCACGTTGGCGCCCAGATTGTCCATGACAAAGATTTCTGCATAGTATGGGGCCGACGCCTGAATCTTGCGCAAGTACTTGCCACATTCATTATCCATCAATGCTTGCATATAGTCCGCGATGCCGGGAGTGGCCATCCATTTCTTGTCCAGTTCTTGGATCTGGTTTAGAGTCTTCCCTTTTGCATTTTCTGCATTCACTGCTTTCACGATGACCGGATCGGTCCCATATTTCGCCAGGTTGGAATTAGCAAGATCGACTATCTTTTGGGGCGCCTTTTCACCTGCATATGCTATTGCAGAACCCACAGCCAAAATCAGACCGATGGTTAAGAA
>Ga0209182_10000333_pt1 | contig 12306 bp, 7 predicted proteins | sample LakBais05cmmetaG_FD_185474 | JGI IMG/M metagenome (GOLD analysis project Ga0209182, IMG submission 185474) | Lake sediment microbial communities from Lake Baikal, Russia to study Microbial Dark Matter (Phase II) - Lake Baikal sediment 0-5 cm... | ecosystem: Environmental > Aquatic > Freshwater >...
GTCCCTGGCGGTTTTCAACGGTATCGTCCTTTGGGGCGCTGCCGACCAGACAGGGACAGGGTATCGTGTCCCCCTTGCATTTGAAAGTGATATACGGTCAGGCGATCTGAAATATCCCATTCGTGAAATGAGGAAAGGAGGAACATGAGTCTCCGAAGAAGGAATTTCCTGAAGCTTTCAGCCGGAGCCGCAGCCTCGGCCTGCCTTTTGGCGTCCTGCGAAGGTCCCGAAAATGAGGGGAAGGAGGGGACGGAGAAAACGCAAATCCAAAGCCCGTTTGCCTCGCTCAAGCCCATGACCGGGAGGATCGTCCCCATTACAGACGAAGAACGGCTGGCCCGGATCGAGAAGGCCCGGAAGCTGATGGCCGAAAATAAACTCGATGCCATCCTCCTCGAAGGCGGCACAAGCATGTTTTATTTCACCGCGGTGAGTTGGGGCCTCAGCGAGAGGACGTTCGCCTGGGTCCTGCCGGCCAAGGGCGATATGGGCTGGGTCACGCCCAAGTTCGAGGAGGGACGGGCGCGGGAGCTCATCCGGTTCGGAACAGACGTCCGCACGTGGGAAGAGGACGAGAGCCCTTATAAGGTCATCGCCGGGATTTTTAAGGACAGGGGAATCCGGGCCGGAAAAATCGGCATCGAAGAACGGCTACGTTTCTTCATCTATGATGGGGTGCACCATGAAGCTCCGGCCCACCAATACGTCAGCGCCGATCCTGTCACCATCGGGTGCCGCGTCATCAAGTCTTCGGCCGAGCTGGCCCTGATGCAGTTGGCGAATGATATCACCGTCGAAGCTTATAAAGCCGCCATCCCGCAGTTCAAAGTCGGGATGACCAAGGCGCAGTTCAGCGAGATCGCCGCATCTGCGTTCAGGGCGCTCGGAGCCTCGGGCGGCATCGGAGCGAACTTCGGGGAGGCGACGTCGTTTCCGCACGGTTCGATCAAGCCGCGCAACTTGCGGGAAGGGGACGTCATCCTCATGGACGGAGGCTGCAACATCGAGGGCTATCGCTCTGACATCAGCCGGACCATCGTCTTCGGCAAGCCCACCCAGCGCCAGCTCGACGTCTGGAACCTGGAGAAGGAAGCGCAGGCGGCAGCCTTCAAGGCGGCCAGGCCCGGTGTTCCGTGCGAAGACGTGGACGCGGCGGCGCGCAAGGTCATCGTCGAGGCCGGATTCGGACCGGATTACAAGGTGCCCGGGCTTCCTCACAGGACAGGCCACGGTATCGGCCTCGAAGGCCACGAGTGGATCAACCTCGTGCGCGGGAATAAAACGCTCATGCAGCCCGGCATGTGCTTCACCAACGAGCCCATGATCGTCATCCCGGGCGAGTTCGGGGTCCGGCTCGAAGACGACATGCATATCACCGAGGACGGGGCAAAGTTCTTCTCCCAGCCGAGCCCGGCCATCGACCGGCCGTTCGCTTGATCATCGACTTTCGCCTCCGACAGTCATGAGGGATCGCAAAGCATGAATTCGTCATAGCCCGAAGGGCAGCCTGTGCGGATTTGGAATCCGGAGTGTCAACTTGCCTTGACACGCAAATAGAAACTCGCCTTCGCCAGGCTCAATGATCCCATCCCCTTTTGTGTCGTCCGCAGGATTCGCTATTGTTTTCCGTCCTTGCCTTCTGTTACCCATTTGATGGAGAGCTGATTGAGATAGCATCCTGCTACTGCTAGGATACTGCCACCTACTATTGCATACCAACAATCAAACTTAGAAGCTATAACAGAGCCGCAAAATAGCATTAACAGCGAAGTGACTAGTAACAAGCGATTAATATTTTTGCCTATAGCCATACTTTTTAATGCCATACTTGCTCCTCTCCATTCGGAAATATGTAATTTTTTTTGCGTCGGTCCACTTTCTCTCCCATTAAGCCTAGAATCGATAATCCCTCTCCTGAAATGACTATATCGCGGCGGGTACGGCTTCCTTGAACAATACCTGCCGGCGGCCGCTAGAAGACATCTCGATTTGTCTAAAGCTTGAGGAACATCCACTCTTTCGTGTAGGGCACGCTGCCCATAAGGACGCCCTTTTTTTTGGTCACGAGAAGATTATCGCTCGGGTTGTAGCCGAAGTCATGGGCCGGATCGAACAGTCCGGGCTCGACACTGAAGGTCATGCCTTCCTCGAGAACGGTCTGATCCCCCAAGGCGATAAACGGCGGCTGATGGCCTTCCATGCCTTCTCCGTGGCCGACACGCTGGTAGAGAAGCTTCTGGATCTCCGGCCCGTGTTTAACCTGGAACTCGTGGACCTTGGCCGCGACCTCCATGCAGGGAACGCCCGCTTTTGATTCCCGCTCCTGGATGCGGACGGATTCCGTGACGACCTCCCAGACCTTTTCCCGATGGGCATCCCACGGCGCCAGCTGATAATATCGGTAGAGCTCTCCGCCGTAGCCGCCGATCGTCACAACGCCGGCGATCTGGAGCGAATCGCCTTTCTTGACCTTATTGTGGTGGAACTGGTTCGGATGGGGATAGGCTGTTCCGCGTCCCGTGCGGCAGCCGATGCTGACCTTGATGCCGACGGCGTTGTGCGGCCGGCCGTCGCGCTTGATGTCCTGCATGATGAGGTCGACCCCATGCTGCTCCGCAGCCTTGGCGATCTCGAAGTCCGTGGCGTCGGTCCCTTTTTGGAGGATATAATCCCGGCCGAAGGCATGGATCTTGCTGAAATAGTTCATCGCCCGCTGGATGAGAGCGATTTCTTCCGGCGTCTTGACCATTCGCATCTTGATGCAGACGGGGCTGATATCGACAATCTTGGCTTTGGGAAGGAGACTGGCGAGCTTTTTCATTTTGGACGGCGGGAATTCGGAGTCGAAACCGATCGTCTTTTCGGCGAATCCTCTCTTCTTGAGCCCTTCGAGCAGCCACTCGAACAGATCCACGGTATTGCCTTTGACGACTTTGCCCTGGTCCGGATAGCCGCCTTTGGCATGGGGAAAATCGTAGTAATAATCCATCTCGGTCGACCACCAGGACTTTACCAGCTCATTATCCAGGCCGGGCGTGTACCAGTAAATGGCGTCCTCTTTGACCGGGAAGACAACCCAGCAGGGCCGCTCGGTCTTGGTCATAAAATTGCCCGTAAAATAGGTCATGTTCCAATTGTCTTCGAGGACAATCGCAGCGACTCCTTTCTCCGCGGCTTTGTCTTTCAACCGTTGGACCGTGCTTTTGTGCCAGCTCAAGGGAAGACGGTCGACGCCGACCGGAGCCGGGGCCGGATGATCGGGATCTTTGACAAGGAGTTTTTCGGAATCTCCCTTGACCGGCGCTGAAGCCAGGGCCGATTTTTTGGACGCTAGGCCGAGACCAGCCGCTCCCAAACCAATGTTTCCCATAAAACGGCGGCGAGATAAATTCATAGTGCCCTCCTCTTTTTCTTCATCATATGGATTATTCCCCATTCGGTCAAGATTCATATGACCCGCAAAAAGAAAAGGAGATTTCGAGGCGCCTGAAAATGAGATAGAATATCCTGTCTCGACCGGCCGAGCGGCCAGGTTAAGATTTTATGGGAAGGAGTTCATCATGAAGAAAATCGTCTGCGTCTGTTTTTTGGGCCTTCTGCTGGCGTCGCTGGCCGCGCCGTCCTTTGCCGGCGTGCTGCCGTTCGACACGTCCGAGTACGCGGCGCGTCGAGCGCGGCTCATGGCCAAGATTCCGGACGGTGTCGCCGTTCTTTGGGGCTCGCTTTCGGGTCCCCAAAACAATGAGTTCATCTATTTCTGCGGCGTGAAAGTTCCCAGGGCGGTTTTGGTGATCGACGGAATTCGCAAGGAAAACCTCCTTTTTTATACGACCAACGAGAATTATCTCAAGGGAGAAGGTTTGGGCGTAGAGTTGGCCCGCGACCCAAAAGCGGCCACGGGCGTCGAACGATGCTACCCCGCCGAGCAGTTTTCCGCGATCATGAGCCGGTTGGCGGCCCAGACACGCGTCATCTACACCCCCTTCAAGGCCGAGGCCGGGTTCGGGGACGCCGTCTCCCTGGGCGAATGGGACGGCCGCTTGACGTGCGAGCTCCAGTTCGTGAAGCTCCTTAAGGAGCGCTTCCCCCAAGTCGATGTCCGGGACTGTGCTGAGATGCTCTGGGAGATCCGCCGGATCAAAACGCCGGCCGAGATCGAGGTCCTGCGCAAGGCGGGACGGATCGGCGTTCAGGCCATGATCGAGGTCATGAAGGCGGGACGACCGGGCCAGAATGAATACGAGCTCAGCTCGCTCTTCGAGTACGCGTGCAAGAGGGAAGGCTGCCGCAACCTCGCCTTCGACGTTATCATCAGCTCGGCCGAAAATCATCCCTATCTCCACTATGCCCAGCACAACCGCAAGCTCGTCGACGGGGATTTCCTGGTGTTCGATGCCGGGCCTGAGTTCCAGGATTATGACGTGGACATCACAATTTCTTTCCCCATCAACGGGAAATTTTCTCCGCGGCAGCGCGAGATCTACGAAGCCTGCAATGAAGTCAGCAAGGCCTGCCTGTCCCTTTACAAGCCGGGGATTTCCGGCTACGAAATCGGGGAGAAAGTGAACGAAATGCTCAAACAGAAAGGCTTCGATCTTTCTAAAGATGCTTTCACCCGGCTGCGCTTTTTCAAGGAGGGCGGCCTGACCCACCATGTCGGCCTCGCGACGCACGACGCCGGCGGCGCGGATCTGGTTTATGGCGCGCCGCTTAAGCCGGGCCAGGTATTCGCCAGCGACGTCTTCGCCGTGTTCGCCGGCGAAAACCTCGGCGTCCGGGTGGAGAACACGATCCTCGTTACGGAGACGGGCTGCGAGAACCTAACCCCCGGAATCCCCCGAGAGATTTCGGAGATCGAAGCCCTGATGAAAACCGGTCGGGCCGCTCAGCCCGGGAAAAAATAAGAGCGTCCGCCGGAAGCGCAAAACGGAAAAGGCCCAAGTAATCTAACCCGCCTCTTTCACGGAAGATAGCGGATGACCTGAGGGAAGGGGCCGATTGACCAACCTATCGTCTTTGTGATTTGGGCTTTCTGGGTAAATTTTTTATCACCTATTTCAAGGACGACCACGTATTCGCCCGGCGGAACCCATTGGCTCAGGACATCTCTTGATCTCGCTCCCAGACCGGCGCCCGGACCGGGGCCTTCCCGCCTCGGCCCAGCCGGCCGCATATCCCAGATCAGAGTATTGATTCCGGCATTCGTCGGGCCGTTAAATGAGGCGAGTTCTTTGCCGTAAGGATCGGTGACCGTGAGCTTCACTTTGTCGGCCGCTTTGTTTTTCAGGTAATAGTTGATCACGACGCCGTTCGGCTCGTTGGGGGTCACGATGTGCCTGTCGCCGAATAAATAATCGTTCGCTCCGAAAGCCCAGGTAACCCTCTGAACTTTGGGCTTGATCCCGAAGAGATGAATATCCTCGGCCAGCATCGATTCATTCATTTCCTGAAGTGAGGCGATGTTCGTCATAAAGATCCCGCGGCCGTAGGATCCGACAACCATGTCGCTTTCCCGGGGATGGACAAGCAGGTCATGAACCGCCACATTTGGCATATTGTTGTTCATTTTCACCCAATTCTTACCGCCGCTGATCGAGACAAAGACCCCGGTGTCGTTGCCCAAAAAGAGAAGATTGGGATTCTTCGCGTCCTCGTAGATGACGTTGACCGGCTCATCCGGGAGGTTGCCGGCGAGAGATGTCCAGGTCGCCCCGAAATCTTCGGTCTTATAAATAAACGGCCGGAAATCGTCGTTTCGATATCCGTTCTTGGCCACGTAGGCCGTGCCCTCCTTATAATAAGAGGCGCGAACGCGGCTCACGTAGCAGTCTTCCCGGCCTCCCGCGGCGCTGATTTTCGGCGTCAGGTCGGTCCATGTCGCGCCGTTGTCCTTTGTGACGTGCACTTTCCCGTCGCTCGTCCCGACCCAGATAATTCCCGGAGTGACGGGTGATTCCGAGATCGAGGAGATCGCAAAAAATGGAATGCCGCCCGGGATGCCGCCTTCCGAGGAGGGAAAGATCTTCGACGTGTCGTTTGTGCTCAGGTCCGGACTGATTTCCTGCCAGTGATCGCCGCGGTCGAGCGACCGGAGCAAAACCTGGCCGCCGGTATAAAGGATGTTGCTGTTGTGCGGGGAGATGTGAAGGGGAGTGCACCAGATGAAGCGATAAGGGGGCTTGCCCCTTTCCCTCGTGGGTTGGATGCTCGTCCGGTATCCGAGCTTCTGGTCCACCCGGAAATGCCCTCCGTACTGCATCGTCGTGTACAGCCAGCGGCTGTCGTTCGGGTCCACCTGGGCAAACATTCCGTCGCCGTTGCCGACCGCAGCCCAATCCAAAAGAGTCACCCCCCGGCCGTCGGCGCTGTTCGACGGTCCCTTCCACAGCTCGTGGTCCTGGAGGCCGGCGTAGATATTGTAGGGATCTTCCATATCTACCCCAATGGCATAGACCTCTCCCAAAGGCAGGTTGTAATAATGATCGCTTGTCTTGCCGCCGTCGTAAGAAATGAAAATTCCTCCGTCGCTGCCGAGGATGATGCGGTCGGAATTTTGGGGGTCGATCCACAACGTCCGGACGTCGCCGAACATCTTGGCGAACAGCCTCTTCGGGGGCCAATCGAGGTCGTTCCACGTCTTTCCGCCGTCCGTCGAGTTCGCCAGGGAGACGCCGGTCACGAAGATATTTTTACCGTTATTGGGATCGACCCTGATCTGGCTGAAATAGTAAGGCCCCTTGCTGCTCACGTTGTCTTCCGCAGAGTTCATCTTGGCCCACATCTTCCCGCCGTTCTCGGTTCGATAGAGCTCTCCGCCGATCATCCTGTCCCGCGGCTGAAGCCCCCGGGCCTGGTCCTGCTCGATCTCCTTTTTGGTTGGAGGACGCATGTTGGCATTTTCCACCACGGCGCAGACGATGTCCGGGTTTTTGAGACAGAGGTCGAGCCCGATGCGGCCGATCCTCCCGCCCGGGAGTCCTTCGCCGAGCCTCGCCCAGGTTTTTCCGGCGTCTGTGGTCTTGTAGATGCCGCTCTCGGGTCCGCCGTTGACATACATCCAGGGCAGCCGCTGCTTATCGTAAGTAGCGGCGTAGAGAATTTCGGGACGAGCGGGATTCATGGCCAAATCAATGACTCCCACTTTATCATTGACATAAAGGACCTTTTCCCACGTTTGGCCGCCGTTCGTCGTCTTGAAGACGCCCCGTTCTTGGTTATCCGTAAAGAGATGGCCCATGGCCGCAACATAGACGACGTCCGGATTCTTGGGATGGATAACGATTCTAGCGATATGGAGGGAGTCTTTCAAACCCATATTCTTCCAGGTCTTTCCGCCGTCCAGAGATTTGTAAACGCCGTCTCCAGCATAAGAGCTGCGGGAGCAGAAAGCGTCTCCGGTGCCCACCCAGACGATGTCGGGGTTTGACGGCGCCAGGGCGACATCTCCGATGGCCAGTCTGCTCTGGCCGTCAAACACTGGCTCGAACGTGGTGCCGTTGTTCGTCGTCTTCCAGAGGCCGCCGCTCCAGGTGGCCACATAGAACGTATACAAATGCTCTTTAGGAGGGGATTCAGGAACTGCGATGTCCGAGATCCGGGCCCCGACTCTGTGTGGACCGAGGTTGCGGTAGGTAAAGCTTTTCAACAGGCTTTCATTGAATAAATCTTGTCCATCGGCGTGGATTTCATAAACAAAGACAAAACAGACCAAAGCCAACAGGATTTCAAGAATCACTCTTTTGGTTTTCATAGAGCCTCCCTTAGATGAAACATTTCCTACACTTTGAAAAAATTATAAACGGATTCAATAAGCAAATCTTAGGACAAAATTTTCTTTCTTCGCCAATATCGCTGTCGAATTTTTCTCTATGGTTAATGGAATAACGAGCTCGGGACTGCCGGTTCCGAAATCCAATTTATCCGATGGCAGCTTTGAAAGATTCGTCACCAAGCATCCGCATCCCGGATCAAACGGTCTCAATTTCTCCGTTTTCCCTTCAGATATCATTTCTTCGAGCTCTGTAAGATAATTTATGTATGTCTCTCTTGAGACGGAGGGCATGGATTTTCTTATCTGAATGGCAATTTCTTTTGTCAGAGAATTTTGGAGATGCTCCTTTTTGAACTTGATTGTATGGAACATGATCGCGTTTCCAAAAAATCCGCGGCCATACTCCTTAATTTGTCGCCGAACATCGATGGGCATGGTCAGGTTCACTTCCTCTCCCCAATATTCACTTATTCCAGCTAATTTTTTGACTGCCATGGCCGTGAGAATATCATTCGTGGAAACCCGAAGATTATTGGAAATAGCAATTTCTTCGATGACAGATTGCATGTCTTTCCGGAGAATTTCATCAAATTCTACGGTGAATTTATCAATGGGGAGAACAGGTTTCAATTCCACTCCCTTGAAAGAGAAATCTTTGAGTGTTGTTCTGCGGTGATGGGGTTTTGAAAATAAATTTATCCAGGACGATTTGAATGGAACAAAGGTGGGCTGTGATAGCGCCGCCAGGAGTGACAAAAAGTAAAAATAACTATATCCATCCCCGGCCAAGTGATTCATTTTGGGGATTAAAGCCAGGCCATTCTTCAATCGTATGACTTTTAAAAAGAATAGCCTCTTTAAATCTGGCAGGCGAAAGCGAGAATAAGCTTCGAATCCGCCTTCTTTGATCTCCGTGATGTTAAGCTCTTGGTCAACGACCTCTTCATTATAGCAATCCTCTTCGCGATATTTGTCAAAAACAATTCGGCCGTCTTTGTATTGACCGAACATCGGCCAGAAAATTGAAGAGAGTCCTCTTAAAACCCTCCTCATTTTCTCTGTCTTAAACCCTTCTTTGTAATAAAAAAGAAATTCTATCGGATAGATCCCATTTGAGAAGAGGGCATCAACTTGGGAGATATGGACTTCTTTCATTATGATTCTTAATCAATGTACTACTTCGCCCGGCCAAAGGAAAGCAATGGATGCCATCGGCCGCCTATGGACGCAAGGGACTTAAAATCCGACCATGACGATGGAGGCTTTTCCCTGTTCTCCCCTGATAATTCAAAAAAATCAACAAGTTGCTTTTGTTTTTGTGTTCCGTTGTTTGCCGCTGTTTGCCGTTGTTTACCGCATGAATAAACACAAATTGAACACACCGGATGTGCCCAGAATAATAAAGAGAAAGAGGAAGTTTGTTCTCAGGTAGCTCACGAGGATAGATTAACTTATATATATTGTGCCCCTCTTTGTAGGGAGTGTCAGATATTCCGTGTAAACCTCTTTTCCCATTTAAGCCTGCTTCCCCAAACGATCACCGAAGAAGATCACGAGCGGTAGTTTTCATGTTGCCTTGACAAACAGTTTCGGGAGATTGACATTTCCCTTTGAACATGTTAACAAGTTTGAACACGCGGCTAAACTCTGACAGAAGATAAAAGGAAGATGCTATTTCCCGAATTGAAGTCCAGGAAACCTTCTGTTTTTTTGTTTCCAACAATGCTGTTCATGATCGTTTTGGGAATGGCGTGGAATGTTGATCCTTTCCCAACTCCTGAGCATTCTATGAGTTTTGCTACGTTCACGGATACTCACGTTGGCCAACGGACTCAAAAAGACAAATGGGGTTATGCGGATTATCTAGACCGTCTCGCCGAAGATATAATGGACAACACGCTTCCCTGCGAGTTTGTCGTCCATCTCGGAGACGGATCGAACGATAACACGGCGTTCGTCAACGGGGTCGGCTTGCCCCAATCCATCGACCCCTATAAGAATAATTTCAAGGCCTTTCTTGTGTCCCACCTCAACCTGCCTTTTCACTATGCCGGGGGGAACATTGACCTCACGGACTACAGCGATGGGCCGGGCTTGCCCCAACACGACGACGATCCGTTTGTGCTATTGAGGACCTACGTAAACGAAACGGAACTCAATCACTATCCCTATGCGATGATGCGAAACGGCATCCTATTTCTCGCGTTGCCGGAGACAGCCTATGAAATGTGGACGCGTCCGGCCCTGTACGAATGGGTTCAATTCATGACAACGTATTATCATGACTCGACGACAATAATATTTTCGCATCAGGCTATTGAAGACACAACGCCGCATGACGGCGACCCATTATCGACCTACCGGGGGAAACAGGATCAAGCCTGGTGGGCAAATCTCTTCCAGAAAAATCCCCAAATTAAAATGTGGATTCATGGACACAATCACATGCCCGGATGGTATCAAGGCAGCCAAAGCAGCGGAAGGAGCCGTCCCATTCAAAATTTTGGACACGAGATGGCTTTCTCGGCTCCCTATCCCCAGATGGATTGGGGCAACTACCTCGAGGAGGACACCATTGTCATTTACACGATCTCTTCGACCGGGGTGACAACGCGAGCTTGGGAGAACAATGGCGCCGGCGGACACTGGGTCTCCGGATACGATATTACCTGGAAGGTTCCGACTACCTATGACGCAAATGCCGAGGACTGGTACAGTTTCCCGGCTCTTATTCAAGACGGCGAAACCCAGCTTACGGATATGAAGGTTCTTGCTTCCAAAATCACTCTTCAACTCGTCGGGACAGAACCCGTGGAACTTTTCTGCGATCCCCACATGGAAACGAAGGGATCTCACGTCAATGAAAACATCCTTGGATTTGATGATGATCTAACCTCCAGGGTGACGGCGAACACGCCGGGGATGACGGTTCATGGCGCTTGGAAGTTGACTTTTCCCCCAAAGCAGGAGTGGGATAAATATTGCCATGATGGCCGGGGCGGGCAGCCTTACCAATATTTCTCCGTAGGCACCTCTCCCGCTGCCGTGCCTGGGGCTTCTTACACTTTTACGATGACGGCAAAGTCTGCTTCTGGAAAAGGCAAGGTCAATGTGACGGCGAGCTGTAGTGATTGGGGCACCAAATCCCAGTACAGTACGCTCTCCGGGAGTTCAAGTCAGGTGTTTTCGCATGATTTCGGAAGCAGTTACGAAACAGTGTCAGGCACATACACGGTCCCTAACGACGCAAACGCCTGGTTTATACAGGGGATCCTGGATTTTGCCGACTCGACCGACTATGACGTATCATACTTTAGCATCAAACGGACAAGAACAACCGACACGACCGACGATTTCCACGTGTCCTTGAGCGGACAATCGTATAATGTTGCCGGAACTCTTAATCGATTTGAAACCAAGGACTTCTCCGTCAATCCCGTAGAACTGGCGAATCGTGACGGGGTTATCAAATTCACAGCTTCGATAAAAGGCAACCATTATGGAATGGCTCGCTTGATCTATCATGCCCCTCTCCTCATGGGCAGAAATGCCCGGTATAAGGTGAACAGTGTCAGGGGAAACACTTATGACATCACCCTGATGGCAAAATTATCCGGCTATTCAAACACCTTCAATATGTTTCCGTTCAGCACTAAATACGGTGGTGTTGAAATCCGGGCGGACGATGGCTCTGGCGAAAATCATACAAGCAAGAATAAGAACCAGTGGGTGGCTTGCGACTGTTCCAGAAGCGGAACAAAAGTCCTAATCACCTATCCAGCACAGACCCCACGCCGTTAGTGTCGAAATCAGGCTCAACCTAGACGCGCCCGGCGCTGTTCACTACGATTTCCCCAGACTGCGGGCCGAATATTTGCCGACGTTTTCCAACAAGACGCACGGGTTCTGCCCGTCATGCCAGGCCAAGCGCATCGAGATATGGGGCGAACGGGTGCGGGAACGGCTGCTTTGGGATATCCCGCATCGCCAGGTCGTCTTTACGATTCCCAAGATGCTGCGGGCGTTCCCGCTTTCGTTTCAATATGCGATGCCGACAGCGATCCCGAAATTGAAAAGCGAAGCTTTTCCGACCGAGCCGTATGTCGAAGTTTTCAGAGCGGTCTTCAGGTCCCTGTCCAGGATCCGGCTCCATTCGACATGGGGCCGGATATAAACGGCATTCGAGATATCGCACGTCAATCCGAGTTCGAGGACGAAACTGTTGACCGCCGTTTTCTCCAAGGGGACATAATACCCGTTGAACCTGGCATTGGCGAAGGTCAGCCGGCCGGCCGCGATGACGGTGAGGCCGGCAATCGGTTCGCGCTCGATCTCGATTCCGACTTCACCGACATAGCCTCCCCGATTATCCCCCACGTCGAAGGCATGGTTCGTCACGAGCGTCAGCAGCCCGAGGTCATAGGACGCCAGCAACTCCAATTCGGCCGTGGCCGGGTTTTCAATCTTATCTTTGTTCGGATAAGAACATATCGAAAAGGCCGGTTCCACCGTGAGATGGCCGAATTCCTTCTTAT
>Ga0209182_10000334_pt1 | contig 12302 bp, 12 predicted proteins | sample LakBais05cmmetaG_FD_185474 | JGI IMG/M metagenome (GOLD analysis project Ga0209182, IMG submission 185474) | Lake sediment microbial communities from Lake Baikal, Russia to study Microbial Dark Matter (Phase II) - Lake Baikal sediment 0-5 cm... | ecosystem: Environmental > Aquatic > Freshwater...
GGTGAGTCCTCCCCCGAACGCGCACAAGAGCACGATCTCGCCGGCCTTCACCCGGCCCGCCCGGACCGCCTCGTCCAGGGCGATGGGGATCGAGGCCGCCGAGGTGTTTCCGTACTTTCGGATGGTCACCTCCACCTTGGCATCCGGCACGCCCAGCCGCTGCCCCAGGGCGCTGATGATCCGCAGGTTCGCCTGGTGGGTAACGAGATGATCGATATCGCTCACCTCGAGCCCGTGCTGCTTGAGCGCGGTGAGCGCCGCATCCTCCATCGCCCGCACGGCCAGTTTGAAGACCTCGTTGCCGCCATTCATCTGCATCTTGGCCAGCCCCGCGTCCACCGCCGCATGCGACACCGGGTGCCGCGATCCGCACCCCGGCAGGATCAGCAACGACCCCTTGCTCCCGTCCGCATACAGGTGCGTGGAGAGAACTCCCCGTTCCCCCTCGTCAGCCCGCAGGACGATCGCACCCGCGCCATCCCCGAAGAGCACACAGGTATTCCGGTCCTGCCAGTTGACGACCTTGGTCAGGGTCTCCGCTCCCAGGAGAAGTACCGTCCGGGCGGTCCCGGCCCGGATCAATCCATCGGCCACCCCCAGGCCATAGATGAAGCCGGAGCACGCCGCAGAGATGTCCAGCGCCCCCGCGCGTCTGGCGCCCAGACGGTCCTGCAGCACACACGCGGTGGAGGGAAAGGGCATATCCGGCGTGATCGTCGCCACCAGGATCATGTCCAGATCGGCGGGATCCAGACCGGCCGCCTCCAGGGCCGCCTGCGCGGCGGGCAGGGCGAGATCCGAGGTGGCATCCTCTTCCGGGGCGATGCGCCGCTCGACGATCCCCGTCCGGGTGAGAATCCACTCGTCGCTGGTGTCCACCAACTTCTCGAGATCGGCGTTCGTCAGCACCTTCGGAGGCACGTACGACCCGGTCCCTATGATTCTGGCACTCGGCATGCGACCTTCACCCCTCCGCCGAGAGACGATCCCGTCCCCCGCGGCCTACCCGCGCGCGACTCCCTCGCGGATATGGGCGATCACTTGACTGTTCACGCATCCCTCGGCCGCCCGGATGGCGTTCCGGATTGCCTTGCCCGTCGAGCGGCCGTGGCTGATCATGCACACCCCGTTGACGCCGAGCAGCGGCGCCCCGCCGTATTCCGACGAGTCGATCCGGCGCCTGAACCGCCGGAACGTGGGAACCAGCAAGAAGGAGCCTGCGCGCGCGCGCAGGTCCTTCTTCAGCTCCTCGCGCAATAGAGAGAATATCGTCTCCACCAACCCTTCCGAGATCTTCAGGGCAACGTTCCCGATGAAGCCGTCGCAGACCACCACGTCCGCAATGCCGCTGAAGACGTCCCGTCCCTCCACGTTGCCGATGAAGTTCAGGGAGTGCTCCTCTTCCATCTCCTTGAAGGCCTCGCGGGTCAGCTCGTTCCCCTTCGACTCCTCTTCGCCGATACTGAGGAGCCCCACGCGCGGCCGCGTTTGCCCCAAGATGTCCCGCGCGTAGACGTTCCCCATGATGGCGAACTGGACGAGATGCCTCGACTTGCAGTCCACGTTGGCCCCGACGTCCAGGAGGACCGCCTGATGCGTGATCGTCGGCACCACCACGGCAATGGCCGGACGCTCGACCCCCGGAAGCGGCCCCAGAACCACCAGAGCGGTGGCCATGACGGCCCCGGTATTCCCCGCACTGACGAACGCCTCAGCCTCCCCCTTCTTCACCATCTCCAGGCCGATCCGGATGGAGGAGTGCTTCTTCTTGCGGAGAGCGGACATGGGGTTCTCCCCCATCTCCACTGCCTCCGGGGCGTGTCGGACCGTCATCGCCAGTCCGCGCACGTCGTGGCGGGCCAGGTGATCCCGGAGAACCGCCTCATTCCCGACCAGGATGACAGTCGAGCCCAACTCGCGGGCGGCCGCGACGGCGCCCTCCACCGTCACCTCGGGTCCACGGTCCCCGCCCATGGCATCCAGGGCGACTCGCACTATTGCACCAGAGGACATGTGTGTGGGTCCGGGCGAAGCCTACTCTTCCGCCTGCTTCACCACCTCGCGGCCGCGGTAATAGCCGCAGCTCCGGCACGCGCGATGGGGAAGCGTCATGGCCTGACAGCGCGGGCAGCGGGAGAGCCCCACGGCGCGGATCGCATCGTGCGCCCGGCGCTTGGCCGTTCGGGCATTACTGTGGCGTCGCTTAGGAAGTGGCATCGCTATCCTCGCTTGGAACGTCGTTTGGTGAACGGACAGTCTCGCGGAACGCCGCGCCCGGACCCGGGGCCTAGCGCAATTTCCGCAAGATCGTAAGCCGCGGGTCCAGGTGGGGTTCCTGGCAGCCGCACGATCCGAGATTCAGGTTCGCGCCGCATCGCGAGCACAGACCCCGGCACTCCTCGCGGCAGACGGGCTGAACGGGCAGGCCGAGCAGGACGTTTTCGCGCAGGAGATGATCGGTGTTGATCCGACCCTCCTCGAGGTAGGTCACGTCCAGTTCGTCCACGGCGAGTTCGCGCTCCTCCCCTTCCGGGGCCTGGAGCCCGAGCGCGCAGTACAGGTCGAACCGGTCCCGGGCCTGAAAGCGAAACGACTCGAGGCATCGGCTGCAGATGAGCGCCACATCCCCGACGAAGGTTCCCCCGATCAGTAGCCCACGTCTAGAGCGCCCAAGATATAGCTCTGCCCGAACCGACGCCGGGCCCTCCCACAGCCCTGCCGAATTCCCCAGATCAAGCTCTTCCGCCGGCAAGGCCACGTGCAGCCCCTCCGGCGGGATTTTCGATACTTCGATCAGCATATCGACTGTTTACAAGCCCAGGGAAAAACTCGCGTAGTATACTGACGCCCCGGGGGGGTGTCAAGGAAAAATCCCCTACCGCAATGCCGGCGATCCATCCGCCAAATGCAAGGGTGACGCGGGTTTGCACCGATCGAACGCGGCCCGCAATCAGAACGCTCGCCCCCTGGCAAGACCGCACCTTCGCCGGCCTATTGCCCGCGCCGGCCATCCCTCACGGAAGAGCCTACCGAGCCGCCCGCTCGTAGGCATGCTGCTCCAGCGCCCCGAAGAAATAGGGAATCTCGTACGCCGCCGACTCCGGGGAGTCGGAACCGTGCACGGCGTTCTGCTCGATGTTGGAGGCGAGGTCTTTCCGGATCGTCCCCGGTTCGGCCTTGGCGGGATCCGTCGCCCCCATCAGCCGACGGACCTGGGCAATTGCCCCCGGCGCCTCCAGGACGATGGCCACGATGGGCCCCGAAGACATGAACTGGGTCAGACCGGAGAAGAACGGCTTCCCGCGATGGACCCGGTAAAACTCTTCGGCCTCTTGTCGATCGAGGTGGATCATCTTCAACGCCCGGATCGTCAGCCCGGCCGCCTCGAACCGCCCGACCAGATCGCCCACATGACCACCGCGAACCGCGTCCGGCTTCACCATCACCAGCGTGCGCTCTGACATGCGTGCTCCTTGCCGCGTCCCCGAATCTCTGATTCAGGTGGCGACTTTCTTCTTCTCGGCCGGCTTCGATCGTGGCGCCCGCTTCCTGGCAGTGGGCTTCGCCGGGGCAGCCGGCTTGACTCGGGACGGGCGGGCCGCCGCGAGCACCCGCGCGACCGCCTCCCCCATCCCGGCAGGACTCTTCACCACGGTGATGCCGGCCCGCTGCATGGCCGCCATCTTCTCCGTCGCGGTCCCGGTCCCCCCCGAGATGATGGCGCCGGCATGGCCCATCCTCCTCCCAGGCGGGGCCGTCTGTCCGCAGATAAAGCCGACCACCGACTTGGTCATGTGTTCCCGGACGAAGGCCGCCGCCTCTTCCTCCGCCGTGCCCCCGATCTCCCCGATCATCAGGACGGCGTCCGTCTCGGGATCCGCCTGGAACAGCCGCAGGGCGTCCACGAAGCTCGTGCCGATGATGGGATCCCCTCCGATGCCGAGACAGGTGGACTGGCCGATCTGTCGCGTCGTGAGCTGCCCCACCGCCTCGTAGGTGAGGGTGCCGCTCCGCGAGACCACGCCGACCCGGCCCGGCCGGTGGATGCGCCCCGGCATGATGCCGACCTTGGCCTTCCCGGGCGAGATGAGCCCCGGACAATTCGGGCCGATCAGTCGGGACGGCCGTCCCTGCAAGGCGCGGCGCGCCCGCACCATGTCCAGCGTGGGAATTCCCTCCGTCACGCACACGATCACGCCAATGCCGGCGTCCGCCGCCTCGAGGATGGCATCGGCGGCAGAGGCCGGGGGCACGAAGATGATCGAGACATTGGCCCCCTCCGCGGCCACGGCCGCGGCGACGGTGTCAAAGACGGGAATTCCCTCATGGACGAGGCCGCCCTTGCCGGGCGTCACCCCGGCCACCACCTGCGTGCCGTACTCCCGGCAGGCGAGCGCGTGGAACGTTCCTTCCTTGCCGGTCAGCCCCTGCACCACGAGCCGTGTATGGGTGTCGACCAGGATGCTCATGGCGACTCCGTCCTGTTTGCGAGGTGTCGGGTCACGCCGCGCGAGCGGCCTGGACCGCCTTCCGGGCGGCGTCCTGCATGCCCGTGGCCCCAAGGAAGTTCAACCCCGACTCGGCCAACATGCGCTGGCCCAGCTCCACGTTGGTGCCTTCCATCCGGATCACGATGGGGAGCGTGACGCCAAGGTTGTTGACTGCCTTGATGACCCCCTCGGCCAGCCGGTCACAGCGCAGGATACCCCCGAAGATGTTGATCAGGACCGCCTTTACGCTCGGATCCGAGATCAGGATACGGAAGGCATTCTCGATCTGCTCGGCGCTGGCCCCGCCGCCCACGTCCAGGAAGTTCGCGGCCTCACCTCCCGCCAGCTTGATGATGTCCATGGTGGCCATCGCCAGCCCGGCGCCGTTCACCATGCACCCGACGGTGCCGTCCAGCTTGATGTAGTTGAGGCTGTACCGCGACGCCTCGACCTCCAGAGGCGACTCCTCGTCCAGGTCGCGCAGGGCCTGGATCTCGGGATGGCGGAAGAGCGCGCTGTCGTCGAAGTTCAACTTGGCGTCCAGGGCCAGGAGGCGCCCGGCGCCGGTCACCGCCAGCGGGTTGATCTCGGCCAGGGAGCAGTCCTTCTGCTCGAAGGTCCGGTACAGCCGGGTGATGAAGTCGCCGGCGGCCTTCACCTGGTCCCCGCCGAGCCCGAGGCCGAAGCCGAGCTTCCGGGTGTGGAACCCCCGGATGCCCGTGGCCGGGTCCACGTGGACCTTTACGATGGCGTCCGGCCGGGTGCGGGCGACTTCCTCGATCTCCATCCCCCCGGCGCTGGAGACCATCAGGACCGGGAGCCCCACCGTCCGATCGATCACGATGCCGAGGTAGAGCTCCTGTCGGATCTCCAGGCCCTCTTCCACCAGGACCCGTTTCACCCGCTGTCCCTCGGGGCCGGTCTGATGCGTCCTGAGCATCATGCCCAGGATCCGGGCGGCCGCGTGCTCGGCCTCGTCCGGAGACGAGACCAACTTGACGCCGCCCCCCTTGCCGCGGCCGCCGGCATGGATCTGGGCCTTCACAACCACCCTGCCCCCCAGTTCCTGCGCGATGGCCCTCGCCTCGGACGCGGTCGTCGCCACGCGGCCGCGCGGGACCGGGACGCCCGCCTCGGCCAGGATAGCCTTCGCCTGATACTCATGAATCTTCATCCTCGCCCCATTCTCGCCTCGCGCCTCTCGGCTCTCAACTCGCGGCTCTCGGCTCTCACCTCTCAGCCCTCGGCTCTCATCTCTCAACTCTCGGCTCTCAACTCGCGGCTCGTGGCTCTCGGCTCTCAGCTCCCACCTCTCGGCTCTCATCTCTCAACTCGCGGCTCTCGGCTCTCGGCTCTCGGCTCTCAGCTCTCACCTCCTCCGTCAGCCGCCCAGGAGCCGCTTCAGCATGTGGCGCGTCATCTCGCGCCCCATGGCGGCGATCGACTCCGTCAGGGGAATATCCTTCGGGCAGGCGTGGACGCAGTTCTGCGCGTTGGCGCAATCCGCCAGGCCGCCCTCGCCCATCAGGGCGTCCATCCGCTCCCGGGCGTTCATCCGGCCGGTGGGGTGCATGTTGAACAGCCGGACCTGGGAGATCACCGCCGCCCCCATGAAGGCGGAGATCACCGTCACCTGGGGGCAGACCTCCAGACAGCAGCCGCAGGTCATGCAGCGGGACAGGCTGTAAGCGACCGCCCCCGTCTCCGGGTCCACACGGGGGCCAGGTCCCAGGTTGTACGTCCCATCCAGCGGGATCCAGGCCCGCACGCGCTTCAGGGCTTCGAACATCCGCCGGCGGTCCACCATCAGATCCCGCACCAGCGGAAACTTGGTCATGGGCTCCAGGACAATAGGCTGCACGAGATGGTCGACGAGGGCACTGCAGGCTTGCCGCACCTTGCCGTTGACGCTCATGCTGCAGGCGCCGCAGACCTCCTCGAGACAGTTGCAGTCCCAGGAGATCGGCGTCGTCTTCTTCCCGTCCACGGTCACCGGATTCCGCCGGATATCCATCAGGGCGGAGATGACGTTCATCCGCGGCTTGTAGGGCAGATGGAACTCCTCCCAGCGGGACGGTGCCGTCTGCCCCTCTTGCCGCTTGATCCGTAGCAGCACTGTGGTCGTTGCCATGATGACGGTGTCCCCCTCACAGCACCAGAATCGGCTCCTGCCCGGGACCGCTCGCCAGAGAGGCACTCAGTACTTCCGAGCCTCCGGCGTCAGCAGAGAGGTGTCGACCGGCGCGTAGCCGATCGACGGTCCGTCCGGCGTCCAGGTGGCCAGCGTCGTCTTCATCCACTGGGCGTCGTTGCGCTCCGGGAAGTCGGGCTTGTAGTGCGCACCGCGGCTCTCGTCGCGCCGCAGCGCCCCCAGGGTGATCACCCGGGCCAACTCAAGCATGTTCCAGAGCTGGCGGGTGAAGGCGACCGCCTGATTCGACCAGCGCGCGGTGTCGTTGATGTCGATCCGCTTCCAGCGGGCCATCATCTCGCAGAGCGCGGCGTCCGTGGCAGCCAGCTTGTCGTTGTACCGCACCACGGTCACGTTCTCGCTCATCATCTCGCCCATCTCTTTGTGGAGCGCGAAGGGATTCTCCATCCCCTGGAGCCCGAGGATCCGGGTGTAGGCCTCCTCCTGTCGCTTCCGCTCCGCCTCGTAGACGCCGCTCCCGATCGTCTCGCAGGACCGATCCAGGGCCTTCATGTAGCTTCGCATGGCGGGCCCGGCCAGCATCCCCCCGTAGAAGCAGGAGAGGAGCGAGTTCGCCCCCAGGCGGTTCGCCCCGTGGTACTCGTAGTCCGCCTCGCCGGCCGCGAAAAGCCCCGGGATGTTCGTCTGATGGTTCCGAGGGCTGTCCGCCACGGGGTCGCCGTGGTTGTCCGCCTCGTAGTCGATCCACAGACCGCCCATGGAGTAATGGACGCCCGGGAAGACTTTCATGGGTACCTTTCGCGGGTCATCGCCGATGAACTTCTCGTAAATCTCCAGGATGCCGCCCAGCTTCCGGTCCAGGGTCTCCTTCGGGATGTGGCTGACGTCCAGGTAGACCATGTCCTGCCCGTCGACCCCTAGCCTGAGGACGCGGCAGATGTGGTAGATCTCGCGAGTGGCGATGTCCCGGGGGACCAGGTTCTTGTACTTGGGATACTTCTCTTCCAGGAAATACCAGGGCTTGCCGTCGCGCGGGACCCACATCCGGCCGCCCTCGGACCGGGCGGACTCGCTCATCAGGCGAACCTTGTCTTCGCCGGGGATGGCCGTGGGATGCACTTGTATGAACTCCCCGTTGGCGTAGATGGCCCCTTGCTGGTAGGCCGCGGCGGCGGCCGAGCCGGTACAGACCACCGAATTCGTGCTCTTCCCGAAGATCATCCCGCAGCCGCCGGTGGCCAGCAAGACCGCGTCCGCCGGGAAGCCTCGGATTTCCATGCTCCGCAGATCCTGGGCCGTGATCCCCCGACACACTCCCTCCTGGTCCTTGACCACCGAGAGGAACTCCCAGAACTCCAGCTTCTCCACCAAGCCGGCGTCCTCGTGCTTCCGGACCTGCTCGTCCAGCGCATACAGGAGCTGCTGCCCCGTGGTCGCCCCGGCATATGCCGTCCGGCTGAAGAGCGTACCGCCGAACCCCCGGAAGTCGATGTGGCCCTCGAGGGTGCGATTGAAGGGCACGCCCATGCGGTCCAGAAGGTACACGATCCCCGGCGCGGCCTCGCACATCCCCTTCGCCATGGGCTGATTGGCCAGAAAGTCACCCCCCTTAACCGTCTCGTAGAAGTGGATCTGCGGGCTGTCGCCCTCCCCCTTCGTGTTCACGGAGGCGTTGATTCCCCCCTGGGCGCAGACCGAGTGGGAGCGCTTGACCGGCACCAGGGAGAACACCTGGCAGGACACCCCCGCCTCGGCCAGCTTGATCACCGTCATCAGCCCCGCCAGGCCGCCTCCCACCACGATCGCCTTCGGCCGTAGAGCCATGATGGCCCTCCCCGCTACTTGAAGGATAACAGAATGTGGATGCCCACGGCGCTCATGGCGGCGAAGACGACATAGCTCACGTACGTCATGTCTTGCTGGGCTCGCGCGCTGACGGTGAACCCCCACTTGTACGCGAGATTGAACAGACCGTGGGAGAAATGGTAACAGGCGCAGACGATCCCCAGGATGTAGATCAGCTTCTCTGGCGTGGGGGCGAAGTAGCGGGCCATGTAGGCGTAGTCGATCGTCCGCCCGAAGAACACGCCCTGCACCCGGGTGTTCCAGACGTGGTAGGTGATGAAGAGGATGAGCAGGACTCCGCTGATCCGCTGGAGCAGGTAGGCCAGGTTATGGTAACGGAGACCGATCCCATGACCCGGATGCGCGAAGTCGCCCTCGGCGGTGACGACCAGCCCATAGAGGCCGTGGAACAGGAGCGGCCCGAAGACTCCGCCAATCTCCAGCACGGGTAGGTACGGCAATCCCAAGAGGAATTCCGCGTGCTGGTTAAACGCCTCGGGGCCGCGGAGGGCGAACGCATTCCCGAGAAAGTGCTGGACCAGAAAAACACCGACAGGAAAGATGCCGGTTATGGAATGCCACCGGCGCAAATAGTAATGCCGGATCTCTGATCTCACCGTGCGCCCCCCTCTCCCTCGGATCCCCCCCCGGGGGAACGCGGGCGGCACCCTCCAGTCCCGCGCTCGCCTCAAGCATGACGCATGAAGGCTGGAAAATCCATCCGACCTTCGCCGGATACGGAGCGCCCCTACGAGCTCTTCTTCGGCTTCAGGGGCGGCTTGGTTCCGGGCCTGGCAGCGATCTTGGCCTCCGCATCCTTCACCTGCTCCTCGAGCGCCTGTTTCTGCTTCGTCAACTCCTCGAACTGCTTCTTCATCGCCTCGGCATCCGCCTTGAAAGCGGTCATCTCCCCCTTCAGGGCCAAGTTATCCTTCTGCAGGGCGGCGACCTGGCTCTTGAGCTGTTCGTTTTCCTTCTTGACCTCCTGCCCGCACCCTGCGACCGCGAGCATCACAAACAGCGCCAGCCCTGCCCCCACAAATCGGTTTCGCATGTCTTGTCGTCCTCCTGCTCTGCGTGAATGAAATATTCGACAACCATGTCGTCACACCTTCGTTTCCGCCGCCGTCTTCCGCACGCTCTCGAGGCTCTTCTGCACCAGGGCCTGCTCCGTCTCGGTCAACCGGATCTCCAAGACTCGCTCGACCCCGCCCGCCCCGATCACCACCGGCACGCCGAAATAGGTGCCGTGGATGCCGTACTCGCCCTCCAGATAGGCGGCGCACGGCAGAATCCGCTTCTTGTCTTTGAGATAGGCCTCGGCCATGGCGATCGCGGCGGCGGCCGGCGCGTAGTAGGCGCTCCCGGTCTTGTAGAGGGCCACCAGCTCCCCGCCCGCCTTGCGCGTCCGCTCGACGATGGCGTCGATGCGCTCCGCCGGCAGAAGCTCGCCCACCGGGATTCCGCCCACCGTGCAGCAGCGCACCAGCGGCACCATGTCGTCGCCGTGACCGCCCAGCACGAAGGCATGGACGTCCTCCACCGACACCCTGAGTTCCATCGCCACGAACGTCCGGAAGCGCGCCGAGTCCAGCACGCCCGCCATCCCCACAACCTTCTGCTTGGGGAATCCGGTCACCTGCTTGAAGGCGTACACCATGGCGTCCAGGGGATTGCTGATCACGATGCAGAACGCCCCGGGGCAGGTCCGCTTCAGGTTCGTGGCCACGTCGGTGATGATCTTGAGGTTCGTGCCCAGGAGGTCTTCGCGACTCATGCCCGGCTTGCGCGGGATCCCGGCGGTGACGATGCACACGTCGGCGCCCGCCACGTCCTCGTAGGAGCTCGTGCCGGTGATGGCCGCATCCGCCCCGCCGATCGGCAAGAGCTGCGCGATGTCCAGCGCCTTGCCCTTGGCCGCCCCCTCGGCCGCCGGGATGTCGAAGAGGACGATGTCTCCCAGTTCCTTCGCCGCGGCGAGATACGCCAGGTTTCCCCCGATCTGACCCGCTCCGATCAAGGCGATCTTCTTCCGTGCCATGGCCTCCCTCTCTCCCTTCACCTCGCGTTCGGTCGCGCGTTTTCGCCACGCGAGGATGACGCCCACGCACCGCTTGACCCGCACGAATGGCGAGTCGGTCAGCCTGATTCTGGTAACACGGGGATCAAGCAGGTGTCAAGCGCAAACACCCCCACGAGTCGCTCCGCGCCTCCCTGCCGCCGGCGCGCCCTGCCCTGCGGCGCACTCAGACCGCCATCGCGATGCGATCAGCGACCTCGATCGCCCCTTCCACCACATCAGAGATCAGGCGCCCGGGGTAGGTCCCCTCTCCGACCGCCAACACGCCTGGCCAGCCCGTCTGGTGCGGCAACCCTCGGCGTCCAAGCCACTGACGGGAATCCGGCGCGTACCGCACACTTGCCAGCGGGCGCCCCCAGAGGTCTCCCAGCGTCTCGGGCGGAAGCAGCGCCCGATAGGCGGCAGCCTCGCCGACGCCGGGCACGACCTGTTCCGCGGCCTCCATGAGCGCCTGCGCCAGCGACTCCGCATCGGTCGGGGCGGAGGGCGACACGAAGCGTCCGACGCTCAGGCACCGCAACCCCTTGGGATCCTGCTCCCGTGTCCGATCCGACCCCAGGCGCACGAACGCCAGGTTCTCCCCCGTGGCGGGGCGCCCGGCGTCCAAGACGACGAGACACTGGCTCCCCAGCTCCGCCGGCAGGTAGGCCTCCGGCAGGGCGAGCACCATGACCTGCGCCACGGCGAGCGACTGCCAGGACCCCTCGATCGGCAAGCGCCGCGAGAGCCAGCCACGGCGCTCTGGCAGGAGCCCCTGGGCGAGAATCGGCGGCGGCACATCTGTCACCACGAAGCGGGCGCGGATCGTCTCCCCGGCTCTGGTGATCACGCCGGACACGCGTCCCCGCTCGACCAGACATCCCGCAACCTCTGTCAGCAGGCGCACCTCGCCCCCATCCTGCCGGAGGCGCGCCGCCAGGGAGTTCGCCAGCGCCATCGGTCCCCCGGAAACCTCCATCGCCCCCTCGGTGAGGCGCCGCAGCGCCAGGGCTGCCTCCAGAGTCGAACACTCGTCCGCGTCCCGGAGCACGAGATACCAGAGACACGCCTCCAGCGCCTGCCGGCTCACCGGGCCCAGGCCGACCCTGGCGAGGGTCGCGCGCAGCGGCGTCTCCTCGGCCTTGCGGAGGCGTTGCGCCGCCTGTCGTGTCGCGGAGAAGAGGTACTGCCTGGCGAGGCTCTGCCCGAAACGAAGCCGCGCCCGCCAGCCCTCCGGAGGCAGGGCCGGCAGCATCGCGACGAGCCCATCCCGGTCGGATGCCAGCGCCGCAAGCTCCGCGAGGAGTGACCGCCAACCGGGTTCGTCGTCGGGGACTTCCCGGCGAATTTCCGGCCACCAGCCTTCGGGGTCGCGGGAGAAGGTCAGACGGTGACGCGGCAAGGCGGTCTGGATCGTGGGATCGCAGGCCATCCTCGGAAGGTCGATCCCCAGCCGCATGAGGAGCATGGTCAGCGCGCCCCGGGGGCCGGTGCCGGCGAAAAACGTCGCTCCCGCATCGAACCGGTAGCCGTCGCGGACGATGGGCCGGCACGCCCCGCCCACCTCGGCGGCGCGCTCCAGCAGCACCACGGAGCGTCCGGTGCGCGCCAGGAGAGCCGCGACCGCTAGGCCGCCGATGCCGGCGCCCACCACCGCCACGTCGAAGGCACGGGCGGCCGCCCCGTTTGCCGGGGGGGCGTCGGGCGCTTCGGCGAGCTTCACACCCTCGGTCGCCTCCGGCGGACCACCGTCTCC
>Ga0209182_10000335_pt1 | contig 12267 bp, 9 predicted proteins | sample LakBais05cmmetaG_FD_185474 | JGI IMG/M metagenome (GOLD analysis project Ga0209182, IMG submission 185474) | Lake sediment microbial communities from Lake Baikal, Russia to study Microbial Dark Matter (Phase II) - Lake Baikal sediment 0-5 cm... | ecosystem: Environmental > Aquatic > Freshwater >...
GCAAGGAACCGGAAAGGCTGCCGCGACGTTAGAATAGGCGAGACCGTTGAAGAAAGGGCTGAAACATGACCCCTGAGGCCCCCGCGAACGGGCTCGAGCGGAAACTCGGGCTCTTCCCGCTGACCAACATTGTCATCGCCAATATGGTTGGCGCCGGCATCTTCACGACGTCGGGGCTCCTGATGAAAGACCTCCACCATCCGGTGGTCATGCTGGGCCTCTGGGTCGTCGGCGGCCTGGTCGCCCTCTGCGGCGCCCTGAGCTACGGCGAGCTCGGCGCCGCCTTTCCCCACGCCGGCGGGGAATACGCCTTCCTGTCGCGGCTCTACCACCCTATTCTCGGTTTCCTTTCCGGCTGGGTCTCCTTCTTCGTCGGCTTCTCGGCGCCGATCGCAGCCTCGGCCATCGGCTTCTCGGAATACTCGACCCGGGCCTTTCCCGGCCTCCTTCACCCCGGCATCATCGGAGGGGCCTCGGAAGCGGCGGTCATGAAAAAACTTTATGCCATCCTCATCATCGCCGCCTTCACCTTCCTCCACACCCGCGGCCTCGAGACCGGCGCCCGGGTCCAGAACGCGCTGACCGGGCTGAAGATCCTCCTCATCGTCGGCCTGGTTGCCGCCGGGTTCGCCGTCGGGAAGGGGAGCCTGGGCCATCTTGTTGCGGCGGCGCCGTTCCGCCTCGATTTCGGCGGCCTGAAAACCCTCGGCTTGTCCTTGATGTGGATCATGTTCGCCTACAGCGGCTGGAACGCATCGGCCTATGTCGGGTCGGAGGTCAAAAACCCATCGCGCAACCTGCCGCGCTCGCTCCTGATCGGGACGGGCGTCGTCATGATCCTTTACATCGCCCTGAACTTGTTCTACATCTACGCCATCCCGCCGGCCCAGATGGAGGGCGTGATCTCCGTCGGCGGCCTGGCCGCGGGCAACCTCTTCGGCAAATCCGCGGAAACGGTCCTGTCGGTCCTCATCTCCTTCGCCCTCTTTTCCTCGCTCAGCGCCTACCTCATCTTGGGGCCCAGGGTCTACTACTCCATGGCCCGGGACGGCATCTTTTTCAAATCCATCGCCTACGTCGACCCGAAATGCTGCGTGCCGACGCGGTCGATCGTCCTCCAGGGGGCGATCGCCTCGGTCATGGTTCTGTTCGGGACATTCGACCAGCTCCTGACCTACATGGGCTTCTCCCTGGGCATCTTCCCCCTCCTGGCCGTGTTGGGGGTGTTCAAACTGAGGCGGACCGGCCGGAGCGCCGTGAAACTGCCGGGCTACCCGGTGGCCTCCGCCGTCTATATCCTCGTCGGAGCGACGATCCTCGTCCTGTCCTTCCTCGAGCGCCCGGCCGAATCGCTCGTCGCCGTGGCCACGGCCATGGCCGGCATCCCCGTGTATTTTTTCTTCAAGCGGAGCGCCGGGAAGGGCGCCCGACCCGACCGGCCGCAGCGTCCCGCATCATTTGACTAAAACCGCGCTGGGGACTATTCTGAATGTCGTGGGAAGGGGTATGTGCGGGGAGAATTCTAAGTGCGGAGGAACACTTGCGAGGCTCTTCGAAGATAGCCGGAAAAGTGAACGCGGCGGCGGCCGGGATCGGACTCGTCGCGCTGCTCTCGCTGGGTTCATGCTCCCTGGAAAAGTTGGCCATGAAGAAGGTGGCCGGGATGCTCTCCGGCTCCTCGTCGACCGACGTCTTCAGCTCGGATAACGACCCCGATTTCGTCGGCGAGGCCCTGCCTTTCGCCGTCAAGCTGTACGAGTCTCTTCTCGGCTCGATCCCGGAACACGCGGGTCTCCGGCTACGCACCGGCAGTCTGTACATCATGTATGCCAACGCCTTCGTCCAGACGCCCGCCGACATGACGCCCCGCCGGGAGCTCGAAACGAAAGAGTTCCTCCTGGCCAGGGCCAAGAACCTCTATCTGCGGGGGCGCGACATCCTCTTCGTCGGGCTCGAAAAGAGGAATCCCCTGATCCGCAAGCAGCTCAAGGAGCGGAAATACAAGGAAGCCATGGCGCCGTTCAAGAAGGAGGACGTTTCGCTCCTCTACTGGACGGCGGTCGGCTGGGTCGCCGCCTTCGCCGTCAACCCCTTCGACATGACTCTGGGTCAGACGCTTCCCCAGACCGCGGCCATGATGGTCAGGGTCGCCGAGCTCGACCCCGGCTTCAACCAGGGCGCCCTCCACGTGTTCTACGTCAGCTACTACGGATCCCTGCCCGGCTACATGGGTGGCGATGCGGTCAAGGCCCGGGAGCATTTTGAGAAGGCGCAGGCCATCGCCGGGACGAAGGACACGTCGGCCCTGATGGCCCTGGCCACGACGGTCTGCATCAGCGAGCAGAACACGGGAGAGTTCAAGAAGCTCCTCGGCCAGGTCCTCGAATTCGACCCGGACAAGAGCCCGGAGAACCGCCTGGTCAACATCCTCAACCAGCGGAAGGCGCGCTGGTTCCTCGCGCATATCGACGACTTCTTCATCGAACTGGAACGACCATGATCAATAAACTCATCGCTGCTCTCGCCCTGCTGGCGCTCGCGGCTTCGAACGCGCCCGCCATGCCGGCCTCCGCCGGGGCGGTCGTCATCAAGATCGGCAGCATCGCCCCCAGCCGTTCGCCCTGGGACAAGGCCTTGGAAAAGGTCGCCCGGGACTGGGAGAGGATCTCGAACGGGACCGTCCAGGTCAGGATCTTCCCCGGCGGCATCGCCGGAAGCGAGCAGGACATGATCCGCAAGATGCGCTTGGGGGTGCTCCAGGGCGGCGTCTTCACCAGCATGGGCCTGTCGAAGATCGAGCCGTCCGTAACGGTCCTCAACATCCCCCTCCTCTTCCATTCGGCCGAGGAGTTCGGGGTCGTTTTCGACAAGATGAAGCCCGTGTTCGAAAAAAAGATCGAGGAGAAGGGCTTCAAGCTCGTCCTTTGGACGCTCGCCGGCTGGGTCAACTTTTTCACCAAGAAGCCGGTCATCTATCCCGAGGATCTGAAGAAGCTCAAGATCAGCGTCACGGATAACGACCCCGAGATCGAGCAGGTCTGGAAAAAAATGGGCTATGAGGTCGTCCCCGGCGACTTCAAGGACCTCATGGTCCAGCTCCAGAGCGGCATGGTCAGCGCCGCCTACCTGCCGGCGCTGCTGGCAGGGGCCGGGCAGTATTTTGCCGTCGTCCCCCACATGCTCTCCATGACCCTGGCGCCCCTCGTCGGCAGTCTCATCCTGAGCGACAAGGCTTGGGCGAGCATCCCGGCGGACCTTCATCAGCCGTTCATCGCGGCCATCACCGAAGCCTCCCGCGGCCTCTTGGAAGAGACACAGGGCCTCGAGGCCGACGCCGTGAAAATGATGAAGGAGAACGGCCTCATCGTCCACGATGCCCCGCCGGCCGCACTGGAGAAATGGCGGCAGACCGCCGCCGAGGGCGTCAAGGACCTCATCGGGCCGAGGTTCTCCAAGGAAATGTACGACCAGATCGTCGGGTATCTCCAGGAATTCCGGAAAGCCCGTGGCAAGTAGGGTCGTCCGCGCCGTCCACGCCGTCGAACAATCGCTGGCTTTTCTCTCCATCTTCTTCCTGGCCCTGGTCCTCCTCTTTGAGGCCGTGGCCCGCAAGGTCTTCCACACGGGGGTCCCCGACTCGACCAGCTACGTCCAACACCTGGTGCTCGCGGCCACATTCATCGCCGCGGCCATCACCTCCCGGGAAGGGAAGCACCTGGCGCTGGCGACGGCGATGTCGCTCCGCGAGCCGCTGAAGTCCGTCGCCGCGGTCTCCACGGCGGTGCTGTCGGCCGCGCTGACGCTGGCCTTCGGCCTGAGCGCCCTTTCTTTCGCCCGGAACGCCTTCACCGCGGCCGACAGGATCGGCCCTTTCCCGAAGCGCCTCGTCGTGATGGTCATGGCCGCGGGTTTTCTGGTCATGAGCGCCCGGTTCATCACCACGCTCGAGAAAAAGAAAGCGCGCGTGCCGGCGGCGGCGGGGGCGGCGCTCCTGGGGCTTTTCTTCGGGTTCGGCCCGCTCGCCCAACTCCTGACCGGCGGCGGGACCGTTTCCCTGCCGTTCCTCACGTCGGTCCAGGAGTTTCTCCGGCCCCTGCTTTCGGGACTGGGGACGCCGCTCATCATCGTCCTGATCGCCTGCGCCTTCATCGGACTGCCCATTTTCCTCGTCCTCGGGGGCATCGGGTTCCTCCTTTTCGCCAAGGCCGGCCTGCCGCTCGAGATCATCCCCAACCAGGCTTACGAGGTGCTCACCGGCAGCGCCATTCCGGCCATCCCGCTCTTCGCCGCCGTGGGCTTTTTCCTGTCCGAGAGCAAGGCGGGGGAGAGAATGGTCCGGTTTTTCCAGGCAGTTTTCGGCTGGTTCCCCGGCGGCCTGACGGTCATGGCCGTCCTCGTCTGCGCCTTTTTCACGACGTTCACCGGCGCTTCGGGCGTGACCATCCTGGCCCTCGGGGGGCTCCTGTCCGTAATCCTGGAGAAGGCGGGTTATCCCAAAAGATTCACGGTGGGGCTCCTGACCGCCTCGGGAAGCATCGGCCTGCTCTTCCCGCCGAGTCTGCCCGTCATCATCTACGGCGTGACCGCCCAGACGAGCATCAAGGACATGTTCGTCGGCGGGCTGCTGCCCGGCCTCTTCCTCGTGCTCTCCGTTATGATCCTCGGCATCGTCTATTCCTGGAAGCACCACATCCCCCGTCATGGCTTCAAGGCGAAGGAGGCGCTGGCCGCGTTCCGCGAATCCTTCTGGGAGCTCCTTCTGCCGCTCGTCGTCTTCGGCCTGTATTTCGGCGGCCTCACCAGTCTGCAGGAAAGCGCCGCGGCCGCGCTTTTTTACGTCTGGGTCGTCGAAACCTTCATCAAGAAGGACGCGAGGATACGTGACCTGCCCCGGATCTTCCTCCGCTGCGTCCCGATCATCGGCGGCGTCCTGATCATCCTCGCCCTGGCCAACGGGCTTTCCTATTACATCATCGACGCCCAGTTCCCGCAGAAGCTCAGCGCCTGGGTCGCGGCGACGATCTCGTCGAAGTACGTTTTTCTGCTCATCCTCAACTTGGCCCTGCTCGTCGTCGGCTGTTTCATGGATATCTACTCGGCCATCCTCGTCGTCGTGCCCCTGATCATCCCGTTGGGCAACCTCTTCGGGATCCACCCCGTCCATCTCGGCATCATCTTCCTGGCCAACCTGGAGCTGGGCTATCTCACGCCGCCCGTCGGGCTGAACTTGTACCTGGCGTCCTACCGGTTCAATGAGCCGATCCAACGGGTTTACAGGGACGTGCTGATGTTCCTGTTGCTGGAGCTGGTGGCGGTCCTGTTCATCACCTACGTGCCCCTCCTCTCCACCGCGCTGCTTTAATCAAGATGGGGTCAAATCTACTTTTTTCGAAAAAAAGTAGGTTTGACCCCCTCTTCTTCTTAATCGCGGTTGAAGTGGGGCATGTCCGAGGGGATCTCGAGGGACAGCTCGACGAAACCGGCGTAAACCCCGTCCTTAAACCAAGGCGTCTGGAAGATGAGCTTCTTTTTCCCGTTCTTCTGGATGGTGTAGACGTTCGTCCGGCGCTCGTCCATGAGCCCCTTGAGCTTGGTCCGGCTCGGCTCGGGATGGCAGTCGAGGACGTCCGTCCCGATGAGCTTTGCCCCGCCATCGGCGGCGAACACTTCGAGCGACCGGCTGTTCATATCGACGATCCGTCCTTCGGTGTCGCAGACCGTCACCGCTCCCGGGAATTCCTTGACCCAATCATTCATGCCCATGATGTCCTTCTATTTCGCTTGCTTTTTAACGAGCGCCCGGACGGCGTATCCCGCGTATCCGGAGACGCCTGCGGCGACGGCCGCGATCAGTGCGGTGACGAAGACCATCAGCCAGGACTTTCCCAGCCCGAACATGCGGGCCATTCGCGTCGCGATGAGCCCGCTTCCCGTTAGATAGAGAAAGAGGCTTGAACCCAGCCACAGCAGTCCCGCCGCGGAAAAGCCTGTCCCCAACGCCTTCCATCCCGACCGCGCCGCGGCCGCGCCGTAGGCGAAGGGGACAATCATCACCCACCACCAATAAGGTGTCAGGAGTTGGAGACCCAGCATGGTCAGAAGGCAAATGAGAACCGCCGTCATTTTTTACCTCTCATCACCGTCCGTCCGACGACCCTCGGGTCAGGCTCGTCCGCCGACTTGAGGAAGACGAGCTCGTAGGGTTTGCCGGAGGCCCAGTCGTCGACGAAATCGTCATAATACGGTGAGCCGGGATTGCCCGACTGCCCGCCCGGGTAGTTCCCCCAGGCCCTGACCTCGGGTCCGAGCTCGACGACCATCCGCCAGGACGGCGCCCAGACGGTATCGATGGCGCTGATGACGTGGCCTATGCCGTCCGCTTCGAGCTTCTCCCGGCCGAAGCCCGGGATCCTGGCGACATGCCTGAGCTGAGTTCCTTTGACCTTGCCCCATCGCCACGCGTCGCCGCATGGCCCAAGCCGTTTCTCCAGGTTCGCTACGGCCGCTCGAAAGGCCAGTTCGGCGATGTCCGTGAGGGTTTCAATGGTCTCGATGCTTCCGTATGTATTGGCATCGTCGAAGAATTCACCGTCGGGATAGTTAAGGATCTGATCGACCATGACCTGGCTCGCCGGACGGGTCATGCGCTCCATATCGTGTGTCTTCTCATCGTCCCAGGTCAGCTTGTTGAGCTCGTTCCAGAGCTCCCGGAAGACCGTCGGCGCGATGAGGGCCGCCCGCGCCTCGAAGTTCCAGGCCCGAAGCTCCTCGAAGCTTTTTTTCTCCGCCGCCGTCGCCGGCTTCTCCTGGATGATATCGAGAAGGCGCGGCAGGACGGCCCTCGCCCGGATGTCCAGGACGTCGGTCTGCATCCTCACCATGTCCGATGGCGTAACGTCCCGCGCTGCCGCGAGGATCTCGTTGATCCGCGCTCCCCGTTCGTAGGGGGCGTAGTCCCAGCCGAGGTAGTACGGATAGCCGGCGTCGGCGGGCATCTGGTTGGCCGAGCTGACGAAGCCCCTTTCCGGGTCCTTGATGTGGGGGACGTGCCCGCGAGGGACCCATCCACGCCATTCGTCCGCTGGATCGGTGCCGTCGAGGACGAAGCGGCCCTGGCCCTTCCAGCGGAGGGGAAATTTTCCGTCGTGCCAGATAGCGATAGTCCCCTCCCGGTCGGCGTAGACGATGTTCTGGGCCGGACAGTCCCAGGTCTCGAGCGCTTGGACGTAGTTCGCGTAGTTTCGGGCCCTGTTCAGGGCGTAGAGGGGCTGGAGTTCGTTCGACGCGTCGTGGGCGAGCCAGCGCAGGGCCGCCCCAGGCGGGACGTTCATGTTGGTGAAAGGCGGCTCGTCCTTCGAGCGGACGACCGGGCCATAATGCGTGTAGACCACCTTGTCGACGACCGTCGCGCCGCCCCTGATCTTGATCTTTTCCTCACGGACGATCGTCTTTCGCCATTCGCCGCCGTAGAGATACTCGGCCCGCGAGTCGTCCTTGAAGGTGATGTCGTACCAGTCGAGGACGTCGTCGGTGCCGTTGGTAAAACCCCAGGCGACGGACTCGTTGTAGCCGGCGACGACCAGGGGGGCAGCCGGAAAAGCGACGCCGCGGACGTTAACCCCGGGAGCGGAGAGCTGGATCTCGTACCAGATCGCCGGGAGCGAAAGCTCGAGGTGCATGTCGTTCGATAGGATGGGGAAGCCGTTCCGGGTGAGCTTGCCCGATACGGCCCAGTTGTTGCTGCCGATGCCCGGGCCGGTGCGGTACCCGGGCGACTCGAAACCGCCTGGATCCGATGGAGTCGCCCCGAGGCGTGAGTCGGCGGGGTGGCCGCTCTCGCCGTCTTTGTTTGCGCCGCCCCCTTCTGCTCCACTTCGTGTCGGAACCGGAAGCGGCGTGAAATCGAGGGGAGTCCCCGGCGGGATGACCGGGTCGATGAGAGGCGGGAAAAAGGGGAAAAGCCTGTCGACGATGTGGAATTCCTCCCAGCCGCCTTGATTCCTCATCTGCGTCATCGCGGCATCCTGGTTGTACGAGGAAAGCGAGTAGGCCATCGCCTTGAGAAGAAGCGCGCACTTGTAATCCGTCCACGGCTCCGGCCGGTAGTCGAGGATCTTGTATTCGACGGGCAGGCCTTTGCGGTCGAGCGTCCGGATGTAGGCGTTGACCCCGGCGGTGAAGGCGTCGACAACCTCCCGCGTCTTGGAGTCGTCGCGGAAAGCGCGGACGGCGTTTTCCGCGGCCCAGGGGAGCCCGAATCGGCGCGTGAAAAGGTCCTGGCGCAATCCGACCGGACCGACCACCTCCGAGATGCGCCCGGCCGTGTACAGGGCCTGGAATTCCATTTGCCAGAGACGGAGCGAGGCAGCGACGTAGCCCTGGGCCAGGTACAGGTCGTGGTCGTTTTTAGCGAAGATGTGAGGGACGCGCCGCGCATCCCAGACGACCCGGACTTCGTCGCGCAGACCGGGAACGACGAGCTTTTCGGGGACGGCGTCGGACTGGCTGCCGTTCTGCCAGAAGCCGGAGAACGGGTTGAGGAGCTTGCCCAGTGCGGGGAACGTACCGTGACGGTTATCGAGGCCCCAGAATATTGCGGCCGCGAGGACGAGGGAAACAATCGCCCGGATCCATCTCATGGGCGCCTCCTTGCGGATCGTTCGGATCCTGGATTTGAAGACCGGAGGGTTCACCGGAACCCTGACCCTCCCGCGGGCTGAGCTATCGTATTCCCTCGAGCAAGCGGCGTCAAGAACGATTGACTTCCCGGCCACCCCTCTGCTAGTCTGAGGCCAAGCCCGAGAAGGGGAATTCGTTTGGCCATCAAGTGCCCTAAATGGCATTCTGAAAACACCGACACCGCTCAAAATAAGGATTCAATCTGCCGAATAGGAGATTTTCTATGAATGATGTTTTAGAGAAGCGCGTAAGGGGTGCAGCAGTCGCGGGCTGGTGGACTGTGCTGGTCGCCGTCGGGTTTGTTGTGATTCAGTGGATTGCGTACCTGCTGGTCATGTCTGCTCATCCTGCATGGATGTTGTCATGGTGCGGCCCGGACATCACCTGGCCTTTCTTCCAGACTGTGTGGTTCTGGACCATAGCGATTTTGAAGGCATGTGTTTGGCTCCTGGTCTTGGTGGCTCTTTGGCTAACGCTATGGGCGAGGCAGTTGAGAAAACGAGCGGAGCGTGTAGAGGTAGAGAATAGAGGCTGACGAAGGGCAGTGCATACTTGTCAGACCAGATGTAGATTTACTACCATTCTTGCGAGAGCGTATAGGAATCCGGCGGCCAGTAGCAGTATGATGCAATAGCGGCGCCATTCCCGAAGTGCCTTCGGCTGGATATGCTGAGTCTCTTTCCCGATAGGCCCAATCTCAACATATCGGATGAAGACCATCCAGATCGTGGTCAGCCAATATAGAAAATCAGCCAAACCGGGGTCCCAGCGCAGCACAACCAATACCGCAAAAACGAACAGGGCAGAAACTCCTACCCATGGAAAGAACGAGCGGAAGAGCCGGGGAGGGGCGTTGCCCCTCGGCTTGGGCTTGACCGGTGTTCGATGCCTAGTGATGGTCATGAATATCTCATCAATATGAATCGTTCTAGGAATCCATGACGCGTCATATTGACTTCGAGCAGGGGCATGGGCGAGCCGTAATCCTCTAGGCTAGTCCGTTCTCGGCTCCGGCCCTATGACCTTCTTCTTGTTCCATGCCTTTCGGATGAGCAGAAGCATGACCAGCAAAAGGGCGACGATCATCACCCGTGCGCCCCAGAGATAAGGCCGGTTAGCCAGGTCCTTGCCCTTCATCAGGAATTCCTTGACTGCGTCCTGGTAGGTCCAAAAACCCAAGAGCATGAGCAAGTAGACCGGAGTGATGTAGGTCAGGATGAACTTGAAGACCTTCGGGACCTTGAGGTCGGCACCCTTGTGCATCTCCACCCAGCCCTTCTTAATCTTGAAGACCCAGGAGAAGAGGACGACTTCGATGGCCGCGAAGACGACCAAGCCGAACGTGCCGGCCCAGAAGTCGAGCTCGTCAAGGAAGCCGAACTTGAAGAAGCCGATGACGAAGGCGCTGCAGAGGACGAGCACCGCGAAGACGGCCTTGACGGCCTTCTCCCGCTTCCACTTGAACTCGTCCTCGAGGAAGGCGATGGCCGGCTGGGTCATGGCCACCGAAGATGTGATGCCGGCGATGAAGAGCAAGAAGAAGAACATGCCCCCGAAGATCTGACCGAGCGGGATCTTCTGGAAGACAACCGGCAGGGCCTGGAAGCCGAGGTTGAAGGCGCCCCCCTGGGCGATGGCCTGGGTCTCGGCCGCGCCGAAGAAGATGACGGCGGCCGGGATGGCGATAGTGCCGCCGAGGATGACCTCGGCGAACTCGTTCGTCGACGCGGTTGTCAGGCCGTTCAGGGTGATATCCTGCTTCTCCCGGACGTAGGAGGCGTACGTGTTGATGATGCCCTGGCCAAGGCTCAGGGTGAAGAAGATCTGCCCGGCCGCAGCCAGCCAGACGGAGGCCGACCCCAGACGGCTATAGTCTGGATTCCAGATGAAGCCGAGCCCCGTCGAAACGTTGAGCTCGGGGGAGTTCGGATCGGGCGTGCCGAGGGTCAGGACACGGATGACCAGGATGATGCCGAAGATGAAGAGAAGCGGCATGCCGTACTTGGCCAGGATCTCGATGCCCTTGGAGATGCCTTTGTAGAGGAAGTAGAAGTTGAGGGCGATGGTGATGAACCAGAAGATGAGGACGGGGGCGAGGGAGCTGAAGAACTGGTTCGACTCGGCCCCCTGGAAGCCGCGCAGGAACTGGCCCATAGCCTCGCGATTGGCGTGGCCGAAGTACTTGCCGGTGACCGAGAACCAGGAGTAGCCCAGGCACCATGTCTCGATGAAGTTGTAGTAGATGACGATGAGGAAGGGAATAACGATGCCCAAGGCCCCCAGGTACTTGGACGGCGCCTTCTTCCACAGGAGGTTGAGCATGCCAGGCGTCGTGCCGTGGCCGTGGGCACCGCCCATGCGGCCGATCGTCCATTCGACCCACATCATCGGGATTCCGAGGAGCAGGAAGGCGACGAAGTAGGGGATCATGAAGGCGCCGCCGCCGTTAGCCGCCGCCTTGACCGGGAAACGGAGGAAATTGCCCAGGCCGATGGCGTTTCCGGCCACGGCCAGGATCAGGCCGATGCGCGAACCCCACTGCTCGCGGCCACCGGCCTCGACGACGACCTCCGGCTTCTTGCCAAATAGAACACGGCGGAAGCAATAGAAGGCGAGGGCCATAATGAAGCCCCAGCCGAGCACAAAGAAGATCCAGCCACTTGTGGTCATGCCTTGAGTCATAGGACCCCCTTGGGTAGAGCGGTAAACTGGATTGCCAGCCGGAAACCCGTCACAGAAGATTCAACGGTGCGAGGATTTTCGCCAGGAGATATAGCAGTCCAGCTCCTATTAGCAATATCACCGAATATCGGCGCCAATGCTTGAGTGTAGCCGGTTTGTTATCCGCAGTCTCGCCCTTTAGATACCTAATATCTACATAACGGGCCAAGATAAGCCCGAGGGCAATCAGCCAAAAAATTATGTCGGCAAGACCAGGAGAGTTGCCCTGCATAATAAAGATAGCGCCAAAGACCAGAAGACTTCCCCCAAATATCCAGGTCAGGCGAACTACGATAGATAGACATCCGCTAGATGATTCAGGGTTTGCGGGGACTTGTTGATTGGGAATGGTCACAGTGCCTCCATATCGGCGCTTTCAACAAGCGCTGAGCTCAAGGCAACCTACGGGAAGCGCCCTGAACGATATGGATGGCGGCCCGACCATCCGTCTTTTGAAACCTACGCAACGCCCTATGCGCTGCGCACCCGACGGGCAGTATATGCGATTCAGAGGTTCCAGTCAACGGCATATCGGGAAAGCCTCATGCCCTTCAAAATCAAGGCAGCGTGCCGCTCCTTACGTCAATTTAGAAGAGCAGAGCTAGTGAGGATATTGAGATAAATGGGCAGAGTGGTCGGACAACGCAATAAGAACCGTTCTAATTACCCTAAAAAATTGTGCAGAGATTGTGCAAACTCTTGCACAAAATAGCTCAGTCTAGCCTAAACGTGATAAAACCATCAAGATCGGTAAATGCAAGAAAAACAAACTAGCCTCAATTATTCATAAAAAAAGCTGTTCCCCCCCGTAACGTATTGATTTATAATACGTTTTGACACAATGAAGGTAATTACTCAATAAGTTGT
>Ga0209182_10000336_pt1 | contig 12264 bp, 12 predicted proteins | sample LakBais05cmmetaG_FD_185474 | JGI IMG/M metagenome (GOLD analysis project Ga0209182, IMG submission 185474) | Lake sediment microbial communities from Lake Baikal, Russia to study Microbial Dark Matter (Phase II) - Lake Baikal sediment 0-5 cm... | ecosystem: Environmental > Aquatic > Freshwater...
TGTTGTCGATAAGGTTATAGAATACGGTTATTTAGCAGCGGTCGGGCTGGGGACTCAATATGTCCATGGCCTGAACACACTCTTTTATTTAAGCCGCATTGAGGTGCGCAATGGTACCGATCTGACAGCATTTGCTGCCCTGCTGCCCTGGTCCGGCCAGCCATAAGCGGGGAGAATTCTGGTTTCTCACGGAGTTCATAAGGTGAGTAATGAGCCTGTCAAGGGTTATTGTTGAATAGTTGGATTAACCGGGCGTGATGCGATTCTCCAGTGTACGGCTGAAAATCTCTTCCTGCTCATCCTTGAGATTAGGCTTTGACCTCTTGCTCTTTGCAGAGCTTTTCTTATCACCCGCGCGATCCTGGGCCTTCTGGAAGGCGATCTGGAAAGCTGTCAGTTCGGGTTCTTTGGATTCTGGCTCCTCGATGGACTCTTGCTTTTTTTTACCCTTCTTTCCGCTGCGTCCCTTGCGGGGTTCCGACTTCTTGACCTCGGCCACCACTTCTTCTGGTTTGGGTATGGCGGCTTTGATGCTCAGGCGGATTTGCTTCTTGCGGCGGTCCACGTCCAGGATTTTCGCCTCAACTTCGTCGCCCTCTTTCAGCACTTCGGACGGGTTCTTGACGTAATCATGCGAGATCTCGCTGACGTGCACCAGACCGGGGCGCTCGGCGCCGATATCCACGAACGCGCCGTATACTTCCAGGCGGGATACTTTGCCTTTGACAACCATATCCGGCTTTAGTTCGCGCCATTCGAGGGTCAAAGGCTCGACCATGGTCAGTTCCACACGGTCGTCGTGCACGCGGCGTACCCACACGTTTACTTCTTGACCGACCTGAATAATATCTTCAACGCGGTTGACCGGATCTTTCTGCAATTGCGAGATGTGGATAACGCCGGGTACTTTTTGCCCGATGTCCACGATGGCCCCCGCAATGGTGGTTTTTATGACTTTGCCTGTCAGACGTGCCTTTGGTTGCAGCGCGCTTTCCGGCGCCGCGTTTGTCGTTTCCATATCGGTTACTCCCGTGATTTCTTGATTTGAGCCGAAGGCGGATTATACCTGCTTCGGGTGTAACCGTCAATCAAAATTTCCGTTTTCTTTCGAAAACAGAAGGGTCTGGCATATACCAGACCCTCGCTCTGTAGCTCATATATGGTTTCTTCTTACATCCCGGCCATAAACGCCAATCCGATGGTGCCCGGACCGGCGTGCGTCCCGATGACAGGCGAGACGGAGGCAAAGACCGTCTCGATTGGCTGAAGCTGAAGGACGGCAGCGTCTAGTGCGGCGCGCGCCTCAGTCTCGGCATTGGCATGCAATGTGGCCAGCCGGACCGGGGTCCGGCCTGCAACATGCTGGGCAACCAGGTCGATCATCCGGTCTATGGCTTTACTCTTGGTGCGTACTTTATCCACCGATTCGATCCGTCCATCCCGCACTTCGAGGATCGGCTTGATATTCAGAGCCGAACCCAATAGCGCCTGCGCTCCACCGATGCGGCCGCCGCGGCGTAGGAATTCCAGCGTGTCCACCACGAAATAGACTCCGGTGTGCTCGCGGGCTTTCTCAGCCTGTTTTTGACATTCGTCCAGGGTGGCTCCGTCCTGGGCGACCCGGGCGGCGAGGAGCACGTGGAAGCCCATCGCCATCGCTGTGGAATTGGAGTCAACGATGGTAATTTTATCGGCGGCTTTTGGCAGCATTTCACGCGCCTGGGTGGCAGATTGAATAGTACCGGAGAGTTTCGATGAAATGAAAATACCCAGCACATCGAATCCACTTTCCAGTAGCTTCTCAAAGGCGGTTTTCATGTCACCGATGGAGACCTGGGATGTGGTCGGCATGACCTTGGCAGTCTCCAGCCGTTTGTAGAAATCATCCGGCATGATGTCCACACCGTCGCGGAAAATTTCCTCGCCCCAGATCAATACCTGAGGGACAACGGTAATCTGGTGCGCTTTTAACATTGCATCGGGGATATAGGCGGTACTATCGGTAATAACTGCTACTTTCGACATACTTTCTCCTTTGGCAGGGGCATTTGAGACACTCAGTTTTACAATAGATTATAACCCTGTTAGTTCCCGTTGGAGGCGGCTTTTCCTTGACCATATGCCCGTTATCGACTAAAATCTATCCGCCTTCGGGCAATTGCTTTTTTAATGAAGAGATAACATGTTCGAGTCGCTTACCGGACGGCTGACCCAGCTTTTTGACCAACTGCGGAAACGCGGCAAATTATCCGAAGCCGACGTTGATGTTGCCATGCGGGAAGTCCGCTTGGCGTTGCTGGAAGCCGATGTGCACTACAGCGTGGTCAAGGACTTTATCGCTCGCGTGCGCGTCCGTGCAGTTGGGGCGGAAGTCTCGAAAGCTCTTAACCCGGGCCAGCAGGTCGTTAAAATCGTTAACGAGGAACTGGTCGCCACCCTTGGCGAACCCGCTCCGCTCAACCTATTCGGTGAGAAGCCGCACATGCTGATGCTGGTTGGTCTGCAGGGGTCGGGCAAAACGACTGCTGCCGGGAAACTGGCGAACTTCCTGCGAGAGCGTGGTGAACGCGTCATGCTTGTGGCTGGGGATCCATATCGTCCGGCGGCAATGGAGCAACTGCGGACCCTGGGCCAGCAAATGGACGTTCCGGTCTTTTTCGAGGCCAACGTCAAACCGCCCGAACTGGCGAAGCATGCCTTCCAAAAAGCGAAAAATGGCGGTTACACCGTCATCATCATGGACACAGCCGGCCGCTCCCAGTTAGATGAAATCCTGATGGGTGAACTCCAGGCCATAGTCCAGAACGTGCTGCCCGCTGAAACCCTGCTCGTAGTGGATTCGATGATCGGCCAGGAAGCCCTGCACGTCGCTGAAGGCTTCCGGGATTCCGTACCACTCACCGGTCTCATCATGACCAAAATGGATGGAGACTCGCGCGGCGGCGCGGCCATATCCATCCGTTCGGTGACCGGTGTCCCAATCAAGTTTATCGGGACAGGTGAAAAATTGGACGCGCTGGAAGCCTTCCAGCCCGAACGTCTGGCTTCCCGTATTCTGGGCATGGGTGACGTACTCGGCCTGATCGAAAAAGCTGAGGCAGTCTTCGATGAAAAGCAGGCCCAGAGGCAGGCGAAACGCCTCGCCAAGGGCGAGTTTACGCTGGATGACCTGGTTGAAATACTGCACTCATCAAAAAAGATGGGTCCGATGAGCCAGATGGCGGATATGCTCCCTGGCGAAATGGGGCGGGCTGCCCGTAATATCTCGTCCGAAGAGATGGACCATTCGACGAAGAGCACGGAAGCGATCATTAATTCGATGACACCCTCCGAGCGACGTAACCCGGATGTGCTGAATGCCAGCCGCCGCAGACGTATCGCCCGCGGCTGCGGGCTTGAGGTCCAGGATGTGAATCGGTTGGTAAAACAATTCCGTGAGATGTTAAAAATGTTCAAAATGCTGCAAAAAACCGGTGGACGCGGCCTGTCACGTTTGTTCGGATGAGGTAAAATGTAGGAGAGGCGTTTTTTGTCACCCAGGGCAGGGAGTCCTTTAGGCGCTATGCAAACCCTACCCTCCCGATTTGAAGGTTCTCAGCACCGCACTATGCATTCCTTTCTGCCCCTATACGTGCGGCCTGCTGATGCCAAAAAACTATAAACAACATTTGAAGGAGAATTTTCTGATGGTTCGTATACGTCTTCGCCGTACTGGTCAAAGGGGCCAGCCGTCTTACCGCCTGGTCATTGCAGACAAGGAAAGCCCGCGCGATGGTCGCTTCCTGGAAATCGTGGGATTCTACAATCCGCGCACTGAACCAGCTACTTTGAACATAAAAGAAGACCGTGTCTACGAGTGGATGAGCAAGGGCGCCCAGCCGACCGAGTCGGTGGCACAGTTGTTCAAGACCGCTGGCACGGTGGAACGCTTTGAGCGTTTCAAGGCCGGTGAATCTATTGAGACCCTGCTGGCCGAGGCTGAAACAGCCAGGGCGGCGCGCCTCCCCTCCAACAAAACCCGCAAGTGATCGTGGCAACGACTAGAGTCGTTGCTACACTCCTATTGAGATATCATGAAAGCACTCACAGAATATATCGCTAAATCCCTGGTAGACCACCCGGATGAAGTTGCTGTTGACGAGATACGTCACGGTAACCGTGTGACGATGGAACTGAGTGTCGCAAAAGACGACATGGGTCGTGTCATCGGCAAAGGTGGGCGGGTGGCCAACGCCATCCGCTCCCTGCTACGGGTGGCTGCTGAGCGTGAAGGGTGCCAGGTCACGCTTGATGTGGTAGAACCCTAACAGTATGTCTGGTGCCAAAGAACGACCGGCAGGCCCACCTACTGCTGGCGGGTCTGCTTTTTTGGTAGTAGGGAAGGTGCGCCGTCCGCATGGTGTCCATGGTGAAGTAGTGGCGGAAATCTACACCGATTTTCCCGAACGCTTAAGCCTTAAGAAAGACATCTACCTCGGCCAAAAGCATATGAGGTTGGTCATTACTAGTCAACGTCCGCACAATGAGGGACTGATTCTGGGCTTTGAGGGCGTTACTACCCCCGAGCAAGCTGGCTGTTATCGAAACCAGATTCTCTTCATCGCCGCAGCGGAAACGTCCAAATTACCCGAAGGTGAGTTTTATTTTCACGAACTCCTCGACTTGGAAGTGGTGGATGAGGTGGGCAATCTCCTCGGAACACTGACAGAAATCCTGGAAACCGGCGCTAACGATGTTTATGTGGTGACGGACTCATCCGGGCGCGAGCTCCTGCTCCCGGCTATCTCTGAGGTCATTCTGGAAGTAGCCCTGGACAAAAAAACAATGAAAGTACGTTTACTCCCCGGCCTTGTTGATGAAGAATGTGAGAACAGGGAACAGTGAACGAAAAACGTTACTGGGTCGGTTTCAATCTGGTCAAGGGGATTGGGGCAGTACGCCTGCAAGGTCTGCGCGACCATTTTGGCGACCTGGCTTTAGCCTGGCAGGCCCCAGCGGATGCGCTCAAAGTTGCCGGCCTCAGTCCGAAACTGGCCGAGCGTGTGGCGCAGGTGCGTGCTGGCGTGGACCTGGACAAATATCTTGCTCAGGTTGTGGCGCAGGGCATTGAAATCCTTACCTGGGACGACGAACTTTATCCACCTCGTTTGAAGGAAATCGACCAGCCTCCGCCTGTACTATATGTGCGTGGTGCATTAACAACCGAAGATTCCTGGGCCGTTGCCGTGGTCGGGACGCGGCGTGTCAGCACCTACGGGAGGCAGGTGGCCGAAGAAGTAGCCTCGTTTTTGGCCGCCAACGGCGTTACAGTTGTCTCCGGGCTGGCGCGTGGTGTGGACGCGATTGCCCATCAGTCCGCGCTCAGGGCTGGAGGGCGAACCATCGCAGTGCTTGGCTGCGGCGTGGATCGCATCTACCCGCCTGAGCACGCCCAACTGGCCGAGAAGATGATTGCATGCGGTGCACTCGTCAGCGACTACGCCCTAGGCACACCGCCGGACGCCTCCAATTTTCCGCCGCGCAACCGCATCATCTCCGGACTTTCGATGGCGACGGTTGTAGTCGAGGCGGGAGAGACCAGTGGTGCGTTGATCACTGCCCAGTTTGCCATTGACCAGGGCCGCGAAGTTTTTGCAGTGCCGGGTAATATACTGGCTCCCCAGAGTAAGGGCACAAACAGGCTGATTGCCCAGGGGGCGCGTCCGATGCTCTCCGTCCACGACCTGCTGGATGTGCTGAATCTAACACGCGTCACTGAACAGCGCCTCGTGCGGAAGGTTCTTCCGTCTGATGAAACCGAATCGAAACTAATGAGCGTGCTGACCCACGAACCCCTGCACATGGACGAAATCCGCAACCAGACCGGCTTGCCGATTGAGCGCGTCTCAGCCACGCTGGTGATGATGGAACTCAAGGGAATGGTGCGGCAGGTGGGCGGGCTCAATTATGTAGCAGTGAGGGAGGAACAGTCCGAGTACAACGTAGTCCCGGTTCCAGCATATCATCCCGAATCTCTTGCGGGACGGGACAAGGCTTAGGTTATGGAACATACTTATGCGGTCATCATGGCCGGCGGTGGCGGTACCCGTCTCTGGCCCATCTCACGCAAGAAACATCCCAAACACATTCTCCCATTGCTGGGAGAGCGCACCCTTTTCCAGACCACGCTGGATCGTCTCGAAGGCTTTGTTCCCCCAGAACGGATTTATGTTGTTACGACCGCAGAACAGGAGCAGGAACTAAAGACTCAGGCTCCACAGCTACCGGCGATAAATTTCATAATTGAACCCACGCCACGCGGTACGGCCTCAGTCGTCGGGTTGGCGGGAGCTGTTCTGGCGGCACGCGACTCCGAGGCGGTGATGCTCGTTCTACCTGCTGATCATTATATCCGCAACATTGACCTGTTCCATCGGATTATGCGTGTAGCAGTTCAAGTAGCGCGCAAGGACTATCTGGTAACTCTCGGCATCACTCCAACTTTCCCCGCCACCGGTTATGGTTATATTCAACGGGATGCCGTCCTTCCGGAGATATTTGATTATCCGGTCTACAGGGTACTGCATTTCACCGAAAAACCGGACGAAGCGAAGGCTCGCACCATGCTGGCGGGTGGCGAACATTCCTGGAATTCCGGCATTTTCATCTGGCGTGCTGAGCGGATCCTGGATGAAATCTCCCACCAGATGCTGGACCTGAAAGCAGCTCTTGACCTGATCGAGGTAGCCTGGGGCACGTCGGAGCAGGAGGCAGTCCTCAGGTCCGCGTGGTTGCGGCTCAAGCCTGAGACGATAGATTACGGTATTATGGAAAATGCTGCCAACGTCGCCGTACTGCCGGCCGATGGATTGGAATGGAGCGACGTTGGCTCTTGGGATTCGCTGTTTGATGTGCTCCTGCCGGATGAGGGCGGAAATGTGGTCGTCAATAGCGAACATATGCTGCTTGAAACGCATAACTCCCTGGTCTATTCATCCGGGAAGAAACTCATCGTCACGATTGGCGTGGATGATTTGATCGTGATTGACTCGGGTGACGCGCTGCTGGTTTGTCGCCGTGACCAGGCCCAGCAGGTGCGTCAGGTTATCGCAAACCTAAAAAAATCGCAGCGGGAAGATTATCTCTAGGAGTTATCTCGTGGAAGCCTATTGTATGAAGTGCAAGACCAAACGGGAAATTGTTGACCCTCAAGCGTCGTTCAACGCTGCCGGTGCGCCGGTCACGCGTGGCACCTGCGGTGTGTGTGGAACGACCCTGTACCGCACCGGCAAGACCGAAGCGCACGAAGGTATGGTAAAGCCGGAAAAAGTTGACAAGCGTAGCGGCAAATTGGTCATTGTCGAGTCCCCGGCCAAGGCCAAGACGGTGGGGCGTTTCCTCGGCAAAGGTTACACCGTACGGGCCTCGGTCGGGCATGTGCGCGATTTGCTGCGCTCGCAGTTATCGGTGGATGTGGAGAATAACTTCGCCCCGAAATATCGTGTTCCGAATGAGAAGAAAGCCATCGTCAAGGAACTCAAGCAACTGGCGAAAGAAGCCGCTGAAATCTACCTGGCTACCGACCCTGACCGTGAGGGCGAAGCAATTTCCTGGCATTTGATGGAAGCCGCTGCAATTGATCCGAAACTTGCTAGGCGCGTGGTCTTTCATGAGATTACCGAGAATGCAATTAGCGAGGCATTCTCGAACCCGCGCGAAATTAATATGGAACTGGTCAATGCCCAACAAGCCCGGCGCGTGCTGGACCGGCTGGTTGGATATAGCATCAGCCCGATCTTGTGGGAAAAAGTGCGTAGCCGCCTTTCGGCAGGACGCGTGCAGTCCGTGGCTTTGCATTTGATCGTGGAGCGTGAGCGCGAAATAGACGCATTCAACCCGGTGGAATACTGGTCCATCGGGGCGGAATTACGCCCGCAGGGCCAAAAGCAAACCTTCATTACAAAGCTGGCGAAGATTGATGAGAAAGACCCCGAATTGGGCAGCGAAGATATAGTCCAGCCCCTTTTGGTGGATATGGAAAAAGCGCCTTATGTTGTCACGCGCGTAAAGCGCGGCGAAAGGCGGCGTAAGCCTTCCGCGCCGTTCATTACGTCAACACTCCAGCAGGAAGCCTCCCGCAAATTGGGTTTCACTGCCAAGCGGACGATGGTCCTTGCACAGGGTCTCTATGAAGGACAGGATGTAGGCGACGGCGGTGCGACCGGTCTCATCACCTATATGCGAACTGACTCGACCAATATCGCAGAGGTGGCGCGTAATGAGGTGCGGGCGTACATTGCCCAGCGCTATGGCAATGATTTTATGCCTGAAAAGCCTCCGGAATACACAAAGAAAGTTGCCGGCGCACAGGAAGCCCACGAAGCCATCCGCCCGACCTCAGTTTTGCGCGACCCGGATAAGGTCAAACCATTCCTCGATCCAGCCATGTTCAAACTCTATCAACTCATTTGGCAGCGCTTCGTCGCTTCGCAGATGGAAGCCGCAGTGTATGACACTCTCTCGGTGGACGTGACCGGTCAGGGGTCCGACCACCTATACATGCTGAGAGCAGCCGGTTCAGCGGTCAAGTTCCCTGGATTTCTGATCGTTTATGAAGAAGCAAAAGATGAAGATAAGAAATCTGAGGAAGAAGACGAGATGAATGTACGCATCCCAGCCTCGATTGCTGAAGGTCAGAAGCAGGATGTGGTACGGCTTATCCCAGAGCAGCACTTTACTCAGCCGCCGCCTCGATATTCGGAAGCCTCGCTGGTGCAGATTCTGGAAGAGTACGGCATTGGACGTCCCTCCACTTACGCTCCCACGCTTTCCACAATTCAACAACGCGGATACGTGGAACGCCTAGATCGGCGGCTCATTCCCACTGAGACCGGCATCCTGGTCAACGATCTGATGGGCCAGTATTTCCCCGCGATAATTGACTTGACCTTCACCGCGCGCATGGAAGAAGACCTGGACAAAATATCCGAGGGCCAGGCGGATTGGGTCAAAGTCATGGATGCTTTCTACAAACCCTTCTCGATTACCGTGGCTAAGGCTCAGGCCGAGATGCCTGTTGTCAAGACCGGCCCGGAGCCGATTGGGCGTGCCTGTCCGGATTGCGGCAAGGAGCTGGTCATCCGCTACGGGCGCTATGGCAAATTCATCTCCTGTTCCGGCTTTCCGGAATGCCGCCATACCGAAGCTTGGTTGGAGAAAATTGGCGTGATGTGTCCGAAGGATGGTGGTGAAATCGTTTCTCGCAAAACGCGCAAAGGCCGCATCTTTTTCGGTTGCACCAATTATCCCAATTGCGATTTCACCTCCTGGAAACGCCCGTTGGCCCAACCATGTCCGAAGTGCAAGGGGATGCTGGTCGTCGCAAATAAACGCGAGGCGCAATGTCTGGCCTGCGAAGAATCTTTCCTGCTTGATGATATTGTCCCGGAAACCGCTTAGGAGTATGCCATGATTCAATTGTATCTTGACCCTAGTTCAGGAAGCCTTCTCGTTCAACTGCTGATTGCAAGTGCTGCTGCTCTGGTCATTGTTTTCGCTACTAGTTGGCGCAAGATCAAGCGCCTTTTCAGCAGGAACAAGAGTAAAACCGCCGTAAGTGATGATGAAGACGAAAACGAAGATGATTAGTCTCGTCGCATCATTTCGTGACCCGGGCGGGTTTCTGTTCACCCGCGATGGCGTTTTGTATCGGCAGGTGAACAAGGCCTACGCCGAGGATTACACGCGGCTGATGGATTCTGGTCTGTACGAGAAACTGGTCAAAGCCGGGCTGCTCATCCCCCACACTGAATCGGACACCCAGGCTGCTGACGAAAAACGATTGTTTAAAGTCCTCTGCCCTGAGCGGGTGCCTTTCATCTCTTATCCATATGAGTGGTCCTTCAGCCAATTGAAGGACGCAGCCTTGGCTACGCTTTCCATCCAGAAGCGCGCTCTCAAGCGGGGCATGTCGCTCAAGGATGCCAGCGCTTATAACCTCCAGTTTCATAAGGGCAAGCCGGTGCTGATTGACACGCTTTCCTTTGAAACTTACAAAGAGGGCGAACCGTGGGTGGCATACCGGCAGTTCTGCCAGCACTTCCTGGCACCGCTCGCGCTGATGGTGTACCGGGATGTGCGCTTGAGCCAGTTGCTGCGTGTCTATATTGACGGTGTTCCACTTGACCTTGCCAGCCGGTTGCTTCCTGTACGTACCCGCTGGAATTTGGGGCTTTCTGCCCACATTCATTTGCACGCCAGCGCACAGAAACGCTATGCGGATGTTGCTTTGACCGAGGCGCGTGGGAAACGCAAATTGAGCAAGGATGCTTTGCTCAGTCTGATAGAGAATCTCCGCCATACAGTCCGCAAGTTGGAATGGAAGCCTGCCGGTACCGAATGGATCAATTATTATTCCGCTAATAACTACACCGGCATCGCATTTGAACACAAGAAAGCTTTGGTGGAGTACTGGTTGTCGCGACTTTCCCCGAAAACAATCTGGGACTTGGGAGCGAACACTGGTGTTTTCAGCCGCATTGCTGCTGAGACCGGAGCTTATGTGATCTCGTCGGATATTGACCCTGCAGCAGTGGATGGGAACTACCGGCAGGTCAAGGAAAGCAACCAGCAGAATCTCCTGCCAATGGTACTCGACCTGACCAATCCCAGCCCTTCCATTGGATGGCAGAACCGCGAGCGCGACTCTTTCCTCCAGCGCGGTCCCGCGGACGTGGTCCTGGCGCTGGCGCTTGTCCATCACCTGGCGATATCGAATAACGTCCCCTTGGAACGCGTGGCGGAGTTCTTTGCTGGTTGCTCCGAGTGGTTGATCGTTGAATTCGTTCCGAAGAGCGATTCTCAGGTCCAGAAGTTGCTGCGCAGCCGGGTGGATATTTTCAACGAATATACGCGCACAGGCTTCGAGTCGGCTTTTGGGCAGTGGTATACCATCCAGTCATCCAGCCTAGTCCGCGATTCGGAACGCTGGTTATTTTTGATGAAACGAAAATGCCATGGAAATAGGTGTTGGCTTATTTGACAAGTTTTTGTATAATCAGAGTGTTGGTTGGAGCAATCAAAGGAGTTTAAAATGAAAATCCTCGACTATCTGAAGAAACCGGTTGTGGCCGCAGCGCTTGGGTTTGTTCTGGGTCTGTTCATTGGCCTCGTTGTGCTGGGATGGGGATTGTGGCCAGTGCATTGGACAAACGCTGATCCATCCTCCCTGCGTCCCGATTTGCAGGCAGACTATTTGCGCATGACGATAGACTCATTTGTAAATAATCCCGTAAATGAGCTTGCCATTCAGCGCTATCAGGCGCTTGGTGCGGATGGGCTGGCTGTTTTTGAAAGAATCAGGGCGGGGTATCCGGACCAGAACGCCATCAAGAATTTTGCTGAAGTTGTTCAAGCCCCCACACCCTTGGCCACCCCTACCCCGGGCACTGGGCAGACGCCTGCAAAACCGGGCGCATTGACCGCCATCCTGATCATTGTTGGCGCGATAATCCTGTTTGCCATTCTGGGTTTTGCTGTTTATAAATACTTGATCCCGCTCTTCAGGCATACCACATCTGACAGCCCGGCTAATCGGGCTCGTGATATTACCAACCAGGCCGAAATGACAGATTATTCCACCCGGGGCGATGTACAACCGATCGCCCAATTCATGACTACTTATGTTCTGGGCGACGATCTGTTTGACGACTCCTTCAGCATCGACTCGCCATCCGGTGAATTTCTAGGTGAGTGTGGCATTGGCATCTCGGAAACCATCGGTGTCGGCGAACCCAAAAAAGTGACTGCGTTTGAAGTCTGGCTGTTCGATAAGAACGATATCCAGACCGTAACCAAGGTGCTGATGAGTACACACGCTTTCAATGATGTCGCCACTTTCCAGCGTCTGCAAGCCAAAGGTGAACCGTTTTTGGTGGAACGCAGCAAGCAGGTTGTACTTGAGACAGCCGCTCTGCAACTGGTTGCGACCGCTTCTGATATGGAATACGGTAAGGGAGCGTTGCCGGAGGACAGTTATTTCGAGCGCTTGACGCTGGAGATCGCCGTCTGGCCAAAACCTGTGACACCCCAGGTCTAGGATCATTTACAGGGTACTGCGCAAATAAATGCACCTGAACCACGTTATTTTCGGAGCTTTTCGCTACAGGAAAGTTTATCTATAGGACTTACGCAAAACGGTATTGATTGACAATTGGAGCGAGTAAAGGTATGGTTGAGAATGATGAAAACAAGACCTACTCGCCTGGATTACTGTCAGTACTTACT
>Ga0209182_10000337_pt1 | contig 12239 bp, 9 predicted proteins | sample LakBais05cmmetaG_FD_185474 | JGI IMG/M metagenome (GOLD analysis project Ga0209182, IMG submission 185474) | Lake sediment microbial communities from Lake Baikal, Russia to study Microbial Dark Matter (Phase II) - Lake Baikal sediment 0-5 cm... | ecosystem: Environmental > Aquatic > Freshwater >...
TCTTTGATGTGTGTGTCGAAGAGAATGAGTGTGGAATGAACCGTGCCTTGGATAGAGGGATCGCGATTCTAAAGAAAAACGAGGTGCAAAGCGCGATCATCCTTCCATCAGATCTTCCGTTCATCACCGTTCGGGAAATCCAGGTGATGATCAAAATGGGTACTGATTCTAAGGCGATGGTCATTGCACCTGACCGCAAAAAACAAGGGACGAACGCCATCTTTTACCATTCCCTGGATAAGGTGGATTTTGAATTCGGACCAATGTCTTATGAAAAGCATGTGAAAAGTGCCAAGGCAAATGCGGTTACGGTTTGCGTTTTTGAATCAGATACTTTTGGATTGGACATCGATCTACCGGAAGACTTAATGATCTATCGCAGCAGAATACCCGCTGAAGCAGTTATATAAACCTCGGAGGAAAAATGACAGATAGGGTTGCCTTATATCTTCAAGACGCTCATGACCTGCGCCAGGGATTGGAATACGTAAAATATGCTGAAAAACGAGGTTTTGAAGCGGTTTACCAGGCTGAGAGTCGCTTGGTGAGGGATGCCATCGTTCCGATGGCTGCTTACGCTGCAGTGACTGAAAAATTGAAAATTGGTTCAGGTGTAATCAATAATTGGACTCGTAATATCGGTCTTTTAGCTGCCACCTTCCTGACATTGGATGACCTGGCTCCTTCCCGGATCATCTGTGGAATTGGCGCCTGGTGGGATCCGCTGGCAAAGAATGTCGGGATCGATCGATCCAAACCGCTGACTGCGATGAAAGAGACGATCACAATCCTGCGAAAATTGTTGAATATGGAAAGGGTGACTTTCCATGGAGAATTCGTCCATGTAGATGGGATTGAACTTGATGTCGTACACGGTCGGCGTGAACCCAGGAATGTACCAATCTATATCGGAGCAACCGGGGATCAAATGATGGAAATGACCGGTGAAATTGCTGATGGTGTGGTGATGAACTACTGTGTTCCTCCAGAATACAACCACAAGGCTCTTGAGTTGCTGGAAAAAGGCGCGAAAAAAGCCGGGCGGAAATTGGACGACCTGGACCGACCCCAACTTATTGTTTGTTCTGTGGATAAAAACCATGACAAGGCCATCGATACAAGTCGTGAATTATTAACCCAATACCTGGCTCAGCAACCCCACATTGCCAAAGCTTCCGGAGTATCACCTGACATAGTGAAATCCATCCAAGGTATTTTGGGCTGGCCGGCTACCTACGAGCAGATTCAAAATGCAAAGCACTTCGTACCCGATGAGCTGATCCTGCGGATCACCGCCTCCGGTACACCGGATGAAGCCAAAGTCAAAGTAAAAGAATACATCAAGAATGGCTGCACCTGTCCCATCCTGTACCCGGTTGGCGGGGATGTGAATTTGCTTATTGACACCTTTGCTCAAAATTAAAGGCTACCATGATCACTGAGTATCACCGACCAACCAATTTACTGGAAGCGCTAAAGCTCTTATCGCGGAAAGACCCTGTTACCGTACCCCTCGGTGGGGGTACCATTTTGAGCAGGTTTTCCAACGATCCTGTGGAGGTTGTTGACCTTCAACTGCTAAACCTGAACCAAATAAGCAAAAAGTGTGAGTTTTTATCCATTGGAGCAACGACAACCCTGCAAGCCTTGATGGATTATTCCGATACGCCTGTTTGCATAAAAGATAGTCTCTTATTTGAGGGTACTCACAATCTACGACAGGTTGCCACAGTCGGTGGGACCCTCATTTCTGCCAAAGGTGATTCTTTGTTTTCCGCCATCATTCTGGCTTGCAATGCTGAAATGCAATGGGAGCCGGGATCACAGGAAGTTTTATATGAAAAATGGCTAAGAATTTCAAAGTCCCAGAGTCAAGGTAGGCTATTGGTCGAAATTCATTTTTTGTTCGAATCTGTTGTGAAGTTTGAGAAAGTTAGCATCACCCCTCGAAGCAAACCTGATCTTTTTGTAGTGAAAGCCATCCAGGGCAAACAGGTACGCTATGTTCTGGGTGGAAAATGCAATTCATTCCATGTATACAATGGCAATTTAATCGAGAAACCTCAGAAACTCACTGAATTCCTAAAGAATGCGTATAGTGATTTTATTCAATCCAAAATGACTGAACCTTATTTCGATTCAACCGTAAATATCTTACTCAAGAGGCTGGATTTGAAATGAACAGCATTCACATAAAAATAAACGGGAAGCATAAAACCTTTCCAGTCCAACCCTCCGAGTTGCTGCTCGATACTTTGCGTAAAGCTGGATATTTCGGCGTGAAATCGGGTGGCTGCAAGACGGGTGAATGCGGCGCCTGTACGGTTTTATTGGATGGAAAGCCAGTGAACTCCTGCCAGATGCTTTCCATGCAAGCTGATGGGCATGAAATCGTTACCGTGGAGCATCTTGGAGAACATCCCAAGCAAGGATGGAGAAAGTCCGAAGGGTTGAATGAGCTTCAAAATGCCTTTATCGAGAGCGGCGCCATCCAATGCGGCTATTGCACTCCAGCCATGCTGCTGGCAGCCAAAGCATTGTTGAAAAAGAATGACAAGCCCACGGAAGATGAAATAAGGGCTGCGTTATCGGGTGTGTTGTGCCGATGCACGGGTTATGACAAACCCGTCAAAGCCATCCAGGCGGTGGCGCAACGAAAAACCGATAACCTGACAGAACAGGTCATGCCGCAGATGCTGACTGTGCCGGAAACGGAAAAATTCAAGAAAGTGGGCAAACCCGAGAAAAAAGTGGATGCGGTGAAGCTGGTCCAGGGGAAAACTGCCTTTACTGATGATATTCACCTGGAAAACATGCTTTATGCCAAGATCCTGCACAGTCCATTGGCACATGCCCGAATCAAGAAAATTGATGCCACGAAAGCACGAAATTTACCAGGTGTGGCAGCAGTTTTGACTTACCGGGACATTCCCAGGGTTGTTTATTCCACTGCAGGACAATCTGACCCCGTACCAGGACCGTTGGATAGCTTCTCGCTCGACAATAAAGTACGCTTTGTTGGCGACCGGGTGGCATTTGTCGCGGCGGAATCGCTTGAAATTGCTGAAGAAGCATTGAAACTCATCGAAGTGGAATATGAACCTCTACCAGTGCTCTTGGATTCTTCAAAAGCGATGGAAAAAGGAGCTCCCATCCTCCATAATGAAAAGGAATACGTGCAATTTGCGGATTCCGACCCGAAAAAGAATGTAGCGGCCCGTATCCGCATAGATATCGGTGATGTGGAGAAAGGGTTCAAGAAAGCCGACCGGATCATTGAATGCGAATATGAAGTATCCAAAGTCCAGCAATGTTCCATCGAACCACATGTGGTGATTTCTTATTGGGACGAGGATGACCGTTTGGTGATCCGCACGAGCACCCAGGTACCTTTCCACGCACGCAGACAGCTCGCCCCTGTGCTTGGATTACCGATAAAGCGGATTAGAGTAATCAAACCCCGCATCGGAGGTGGTTTTGGTGGCAAACAGGAAGTATTAATAGAGGATGTGGCTGCTCACCTCACCATAGCAACTAAAAGGCCGGTAAGGTTCGAATATACTCGGGAAGAGGAATTCATCGCAGCTCGGTCTCGGCATCCAATGAAAATCAAGCTGAAGACGGGTGTGAAGAAAGATGGCACCATCACTGCGAATGAGATGGTGGTATTAACTGATACCGGCGCTTACGGTTGTCATGCGTTAACTGTCACCGGAAACACCGGACAGAAATCCATGGCCTTGTATGTAGGCGATGGCGAATTCCGGAAAGCACCCAATATCCGTTTCTATGCGGATATCGTTTATACCAATACCCCTCCTGCGGGAGCTTTCCGAGGATATGGAGTACCGCAAGGATTCTTCCCGGTTGAACGACAGATGGAAAAGATTGCCCGGATCCTTGGAATGGACCCCATCGAATTTCGAAAGAAGAATTCACTTCGCCTGGGAGAACTGCAACCTTTCAGCACTTCCTGGAGTGAAGGACGGGAACCCAAGCCGGAAATCGTTCACACCATCGGTCTGGATAAATGCGTGGAAGCGGGCAAGAAAGCCATCGATTGGGAAAAGAAATTCGGAAAACCTGATTGGCATACTGTAAAAGGCAAACCTTACCTGAAGAGAGGGATTGGAATTGCCAATGTGATGCAGGGCACTGCCATTCCTTATCTCGATATGGGAAGTGCTAGTATCAAGATGAACGAAGATGGATCCTTCAATTTGCTCATCGGTGCCACCGACCTGGGCACAGGCTCTGATACGGTGCTGGCTCAAATGGCGGCTGAAGTGTTGGGTGTGGAAGTGGATGATATTATCGTGTATTCCTCCGATACGGATTTCACACCCTTTGATAAGGGTGCATACGCATCCAGTACAACCTATATTTCTGGAACAGCTGTGGTCAAGGCTGCGAGGCAAGTTGCATTGCAAATTAAAGAACGCGCAATTGCCATGTGGAAGAGCAAGGATGCCAAATTCGCTTCCCCTGTGGAAAAGATCGAATTATACGAGGGGAAGGTCCATGCGCCAGATGGGCAGACGATCACTTTGTCTGAGGTGGGTTTGAATTCGCTACACCACATTGATCAGACCCAAATTATGGCAATGGCATCATACGTTTCACCGGCTGCGCCCCCTCCATTTGCCTCCCAATTTGCCCAAGTATTGGTTGACACGGAAACAGGGCAGGTGACTGTGGAAGAATTGGTCATGGCTGTGGATTCCGGTGTGATTGTGAATCCGATTACGGCTTCCGGGCAAATCGAAGGGGGAATGTCGCAATCGCTGGGTTATGCGGTGTGTGAGCAAATGACCTACGATGCCGAAGGCAGACCCCAGGAAACTGATTTTGATCAGTATCATATCTTCAAAGCGGATGAAATGCCGAAATTGAAGACCATTTTTGTAGAAACATATGAACCTACTCATCCATTTGGAATAAAAGCTGTAGCAGAGATCCCACTGGATGGGGTAGCTCCCGCGGTTGCCAACGCTATCCTGGATGCCTGCGGAGCCCAAATGGACAGCTTGCCCATCACTCCCGAAAAAATCTGGCAGGCGATGAGAGCCAAAGCATGAGTGTGCGGTTCTTTCACGATTTGGATGAAATCCAATCGCGAGGGGAGACTGCTGTTTTTTGTACCATCGTCCGGAGCAGTGGGTCCACTCCACGACATATTGGCAGCCATATGATCGTTTATCCCTCTGGTACCATAAGCGGATCAGTGGGTGGCGGTGAGCTGGAAACGCAGGTGATCGAAGCTGCCAAACAGGTGGTAAAGGATGGAGAATCCAGAACCATCAAATATCGATTCGTTGATCCAGCCAAAGGGGATGTAGGCGTATGTGGTGGAGAAGCAGAGGTGTTCTTGGAAGCGATTGTTCCTGATCCCAAATTGATCGTGATCGGAGCCGGGCATGTTGGCAAAGCGGTGGCGAGCCTGGGACAATTCCTTGGTTTCAAGGTTACAGTCTCTGATGATCGCCCTGGTTTTTGCACCAAAGAATCCTTCCCAGAAGCAGAAGAATTAATTCAATGCAAAATGGCTGCCTTACCAAGCAAGACCCAGTTCACGCCAGCGACGTATGTAGTTTTGACTACACGCGGCACTGAAGTGGATGTTGTTGGGCTGCCAAAAATCCTGGAACAACCCTTTGCCTACCTGGGAATCATCGGGTCTCGAAGGCGTTGGCAAGTGACAAAAACCGAATTGAGCAAAAAAGGTGTAGCTCCAAAGTTGCTCAAGCGGGTGCATTCACCAATGGGATTGGAATTGAATGCCGAAACTCCGGAAGAAATTGCTGTCAGCATCATGGCGGAAATAATCATGAACAAACATCATGGGGATGGCAAGAGCATGAAATCCCTGGAATAAGCGGAGGAATTTATGTGGAGTGCCTATATCAATGCAGTGTCCACAGATCGGGTTTTGGAAATTCTTAGTGCGGAACGAGAAAAAGCTCGAATTATCGCAGGTGCCACAGACTTATGGCTGGAAATGGAACGCGGAGTACTCACAGGAATTGAAACTCTCGTCGATGTCACTCGCATACCCGGGTTGGATAAAATCCATGAAGATGATAAAGGGAATGTCCATTTTGGACCACTGACCACACATAACCAATGTGCAGCTTCAAATATCATCCGAAAATATGGATTTCCCCTGGCGTTGGCTTGCTGGAAAGTGGGTTCTCCGCAGATACGCAATCGCGGTTCTGTTGCTGGCAACCTGATCACTGCCTCTCCTGCCAACGATACCATCACTCCTCTCATGGCATTAGGTGCTACAGTTGTCTTGAAATCAAAACGTGGTAAGCGGGAAATCCTCTTGAAGGAGTTTTATCCAGCATTTCGAAAAACAAAACTTGAACCCGATGAAATGATGGTGGATATCTATTTCCCCAAGATGTCCGCTAACACCATTGGAACGTTTATCAAATCTGCCTTGCGCAAAGCTCAGGCCATTTCGACAGTGAATGTTTGTACCATTTGTACGATTGAGAAGGGAAAAATTACCAAGGCGGTTGTCACGTTAGGATCAGTTGCACCAACCATTATTCACGCCGAAGAAACAGAAAAGTTTTTGGTGGGCAAGTCCTTGGATGATCCGACTATAGAAAAAGCAGCCAAAATCACTGAAGATGTGGTCAAGCCGATTGATGATCTGCGTGGGTCGGCCAATTATCGGAAAGAAATAGTTAGGGTTATTACCAAGCGTGCCCTCCACCAGTTGAGTTCAAAATCGTATTTATTCGAAATGCCTGCAAAGCCCATTACGCTGGATACTTCCAAGGGCATTAACACTTCCTTGAAGGAAACAGTAATCAAACGAAACGAGCCCATCGAGACAACTATCAATGGAAAGAAATACAAACTGACGGGCGGGTTTCATAAGAATTTGTTGCGTTTAATCCGGGAAGAAGGTTTGCTCACCGGAACCAAAGAAGGTTGTGCAGAAGGTGAATGCGGGGCTTGCACGGCATTCCTGGATGGAAAAGCCGTCATGAGTTGCCTGGTTCCCGCCCCGCGTGCACACCAAAGCCAAATTATCACTTTGGAGGGGGTTGCCAAACCAGGAGAGCTTCATCCGGTCCAAAGGACTTTTGTGGAGGAAGGTGCAGTTCAATGTGGATATTGCACGCCAGGCTTCATCATGTCAGGGGTCAAGCTACTGGAAGAACAACCTAACCCCACTGAAGATGAAGTGAAACAATCCATCACTGGTAATCTTTGCCGGTGTACTGGATACTATAAGATTGTGAAGGCAATTGAAAAAGCCGCACAAGGATAGGTGAATATGTCGAAGCGTCAATATAGGTCTAATGTAGATGTTTCCCTGAGTCAAAAGAAAAAGGAAATTCATCCAGTCTGGAGAGGGATTGGGTTGGTTATGGTGGTCGTCATCCCCGTAATGTCTTACCTGATTGCTTTAGCACTGGTCAATGCAAATAGTGTGAGTCATTGGGTGATTTATCCTGCTGCCATCATCTTTTTCAAACTATGGGACCCTTTGATCGTTGTCAAAGTTTTTGTAACCATCGTTATCATCTTCATTTTGTATGCCATCTTCACATTTATTACTGCTCTTTTTTACAAGGTCTTTGGTACGCCGCGTTATGGCAGCACCGATGTCCCCCCGGAACAAATCCGGCCTGTGAGAAGAGGATAAGGACTAATGGGAGGAAATTCTATGGAATCCAACATTGGTAAATCAATTCCTAGACCCGATGCTTATGACAAGGTTACTGGGAAAGCTCTATATCCAGGTGATATCAATATGCCTGACCAGGCATATATGAAGGTCCTCTTTTCACCAAAAGTCCATGCCATTGTGAAAAGCATTGATACTTCGCAGGCGGACAAGCTCCCCGGAGTTATTGCTACATTTACAGCCAAAGATGTACCGGTTAACGAATATGGCTTAATCATGCCGGATGAACCCGTGCTTTGCGGACCCGGTTCAGCCAAACCTTTTGCCGATCACGTCCGGTTTACGGGTGACAGGGTCGCTTTGGTGGTTGCAGATTCCGAGGAAATAGCGGCGGATGCGATTAAGTTAATCAAGGTGGAATATGAGGATCTCCCAGGAATATTCGATCCTTTGGAAGCCATGAAGGATAAAGGGGTCATATTGCACCCGGATAAAGGCACGAATATTTTCTGTAAATACCGCATCCGCAAGGGAGATGTGGAGAAAGCTTTTGCCAGAGCAGATGTGATCGTGGAAGGCGAATACCGCACTCCCGCCCAGGAACATGCATTTCTTCAACCAGAAGCTGGTATTTCCTACATCGATGAAGAAGGACGGGTTACGGTCGTAGTAGGCGCTCAATGGGTGCATGAAGACCAGGAACAAGTAGCACATGCCCTTAATTTGCCCAAGGAAAAAATAAGGATCATTTACCCAGCCATTGGCGGAGCTTTCGGTGGCAAGGAAGATATGTCTGTCCAAATCCTGCTTGCCCTGGCTACTTACCGGCTTTCAGAAAAAGGGATCAAACGACCCATTAAGATCATCTGGAGCCGTGAAGAATCGATGATTGCACATCACAAACGCCATCCTTATTACCTCAAATCAAAATGGGGTGCAACAAAGGAAGGCAAGGTCATCGCTACCGAAACGAAAATCGTTGCGGATGGTGGAGCGTACGCCTATACTTCAACCAAAGTATTGGGAAATGCAACCCTTCTATGCAACGGCCCTTATTTCATCCCCAATGTGAGTGTCGACTCGTATGCGGTTTATACCAACAATATTGTTACCGGAGCATTCCGGGGTTTTGGTGGGCCTCAGGGTGCGTTCTGCGCGGAAAGCCAGCTGAACAAAATCGCTGAAAAACTTGGAATGGACCCGGTGGAAATCCGAATGCGGAACGTCATCCACGATGGCGAACTCTTGTCGGTACAAACCCCTTTGCCCGATGGTGTTTCCATTGAGGAAGTGGTTGAAAAATGCGCCCTCAAAGCAGGTTGGAAAAAGACAAAAGAAGGTTGGAAAAAACCCGTTATCAAACAGGATCCTAAACGTCCACACATCAAAAAAGGTATTGGCTTTGGATGTGGTTTCAAGAATGCCGGTTTTTCATTTGGTGCTCCAGAGAATTGCTGGGCGAGAATCGAGCTTCATGGCGATACTCAAATCGAAAGAGCCATTGTTTATCATGCAGGTGCTGAGGTGGGTCAGGGGACTCACAACGTCATGCGCCAAATGGCAGCAGAAGGATTGGGAATACCTGTTTCACGAGTTGAAATGGTCGTTTCAGACACAGCCAAAACCGGGAATTCGGGCAGCGCCTCGGCTTCGCGCATGACTTTCATGTCGGGGAATTCCATCAAAGGAGCTGCCCAAGAAGCACTAAAGAAATGGAAAGCAGAAGAACGGCCAGCGATTGCTACGTATACCTGGATCGCTCCTACCACCAGCCCATATGATGAAAAAGACGGGCATTGCACACCCAATTTTTCCTATGGCTATGTGGCTGAAGCCATAGAGACCGAGGTGGATACCGAAACCGGGGAACTAAACCTCACTAATGTCATCGTGACGGACGATGTTGGTAAAGCGATCAATCCTCAACAAGTCGAAGGACAGATCGAGGGTGCCATCATCCAGGCGTACGGTTACGCCGTGCTCGAGAACTTCATCCAGAAAAACGGCATTGTGATGACCAAGTATTTGTCCACCTACTTAATCCCCACCATCCTGGATATCCCGGGCAAGGTCGAATCGGTCTTGCATGAGCATCCCGATCCGCGCGGACCCTGGGGCGTTCGGGGCATGGGTGAAATGCCCTATCTTCCCTTTGTTCCTACATTAACTGCTGCTCTGCATGATGCCATTGGCATATGGTTCAATGATTTTCCACTAGTGCCCGAACGGGTTTTACGAGGATTGGGTAAGATCAAGTAAAGTTTTGAACTACTTTAAGACAATGCCTCAAGGTTAAATAAATTGAACCAAACGACTGGCTCGATCGCTGGGATAATTCTGGCTGCAGGTGGTTCTTCACGTCTGGGAACACCCAAGCAGTTGCTATTATGGCAGGGACAACCTTTGGTGAGTATCGTCAGCCAAAAACTATTGGCGACTGGTATTCAGCCTATCATCGTGGTAGTAGGTGCGGAAAGCAATACCATCAAAAAAGCTTTGGAAGATTTGGATATCACCACAGTTGAGAATCTCTACTGGAAGGAAGGGATCAGCACATCCATTCGAGCTGGAATTGCTGCGTTGCCAGATAATATCCAAGCAGCCATTTTTGCTACTTCAGACCAGCCATTTGTTCCTGAATCTTTGATCCGTAAGCTGATCGATGAATATGAGCAAACTGGAGCTGAAATTATTTGCCCGGAATGCAAGGAGGAACTTCGGAATCCGGTTCTCTTTGATAAAAGCCTTTTCGCCGAATTAGCCCAATTGGAAGGAGACACCGGAGGGAAAGCACTCTTCGATCACCATAGGGTTACTAGAGTCAAATGGGAAAATAAAGAAGATTTCCGGGATATTGATACACAAGAAGAAATGCAGGAAATGTATGGGAAAAGTTGCTGAAATGGATACTCGGATTTCCGCAATTGTACTTGCAGCTGGAATGTCCACTCGGATGGGACAGCAGAAACTCTTACTTCCTTGGGGAAAAGATACGGTAATTTCTCAAATCATAGGTGCCATCCAAAAAACTGGATTGACACAAATAATTGTTGTGACCGGGAAGGAAGACCGAGAACTCAACTTGGTTTTGAGTAATTTACCTATTACCCAGGTCATCAACTCAGATTATGCGAATGGTTCGATGGTGACATCCCTGCAAAAAGGATTGGCAGCCATCCAGGATAAAAATGTTGCAGCATTCATGATTTTTCTTGGCGACCAACCAACAGTTCAGGTGGATACAATACACTCCATCATTGAAGCATATTTAAGATCAGGTTTCAATATCGTTGTTCCAAGTTACCAATTTCACCAGGGACATCCCTGGTTGGTAGATCGAAAACTGTGGGTTGAAATTCAAAATCTTACATCAGAGAATACGATGAAGGATTTCCTGGCTCAACGAAAGAAATCCATCCAATATGTGATTGTCGATTCACCAACGGTGCTACAAGATATGGATACTCCCGAAGAATTTCGGAAAATCAAGCCTGCTTAAAATCCTCTACCCTGATCTTCCCTTTGAGCCTTTTAATCCGTTTATTAATTTCCGCTTCTGTGAAGGCAGAAACGTTGATCAATTTTTTATTTGATTTGGTGATCTTCAGAGCAATTTGGGCAAAATCCAAAGCTTTCTCAGGGGATTTTTCGTGGTGTTCATAAAACTTCGCCAGCTCAATCAGGCTGTATAAATCATCTTCGCTGCAACCAGACTGCCAGAGTTGGAGTGCTTTTTCCCAATTCTGGGTCTTTCGATGCATTCTAGCGAACCTTTCCAAAGTTTTATGGTGCAGATCTCCCGGGAGATGTTCTTTGAGTCCAATTTCATAATACCTGGCAGCAGCCTCGAGGTCACCCAAGTCTTCATACAGATTCGCGAGCGCTACCAAATCGATACTATCCGGAGCCGGGATTGAAAAAGGATTGTCGGTGAAACCAGCCAGGAATTGAAACAGCGCAGCCAGGGAAAGGACGTCCATGGCGTTGTGATAAAAAACGCCTTTCAAAGGTCTGGCATCTTCCGACCGCAGGTAATCAAAATAGATTTGCGGGATTTCCCAACCCGGGATTTCTTCCTGTGTACGTTGCGTTTTCAGAATCTCAGTCTCAATATTCTTCAATGACCTCGATTCGAGCCTGTATTTCCAAATTCTGCGAGCCAAAGGCAGCAGGTCGATATGGGAGAAAGAGCGGATGGGACTGGTTATATTGTTCAGATCAAACCGGGTATTCAATAGGGGAGCATCAAATGCTTTTCCATTGTAGGTCACAAGAACTGAGAATGGAGAAAGGCTCTCAGAAATGGAGTTCAAAAATTGAGTTTCCTGGTCAGGATTGGAAAGAAAAAATTGCTCCACATGAAAACCGTCTTCTCTTAAAAAACCAATCCCAACCATGAATACGAGAGTCCCGGTCCCACCAGATAATCCCGATGTTTCCGTATCAAGAAACAAGATGGAATTGAAAGGCACATCCGCCAAAGCTTCCAATCCGGACCAAGCAAGTATTCTCGAAATTGGTTTCAATTCAGATATTTGCACAGTTCCATGCAGATAGCTCAATGAATAGTCTTCTGAATGAACAAAAG
>Ga0209182_10000338_pt1 | contig 12229 bp, 12 predicted proteins | sample LakBais05cmmetaG_FD_185474 | JGI IMG/M metagenome (GOLD analysis project Ga0209182, IMG submission 185474) | Lake sediment microbial communities from Lake Baikal, Russia to study Microbial Dark Matter (Phase II) - Lake Baikal sediment 0-5 cm... | ecosystem: Environmental > Aquatic > Freshwater...
ACACACACCCCGCAGCCCATGCATTTCTCCCAGCTTCTTTCCACGCCCGCGTCGTTGGTGGAGAGGGCGTTGAAGGGACACGCATCCACGCAGGCGCCGCACTGGTTGCAGAGGTCGCGATCCAGCGCGGCGACGTAGCCCGAGGAGGCCATGAACGGAACGCCGTACTTCGTCATAGCTTCGATGCCGGCGCAGCAGCATTGGCAGCAGTTGCAGATGGCGTAGAAGCGATTCAGCATCGCGTCTTTGAACCAGGCGGAGTGCAGGTGCCCGCGCTCGTGCTCGGCCTGGAGGAGCTGTAACGCTTCGGCCTGGGTCAGCCGGCGGCTGCTGTGCGGGTTGTGTTCGAGAACGAAATCCACAAACGGCTGGCCAATCACCATGCAGACCAGCGTTGGCTGGCAGGGTTTGGCGCGCGCGTGCCGGCAGACGCATTCGTAAACGGCCACGTCCGGCGGTCCCTTGAGCACGAGGTTCCGCGCCGTGGGATACGGGATGATCTGTTCCAGGTCGCGGAGGGGGATATCTTTTTTCGAGCTAACAATTGCCTCGGCCTGCTCATGTGTGAGGACCTTGCTGTGATAGTGATCGGAAAACCACTTGGCCCCACGCGCGCCGGGGCGCGCCCGAAGAAAAGGGAAACCGCTCAAGAGCAGTTTGACGTACTGGTTGGTCCAGCGGGCGTAAACATACGCGTGCAGAGCGTTCAGCGCGCCGTTGCTCTCGCCCATCATTTGCCGGGTCGAGCGCTGCAACAGCCGCCCGCGCTCGCCGAAAAGCCACAAGACCACCACGGACAGGAGCAACACCCCGAACACACCCAATATGACGGCGGTGACCATGCGCCAACCTCGCGTTAAGCCCAGTTCGTTGGGCGGGATTCTAAAGGTTCAGGGTGAAAGACACAAGGACGGTTGTAGAGGCTGCCTTCAGGTGGGCATTGTGCCGACAACTACCACCCCAAAGAACCCACGGCTGGCACTGCTCCGGTTAGTAAGATAGACTGTCGGCAATATGCGCATCCTCGCGGCTGCCGATATTCATGGTGCACTAAGTGTTTACGGGTGGTTAGTGGAATCGGTCAAGCATTACCGAGCGGACCTGGTCGTATTGGCCGGAGACCTGTTTGCTGGCGACTTGGCCGATGCGCAACGGGAGCAGGCGCCCCAAATCATTCCACTGCTAAAAGCGGCGGGCCCTTGTTTCTATCTTATGGGCAACGATGACAACACCGGACTGGAGTACGAAGACGAACAGGTCAAGCCACTTCACGGCAGGCAACTTGCGTGGGGAAGCTACAACTTCGCGGGTTACCAATTTACCCCGCCTTTTGGGGGTACCGTTTTTGTGAAGCCGGAGCGCGAGATTGAGAAGGATCTTCAACTGGTGGAGCCTCTGCTGAATACCAAGAGTGTCTTCGTGACACACGCAGCTGCGTACGGAACCCTGGACTCCACCTTCGCCGGTGAACATGTCGGCAGCCCCTCGCTCGCCGCGCTGTTGGAACGTCGCTCTGTGTTGGCACACATCCACGGTCACATCCACGCCAGCTTTGGGCATGAGGGCAACCGCTTCAATGTGGCTGCTGCTGCACAACGGCGTGCCATGATCATTGAACTTCCCGCATTGGATTGGCAGGTAATCCGGGGAGATTAGGCTAACTTGCCTGTGTGCGCAGACATAGACCGCGTGGAAGGGAAGCCCTCCCGCAGCGAGGCGGTGAAGCCGCCAGGGGCGACTCCTCCGGCTCAATTGGAAAGGCGAGGCCAACCCGAGCAAGCAGGCCCTCTGTTCCGGCTTCCTACGAGATCGCTCTGGCGATGACGAAGGCCGTAGCAGCAGCGACCCCGCCGATAAGCGTGGTTTGCAGCGCGCTACGTAAAGGTCTCGTGCCGGTGAAGTGTCCTTTAACGTAGCCAAATGCCGTCAAGGCCAGCAAGGTAACAACGATGGAGAGCAGCAAGGCGCTCCGCACTTGCGATGAAAGGATGTAAGGTCCCAGCGGGATCACCCCCCGGCGACGTAGGCTCCGGCAATCGTCACGGCGCTGGCGAGGGCGCGCTTGGGGTCGGGTCGCTCGAGGCCCAACTCAAAGCGCATCATGAAATCCACCCACGCCTCGGGACGCTGACTCAACTTGGCCGTGACCGTGGCGCTTTCCTCCTCAGCAAGGCCATAAGATTGGAGGATTTGCTTGACCTCAGCGATCTCGTCGGCGGGCTGGTTGCGGACTTCCTCGTGCTCGCGCGCCAGCTCGCTGGCATAGTGCTCGGCATCGCTGCGGGCCGCCAGGTATCCGCCCAAGCCCATGGCAATCGAGCCCGCGGCAATCTCTGCCAAGCCTGCGACGACGATGACACCGGTGGAGATCACGGCGCCCGTTAGGCCCGCGGCCAGTGCAAAGGGTACCGTCAGTCCATCCGACATTCCAATCACAATGTCTCTGACGGTCTCACTCGCGGTAAAGTGCCGTTCGAGGTGCGGCGTCTGGGGCATGGGGAGTCTCCTTGGTTTGTCCGCCGGATGGCGCAGACCTTATCTGGTTTGCCAGGCGATTGGCAAGGCACTCCGACCCGCAGATTCGGACGTTCTGCGCCAGCCACCTTGCGGGAAAAGCCCACCGGCAGAGAAGCACCAACCGTGGCGACCAGTGCCGGCGCAATGCTACTTCGGCTGGGTTTGTTGTTGGGCCGGCTGTTTCTTCTTGAAGAGTCCGGTCAGGCCCTTGACGACGTCTTGCGGAGTCTGCTGTTGAGTCTGGCCCTCTTGCGTGGTGGTCTGCTGCTTGCTGCCCAGGAGACCACGCACTCCGCCGACGGTTCCTGCGGCTCCCCCAGACTTCACGCTGAATTTCGGCGCTTGCAGCGTGCCGCCCAGAGTGAAGGGGAAGCTGACCTTACCGTCGGCAACGGTGGCGCCGGAAAGGCCGGCCATGATTCCCGTGACAGGATTCTGCCCGGCGGCCACCTTGGCTACCCCGGCATAATCCAGGCTGCCCGCGCCTGCCATGGTCATGCTCCCCGCGCCGTCCACATCCACGCCGTTGCCCACCACAGTGATCTTGTTGCTCGTGATTCGTTCGTTAGCAATGTTGAGGTCTGTGGCTATAGAGGAAAACGACGAAGGGTCGCCCGAAGCCGGGCCGAGGTTGGTGAGGCGGGCGAGCAGCATCAGGTTCTTGTTGAGCTGCAGGCTGGGTAATTGGCCGTTGCGGACGCTCAACTGTCCGGTGCCGCGCATCCCCGCCAGGGGGTCGGGCGAGTGCGTGACCTCACCCGTGAGCTTCATGTTGCCTTCCATCTTTCCGGTCATCTTCCCGCGCGCTTCGGGAAACGCCTCCAGCAGCCGGGCGACGTCCACACCGGAGATGCGGGTGTTGGTGCTGTAGCGCGGATTCTGTCCGGCGAAATTGAAAGAAAGGCTGCCGGCGGCACGGCCTCCGTAAAGGTCGAAATTCAGGTCGTCGAAGTAAACCTGCTTGGGGAACAGTCGCAGCTTGGACCTCACCGAGGTCGCCTGGAGTGTTCCGAAGCGCAGGGATTGCGCCTTGAGCGTTCCCTGGGCCGCCGGCGTGGGGGGAGGTGCAGCGGCGTATAAGAGCGTGGCTCCAAGACCCGCGCGGGCTAACCAGTCGGGCGAATTCTCCGGCGGCACAAAAGATGCGGCCGTGGGGGCGATAAGGGCGTTGAGGTCAACGTCCTCCAGGTCGATGGCCACCGCGCGTGCTTCGAAGAAGGTGGGCCCGGGGCGACCGGAGGCCAGAAGGTTGGCAGCTCTCAGTTCTCCCCCGCTCATGCTGACCTTCGAAATCACCCCTAACGTGAAAGAGGAAGGCTCGCTAGCCGCGGTCTTGGAAACGCGCGCGGGTGTGGGGGGATTCTCAAAATTCCATTTCCCGCGAACATCGGAAAGCAGGTTAATGGCCAGGTCGTTCAGCTCGAGCGACTTGATGACGACCTGCCGGTGCCACAAGGCCGTGGCGTCCACCACGGCATAGATCCGCCGGGCTTTCACAACATCGCCCTGGGGGAAACCGGGCGGGTTGCCTAGGCGGAAGTCTTCCACGCGGATGGAGAGGCTGGGGAAAAAGGTGAGGGCCAGGTGCCCGATCTCCGCCGGCTTGCCGGTCGCCTCCTGGATGTGCGCTATCACTTGGGGTCGGTAGCGATCGACATCTATCAATATGGGGATGACAATCGCCAGCCCCACCACCAGGAGGACGAGGAAAACAACAACACCGATGGCAATCTTTTTTCCTTTAGACATGGGTTTGCCCTCCGCAGGCCGCGCGGCTTAAGTCACTAGCCCCGCCCTCGAAGCACCGCGAGGGCGAGCCGCCAAGCGCAATGCAGGTGTAGGCAAAACCAAACATCGCCGCGTGGTAGGGTCAATTCTACACCACTTTAGGTTGGATGGGTGGCGACCCTGCTGCCGTGCGGTGGGGTTAGTTCGTTACCTTCGGAAGGATGAAATTGCTGATCTTTTCGAGCTTGGGATGTAGAAACTTGTCGTAGTCAGAGTCAGATATTTTCTTCAGTTCGTAACGAGCGTCTCGACTTTCGTCATCAAGATGGCGGTATTCGGGATAGATCGCAGATAGCTCCGGATCTGATTGCACGATATTTGTCCTGCCCGGGCCTCCACTGTCGCCCCGATGCCGACGCGGGATAGGTATTCCGGATTTTCTAAGATACGCATTCACGAAGTGGACCGCCGCGTAAAATAGACACGTTGCTGACCAGTCCATGCACTCGCTTCGTTTGTCGCGAATGTATTGCGCAAACGTTGTGTTGTGCTCTGCCTGTTCGATATATTCCGAGATGGTGTGTGCAGTACTCAACGTCGCCTGTAGATTTCACGCGAACCTGCTGCCACGAGTTCCTCTGGCGGAACTAAGTCGGCAGACGTGACGCGGAAATCGAAATTATGAATTCCCAGAAGCCGACAGACATCAAGCTCTTTTCCGTAAACCTTTTCCCGCGCATCGCGGTCGTAGCTGTCTAACAATGTCCAAATAAGAATTTCGTCGTAACCAAAGCGCGCACATATTGACTTCACTTGAGGGATTTCCTTGAATAGCTCGACCAACACTCTTGCGACTTGCTGATCGGGACGAATCCATCCACAATTTTCAGCAGCTGACGAAAGAACATCCAAATCTGCTGAAGACACCCCAACCGATGTCATACAAACAATTCCGAGTTCCGCAGCGTCCAACGGGAAGTCACAAAAAGGCGAACGTAGGGGCGTTTGGAATGTTTGTGGCTGCCACTCTCTAAACTGGAGCATTAGTTAACCTCTCTCTTTGAGGGTGGAGCTTCCGGAGGCTCGACAGAAGCTATATTGCTCGACCGAATTATCAACTGGGGCAGTCCGGTCACTGGATCGCGGCTTGGGAGTTTAAATACGTCTGAAACCACAAGCTTGATTTTGACAGTCGTTCCGTCTTCTAGCCTATAAAGACTCCAAGGTTCTTCTATTGGATTAAAGGTCATTTTTTCCGCCTCCACCACTTGGTCCCCAATGTTCATTTTGACCTTCATTTTGCCTCCCGCTGAGGGCCAGATACACGAGTACCTTTTATCAGCGCTGGTCGTGGTGAGTTGGCTTGCATGACTATCAAGGGCGAACCGTAGGCCAAATTCATTATACATATAATTCGTGCTCGCTCCAACTTTTTTGTTAAATGATTGAAAACACAGAAGCTATTTCTGTTGACAAGCGCGAATTTCGCGCGCGCACCCGACGGGACTGTCTGCAAAGAGCAAGCCTTTCGAAATGCCCAAGACATCATCGTAGGGCAATTTCTCTACCACTCCATTTCCAAATGACACCAGTACCTGCTGCCGCCGTCAGTCAGGGCGAGGATGTGCGGGTTAGCTTGGCCGCATAGTACTCGAAGAAAGCCCGCTTCGGCGGGGCCATTTGCACGGTTTCGGTCAACTCCGCGTCCCCGGAACGCCAGATCACCCGGCGCACAAGCCATTCAGGCAGCGGCTGCTCGCCGCCCTCCGGATTCAAGGTAACTTCACCTTCTTCGACCGTAACGCGATAGCGGGTGATGAAGCCTGTGTCGGAGAATGTCCACAGAATGAAACCTGTACCCGACCGGTCGCCGCTGAGGATGCCCATCCAGGATTCCTTCGCGGCGGGAACCGTGGTGGTGGCGGAGAACGCAACCTCCTCTCGAAACACCAGGACCCGCTTCTCCAGATCGTAAGCGACGGAAAGGCGGACCTCGCCCTGGGGAGCGCGTCCCGTGGTCTTGCCTGTCCACTCGCCCAGCAGCCACTCCAGCGGGGAGAAATCCGGCTTGGGCGGGAGCGGAATTGTGTAAGTCACGGGCGGCTTTTCTTTTGCCGGCAGCCAACTCGCGCTGACTATACAGAGTAAAGCCAGGAAGACTGCGCGCATCTCAGCACCTACCTGCGCCTGTGGCGGACGCTTGTTCACGCCTTAGCCCCGCGCCTTGTCCTTCACGGATGAAGCCCAGGTGCGTGCGTTGGTGAAAGAAAATGCGGGCGTCCGTCAGGGCGGAATGGCGCAACAATTCCCCCAGTTCCTCGCCGGTGTAGGAGGCGCGGACCGAATCCACGTAAAGCTTCTTCATCAAGCCAGAGTAATGCCTCCCATACCAGCCGACGTGAACGCGAAACGTCAGTCGCGATGGCCGGCGCAAATCTCGCAGCAGAAGCACGCCGGTGGGTTTCGCCACGCGCGCCATCTCGTTGAGCACTGCTACGGGATTCTGAAGGTGATGCAGGAGGGAATTGGAGAGCACCAGGTCAAAGGCCGCGTCGCGGAAGCAGAGGTGGTTGGCATCGGCCACGAAAAACAGAACCCGCTCGGCCAGGCCCTGCTCGACGGCGGCGCGCCGGGCCGCACGCACCATGTTGGCGGAACAGTCGATCCCCACCACGCGCAAGTTGGCGAGGCGGCGCGCGATCTTCAAGGGAATTGCGCCAGGCCCCGTGCCAATATCCAGCAGCCACCCGCTGGTGCACCCAAGGGACAGCACTTGCTCGACCAGCGTATTGTCGAGGGCGTCCAGGTAGGCCTGGGCCGCCGCTGAGGCATAGGCTTCCACCTCCTCGGCATCACCCATCACCTCCGGCTCTGGCTTGCGGGGAAGGGTCAGCCAGTTCATGGTAGCCAGGGCATTATAACGGAAGAGGGCCCGTGCCGATTAGCCCCCGTATGGCAGGGATGCCCGGGGCAAAACGGATCCGAGGAGCGGCCGCCAGCCGAGTGGTTCCGTCACGCAGCAGGCGAAGAGCCCTCTGTGACAAGTCCCTGATCCCGGATCATGCGCACCAGCAGACGCAGCATATCGGTGGTCGTGACGATTCCCACCATTTCGCCATTCTCCACCACCGGCAAGCAGCCGAGCCGGCGAGTGTAGAGCACGGTGGCCGCCTCAAATACCGGCTGATCGGGGCGAAGCGTGACGGGATCGCGGGTCATGGCCCGCGAAATGGGAGTGGTTTCCAGAACCCGGTTGTATTCCTCGGGGCTGATTCCGCTCATCAGGGAGGGAGCAAATTGCTTCACATCGTGCTCGGTGACAACCCCGACGAGCGCCTTGCCGCGCAGAACGGGCAAGTGCCGAAAGCTGGAACGGACGAATACCATCCTCGCGTCAAGCAAGGAGTCCGTTTCTTGCACGGAGGTCACATCGGTGGTCATGAATTCGCGCACTAACATGAGGCTCTCCCTTTCTCTGCTCGTGTCGTCCGCCCGGACCTAAGGACGAGAGGTTTCGGGCGGCGACGATCGCGACCGGCGGTCCGGAGGGAAGTTGATTTCCCAGAACCCGTCCTCGTCCAGGATTTCAAAACCCAGCTCCATGCCCTGCGGGGTGAGTACGGAAGATTTCCATGCCACCCGGGCCCGAGCTGATCGATCCTTGTTGCGCACGCGGATTTCGAGCGTGTCCCCCACGCGAAAATCCTGCTGCGTGCGGATCATTGCCCCGTGCTGGCTGACGGTTATCGTTTCAACCGGTTCCCATTCTGTTTCCGAGGAGCTGCTAACCACGTTGACGATCAGTGGAATCCGCAGGAGGATGCGGCTACTGCGGCGGCGAGGTCTCGTGTTCTCCGCGGTTGCCATTTCCATGCTCGCGCCCAGAGGAGATGCCTCCTGTGGATCTGCTGCCGACTCCACGTTACGCGCATCATACCACAAAGAGAAAGGCCGGGGGAGTCGCGTACGGGGGAAAGGGTCCCCTGGTGGGGACAAGAGACGGTGCGCACCGCTCTTGGCAAGAGGCTGGAGGGTCGCGCAGCGCGGTGGCTGCGGCAATTCATGGTCACAGAGCGACCCCTTTCCCCTCAGGGGCGAGCGCGCTCCTGCTCGATCCAAGAGCCGCGGGGGAGAAACGAAGGTAGCTTCGCTGACGGCGGCCCTCGCCGCCTACATGCCCGGGCATGTGGCTGCGCCCATTAGGGGAGCCCCACGGCCTGGCTCCCCTTGTTTTTCGCTACAATTCCTTTCCCCTTTGTGGCATCATCTGCCCCAGTGACAGACCACAACTAGCATAGCCACCACCCACCCCCCACACGGGGGGACGTGACATGCAGGCCCGGGAGAGCCGGGGCAAGGTCCTACCGAAAAACGCCCCGGTTCCTCCCGGAGTAATCGGGGACCAGCCGAAAGACGGACCAGGCTAGGGGGTGGTTGGAAGGGGCACTGTCTACTCCTGTGCGTGTTGACGTGATTCAGGAACTCGACTCTACTGATCCCACGCTGGAAATCCCCTGGGCAAGTCCCACTAACCTCGATCTGCATTACATCGACTTGAGGGCTTTTCCTCAGCAGATTGGCCAGCTTGAGGAATGCCGCAAGTACCCTGCGCTCGCCGCTCTCTTGCGCAAGGTGAATGCCGCAGATACGTCCTTGCGCACGGCCAAATGCGACATTTGGGCGACCACCGAACTCGCTGAGGACGAGCGGCTGGAATTCAAGCTGCCGTGCAAAGTTGGCAGCTACGTGGATTTGGTGTTCGACCGCGCGGACTGGAACTTGCAGTCGGAAGCGTATCTGCACCTAGGGAACGAGCTGAGCACGAGGCTTGAGCACGTGCAGCTCCAGGCGCAGATGGAGGCCTGCGTGCGCCGCTGCCTGTTCCATCCCGAGGAGCGTTGGGGCTATTACCTGACCCTGTTTACCCATGCCTATGGCACCACTCCGCACGAGGCAGAAGAAGCCTGGCAGCGCGCTCTCAGAGCCTTGGGGGACGCTTTGGCGCACATTGGCCAACGGCTTCGGGACGCCCCTGCCAACCCTGCAAGCACACCCCGCTTCTGGTAAGCGGCATACGCCCCAGAAGCCGGGAAAGACGCCAGCCCGCACGAGCGGTTTCGGCTATTGTCAACTCGTTGTCGTTGTGTTATATAGCGAGGACTCCGGTAGCGTCGAGACGCCAGGGAGCCCGTCCCCAGTTGCTGTAAGCCGAGCGGGCTCCTACGGAGTGGAAAGAGTTGGCGTTTGACCTAGGAATGCGAGTTCGGGGAAAAGGGGACCTCAGCGCGTGAGCTTTATCAACTTTGTTGCCCGGGAAATCAACTGCAAAATCGTGTACTACGGTGCAGGGCTCGGCGGCAAGACCATAACCTTCAGTATATCTTCGACCAAACCCTGGGCAAGAAGGGTGGCAAGATGATTTCTCTGGCCACCGAAACCGATCGGACTCTTTTCTTCGACTTCCTCCCTCTTGACCTCGGTACTGTCCGCGGCTTCAAAACGCGGTTTCACCTCTACACGGTCCCCGGCCAGGTCTTTTACGACGCCAGCCGCAAACTCATCCTGCGGGGCGTGGACGGCGTCATATTTGTTGCAGATTCCCAGGAAGAGCGCATGGACGCCAATCACGAGGCGCTGGAAAACCTGTACGAGAACCTCAAGGAGCACGGCTACGACTTCATGAAGATCCCCTATGTGCTCCAGCTCAACAAGCGCGACCTCCCCAGTGCCCTGGCGGTCGAGGAATTGAAGAAGGCACTGCTCAAGAAGGGCGAGTCAGCCTTCGAAGCTATCGCCTACAAGGGCGTGGGCGTCTTCGAGACTCTGAAAGAGTGCGGCCGCCTGGTGCTGTCAGAGCTTAAGAAAGGCTAAGCGGAACTCCCTCGGTTGGGACTTTCCTTTCCCCTGGCCCGTATCCCCACGGGCGCATCGTCCGCGGCAAATGAGTTTTCCTCACCTGACAGGGGAGCATCGTCCATCGGGACTGCGTTGCCGAACGCCGGCACGCGGCCGGCTGGCTCGCGGCGCGCGTGGTTGATGGAGAGAAAGGGCAGGAAATTCCTCGGTTTTGTCGCCTCTTACCGCGCGGGCGTGGCCGGGGGCACTTGTCCGAAAAGCGTCTGGACATGCTTCTCCAGCATCTTCCCCGCCATCTCCCGCAGCGCATGGCCGTAGGGGACCAGCTCGAGTTGGAGGCGCGCGTAGGTAGCCTCTAATTCCCCGGAGAGGTGCTGGAGGTAGGCCCGGGCGCGCGCTTGCCGGTCCTCCAATCCCACCGCGAAATCCCGCAGCGCGGCGCGTCCCTGCGCGAGCAGGCGGTCAAGCTCCGCCGCCACCTCGGCGCGGACGCTCTCGAACCTCTCAAGCGCCTGCACAAAAGGCTCGTTGTCGCGCTCGATGCGGCGAGTAAGGAAGCTGCCCTGGACCCGAATAGCGAAATTGAACCAGCGATGCGAGCCGCGCAGCAGTTGGCGAAAGGCTTCGCTCAGCGAGTAGAACTCCCGGGAGATGCGGAAAATGCCCTCCTGAAGCTCCAGGGGGCTCATCCGGCGCGGGCAGACGACCGCATGCTGGGCGTCGAAGTACTGCCAATCGCCCCAGGCGATGATCCGTTTCTCTTCCGCCAGGCGGCGTGTGAGGGGAGGGCCGGGGACCGCGGTGAGGGCGAAGAACTGGGCCGTGGAAAGGCGCGTCTGGCGCGCGAACTGCAGCGTGTCGGCGATGGTCTGGGGTGTGTCCGCGTCTGAACCCAGCACAAACATCCCGTGGACGCGAATCCCCACCTCGTGGAACGCGGCGATGGCCTGGCGATTCTTTTCCAGCGTCGAGTGCTTGTGGTAAAGCTTGAGCGTCTCCTCGTTCACGGATTCCAGACCAATGCAGACCGTGGCGCAGTTGGCGCGCTTCATAAGGCGCAACAGCTCGCCGTCTTGCGCCGCCTCCACGCGCACCTGGGCGAACCAGCGCGGCATGCGCACGCCCTCGGCGAGCAACCGCTCCAGTAATCGCGTCGTCCGCTTGCGGTCGGCGGCGAAGATGTCGTCGCCGAAGAATATCGGCTTGCCATTCAGGGCGATGGTGTGACGGATCAGCGCCACCGTCGCGTCGTCGTCCAGGAAGCGGAAGCCGCGCCCGAAGTTCTCGATCACCGAGCAGAACTCGCATTCATACGGGCAGCCGCGCGAGGTGTTTACGACGTTGTGCGTGATGCCCTTTTTCACCCGCGGCGAGTAGACCGGAAAAGGCAGCGCGGAGAGTTCTGCGGTGGTCAAGTAGGGGCGGTCCGGGTTGTAAACAACTTCGCCGCCGGGGCTGCGCCAGCACACTCCCTGCACGTCGCGAAGGTCCGGACTCTCGAAGTCATCGCCCAAGCGTTCCAGGACGACCGGTAACGTTTGGTCGCCCTCGTGCGTCACGACGACGTCACCGAACTGGAGAGATTCGTCAGGAAGCGCCGTGGGGTGTGGGCCGCCAAAGATGACTTTCACGCGCGGGTTCAGGGCGCGGACGCGCTCGGCGAGTTCAAACGACTGATTGGCGGTGCGAGTGATGATCGACAGTCCCAGGACATCCGTCTCGGCCAGGCGTCGCCAGTCGTCGACGTCGAGGCGCCCTGCTACGCGATTGTAGTGCGGGTCGAGTGTGACAGTGTCGGCGTAGCCCGCCTTGCGGCAGATCGCCTCCAGCAAAGGCACGCCGCGAGCCGGCAAGCGGAGCAAGGAGTAAATATCCTTTGCTGTCCGGCCTTCGAGACGGCCGTCAACGGTTGCGGGTAGTTCAACTAGGGTGATGCGCAGATCCTTCACCTCAATCCCTAGGAACACTAAGCTGCGACGCGGAAGGTCTTTTGCTTAGCGCGGCAGTCTAGCACATTGCCGCACGGTGCGCCAGGAATAAGCCTGGGGGTTTAGGTCAGCCGAGCTCTGGTCGCGTCGCTGCCGTGAGGCGTGCTCGGCAGGCGAGCGCCGACGAGAAAGCCTAGTGG
>Ga0209182_10000339_pt1 | contig 12228 bp, 9 predicted proteins | sample LakBais05cmmetaG_FD_185474 | JGI IMG/M metagenome (GOLD analysis project Ga0209182, IMG submission 185474) | Lake sediment microbial communities from Lake Baikal, Russia to study Microbial Dark Matter (Phase II) - Lake Baikal sediment 0-5 cm... | ecosystem: Environmental > Aquatic > Freshwater >...
TCCTCGGAGAGGATGCTCCTGAGCACCAGCAGGTCGTATGTTTCCTCGATCTCGACCCTAGATCTCTCGTTTGGGTCGAGACAGTCCGCAACGTCCTGAAGGTCGATATCGAACTCCTTGTGCAGCACCTCCACTTCTTCGGGTGTGGGCGCCACTGCGTCTATCCAAAGGGCATCCTTGAGCCTCGGGGAATCGACAGTACGGAGTTCACCTCCTTCAGCACAATACAGCCTGATCATCGCGAACGCCTCGGGTTCTGACTCCCGAAGACATAGGTCAGATATAGGCTTTCAGGGTGTGTACAAAATTGTGCAGGAACGGTTGATGGATGGCATCAATGGAACGGGTTGCCCCATTTGTCCAGGAAGAAGTTCTCCCCGATAGGCTTCCTCTCCGGCCTGGTCGGCTCTGATGCCTTCTGCTTATCCGACAAAAGCGAATCGTCCCCGCTCGGATAGCCTATGATGACGAACGTGATGATCACATACTCCGCCGGTATGCCTAGGAGCTCCTTCGTTTTCAACGGGTCATAACCAGCGATGGGGTGCGCTATCAACCCGAGCTCCGTCGCGCGAAGCTCCAGCTGCCCTATAGCCAATCCGGTGGAGAACAAGTAGTAATCCCTGCGGTCGTTCAGCTGGCAGTCGTCGCTCGGCTTGGACGCGACGACCATGATCACGGGCGCGCGCGTAGCCCACACGTTTCCCTTGGCAACGGCTCCTTTGACCGACTCTAGCGCATCCTTGCCCTTGCAGACTACGATCCGCCAGGGCTGGTTGTTGAAGCACGACGCCGAGAGCCTTACGGCCTCGATCAGTGAATCGATCTTCTCGTCCTCGACCTGCTTGTCACTGATGGCCCGTTTGGCACGCCTGGTCCGAATCGCCTCGACCACTTCCAGAGTCTCACCTGAGCGCGAAATCACATTGTATGGATATAGACTTGCCACCGATTCCCCTGGTCAGGCTTTGTAGATCTTCCAAGTGATCCCATAACCGCTCTCTTTCTTGAGGTTCCCAACGGCCTCGAGAAGTCGGTCGACAGACTCCCTGGTTCCCGAGAATACGACATCGACACCTTTGCTCAGGGCGCTCATGGCCGAATCGATGGGAGCGTGGATGGTGAACAGTTCCCCGCTTGCCTTCATCAGCAAGGCAGCCCCGACCGCGTCGCCAGCCGCCAACAGGCCAGGAGAGAACTCGTCTATCTTCGCCCTCACCCTCTCGATATTCGCAACCTTTGAACCCCCGTCCGCCTCGGACGGAGCCTCCACGATCAGGAGTTTTCCGAGTTCGAGATCCACGATGCCCTCCAACTGGCCGACCAGAACATCGTCTCCCTCGTCTGCGTCCTCCAAGGAATTTCCGGTGGACGGGGACTCCTTGCCCGGGAAGGCCATCAGCATGCCATCCTCCATGACCAAGCTGACCGCCTGGCCCTTCCTGATCTTCTTCCCGGCTATGGCGACGCATCTGTCAATCACGCTGATCCTTCTGAGTGTCGCATCGACCTGATCCTTCAGGGCAGAGAAGTGCTCCTGGGCGATCTGCATGCCCCTCCTCGTGGGCCGAACGCTGCCTCCCTGTTCTTTGAGCATGCCCTCTCGCTTCATTTCGGAGATATACTGGCTGACAGCCTGCACGGTGATATGCAGCCGATCAGCAATCTCCTTCATCCTTATCGAGGGAGATTCCAGCACTTCGATCAGAATCAGCATTTCGGTGTTTCTCTTCAGATTGCGGAGCGGTTGGCCGTTCACGGTTCACCCTCTCCTCGTTGCCAGCTGAGAAAGGAGTTCCTCGACATCGCCCACGACAGTAGCTCCTGAGATAATCAATCCCTTGACGAGGGCATCGGCCCTCCCATCGACGAAGTCGACTGACTGACCCTCTTGGGGCCGGAGCAGGATGACCTTCTTCCCAGATTTGAGCGCATAAGTGGCCGCTTCGAGATTCCTCAGGTTCCCCGGGCCGACGGGGAACGGCGACACGACGACCGCTATCGACTCGTCGATGAGTTTCAGGTTCTCCGCGTGGTTCTCGGGGCTAATAGGAGCAAAGGGAGCCTCTGCCACAACTTGGATATGCATATCTTTCGCGTTCTCATAGTCGGAATCGAGCACGTTGAGCACGCCTGCAGTCACTGAATAGCCGCCATCGTGCAGCGATTTCATGACTATCCCGCCAGCCCCTCCTCCGCACAGCAAATGTACCCTCGTCCCGTGCTTGTGGATTGCAGTCGCAGCCGAATGAGGCATGATGTATATCGCTTGAGTCAACGGGTCCCTTCTGACCGACACATCGACCCCATAGACGCTCTGGATCGTCTCCGGGTTGAGCACTTCCTTCGGCGTGCCGATCGCCTCCAGCCTTCCCTGGTTAAGGAGCGCTATCCTGTCACAGTAGCGTGCAGCGAGATTGACGTCGTGAAGAACTGCGATCGTCGTGATCCCCTCCTCTCGATTGAGCTTCTTGAGGAGGTCCATGATCTCTATCTGCCCGCTTATGTCGAGGTACGCCGTGGGCTCGTCCAGGAGAAGCACCTTCGGCTTCTGCGCAATCGCCCTCGCGATTATGACCCTCTGCTTCTCGCCCCCGCTGAGCTCGGAGAAGATGCGCTTCGCGAACTGAACCGTGTTCGTCCTTTCCATCGCCTGGTGGACGACATAGATGTCCTTCTTCGACTCTCCTGACAACCTGCTTCCGATGTGCGGTATCCTGCCCATCATGACTATGTCGTGGACGGTGAACGGGAAATCGGTGGCCGAACTCTGCGGCACCACAGCAAAGGTCTTTGCCATCTCGGCAGGCGTGAGACCGTTGAGGGGTTTCGATCCAACAAGGACCATCCCGTCCTCGGAAGGGAGGAACTTGGTCACGCACCTCAACAGAGTGGTCTTCCCGGATCCGTTGGGACCCATGACGCCCATGAGCTCTCCTGGGGAGACCTCGAACGATATGTCCTTCAGCACCTGGACGTCCCCGAACGAGAATGACATGTGGTTGACTGAGAGGGACATCACCTGTCACGCCCCGTGCTGTTCCTTCGCAGCAGGTAAAGGAAGAAAGGTCCGCCGCACAGCGCAGTGATGATCCCGACTGGCAATTCCGTCGGTGCCACAGCAGTCCTGGCGAGCGTATCGGCCAAGATGAGGAAGATCGCCCCGGACAATGTCGCCGCTGGGACGAGGGTACGGTGGCTCGACCCGACAATGAGCCTCGATATGTGCGGGATTATCAGACCGACAAACCCGATAATCCCAGTGAATGCAACGGCTGCGGCCGCCATGAGCGCCGAGACGAAAAGCATCAGCTTCTTCAGGAACTCAGGATTGGCGCCGAGATTGTGCGCTGTCTCCTCGCCAAGCAGAAGGGCGTCCAAATCCCTCCCGTATAGGAATATGACGACCGCTCCTGCGACGATGGGGAACACCAATATCTGGACCACATCCCAGCTTGCGAGCGTGAGGCTCCCCAATAGCCAGAAGATCAGCTGGTGATACTGCTGCCTGGCGAAGTAGATCAAGAACGAGACCATCGCACCTAGGAAGGCCGCGACGGCCACGCCCGAAAGAAGCAACGAATCGACGTAGATTTTCCCCCTCACCGAACCGAGCATGTACACGGAGAAAGCGGCGATAACTGCGCCCACGAAGGCGAACATCGGAGGCGCGAACACGCCGATGATGGCTGCTAGACCGAGCAGCCCTGCGATGGCCGCTCCTACAGCAGCGCCGGAAGATACCCCTATCACGAACGGGTCTGCCATCGAGTTTCTGAATATCGCCTGCATGGCGGTGCCCGAGCATGCGAGGGCTGCGCCGACCAGCCCCGCCAACAAGACCCTCGGTATCCTCACGTTCCAGAAGACCCAATGGTATTCTGAATCGGTGAATATCGCGTTGACCGCTTCCGAGAAGGATATCTTCTCAGGGATGCCTGGGCCGATCGGGCCGAGTGTGCCAACTAGTATTGCTACGAAGGCCGTGAGGACCAGGAGCGCTCCCAGTGCGCATATGATGAGGAGGCGCTTGCTCCTCACGTCAGTTGGACTATGCCCTTCCTCCTTGGGCTTCTCAGTTCCAATCAGCACGACCACCTTTTTCTCAGACTTCAGGTGAACAGTTCCGGGTGGATGATCTCTGCCAGCTGCTCCAGTCCGTCGACGACCCGCGGTCCGTACCTGCTCACGAGGTTGTCGTCGATAGAGTATATCTTGTCGTGAGAGACGGCGAACGTGATGCTCCAACCGGATCTATCCGCGAAGTCCGACGCCGTCGTTGTCGTCATCGGACCTACAGTGTAGACGATGATCTGAGGGTTCTGCGCGATGATGAACTCCGGCGTCAGCTCAGGATACTCGTTGCTCGCGTTGGACGCGATGTTGGCGCCTCCAGCCAGCCGAATCATGTCGTTTCCGAATGATCCAGGTCCGTAGGTCCAAAGGGGATAGTACTCGATGTATGTCCTGACCTTCTCAACCCCCGCAGCAAGAGTCTTGTTCGTCACCGCGTTGATCCTCGCCTGTAGGCCGGCAACCAGTGACTCGGCCTCGAGCGAGTGCCCAGTCAAGCTTCCGGCGAGTCTGAGGTCTTTGATGACGTCTTCCATGGTCCTCGTTGCGAAGATGAAGTATGGAACTCCCTGCGCCTCCAGCTGGTCCAGCTGTGCCCTCGGCACAAGGTCGCTGCTGACGATGAGGTCTGGCTTGAGGCTCATGATCACCTCCATGTTCAGCGTGTAAGAGCCGATCTGCGGCAGGCTCCTTGCCTCCGCGGGGTAGTCGCTGTAGTTGTCAACTCCCACGACCTGGGAGCCCGCACCGACTGCGAACAGTATCTCCGTAGGCGAAGGAGCCACAGAGACTATCCTCTGCGGAATCCCGTGCAGCTCTACGGTCCTGCCATAGTCGTCGACTATGCTCAGGGTGACTTTCTTCTGGACTCCGCCAAGAACATAGCCTGCGGAGAAACCTACCACTGACGATGCCACGATAGCGATTACCATCCAGACCTTCCAATCGAACGCACTTCCACTCTTCGATGCCATTGTGCTCACTCCTCTTACGTCCGCCCGTAGGCGCGCGCGACGCCGTGGGATGACGCGTATGCTCTAAAGCACACTTGAAATACTGAAAGTGTATTTGATTGTTTGCATAAGAAGTGCCAAGAACAAGCTCCGCCCGGCACCATGAGATTGAAAGAATGAAAGGGCGTTGAAGGGGTTTGATCGAACGCACAGCATTCTGCTGAGATCAGGCAGACTTCGTCCCTTCCTCGAGGCTGGCTTCAAGTATGTCCATTGCCTCCTCGAGGATGTCGTCTGGCATTATGATCGATGGGTGCAGCCTTATGACGTTGTCATAGGTGCCACAGGTCAGGAGGATCAAGCCCTTCTTCATCGCAGCGACTTTCGCCGCCTTCGTCTCCTTCGCTGCCGGGGTCTTGGATTTCGGATCGCTGACAAGCTCGATAGCCATCATCGCGCCCATCCCTCTGATGTCGCCGATAATCGGGAACCGAGACTGCATCTCCTTCAAGCGCTTCGTGATGTACGCGTTGATCCTGGGGACGTTCTTCATACCCTTCTCGATCACGCCGAACTGGGCGAGAGCTGCAGCGCATGCCACGGGGTTGCCTCCGAAGGTGCCGCCCAGGCCTCCGACTTGCGGAGCGTCCATTATCTCGGTCCTTCCAGTAGTCGCGGACACGGGGAAGCCGCCCCCGATGCCCTTGCCAGAAACGAGTATGTCCGGCTCGACGCCCGGCCAGTGCTGTACCGCCCACATCTTTCCGGTCCTGCCAGCCCCGGTCTGGATCTCGTCGTCGACATAGACCGCGCCGTGCTTCTTGCAGATCTTGGTGATCTTCGCGTAGAACTCCTTGGGAGGTACGATGAACCCGCCCTCTCCTGCGACCGGTTCACCGATCAGGCAGGCGACCTTGCCCTGGAACTGGGGACTCGACCATGTCTGGTCGATTTTGTCTGCGCACGCCACGCCGCAAGATGGATAGTCCATCTTGAACGGGCATCTGTAGCAGTAGGCGAATTCGACCTTGTAGGTTTCTGGCAGAGGGCCGAAACCTGCCTTGTATGGCATCTCCTTGGAAGTGAGAGCCATGGCCATCATCGTCCTGCCGTGGAACGCGTGAACGAACGAGAACGCAGCTTGTTTCTTCGTGTAGTGTCTCGATATCTTCACCGAGTTCTCAACAGCCTCTGCGCCAGAGTTGTACAGGACCGACTTCACCAGTCCGGGATGTGGTGCGATGGTAGCCAGCTTCTCTGCCAATCTAACGTAGCCCTCGTAAGGCGTAACCTGGAAGCATGTGTGGAGGAACTTGTCCGCTTGTTTCTTCACCGCGGCGACGACCTCCTTTGGCCTGTGCCCTACGTTCGTGACGCCGATCCCGCAGCCTATGTCGATGAATGTGTTCCCATCGACGTCCCAGAGCAGGGAGCCCTCGGCCTTCTCGATATAGACGGGTGCGCTGATGCCCATCGCCTTCGACAGATACTTGTCTCTCAGGTTGCCGAGTTCCACGGATTTCGGTCCTGGGACATCGGCAGTCTTTATTGAAGCCTTTTTCGCAGCCATGTTGATACCTCGAAGTTCGTGCAACTAAAGACGCTTTCGTTCGTGGATAGTTGAAACTATAGATAGTCTTTTCGAAATCACTTCAAAGGGGTCTTCCTGTGAAAAGGCCTATCTGGCCATGACTTTCTTGAGGCCGGTTTCGAATATCGACAGCCCAGCGTCGAGAAGCTCTTCAGTGATCACCAAGGCGGGCATGATTCGTGCGACATTGCCCGAGCGGCCGCCTTTCCACGCGACCAGCCCGTTAGAGAAGCATTCCTTCTGCAACCTGACCAACAGGTCGGGATCAGGCGCCTTGGATCCTCCACGCTTTATCAACTCAACGCCGACGTAAAGCCCTCGTCCTCTTACGTCCCCGATCACATCCAACCGTGACATCATCTCTCTGCAGCGTTTCAGTGTTCGCTGTCCGAGATGACGGGAGCGTTCCGCGAGGTCGTGCTTTTCCATGAACCCTATGCCCGCAATACCAGCAGCACATGACAGAGCATTGCCCCTGAATGTGCCGACATGTGCTCCCGGGCCCCATGTGTCTAGCTCCTTCTTGAAAACGATACCAGAAATTGGGAGACCGCTGCCCATGGACTTCGAAACGGTCATGATGTCAGGGGTTACCTTCTCGTGTTCCATAGCGAACATGTCGCCTGTTCTACAGAACCCGGTCTGTATCTCGTCGGCAACCATTATGAGGGCGTTATTGTCGCAGATCCGCCTGATCTCCTTCAGGTATCCAGGAGGCGGCGGGACGATCCCTCCTTCACCTTGGATGGGCTCTATCAGGAGCGCACCAGGAGCGGCAAGACCAGTATCTGAATCCCGAACAAGGTGCTCAAGATAGTGAGCGCAGGAGAGAGAGCAATCAGGATGCTTCAACCCGAACGGGCATCTGTAGCAGTAAGGATACGGGGCGAAATAGACCTCGGGCACGCCGGGCAAGTAGTTCGCCTTGGCCGATCTTTTCGCAGTCAAAGAGAGCGAGATGCCCGAGACACCATGCCATCCGCCCTCGAATGATATGACGCCCGGTTTCTTCGTGTTGAACTTCGCGAGCTTGACCGCAGCCTCCACCGCGTCCGCACCTGTCGGACCGCACATAAGAACCTTCGAGTTGTTCTTGAGGCCTCCTGGGGCGAGCCCGACCAGCTTCTTGGACAGTGCCACGCGAGGTTCGGAAGGAAAGTCCAGACCATGGGTGATCTTATCTGCCTGTCTTCTCACGGCCTCAACGACGCTGGGATTCGAATGGCCGACATTGAGTGCACCCACTCCCCCGCTGAAATCGATGAAGATGTTTCCGTCGAGGTCTTCGACTGTGGCGCCCAGCCCGCGCGAGATGGCCAGCGGAACCTGGCCCGGATACACGAGGGCATTGGAGTCGTACTTCCTCTGCTCCTCGAGCATGGCCGTAGATCTCGGGCCTGGAATGGCCTTCGTGACTTTCAAAACACCTTGCAGGTTGTATTTGTAGAAAGCGTCCTTGGACAACTGTGTGTCACCTTGGACCCGAATGACGGACAATCGATAATAGCATTTTGCGAGAATTTTACCCAAAACCGCCTTCAGCCGTAGGGAATCTCGACATCCGATGGTCTGCTCTTCTTCTGGGCGTCGCGATGGATCACCTTGAGCTGCGCCTCCAGCCGCTCGGCCTCCTTGCACAGAGGTTCGACATTCAGATTCATGTGGAGGATCATCTGGTCGATGGTAGCAAGGATGAGGGCCGCCGCCCTGGCGTCGGCTGTATCTGGCTTCGCCTCGGCAAGCAGCGTGATGACATTGAATCCCCGCCTCTTTCCCTCGTTCAGCAGGACGCCCGCGGTTCCGGAGATCACGCCTTCGACGAACGGCTCGGCGTCCGCATCGAGCAGCATCTTCTGCGCCTCCTCCGTGCTCCCGATGCCATAGACCGCGATCTCGCCCTTGTCATCGATCTCGACACCCTCTTCCCGTTCCACGACCAATCCGCCGGCAGATATTATGAGCCTGCACTTCTGCGCCTGGGCGTAGTCCATGATGGCAGAACCGATATTCCTCAGCAGGTTGGCGGATGGCTGCAGCTCCGTGGAGAATACGACGATCTGCGGCTCGCCCGGTTTCAGCGCGGGCCTTGCGTAGACCCTTGCTGGTCCCAGAGGCTCGCCGTTCCTGATGAGCGAGAGGGTGGGAAAAGAATCGGAGTCCATGACGGCTATGTACTCCAGCTTCAGAAGAGCTATCAGATAGTTCGCAACGATCGAGCTCACGAGACCGACGCTTGGAAAGCCGTCGATGACGACGGCGTTCCTGAGATCCATCCTCTTGAGCTCGACTATCTCGACAATTCCCATTTCATAACCATGATGATACACGTAGAATATAGAACTTGACCGTTGCCCGCTTTATGAACGTGCAGCCGACCAAGGCCATCAGCCAAGGTTTAATAGAATAGTGCTTCATCTAGACAGCGGCCAGATGGGCCGGTGGCTTAGCCAGGATATAGCACTGGCCTTCTAAGCTCGCACAGAGCGGAAGAAAGCCAGTGGTCTCGGGTTCGAAAGGCGCCGAAAGCGCCCGAAACTCCCGACCGGCCCGCTAGCCCCGCCAAAAGGCATATAAAAAGGAACGATGTACGGCTGAAGGCGCAAGGGAGTCTGACGCATGAAACGGAGCTCACGAGCCTGGAAGAAACGCGGAAAGCAGCGCTGGAAGTGGCGCAAGAAGAAGATGAGAAGGCGAAAGAGAGCGCAGAAGATGCGTAAGAAGTAGGCTCCCCGAACGCGATCCATTGGGGGTATGGGGTAACCTGGTATCCTAACGGGCTCCAGTTATGGGAATGATTTCCTTTGGGTTGGCTGACCAGTGATGACTAACTGGAACGATGACCCATGTCCGCTAGAACGCGCGGAGTCGCTCTCCGCGTGGAGGAAACCCGTTGATGGGGGTTCAAATCCCTCTGCCCCCACTCCTACCCATAGCCAGAGTAGTCGTCTTTCCGCGAAATCCTGCCTGATTTCCGCACGGTTGCGACCTACTGGCAGAACTGGGGCTCAAATCCCTCCGCCCCACACAATCACAGGCAGTAAGAGCACAGGAGTCTAGCTCGGCGCGGGAGGCGTCGCCAGAGGATAGAGATCTTTGGCACCTGCGGTCCCCGAGATATCATAAGGCAGACTGGGCGACTGCCAGTCGCTCCAATAGTTGCCGTATCCGTCCGTGCTGTTCCACCAGTTGTTCATCCCGCTATCGTAGGCTTGTACATGGCTTGAATCGTAGATGCTCGCTGCACCGTTGTTGCCGATGAATGTGTTGTTCCATATATGGTTGCTAGTTGCGAGGTCGACGACAGTCAATGAAATGTTCACGCCAGATTCGACATTGTTCAAGACCATATTCCGGGATACCTCATTGTTGTCGGACAATGCGTAGAGGCATATGCCCGTTCTATTGTTCGAGCTGCAGTTGTTGTAGATCAGCGTGTTGCGATCCGATGCATAGAGAAACATGCCAATATCACTGTTCGAGCTGCAGCTGTTGTTGATCAGTACGTTGTTGCTTGAACCATCGAGAATCATACCGAAGCTGTTCGAGTTGCACGAATTATTGCTCAGTTTGTTGTCACTTGATGAGTTCAGGTATATGCCCTCTGCTATGTTCGAGTCACAGTTGTTGTCGGACAGCGAGTTGTTGTTAGATGAGTCGAGTCTTATGCCATATTGACTGTTCGAGCAGGCGTTCTTGCTCAGCGTGTTGTCGCTCGACGAGAGGAGAGCTATGCCCGGCGCGCGCCATCCATTCGAGTTGCAGTTGTTGTTGCTAAGGGTGTTGTTGTCACTCGACGAGAAGAGAGCTATGCCCGCCGCAAACTCACCGTTCCAGTGGCAGATGTTATTGCCCAGCGTGTTGTCGGTCGAAGATTCTAGAGCTATGCCATATAGAAGGTTCGAGCTGCAGATGTTGTCGGTAAGCGTGTTGTTGCTCGATGAGTCGAGATATATGCCATTCCCATTGCCCGAGCAAGTATTGTTGCTCAAGCAACCATTCCTGCAGTTGTACAGGAAGACGCCGAAGTAGTCTGACCCACCGTTATAGACAAAGCAGTTCCTGACTATGAAAAACGCAGTCGTGTTCCACACACGAATCCCGTGCGCGGACGAGGCGTCGATCTTCCAGCCTTCTATGACATATGGATCCGATGCCGTGCCGTTTCCATAGGTTACTCCGTTGGATGCAATGAATTCTGAGTCCCTGTTGACGAATATCGTATCATGGGGAAAATACTGTCTTTCGACCGGGGCTCCGGTTAGTGGATAGTAGTCTAGGCCACCGCCTCCGCCTCCCACGGAATATGGGTTGTCGACTATCCCCGATGGCAGGAGGTTGTCGGGGGTCAGCCAGTCGCCCCAGTAGTTGCCGTATCCGTTCGTGCTACTCCACCGGTTGTCAGCTCCATTATCATAGGCCTGCACATGCGATGCGTCGTAAGTGTTAGTCGCACCATTGTTTCCGATGAGAGTGTTGTTCCATAACCTGTTGCGCGTCGAAGTTTGACTGATGTACGGATTGATACATATCCCAAAGCCAATATTATGCAAGATGGCGTTGTTGCACACAATGTTGTTGCTCGATGAGTCAAGAACTATGCCCCAGCGACCGTTGGATAGGCACTCGTTGCCAATCAGAGTGTTATTGTTCGATAGGTAGAGGGCCATGCCATTCTGATCATTCGAGTTACAGGAGTTGTTGACAACCGTGTTGTTGTTGCTCAATCCATAGAGACATACGCCAATCAGATTACCCGAACACTCGTTGCCAGTCAAAGTGCCATTGGAGCAATTGTCTAGATTGATGCCAACTTGCATGCTGCCGGGTCTAGTAGAGCCGCCGTGAACATGACAATTCCTGACTATGAAATACGCATCTGCGCTCTCTATGCAGATACCCACCGAGTTGGATGCATCTATGTCCCAGTTGGCTATGATATAGGGGTCGGATGTATTGCCGCTCCCCCCGATAACACCGTTGGCAGCTGTGAAATTTGCGTTCCCGACGATTGAGATTGGACTGTGCGTAGTGTGCTCAGACTTCTTGTTGCTGCTTTGAACCGTCAGCCATGCGACCGCGCCAATAATCAGGATCGCGACGAGGACCGCCGCGAGAATAACGACCCGTGACGAGCGCTTCCGTTTCTTCCCGAGTCCTTCAGACAAGGAGTCTCCGTCAGTTACTGCCACCCAGCAATCCCCAAGTTTGCATAGCAGTTTTCGATGATAAAGCTCTTCCTAGCTTCTTCCTGTTGCGAGGAATTGAATCTGGCGGGTTTGATCTTCGTGCTTTGTAGAAATCCTCGATGAAGAGCAAAAAGAGAGACTCCATCCTCCCAGAGTTGTATGAGAATGCCCGGAAGATGAGTTCCTTGTGCTGCTGGCTCGGAACTCGAGCCAGCACATGCGACCCCATCTTCCGCTTCTCCACTGAGAACACCGTCTCAACCTTCGCGCGCTCGTGATATGCGTCCTCATCGAAATCCCTCAGATGCCTCCTCCGGTACCGTCCCCCTACCCTGATCCCCGGCCCTCGGTAGCGGACGGGGATCATCGTCCGCGCACCCAGGACCTCGTGGGCGTACTCGTGGTTCGATTCAGCGTCGTAGCC
>Ga0209182_10000340_pt1 | contig 12212 bp, 9 predicted proteins | sample LakBais05cmmetaG_FD_185474 | JGI IMG/M metagenome (GOLD analysis project Ga0209182, IMG submission 185474) | Lake sediment microbial communities from Lake Baikal, Russia to study Microbial Dark Matter (Phase II) - Lake Baikal sediment 0-5 cm... | ecosystem: Environmental > Aquatic > Freshwater >...
CCACCCCCGGTAAATGACCGCACGGAGTGGTGCCACAACCCCTTCTCCCCTGAGAAGGAGTATGGATGGAATATCGCTCAAATAATGGACACGATTAATGTACAGATAGTTGTTCGAACTCCAAAGGGCTAAGATAGCCCAGGGTCGAATGCAGCCTCTGGCGATTGTACCAAACTTCGATGTACTCAAAAATAGACAATCGCGCTTCAACTTTGGTCCTGAATTGTTTGTATGCACATTCTCCTTTCAGTGTTGCGAAAAAACTTTCCATGGCAGCATTATCAAAACAATTCCCAGTGCGACTCATACTAAGTTTGCAATGAGCAGTATCCAGTAGTTTCAGATAAACCTCGCTGGTGTATTGACTGCCGCGATCCGTATGATGAAGAAGATGAGTTGGCTGATGACGATTGATCATTGCCATTTCCCAGGCTTTTTCCACTAAACGGCCTTCCAACCGATCAGCCATGGCCCAGCCCACAATGCAGCGAGAGTACAAGTCGAGGATGGCAGCCAGGTACAACCAGCCTTCTGCCGTATCGATATAGGTGATATCACCGACCCATTTCTCATTAGGCTGAGCAGCTGTAAAGTCCTGGTTCAGCAGGTTGGGAGCGATCCTGGCCCCTGAACGTTGTTGCGTGGTCTGTGGATGCCATTTGGTTACCCTTATAGGTACGATGTGATCTTTTTTCATCAGCCGTGCTACCCGATGGCGTGAATATGAATAACCTTGACGGAGAAAATAACGCTGAATGCGCAAGCTGCCATATGTTTTTCGGCTCATTTCAAAGACTTCGCGAATCTTAGTTAGCAGATCTGCATTTGCCTGTTCTATCGCGCTAACTGGCCGCTGTTTCCATGCATAATAACCACTCCGCTGCACCCCAAGGGCATGGCACATGCGTTTGACCGAAAATTGTTCCTCATGCGCTGCTATGAAGGCGTATTTCATGCGTTTTTTCGTGAGAAGATATTGAGTGCTTTTTTTAGGATCTCACGCTCCTCTTCAAGGTTGACTACCTCACGCCGTAACCGGCGAATTTCATCTTTGGCTGCTTCCATATCACTTGGACCAATTTGAACAGCCTGTCCTTCTTTGGTCATGATCTGGTACCGTGCACGCCATTTAAGCAGCAATCCAGGGGTTATGCCTAATTCACGTTCGAGCTGTCCTGCGCTCTTTCCCCCTTGCTTCAGTAGCTCCAGGGCTTCTAGCTTGAACTCTTGTGTGTATTCACGGTATTTCCTGTCTTCCATGCCTGATCTCCTGACTTCTATAGTCTAACTGATCAGTACATTTTTTGTGTCCACTTTTTCGCTCAATTCCAATTAAACTGCATACAGTCTGGAGCGAGAGGTCATCATCCATCCATTTTTCCCGCTGGGAGTGAGATTTCGTAGCTCGTAAAATATCTTCACTCTGACCTCCGATGCCCAGAAATTGGTGACCATGCGTGATTGGAAGCTAACCGTGATCTGTCAAGCCCTGTCTTAAAGACCACTATCCAGTCTTTTCTGCTCTTTTGCAAATTAGTTAATATGCATCAGAGGATAGTACCAATACGGAATGTTAGATCATTTAATTCTTTGATATTTTATTAGCCAATGCTGTCTTGTGATCGAATAGTAGAATTCCACCCAAAACAATGAAATAGCCAAGGTATGCAATTACCTGGCTTAAAGATGGGCTGCTGTCATAGCCGAATAGAACATTCAAGCTTTGACCTACGGGCGAAATGTCGGGAATCTCTCCGTTGATGTTCCAGATATGCTCAAAAATGGGAGGGATCCAGCCAAGCTCATTGAATTCGTGGACCCCCAGCCCAACCAGACCGGCCGCAAACAGTGCCAGAAAAATATTCGTGATCTGAAAAAATCGTGCCAGGCTCAGTCTTCGCGATGTGGTAAAAATCAACCACCCTACAAGAGCCGAACTAAATAATCCTATCGCAACTCCCAGGAATTCCTGGATCGGTTTGGAATTTAAGCGAGCGGCCAGCAGGAAAAGTGCCAGTTCGATACCCTCTCGAACAACAGCCAGGAAAGTCAATAAAAATATCCCGTTCTTCCCTTTCCCCTGGATCGCCTGACTGACTCCTTGTTCAATATTTGCTCTTGCTCTTTTCGATTGGCTTCTCATCCAGAAGACCATCCAGGTTAAAACCCCTGCGGCCAGAAGCATCGTGGCCCCTTCGAATAACTGCTCGCCTTGCCCGTTGAACTCAGCGCCGATCCAATTCAGGCTAATAGCGGTCAGAAAGCTAACAACTATAGCGCTTAATACACCGATCCAGATCATTGATTTTTGATCCTGTCGCCCCAATTTTTGAAGGACGCTCAGGGTTATTCCGATGATCAGTGCTGCCTCCAAACCTTCGCGTAAGGTCAAAATAAAACTGGGTAACATAACAATTACTACTCCTAATTGGATAATTATAATCCGAATTAGAACAAGCATATTGTGTGTCTTTGCATAATCGCATTAGTGGATAATCTGTTGCACATAAATTTATCACCCCATCACAGAGTTCTTGGATCCGTGCGAAGTATCTTCCTCACTGCCGGGAGTCGTCTGCCCTTCTGAAAGAAGCCAGGGCGATGTGACAGATCGACCAAAATAAAAGAGTTGCGTTTGCATCTCTTTTCAAATTAGGTAGCGGGGCTCGCGCAGCACCCTCATGGAGGGTTAGACATATGCTCCCTATGGAAGTTCGATCTACCAATAAACCCACCGTACAGGTGGGTTTGGAAGGTAGCGGGGCTTGGATTCGAACCAAGGACCTCCGGGTTATGAGCCCGACGAGCTGCCACTGCTCTACCCCGCATCGTTAAGCGCGGCAAGTATACCGCGTTCAATCTATCAGGTCAAGCGATTTTTCACATCGGACCTATAAATCGCATTCTCGATTCGGTCAGAGCGTCTCCAGGTGGTCGACCAACTCGCGTATTACATCAAAACCACACTGCCAGAAGGCAGGCTGGCGTCCACCCCGACCGCGTCCAGGATCTGCCAGGGGTCTGTAACGCGGATTCCACAAATCTCGCACGGAATATAGCTAATATTCCACAAAGATTGGTGCTCTCCCTACTGAAATGGAGATACTCGGCAGAATAGCGATGCCATTCCCATCATCACCAATAACCCAGATGTTTGCCGGCTGCTGCAGAAGATTGATAATAATGGATTCGCTTGTTTTAGCCCATAGCACCCAGACTATTTGGTTGTTGCGCTTGAATTCATAGGCCATAATGTTATCGTCTATCATAACCGTTCGAACAAATTCCGCAGAGGTTAACTGCGAAGAAACAAATTGGAAGGAATTGTAAGCCGGTTTGGCTGATAGGTCCGCATTAAGTAGACCACTATGCCGATAACCGAGCGCGCTCCACCAGATAGTGGCTTTCCAGTTTTCTGCCAGGGCAATGGTAAATGTCTGAGCCAAATAATAGGATTTTACCCGTTCATGTTCTTCACTGATACAGACGGGATATATAGGAGCATCCGGTCTATTGGGGCCACAGAATAGTGCGTCTTCGGTCGCAACGAGGTATTTATCAGTAACATTATACTTAGACAATAATTCCTTTATGTAGTTTGCCTTTACCAGTGATACTGGGCCGGTTGTGTCCCATGAACTTGCCCAATTCAAATTGGAATACCAACCGATCCCTTTTTCTTCATAGTAGAAATCATAAGCATGAAAGCTGACACCATCAAATGAGGATCCGGCTCCAACACTCAAAGCGCCATCGAGGAAATTCGATTCCACACAGCTTCGAACAATACCTGTAGTCGAATTCATCGGTGGGTTGTTTGGGTCACAATTCAACAGCAAGCCCCCGAAAAGCACCTCAATATTCGGATTCGCTTCCTTCATGCGTGGGTATACCACCTTTAGCATTTCTCCATACTGTGCCCCGCCATAATAATTGGTGTCACCAGGATCTCCCCAGCAACCGAGTACACCGGCTGCATCCGGTTCATTCCACAACTCCCAGTATTGGATATTGTATGGGGCAACACTATAGCGTTTAACAGCATCATACGCAAAATCCGCTAGTTTACCGAAATATTCCGGAGCAACCTGACCGCATTGAAAACCTGTTCGGAGTGCCCAAGACGGTGTCGCTTCAATTACCGCAATAAATTCCATGTCCCGTGCGCGAGCATTCATGATGTCATTATCAAAACCACTGATCGCATCCCAATCTCTTACTCCCGCCTCAGGTTCTACCTGTGACCATAACAAGACACGCCGTATCCACCGCGCGCCTGCCTGAGCCATTATATCCAGACCTCCCGCAGTATCTACTGTTTCAAATGTCACACCCCAGGGAGCTTGCTTTCGTTTTTCTTTGGACACAAGGGGTAAACCTATCGCGTTGGTTTGTTCCACTATTGGAGTGATTTGTTCTCCTCCTACCGCTTTTCCTTTTGCTTTGATTTGGTTTGGCATAGCTTCTCCATTCTCCCGGATTTGACCGGCGACTTTGCTGATTGATACCAATGGAAGGGGTAAACCTTGCTGAGTGGAAGGACCGCGAACCTGCGATAAAAATGAAAAATCAAATGAGCTTGCCACGAGCAAAATAACAATCAGTGCAATGGCACCCAGGAGGATAATCATTTTCGAGGTGCTTGTCTTCACTTAATCAACTCCAATAATAATATTGCGCGAGGCTGTAGAGGGCGTATGCATCCAACAAAACAAGAAATGTCACAAACAGGATCCCCGCTATAAAGTGAAATCGTTCATTTTGCTTTTTTGGCCAATTGAACCATTCAATCCATCCCGCACAAAGTAAAAAAGAAGTTGGAACAATCACCGGGAAGGCATACCGGGCGACTGGGTATACCACTCTTAGTAGTAACCCACCAAAATACATGCCTGCTAAAAAAGCTATTATCCAACCTGTGATACAAAACAAAACAGAAAAGAATAGAAGATCGCTTGTGTCTGCTACCCTCCAAACCCAGTTGCGGATTAGAAAAACTCCCGCCCCCATGATCAGTAACAATGTGATTACCGCCAGCACCCGATATACCCATGGATCAGCCAGATGTACCTGCCCCCAGCCAAAGGATGCCCAAAACGTTTTAAAGAGCGTCTTGGCTGCCGTCAAGTTATACCAATTGCTTCCCTTGAGGTCCGTTAAATACCCAAACATGCTTACCAGGCTCATCTCAGTATCCGATGAGATTCTTTGCGCGAGTTGATAAACAGTAGATCGGATTGCAGGCCCACTCTGATAACCATTGCCATTTCGAATCAGATTGGTAATCTGCTTTTCACACCATACTCCTTCACTACCAGAAAGATCTGAAAATTGTGGGGTATCAATATGAGGACATGTATCATCTCCCAGAAAAAGTCCTGTGTAATAAATGGTGGTCGGATCATCTACCGGCTCAATTTGTGGAGAGAGAACAACCAATACCCGGTATGCGTTTTCAGGAATATCAACAATTGTGGATACAAAAATTGGTGTCGACCCAACATCAATCACCTGATGCATCAGCGCGCTGCGTCCAGTAACCTGAAAGAACATCAGCCCGGGAGTGGCAATACGTGTGGGATGTGAGGCCCAAACCCATCCGCCTATTGTCACCGATTTTCCGGTGATGTTCTGCATACTGTTTACAGGTAAGTGTTGCCATAATGATCGAGAACTCACTTCGCCCGGAATCAATTCAATTTGAAGAGCAGTAGAGGGCGAAGCGGAGGACGATTTTTTATCGACCCGCGTCAGTTCCGTTTGAGGCGTCATTCGATACCAGTGCGCTGCATCTCCCCATGTAAAAAGGGCAAACGATACCAACACAATTGCAAATGCTATGAGTACCCACGCCCAATGCCGAAATTTAACTGGGAACACAGAGAGAAATATGACTACTGGCAGAAAAATAAGAGCTGTCCAAATGTTTTCTTTTGTGAAGAACGAAATAGTAGTGATAATTATAAGAATTAGAATGTCAAAAACATTCATCCTTCTACGTATTAAACGGAGTGAAAACCAAAAAAATAATGACATGTAAGCGATTGCTGCTGTATCATTGTTGATGGCGGTCATCAAGTCAACGAACCCCGGGAGTAATGCCATGAAAAGAGGAACCATCCAACGCAGGATATGCCCAGGCGGTGCCAATTCCCTGACAGCGCCCCAGGCAGCCCAGATGCTGATCAGTAAAAATCCCGTACTAATCAGGCGCATTAAATACATGAGAGTGAGAACATCCAGATTGGGGAAAAGACGAACAGGAATCCCAACAATCAAATGGTAAAGTGGAGGGTCATTGAATTGAGGAATGAAAACCCAGGTGGGTTGAAAAGCCGGGTCAGTCGCAGGGGATCCATAAATCTTATAAAAAAAATTGCTTTCCACCATCGAAGCAAGCACACGGTCTCTCAAGTCCTGATCGATGTTGTTTTCTACTGACTCCCCGGGGTGAAGTGCTTTGATCCAAGCATATTCGAAGTGACCAGGCTCATCGTAATGCTGCCAGGGAGGGACAACAAATACATAGATCAACCCGTGGACGAGGCCAATGAATAAAATGAGCAACAAAATGCGATGCTCAGGCAGCTTAAAGAACTCCCTAAACACTCGAGTGCTTTTATTCGGCATAGGAGACTCAGTAAGCTCCGGTTCCAGTTATGATCGTCCAGGGGGTTCGGGCAATAATATGGAGGTCAAACCAAACGGACCAGTTGCGCACATAATACTCATCCAGCCGCACACGGGTGGCGTAATTGAGATTGTTGCGACCCGAAACCTGCCACAGGCCGGTGATCCCCGGTTTTACCTGCAAATAGACTTTATACTTATCACCGTAATGGCGTACTTCTGCATCAATGATGGGGCGTGGACCTACCAGGCTCATCTCCCCACGGAGAATGTTCCATACCTGTGGCAGCTCATCCAGGCTGGACTTGCGTAAAAACCTGCCTACGCGTGTCACCCGCGGGTCACCTTTCAACTTATGGTTTTTGTCCCATTCCTTTTTTAGCTTGGGGCTTTGCTCCAGATGCCGTTCCAATACTTCGTCGGCGTTTTTTACCATTGTGCGAAATTTCCAGATGCGGATAGTCTTGCCACCCTGCCCGATGCGCTTTTGGGAATAGAAGATCCCACCCGACGAGCTTGCCCATACAACCAGGGAAATCAGACCGAAAATGGGCAAGAGCAACGGGCTGGTGATGGCGATAAATGTCAGGTCAAGCGTGCGTTTTATCGTTTTCTGCCACCAGCTCATCAAGTTCTGGCGAACGCGTAGCCCCAAAACCCCGCCAATATCCAGCGGTATGACCCATAAGCTGGCAAACTGGTGGGTATTCGAAATCAGGATCAGATTCGAGAAACGGAACCCGTAATCCTGCAATATTGAATGTAGAAAGTTTCCCGGGATATCATGCTGGATCACTATGGCAGTCTGAATGCCCTTCAAATATTTGCCATAATTCTCATTCACCAATTCCCTGGCATTCACCATCATCAGTGGGTAATTTTTACTGTACTGTTTGTGTTTCCCTCTTGACTGAGCCAAACCATTAATAAGGACAACCGGATTGAAACCCAACCTGGGGTTCTTTTGAAGAAATTCCAAGAATTTTGCACCCCGATCGCCAAAACCGATTATGGCGACCGGCTCTCCCCACCAGTGTACTTTCGTAGCCACAGAGCGCAGCAGTTCTCTACCCGATGGGATCAGTACCAGCGAGAAAAGCCATCCCAGGATGAAAGACGCCCGGGAATATGCTTCTGCGCTGCGGAACCAGAAGGAAAGCGTCGCCAGTCCCAGGAATGTCACCGAAGTGGCAATGGTCAGCAGGCGCAATTCTTCCACCGGGTTAATGCCCACATCGGAGTAAAGCCCGGTGAAAAAGTAGACCGCCAGAAACACCAGCACCAGAGGGATCAAGCCGACATAATTTGACAGATACAGGTCATCCCGAACAAAGGTCCACAGGAAAAGGGCGATAGCGCAAGAACCCAACAGCGTTACTGCATCTGTGAATGCCAAGGAAAGCATCATACGCAGGCGTGCAAAACGGATCGGCTGTTTTGCATGCGCAGATGTTCGGGTGAAAGTAAGCTGGGTAGCTTTTTCGGTTGTTGCCTTAACGTTCATATCCTTTGCTTGCCGACAAGCCACAACACCCCGCCGACCAAACGGACGAACCTCGCTGAAATGTCATAACAGAATCACGACTAAAGGCCGCTCGGAGCAGCGGGAAGTTGTTATATTCCCTAGTATATCACGACCACTGTTTCTTATAAGTTGCTGGATAAGCCAGTCTGTTGGCAGGCATTAAGTTATTGGCCTGGTAAACGTTCTCGCTGCTCCCGGTTGAGATTAGATTGAAAAGTCTCCCAGGCAGTTGTTACAAAAGCAGCAAACTTTTCCCTGAAGATCTCGGGGGCAAACCGCTCCGCGTTCTTGCGGCAAGCCTGGGTCGTCAGCCGCCCGGCCACCGTTTCAAACTGCTCCACCGCCTGCATGATAGACTGCGGGGTCTGTTCCTCGAAAAAGAGGCCGGTTGGCTGAGTTGCATCGAGCCCGCGGATTGTTTCGCTGGTTCCTCCTTTGTGGTATGCAATGACCGGTGTACCGCAAGCCTGCGCCTCAAGAGGGGTAATCCCAAAATCCTCCTGCGCTGCAAACAGGAAAGCCTTTGCCTTTTGCATCTTTGTGACAACCACCTCGGTCGGCTGGTACCCGAGGACTTCAATATTTGGGGTTGCCATGCGGCGGATGCGCGCGAATTCCGGTCCATCCCCAATTATCACCAGTTTGCGATTGGGCATCTCGGCAAAAGCCTGGACGATCACATCCATCTTTTTATAAGGGACCAGGCGCGAGACGGCCAGGTAATAGGGTTCCTTTTCTTCCACACAGAAAAAACTGTGAATATCGACGGGTGGATAAATTACCTGGGCTTCCCGCCGGTAGATCTTCCATACCCGGCGGGCGATAAACCGGGAAATGACTGCGGCTGCGTCCACACCGTTCATCGTACGCTGATCCCACAGGCGGATGTAATGCAGGATCAGACGCGTAAGGCTGCTCTTGAGCCCTTTTTCCATGTGAGACTCGCGCAGGTATTCCGTCCGCATATCCCAGGCGTAACGGATGGGGGTATAAATATAGCTGACATGCAGTTGGTCGGGGCCGGTGATCACTCCTTTTGCCACGGCATGACTGGAGGAAATCACCAGTTCATAGGATGACAGATCAAACTGTTCGATCGCCAGCGGCATGAGGGGCAGGTACTGCCGGAAATGCCGGCGCGCAAAGGGCAGGTGCTGAATGAAAGAAGTCTGAACCGGTTTGCCCTGCAAGAAAGCCCGCTGGTCGGGGGGAACAAAATCCACCAGGCTGAAGAGGTCTGCCTGCGGGTATAGCTTCAGAATTTGCTCGACGACCCTTTCAGAGCCGGAGTAGATGGAAAACCAGTCATGAACGAGCGCGATTTTACGAGGGAAAGGTTGCATTGCTCCCCAAGCATATCATATTTCACACTTGTTTCAGCGTGAAAGAATTCCCGGAAAGCGGTACGCTATTTTCTCCCGCGAACTACCGCCAAAACCGTCCGGTTTCCATAAAGCGTCGCCCCCAGAGAATCAGGCTTAGTGGGGGTTTTGCACAGGAAAACGCTAACTGTACTTTTCGAGAATTTGTTTGGTTTCCTGGGCTGTTTTTAACCAGGAAAATTTCCTTGATCGTTGCGCACCGCGTTCTTTCAACGTCTCCGCCAGCGCAGGGTTATCCAGGATCATCTCCAGCTTGTCTGCCAGATCTTCCGGCTGCTCTGCATCAAAATACAATGCTGCCTCACCACACACCTCCCGCGAGGAGGGGATATCAGAACAGAGCACCGGACAGTTACAGGTCATCGCCTCCACCAGTGGCAGACCAAACCCCTCATATAATGATGGAAAAATAAGCCCTGCGGAATTACAGTACAAGGCTTTAAGCTCTTCATCCGAGAGATACCCGGTTTTCTTGATGTTCGCTGCCAGGTCCAGATGAGTGGAATGGAATACTCTTGAAAAATCGCCCCCAATCATTACGATCTCGTATCTATCCTGATCCAGTAATGCATTGGCAGACAACACTACTTTTAGATTCTTATGCGGGCTGTTGCTCCCGACCACGATAAAAAACGGTTTGGCTCCTAATGCCAACCGGTCCAACACCCTTGAATCCGCGGTGATCCTTTCGATATGCTCCCGCCCTTCGTACGTGACAGAGATTCGTTCCGGTACCAGATTCAACCAATGTTGAAGTTCGCGCTTTGAGAATTCAGAAACGGTTATGATCTGGTCAGCCACCCTGGCCATACGCTCATAAATAATCTTATATTTCCACCTGAAAGCCCAGGTGTATGCCTCGGGATATGCATAAACCGACGCATCATGGATGGTGACCACCTGATGTCTCTTAAAAAACGATCCAATATTCGCAGGAGAGAACAACAGGGTACCCCTGATGATTCTGGGCAAATCTAATTGTTCCCAGAGATTGCCTTTAAACCAGCCACTCTCCTTAAGCCGGATGTTCTTCCAGCCAACCTTCATTTTGGGACCGCGGGGACAGTAGGCTATAGCCTGCCCTGGTTGAAATAAACCGTCCAGCGCATTTAACAGCTCCAATGAATAACGCTGCACCCCGGTCAGGGGCTGGGTCAGGAAACGGGCATTGAGAAATAGTGATGATCGCATATCAACCATTATATCTAATACCACCTAGATGGTCTTTATCATCATTAGTAATGCCAACCTTCAACATGTGTAATAACAACTGAAAACGGAGGGATTGACATCCAATCAACCTTGCACAGTTTGTCGTGATGTAAGTATCACGCAAGTAAACGATTCTTTCAGGTATAATACTTTGTCAATTTAATTCTGACAGACTTAATGCATTCTGACAAAATGTATTAGCTCACTTGACATCATAGGTGATGAATGAACAAGACCGGCGCTTTTAAACCCATTGTAATCACCCCTCCCAATCGATTGGAGTTGCCTGATTTTCGAGAGGTTTGGGAATATCGGGATTTGTTGTGGCTATTAACAAAACGGGATTTGAAAGTAAGATTTCAACAAACCGCTATCGGCGTTTTATGGATAATTCTTCAGCCGTTATTACTAATGGCTATTTTTACAATCATTTTGGGGATTTTGATCAGAGTGCCAACTGGCGGGATACCATATCCAGTTTTTTTCTTATCCGGGTATGTTGTTTGGCAATTTTTTTCCCAGGTGGTTAATACCAGCGCTTACAGTTTTATTAATAACATTGGTGTTATTACCAAATCTTATTTTCCGAGACTTGCATTACCTTTTTCTTCCATACTAAGCTCTTTAATTGATTTTGTGATTTCCTTTCTTGTTTTGTTGCCTTTCTTGATTTCTAATCATTATCCAATATCCATACGATTTCTATTAATTCCAATTCTATTAATAATCACTACTTTTTTTTCTTCAGGGGTTGGTTTGATTTTCGGTGCTCTCATGGTTATATTCCGGGATATTAAAAATCTTTTAGTTTTTATCATGATGATCTGGATGTATATTACGCCGATCATGTTCCCGATTTCCATTGTTCCGGAGGAATATCAAATCCTGTTCTTTATCAATCCACTGACCAGTCTGGTTGAATCCTTTCGATGGGTCTTCCTGAATGATGGTGTTTTACCCTCATCAATCAACTTAATAATATCGTTTGCCGTCGCATTCACGACTTGGTGTGTTGGGGTTATTGCCTTCAGATCGATGGAAAATAAAATAGCGGATGTACTATAAAATGACCCATTTAGCAGTCAAAGCCGAAAATGTCTGGAAAGAATACATTATCCGACACAGCATGGAAGGTTCATCGCATTCATTAAAAGGAATCCTAAACGCACCTTTTAAAATTATTTCAGGTAGAAATAAGACTTCATCAAATATTTTCAATTACGAGAAATTTTATGCATTAAAGGATATTTCCTTCAAGATTGGACATGGAGAATCGGTAGGATTAATCGGTCGAAATGGAGCTGGCAAGAGTACACTGCTCAAGATATTATCGAGGATCACCCGCCCATCCCGGGGAAAAATCACATTGTATGAGAGAGTAAACTCATTGTTGGAAATTGGTACTGGATTCAACACGGAATTATCTGGGAGGGATAATATCTTTTTAAATGGCAGTTTTCTAG
>Ga0209182_10000341_pt1 | contig 12200 bp, 13 predicted proteins | sample LakBais05cmmetaG_FD_185474 | JGI IMG/M metagenome (GOLD analysis project Ga0209182, IMG submission 185474) | Lake sediment microbial communities from Lake Baikal, Russia to study Microbial Dark Matter (Phase II) - Lake Baikal sediment 0-5 cm... | ecosystem: Environmental > Aquatic > Freshwater...
GTCAGTATCAATCCCAACATTTTCTACCGTCCGTTCCCTCTCTCCTGCAATTCCTTTCCTGCCTAAAAAACGACGGTCTTTTCGTGCCCACTTAAAAATACTATTTCCAAACGCTATTTTGTGATTCGTGATAGAAAAAGAAATGCAATGATAAAAAGACCGATGACGAAGAGCAGGAAAAATACAATATACTGATACAATACCTCCAGGCCATTGTACCATGCTATGATCTGGTCCAAATATTGATGATATAGATCCTTGATTTTCTCCATTAACATATCCTTATCATGATCGCTGAGAAAACAACATCATTTAGTTCTTCTGTTTTGAAATCAAGTATATTTTTCAAGAATGACGTTTTACTGAGTACAGGAAGGATATCTCAGCCCCGATCCTCCCCCCGGAAATGCCACCTTCAACCAGAATTCAGTGATCTGTCCCAATCAGCCGCCCTGAAGACTTGTATTTGCTATCAATGAGGCTGATCGTGATCAAATATGAATAAATACGAGCTCTTGTACTACAAACAAACGACAGGTAATAATTGGAGCTATCGAAAAATTTGCCAAACGCACTGGCGGTGGGAATTTCAGCCAGGCAGCCGCGCGAGCCGGAAATAAAAACACGCCGGGAAATAAACGTATCAGCCTTCTGAATCCCCGAGCGACAGCGAACCGGCACAACAAACGATTTGACAGGGTGAGGCAAGGAGATTATTGTATCGCGGCATTTCCGGTGGCTGTTTATTTTAATCACCGGCAAGGTGTCGAGCATCCCCTGCGGAAGTTACATTTGTTTCCCGGTATTGCGAAAATTTTCCATAAGCGAGGATAAGAATGAAATCATTTTTTCAACCTGCATCAATTGCCGTAATTGGTGCCAGTGCCCGTGAATACAGTCTGGGCGGACAAATTATTACCAATCTTTTATATGGTTATCAGGGGAAAATCTATCCCATCAATCCCAATTACGACGAAATTAAAGGCATCCGCTGTTTCCCGATGCCGGAAGCGGTTCCCGGACCCATTGACATGGCCATTATTATCGTTCCGGCGCCGAATGTTCCGGAAGCGATGGAAGCCTGTGGACGCAAAGGAATATACCGGGTAATCATCGAAAGCGCCGGTTTTGCCGAAGTGGGGCCTGCGGGAAAAGAACTCCAGTCCCGATGTACGGCAATAGCCGCAGCAGCGGGCATTCGTGTCTGGGGTCCCAATTGCATGGGGCTGGTGGATATTCCCCGCAAACATCTGTTTACTTTTATGCATCCCAAGGTCTACGAGGATGGTTTAATTCCCGGAAGAATCTCTCTCATTGTCCAGAGCGGTATGCTCACGGCCGGTTTTCTGGCCGATCTCATGGGCGAACGCGCGATTGGTGTGGGAAAGGCCTGTTCCATCGGCAACAAATCGGATGTGGATGAATGCGACATTCTGGAATATCTCCTTCAAGATGAGGAAACCGACTCCGTTGCTCTTTATCTGGAGTCAATTCCAAGGGGACGGCGGTTTATGGAGCTGGCATCCGGGGCGGCCAAGCCGATTGTCGTCCTGAAAGGCGGTAAGAGTTCTGCCGGAGCCAAAGCGGCCTTAAGCCATACGTCCAGCCTGGCCGGAAACGCCAGGCTTCAGGATAGCCTCCTGACCCAGGCCGGCGTAACCATTGCCCGCGACTTTCAGCAGATGATGGAACTGGCCCGGGCGCTGGCCATGATTCCTCAAACACCGAGGCATTGTCGAGTGGCGATCATGACTTTCAGTGGCGGCGCCGGAATCCTTTCCTGCGATCTGCTGGATGAACATGGCTTCATCGTCGCCGAGCTTTCTTTCGAGACGAAAAAGAAACTGGCGGGAGTATTTCCGGACTGGCTGCCGGCTTCCAATCCGGTGGATCTGTTTCCCGCCTTCGCGATCCGGGGACCGCTGGCAGCCTATGAGGGCGCATTTGCGGCTGTTGTCGAAGATCCCGGTGTGGATGTTATCTTCCTGCACTACTTTGCCGGGCTTTATCAGAGTTTCGAGGGATTAAAACGCATGAAAGATATGGCGGATAAAGCCGGGAAAGTAATAATCATATGGGTTATCGGTCTGCGCGAATCCGTCCGGTCGTTCAAAAAGGATGCCCAGGCGTTAGGCATTCCTGCTCACGGCGAACTATTCAGGGCTGTGGAATGCCTGGTTGCGGCGGCAAACTATCAGCCCCGCCAATTGGCGGCAGCCGGACCCCCCGCGGCGGCAAAATGGTCCCTGCCGGCGGACGCGGGGGATCTTCTGGCGGAAGGAAAGCACACCGGAATATGGGATGAATTCGCGAGCAAGCGCCTCCTGGAAAAAATTAATATTCCGGTAGTAGAGGAGTACCTGGCCTGGACTGCGGCGGATGCTTTGACGGCCGGCCGGAGAATCGGTTATCCGGTGGTCATTAAGGGCCTGCTTACGGGAGAGGTGCATAAGACGGAATCGGGACTGGTTTGCCTGGGAGTTGCCACGGATGCCGAATTGGAAGCGGCCTTTGCTGATCTGATGTCCCGCCTTAGAGGCCAGGGACGGATTGTTATTCAACGGCAGCTTCCGGTTGAATATGAATTGATAGCCGGATTTCTGCGGGACGACCAGTTCGGCCCTTGTGTCATGTTCGGTTTGGGCGGAATATTCTCCGAACTCCAGCGAGATGTCGTTTTTGCTCTCGCGCCGCCTTCCAGGGAAGATGCGCTGGAGCTAATATACCGCATCAAGGGAATAAAGCTTCTGCGGGGCTTTCGGGGAAAGGCCCCCGTCAATGAGGACGCGATGGCGGATATTCTTGTTAATCTCGGCAATCTGGGTGCTGCCTGCCCGCAGATTGAGCAGATCGACATCAATCCCCTGGCTGTTTCTCAAGGGTATCCCGTTGCCGTGGATGCGACCGTCGTTCTGGGAGGAAGGGAATTTTACTAAGCCCTGTAGCATGAATAAACTCATCTGGAAGCTATCGGATACCCAGTGAGATGTCAAATGTAATATGGGCCATCAGATACTGCTTACCACTTGGTATCAGCAACTTTTTGTGACTCTGTCGATTTGTGGATAACAGGAAGACCGTTACACTCTATCTGAGCAGGAAACATGCCGTCAAGCATTTCCGCCTTTCTCGTGGTAATCAGCGAGATTTTCTCCAGAAAAACAAGGGTGTGGCCGAAAAACTCTCCAATTATCATCAAAAACTCCGAAAAGCCCAACGCAAGACCGCATCGTTTTTCGGAAGGGTCTGGAGATGATGGATGAAAAGCCCCTGGGATTCCTTCAGGCATTACTGTTTTTAGCCTTATATTGAGTAAGGAATTGATAAGACGGTGGATGTGGTGAAGGTTCTCCATTCTTACCCTCCCAAAAGGTCCCGGGTCTTTGTTTCCGGCTCGTGATAGCGTCGGAAGACATGGGTAAAGGTCGTATGGGTGAAGATGCTGTTGATGAAGGGCACACGGAGGAGAAGCGAAAACAGCCAGTAGGCAGCAGCCATGGATGCCAGCAGGTAGGCGTATTTCAGTGGGAGCGACAGCCAACGCTTCATGACGAATTCGCCAGTGTAGGGAACAAGGAGATTCAGGAGATACATGGAGACGCTGGTCGATGAGACAAAATAGAGGATGACCGCCCAGGAATGGCCTGCTTCGACGGCCTTCTCGGGACAGTAGGCCATGCAGCGCATGCAGCTTTCACAGTTGTAGGTCCAGTAAGGCCAGGGTTTTTCACCGCCTTTCATCTTGATGCCGCCATAGGAACAGTTGCTGGCGCACATGCCGCAGCCGTTGCAGTCGTTGTTGGCAAAAAAGAGCTTGGCCAAAAAGAACCGTCCCACCAGGAGGTAGGCTATCGAAATGGGGATAAGTAAAAATCCGATCAGCAGCCCGCTCCAGTCGCCGAAAGATCTCTTGCCTTCCAGTATCCTTGCGAAAAAAGCGAGTGTCCTGATCCTGGCACGGTTCATGATGTCGGCCGCCTTTGCCGGCGCCGGCGCCGGATAGGCGACAACCCAGTTGGCGGGCATGTCGACCGCCATAACGCCCCGCACGTTGAATCCTTTCAGGATGAGAAGAAGCGCCATCAGGTAACAGGCAGTCCCTTCCACGCCGGGGATGAATGTATTGCCGATCTTGGAGCCGCCACGGCCGATGATGGCAAAGGCGTGCGCTCCTCTCCCCCGGGGGAGTCTCAGCAAAAACTTGATCATGGGCCAGGGGGCTGTGAAGCCGTGGGTGGGCATGACAAATCCGAAAAGGGTCTCCTGTTCCAGGGAGATGGAGGCCGGATGCGTGGCCGGAACAAGGTTCACGGTTGCTTCCAGACCGCGCTTGGCCGCCTCGGACTCGATCCACCTGGTGTTGCGGTAGGAGTTGCCGGTGCCGCTCATGAAGAAAAGCGTGAGCTTTCTGTATCCCAGTTTTTCCGGCCTTCCAGACGCCCTTTTTGGAACCATGCTATTTTCTCCTTCCGGGAACCTTTTATCTTCTGCGGGCCGAAATAAAATAATGATGAGGATTTCTTTGATTTTGAGTCAAGTAGAGCGGTTTCTCCCGATATTTAGGTTGATGTTTGTTTTCTTCGTTTACCGCCTGGTTTCCGGGCGGTGCCAGATTATCTCAACCCCTCACAGAGTCGATCATCCCTACCATAAATATCGAGGATATTGCATCACTGATTACGCCCTGAAGAACTTGCATTTTCTTTAAGGCGGACGGTTTGAGGATAACAGGAAGCTATCCATCTCTCCTCTGTCATCAAATGGCCTAAATCATTTTATGGAAAGCTTCATCATCAATCATTTTTACTGGTGATAGTCGTCTTAACATCCTCCAGATATTCAAGCAGCGGCGATAGATTTTCCCGCTGAACGCCGTCAAAGTCTTTCCCCATATCCTTTTTCAAAGTTTCATCCTGCTCCATGATCTTACCAAGGGTAATGAGAAATTTATCAAAGAATGTCAGATTCTCTCTGGATATTCTCCCATGCAGCGGGAAATATTTTATCTCTTTCCTAATCTCCTCAGGTAGACTTTTTTCGTAAATACTCTGAATCTTCGGATGCTGGGGCGGTGTTCCTGAGGTCGTGAATAAAATAACCTTCTTTCCCTCCAGGACACTCCAATGATCCTTAATGAATGGAGCGATGACGATATTCCCAACCCTCACTGAACCACCAATGATTATGATGTCATATCTTGCAAGATCAGGTTTATCTCCATTTTCGATATTGACAAGATCACCGTTAATTTCCTGATGAATCCATTCAGCATATTGTTTTGTGCTTCCATACTTGCTCTGGTAGGCGATGAGGATCTTGATATCCTGAATGTCATTCCTGTTGTTTTTGATCATTGAGGAGTCATTGCTGCCGACCTGACCGGAAGCAATGGTACTTACAGACAGCAAAAGAATGAGTATGAATAATACATTCAACAGGCGGCTATTGATCATTTTCCCTCTTATCAAGATTCCCTGAAAAAATGTTGCGTCTACCGGAAGACTTGAGAAATTTCTCTTTCAGGAAGCAGCCGATCTGTTGGCATGTATCGTTCCTCATAACCTTGGCGAAAGTCTTCAAAATGATCCTGCACGCGTCAGTAATAATCGGAAGCCTGTGGGTTTTGGGGACGGTAGGCAACCGCGAGAGCGGCCATGATTTCTCTCCTTTGAGAAAACCGGACGGACCATAATAGAACCCGTTCAAAACCAACCTCCAGTTAATTTGATTTTTCAAGGGGTATCCTCCTGGAACCGTCTTGTCCCTATCGAAGCATCTTGCCGAGAAAATTTTCGACAGATATGTGGCGAAAACCCCTCCGGCGCAAAACCATCCGGTCACTTTTTCTGCCGTCTCCAGAACGGACCGGTCTTGCCGATCGCCTGCATGGTTTGGCCCATCTCACGGGCGTACTCGATCATGTGCGAAACATAATCCTGATCCAGCCGCCGTTTGAAGTAGGGTCCCGAGAAAAGCCGCATCCACAATATTCTAACCATGTATCCTATGGCTAAAAAAATCTAAGTGACAGGTTCTCTATATCACAACTATCGAGGGATCATATCATTGATAACGGTTTGAAATCAAGCATCTTCGTCAAGTATAACGATTTGAGGAGTTCAGGAAGATACAAATGCCCCCGATCATCGAAAAAAGAAACCTCAAAGAATGCCACATTTCATCCCGTTATCAATATGTTGCTCGGACAACCCGAACTCCATGTTTGTATTTGCACTGAGTGAGTGCGGTTCATGAAAATAGGTCATCCGAATTTACTGTGGAGAAAGACCTTCAGGGATTCCCAAGCGCAGCATCTCAGATTATGTAGAAGCTTTTGATAATAGAGAAACTATCGCTATTCAATGAGCAGGAAGGCGTAACGGTTCATCGCTTGCGAGTATTCCGTAAGAACCTCAATAGGAAAACCAACCTTCCGGACGGTTGCAAAAACATCGATCGCCATGGATTCGGGGGAGGGCCGGGCCGACCGCGGATTTTTGCACGTTCCCCTGGTTCCCGAGCAGTCGGTACAGAGATAGCAGCTGTCGCAACACAGGAGAAATGCTTTGTAATGGCCCGCCAGGAAGAGCGCCCTCTCCAATTTCAGAAGCTCCTGGTTAACCCCTCTTGTCCAGGCATGCCGGTCTTCAGGCTTATCCACCGTATGTGCGAAATGGAAGATTGCCACTGCACGGTATTCGGCAAAGAGCTGCCGAACCTCTGCAACAGAAGGGACATTAGGGGGACAGGTTGCATTATGGCCGTAATTCCCACAGCCGAACATGCACTTCGTTCGCACCCATTGGGAGACGACCACCTCTCCGGGCTCCACCCACTTAAAATCCGTGTAGCCGTGTTTATGAAACAGTGCCTCCAACTTCTTTCGGTCCTTCATGGGATACAACTCCTCTCTCCATTTTTTTGGGGGATAACCCCGTTCATCCCTCCATACGTCCGCATAAAACTTGCTTCCGGGCAGTGGAAGTATACAGAGAACGGCCCTATGCGTCTTGGACCGGACGACGCCTGAACATGCCGTAGCCTTCCATTTCAGCCACGCACTCGTCCTTCTGATTGAGGATATCCCAGTGTGAACGCAACAGCCCCGCGGTAGGATTGCTCTCCAGCGGGCGGGCTTCCAACACCGTAAAGCGCACGCGCAGGGTGTCGCCGGGGCGCACCGGCACGAGCCACTTGATTCCATCAAGTCCTGGCGAACCGAGGCTGGCGGCATCGAGCAGATAGGCATCGCACATCATGCGCATAGCCAGCGAGCAAGTATGCCAGCCGCTGGCGATCAGGCCGCCGAAGGACGAATGGCTGGCGGCATCCTCATCGACGTGGAATGGCTGGGGGTCGAACTCGCGGGCAAAGCGGACGATGTCGGCCTTTGACAGTGTGATACCGCCGAACTCCCGGATGCTGCCTGCGGGAAAGTCCTCCCAGTAGTACTTGTAGGTTTTCTTCATGACGCCCTCAGTTTAATAGATGCCATGCGGAGAATATGCTGTCAAGACATCGCACTTTTCAACCAGAATTCTGTAGTCTGTCCCGATCGGCCGCCCTCCACCATTGTATTTAAGTCTGGTTCTTTTTAGAGCTTATGTGTCCTCTCTGCCGGCGGGTCCCGATACTGGGTTGCAGTTTCTGATAAAGATGGCCGACGGGCTCAGACCGATTCGGGTTCCGACATCATCAAGCATCTTTTGGAACTCCTCGCGGCTCACGCGGATGCCCTTTCCCCCTTTGGGAGGATAAGGGTCATTGAAGGCTACATGATCCTCTCCAACATCCGTAACTACGACCCAATGAGGGATGTCCAACTGGTGCACCACTCCCATGTGTACCAATGCTATCGGTATGAACCCCTCACTGAAAGACCCGGCGACCCGCTCGACCGTCAATCGTCCATACTCCACAGTCAGGCCACGGCCCAGAGCGCGCTTCCTGTTCTCGGCAATCCCGAAAACAGCCAATCTCACATCTTCCGGCGTAAAGCTATTTTCCCGTAACCTGCGTCTCCACAAATCAGGGTCGATCATCCTCTTGCGTTGTGTCGCCAGGTGGACCTCATAACCAGCATCCAGCAACGGGACGCTCATTCCGAAAGGGTCCGCGCCTCTTACTCCTATCATGTTGCATTGACGCCATACCTCAAACTCCAGAGTGCGGTTCAGCGTAAGATGGGGGTCAAAAAGCTTGAAAACCATCAGCACACAAGCGGGGCCACAGGTGAATTCGGCGCTTTGGGCGTAGTAGGGTATTTTAAACTTCATGGAATGCCTTCATATAGCTTGAGGTCGACGCTTATTTTCGGTTGACTTATCTATCAACATAGTCATATCATTCGCAGAAAAGCAAGATAATTAACCATTTAAGGAGACAACGATCATGAACTTTGTTGATCGATGTATAAACATCAAGCATGGCCCCAAACGTAGGACAGGATAAAATATCTTGAATTCTCATTCCCCTATCTTCGGCCTGGGTCAATGCTCCCTTGATTACATAGGGATGATTCCTGCTTATCCACCCCCTGACCTGTAAAAGCCATAGATTTTTCGAAAAAAAGGATCATCTTCTGACAATGTCACAATACGAATGGAGACGAGTCTATCCAAACCTTTATCTAAGAATGGAGGATACAGACATGAAAGTTCTGGTGGAAAAAAAGGACGGGATTTGCACGATCATCATCAATAGACCCGAGAGCAGAAATGCCGTAGACCGGGAAACAGCGACACAACTTGTCGAGGCTTTCGAAGATTTTGAACGGGAAAGCAGTCTTTTTGCAGCCGTATTGTACGGTGAAGGGGGAAACTTTTGTGCCGGGGCTGATCTCAAGGCCATGTCCCGAGGTGATCTGAACGCAGTCAACAACCTTGACTCTGACATGTCCAAACCAGGTCCGATGGGTCCAAGTCGAATGAGAACATCTAAGCCTGTCATTGCTGCCGTATCTGGTTATGCCGTAGCCGGCGGATTAGAGCTGGCTTGCTGGTGCGACCTGCGGGTCGTCGAGCGGGACGCCGTTTTCGGTGTCTTTTGCCGGCGCTATGGTGTCCCTCTCATCGATGGCGGCACGCAACGCCTCCCCCGATTGATCGGGATGAGTCGCGCGTTAGACATGATCCTCACAGGACTTCCTGTGAGCGGCGAAGAAGCCTTGGTCATGGGACTTGCCAACCGAATCGTTGAAAGGGGAAAGGCGAGAGAGGAAGCGGAAGCATTGGCACTTCAGATTGCCGCCCACCCCCAGTCATGCATGCGCAGTGACCGTCAGTCCGTATATAGGGGATTTGATCTGTCGATGGATGAGGCAATGGATCTGGAATTTCGCTTGGGCATGGAGGTGATTGCCGGGGGTGAGCTGCAGGCAGGGGTGAAGAAGTTTTCGCAAGGAATAGGGAAACACGGTCGTTTCTAGAAGGAAGCTGTCAGGCAGTCGCGCCTTTCAAACGGAATTCAGTGATCTGCCCCGATCAGCCGCCCTGAACATTAGTATTTGAAGTCTGGCATATCATGTCTATGACGCTCCTTACCGAGTTCAGGAAGGAGCCCACACTTCAACGCATCCGCCTGCTCCATACAAATCAATTTCAGGAAAGCCGCAGTTGGGGGCGTTTATCTCCTCACCCGCCGTGTTTCAGGAGGTACTTGTTGGATATTGCCTTGAACGATATCTTGCCCTGATTGGACGGCGTCTCGTCAACCGAGCGGAAGACCACCCCCTCACGTTCCGCCTGCGGATTGAGGAGCGATTTACCCTCGGCATAGGCAAGAAAGTGTGCATGATCGAAGCCGTCTATCGAAAAGCGCTCCGCTACGATGGGCACACCTTTGAGGCCGAACTCAGCGAGCAGGGCGCGGTAGGCCGTGGCCGAAAGATAGCGTTGCCGCGTGATGTCGAAGATGTTGAAGATAAAGATATCCTGCCCTTTCAGCCTGTAAACATTCGACTGGATGCCGTAGCCGAGAACCTCGCCCTGCAGGGCAAGATAACTTCCCGTCCGGGCATGGTAAGCGCGCAGTTTCGCCTCAATGTCATATTGTCCGGCAAGTTTCCAAAAGGTCTGTTCGGGGGTCTCGCGAAACTCCCAGTTCCTGCCGCAGACATGCAGGCCCGCCTCGTCGAAAATAAACGAGCTCGATGTGCCGTCAACCTTCTCCGTGACGAAGAAAGAGATGCCGGCAAAAGCGGCAAGGTCAAGGTTTTGCGCCCGCTCCTCGTCGGTTTTCGGCACACTGCCCGGGTAGGGGCCGACTACATCGCCGGCGATGGATGCCGGGATCGGCGGTTCGTAAAGGGTGATGCCGAGAATTTCGGTCACATCGTCGCCCGCGGCATATTCCCCGGCCGGCAGCGCCTCGTCGATCTTGAAAACAATCCCCTGCGACAAGGCGCCGCGAAACTTTTTGGTCCGCAGGCGAAACTTGTCCTGCCGCAAAAATTCGTACTGCGGCTGTTCGGGAAAGACCGAATCTATCTCGCAATAGACAACGGGCATTCCCGGCTTGATCTCCTGCGCCCTTCTCACCACGACCTGCCAGCCTCCGAAGACCGCCAGTTCGATCGCATCGGCCCCCTCGATCGGCCGTATCTCGTCAACCTTCCGAATTGTTGCAAGTTTTCTCATAAATTCACCCACACCTGTCACGCCGCCGCCAGAGCCGGTCTGACTATCGATTCAATATCAGATCCCATGAACGTTTCCTGGTGCCTCACAGCGGTGTCTTTGATGTCCTGTAGAGATTCAATCTTGGTGATTGGCTATCCAGCTTACGATATATTCCATACCGTCTGATTTGATTTGGGGATTGTTGACATTCCAATCTCCTGTAAACCCAAGCTCATTTGCCGATAATTCAAAATGACACATGGCAATACCCATATCAACGTTCTGGAGCCTGATATCTTTGACAATATTTTCATATCCCGGTGTCCTTTTAAGGTAAAAATGGAAGGAATTTTGATCTCTGCTCTTAATGATTCGCCACGGTTGTTTGTTCGAAGCTGAAGGAGCTATCCTGACACATTCAAGGGACGTATGAAAGCTGCCGGAATTTTCTTTATCAAGACAAATGTCAATGTCGTGAAGATAAAAAAGTTCATGCCAGGGTTTTCTCTTATCGGATGCGGCAACAAATCTAAACATCCTGTCTACGACTGATCTCTTATCGCTGGAGTATCCGACAGGACTGACGACCGGCAATAATTCACTTTCACCAAGGTTGATTTTTCCGGCAAATCCACTTCTCTTGAAAGTTCCACCCAATAGGCAGGTTCCCAGCCCCATTGAGGTTGCCTTCAAAATATTCTTCTCCATGCAGTAGCCATAATCTTCCATGGCCCTCGGTTGTTTTTCAACAGTACCGACAATGAATTGCCTGGCTCCTTTTATAATTCCATAGGTGGTAAGATTCTTAAGCTCACTTATTTCCAGCTCATTGAAATCCAAGAGAAGAAAACGGACTTTACTTCCAAAAGGGGGCTCCTTGTTTGATGCCAGAAAATGTTTCAATTCGGATATTTTCCCCGGCGCAATGGCTCTGTTGCTATAAGTCCGGCAGGACTTTCGAGCTTGAATGGTTTCGATAATGTTCATAAGTGCCTCTCATTCTGCGATTGAGATCCTGCAATGCTGACCAGGACCTTTCTTTCTCGCGGCTCATTGTCAAAGTCAACCAAGACGATCTGTTGCCAGGTTCCCAGAGCGAGTCGGCTCTTGATCAAAGGAACAGTGAGAGATGGTCCCAGAAGCGCCGCCCGTACATGGGCATAACCATTCCCATCACCCCACTTGGCGTCATGCCGATATGGAATTCCGGTTGGGGCAAGGCGTTCAATGGCTTCTTTAAAATCCCAAACAACACCACTTTCATATTCGATGGTTGTAATCGCAGCGGTGGAGCCTGGCACGAATATGAGAACATGTCCCTCTGTCAACCCTGACTCAGCAACTTTACGGGATACATGGGGCGTGATGTCAATGATGTCGGTATCACCACTGGTCTTGAAAGACAGGTAAGAATTTGAGATTTTGAAGTCCATTGGTCCATCCTGATCACATCTTACTTTTTGATTAAATCCTTAATGAAATCTTCTTTTTGGATACCATGGTATAACTTTCTGCCCTATTCATCATCCTCACCCCTCTCGAAGATAAATTTTCAGAATGATGATCCGAGGTACCCGGCTC
>Ga0209182_10000342_pt1 | contig 12152 bp, 8 predicted proteins | sample LakBais05cmmetaG_FD_185474 | JGI IMG/M metagenome (GOLD analysis project Ga0209182, IMG submission 185474) | Lake sediment microbial communities from Lake Baikal, Russia to study Microbial Dark Matter (Phase II) - Lake Baikal sediment 0-5 cm... | ecosystem: Environmental > Aquatic > Freshwater >...
TCCCGGGGGTCATCGAGTCGTGGGCGGCGTCATCCCCAAGTGCATCTTTTTGACGGGCACGGATCCCTTGGAGAGTTGGCCCCGGGTAGCAAATATAGTCCGTGAATCTAAGAAAGCAGGGGGTAAGCTTGTAGCCGTCGATCCGAGAGAAACATGGTTGACGAAGCAGGCAGATATTTGGCTGCAACTCAGGCCAGGCACCGATACTGCTCTTTTCATGTCTATGATCCATGTCATTATCGAGGAAGGGTTCTGTGACACAGACTTCGTGGAAAAGTGGTGCTATGGTTTTGATAAGTTGGCTGAGAGGGCGCGGGAGTATCCGCCGGAGAAGGTTGCAGGGATCACCTGGGTGCCGGCAGACAAGATCAGGGAAGCTGCCCGAATGTTAGGTCAGAAGAAGCCATTCTACACCTGGAACGGCATGGGAACGGAACAACTGCATAACAGCATCCAGGCGATTCACGCACGGTTTATCCTGGCTGCGATCACAGGCAGCATTGATGTGGAAGGAGGAACGTATGTGGGTCGCCCGGGCAAAATGAGAGGGATCGATGATACGTGTGCGACGGAGAAGCTGCCCCCGGAGCAGAGGCGAAAGCAGTTAGGGGCAGATCGTTTCAGGTTCACGTCTTTCCCGGGGTATGAGCTGATTGCGGAAAATACCATGCGAGTGCATGGGAGAATGCCTCCCGGAGAGCCAACAGCCACTGCTTCTCCTCATCAGCCAACGATTTATCGAGCGATGATCACTGGACAACCTTATCCCGTCAAAGGCCTAATCGTCCATGCCCACAACCCGATGGTCGTTCAGGCCAACACCAAGCTCGTGTACAAGGCACTGAAGAGCCTTGACCTCAGCGTGGTGATGGACTACTGGCTGACCCCCACAGCCGAGCTGGCTGACTATGTTTTACCTGTGGCGTCCTGGTTGGAGAGACCTGACTTCATGGGTGATTATGGAGGAGAACAGGCCCTGCCGTCCTGTATCCCTGGCGAGTGTGACCACAAGAACGACTTTGAGATCTTCCGCGGGCTTGGGACAAGGCTTGGGCAGGACTGGCCCTGGGAGAGCCTCGAGGAGGTGTTCGACTATTGTCTGGAGCCTGGGGGCATGACGTTCAAGCAATTCCTGAAAAGGGAAAATCAGGGTGTTCCTGTTATTCGATACAAGAATTACGAAAAGACGGGGTTTGCCACAACCACGGGAAAGGCTGAGCTCTATTCGACCATCCTCGAGAAACTGGGCTATGACCCTTTGCCTCAGTATGAAGAGCCCCCTGAGACTCCCGTCTCCAAGCCCGAGCTGGCAGAAGAATACCCGCTGATATTGATCACGGGTGGCAGATTCAGACCCCTGTTTCATTCGGAGTGGCGGCAGATCGAGTCGATTCGCCGCCTGCACCCCTACCCGCTGGCGCAGGTTCATCGGGAGACGGCGCAGGGCCTGGGGATTCATGACGGGGATTGGATATGGATCGAGTCGCCGCGAGGCAGGATCAGGATGAAATGCCAGCACTACGAAGGAATAGACCGGCGGGTCGTTCACTGCCAGCATGGCTGGTGGTATCCCGAGCTTCCCGGGGAAGAGCCCTGGCTTCACGGGGTCTGGGAATCGAATGTCAACGTTCTCACCGATGATGATCCCGACCGCTGTAACCCCATGACAGGTGGCTGGCCCTTGAGGACGGCCCTGTGCAAGATTTACAAAATGAAGCAGTACTGACCCGTTTGAGCGGGACGCGTCGGACCCAGGGGATATTTGTGCCTCAGATCATAAGGTTGCCTCAACTTCCGTGGCATGGAACAAAGGAACTCGAAGTGCCTCTTCCTGACACTTGGGAAGTTACCGTCTGCAACATGGCCGGGTGGAATCGTCCTGCCCTCAGTGACGACCAGATCAAAGCGTCGCTCACCTACCTGATGGGTTCACCCCCTATCAGGGAATTGGCCAAAGGGAAAGAAGAGGTGGTCATCCTTTTTGATGACATGGCTCGTGTTACGCGGGTGGCCAGGATCGTTCCATTCATCCTTGAGGAGCTGGCGGAGGCGGGCATCCCCGATCATAAGATCAGATTCGTCGCAGCGACAGGGACTCACGGGGCGATGAACAGGGCGGACTTTGCCAAGAAGCTGGGTGAAGAAACCCTGAAGAGGTTTCCCGTCTACAATCATAACACCTTCGATCATTGCAGCTATGTAGGCAAGACGAGCTATGGCACGCCGGTGTCCATCAATTCCGAGGTGTTGAATTGCGACTTCAAAATCGCCATTGGTTCCGTGACGCCCCATCCATTGACGGTTTTCAGCGGAGGGGGCAAGAACATCCTGCCTGGAGTAGCCTCTTTTGAAACGATCAAAACCAACCACCGGTTGACTTCAGGAAAAGAACCAAGTGACTATGCCAAGAATGTCCCCCGCCTCGATATGGAAGAGGCTGCAAGACTCGTGGGCCTGGATGTGCTTGTGGAATGCCTCGTGAACTCCTGGGGGGAGACCTGTGCCTTGTTTGCAGGCGACCTGACGTCCGCCCACGAAGCTGCGGTTCGGGAAGCAAAGACCCACTACCTAACTCCCAAGGCGCAGGACCAGGACATTGTCATTGCGAACACCTTTGCCGAGGTGAATGAAGCGGCTAAAGGCCTCCTCGTCGCCTTTCCCTCTGTCAGTGAGCGAGGCGGAGATGTGGTCTTGATTCGCAATGCGCCTGAAGGGCAGGTGATTCATTATCTCTTCAGCAAGTTCGGAAGACATCTTGAGAATAGCGCCGGCAGAACCTTTGTTCTCCCTTCTCTTATCCGCCATCTGATCCTGTACTCTGAATATCCTGATATCGCTGGGGCAGGGCATTTTGGAGAATCAGATAAAGTCCTTCTGAAGAACACGTGGGCGGATGTATTGGACATCCTTCAAAAGTCCCATGGCCGTGGCGCGAGAGTGGCTGTTTATCCCAATGCTGACATCCAGTATTTTGGCTAACGACTTCAGAATAAGCTGAGCTTGCGAACAGTCAAAGCAGTTTATCATTCTTCGTACGATCTTAAGCAGGCCAATTCCCCATATTTACCGAGCGAAGAAAGTTTTTACAAGATGATTTTTTTCTGTTTTTTCTTGACTTTAAGTTCCTTTTCGATTTAAATAGTCTCTATTGAACAAACGATCAGTCAAGATTGAATCAGGTCTGTGTAAGGCTCTCAGGAACGCATCGCACATTACGGGAAAGGAGGTGGAGTATGATCATCGACTGGCAACACCACGTTTCACCGGAAGAGATCTATAAGAGAAGGGGCGGGAAGGCAGGACAGGCCTTCATCCAAGATGGGAAGGTAGGCATGCATCTCTATGCTGAAATCTATCAGATCGAGAAGCACCTGGAATTCATGGACGCATCAGGCATCGATGTCGCTGTCCTATCGGCGACTCTTGATTCCGTAGGCGACTGCAGGTTGACCGACGATCTTTATGCGAAGGTGATCAAGGAACATCCGAAACGGTTCGTCTGTTTCGCTCCCTGTATTCCGACCCGCGGCGAGGAAGCGTTTCAGGAACTCCGAAGGGCGGTCGATCTGGGCATGAGAGGAGTGGTGATTAGTCCGCAGAATGATAGCGAACCTCTCGACTCCCGCAAGCTGTGGCCTTTTTACAAAGCCGTCTCCCAGCTGAAAATACCCATCTTTGTGCATATCACCAATATTCCGGTGGGATATCCTGGATTCGATGCACCCTATAACCTCAATGTGAGCATGACCCGAGAATTTGATCTGGCGGGTAATACAGTGAGGCTTGTTCTGGGAGGGGTCTTGGCAGAATTTCCCGATCTCACATTCGTCATGTCGCACCTGGGAGGAGGAATCTCGTCGATCATAGAGCGCATCGAGCGTTATGTGGACGCATGGGGCGACCGCTTCTGGACGGAGCTGGGTGGAAAGCCTCCTTTTACGGCTCCCCATAAGGAGAACTTCAAAAAATATCTCGATCTTATCTACGTGGATATGGCTGGATATGAAGGGGGCATGAATGCTGTCAAATGCGCCCTCACCACCCTCCGTCCGGAAAGGATGGTGTTTGGTACTGACTACCCATACAATTTTACGAACGATCCTCAGGGAGTGAAGCGCTATATCGAGAACATCCGGAAGCTCGACCTTCCCCCTAAAAAAATCGAAGGTATGTTGGGAGGCAACGCGGCCAAACTCCTGGGGATGTAAATAAGAAAAGGGTTCAAGGGTTCCAGGGGTCCAGGAGAACACGCAGAAGCTAAAGACAGGCCCTCTTCGTGCGGTATGACATGAAGCTTTCCACTCGAACCCTCGACCCCCTAAATCCTTGCCCCCTATTATTTGAGGAGAGAGGTCCTGATCTGAAGTCTCCTGATGAGTAAGAGCACTATGGCTTGTGCCGGGAGGATTGCCCCGCCGAAGCCATCTCGAATGTTTTCCCGGGGCAGCGGTTGGCGACTTAGAGTGCTTTTTCATATTCTTTCCTCCTTACCTCTCCGGCTCCACTGGGGAGAAAGGCGGGGTAAGGGGCATTTGAAAGGAGGACTGCCATGTTTACAATGAAGACCATCGTCGTATTGTTATCATCCCTCTTCTTGTTCGTGGTGACGCTCGGTGTGATTGGTTATGCGCAGACACCACAACCAAAAGCAGCACCCGCCGCGCCAGCACCGGCACAAAAATCAGCGGCCACACCTGCACCTACCTCTAAGCCAACCAATCTCACCATGTATACCAGCCAGTTTGGACGTTCCAGTTACATCCAGGGATTTGCCCTTGCTGAAAACTTGAACAAACATTCCACATGGCTAAGGGGTACGGCGGAAGAGACCATGGGTTCGAGTGATAATGTCAAGCTGGGCGGAAATTCACCAGAGGCCAAAAAGAATTCGCTCATGGTTGTCTCTGAAACGCCTTATAAGCTGGCCAGGGACGGGAAGAAGCCCTTCGATAAACCCAATAAAGATTTGAAAATCGTTTGTGTGGGTTTTCGAGCGGCCCATTTCTTCGGAACCCTTGATCCAAAAGTTAAGACCTTTCAGGATATGATCGGTAAAAAGGTGGCTGTGGGTCCGAAAACAGACCCCCACGGGATCAAGGGGACAGACCAGCTGAAGTACTGCTACGAGATTCTGGACAAGGTAAAAATTATTAATATGCCGGCGCCGGATATCGGTGACGCCCTTATTGACGGGATCGTCAATGTCGGCCTTCTCACAGCAAATCCGGGATATCCGAAATGGAGTAAGGACGAAACCCTGGAGGTGCTGAGCGCCCGACATAAGGTTTATCCAATTCAACTAACTTTGGAACAGCTCAAAAAGAGTGTGGGAAAAGCTGAGACTGTTTTTACCCCAATCGCAATTCCTGCTGATTTCCTATTCCCAGGTCAAACATCAACCCTGGCCTCCGTGAGTTTTATTTACTGGACAGCCTACACCGATCTGCCCGATGAGGTTGTCTATGAAGTCCTCAGGATGTTCTACGAGTTCCAGCCCCAGTTCGTGGAGCATCATGCCCTCATGAAGTCGATCATACCGAATCAATTGGGTGAAGGAGATTTCACGAAAGAGGATGTCCACTCCGGAGCCCTCAAATTCTTTAAGGATAAAGGCTTGAAAGTGGGGCTCTAAATCTCTCGAGAGGAGGGGAGCATGGACAGCTCATCCAGAGAAAAGACTTCCTCGAAGGCCCTGAATACGGTCATCTCGGTCATCGCTGTCATGATGGCCCTTTATCATCTGGTCATGACTCAATATTTTCTGGAGCTCCCGGTCCTATGGCAGAATACCCATCTGGCCTTCGCGTTCGTGGTCGTTTTTTTAGTCTCGTTGAAACAGGGAAGGAGTCGTTGGTGGCCCCTCCCGATCGTCCTTCTATTGCTCAGCCTGGTCGTCACGACTTATGTCAAGATAGAGTATGACCGGCTTTCCGAGTATATTGGCTGGCCAACTCTCCCGGATACGATCATCGGGACCATCCTCATCATCCTTGCCCTGGAAGGCGGGAGAAGGGCCCAGGGCCTCATCTTCACCATCATCGCCCTCGCCTTTTTAGGCTATGGGTTTTTTGGACAGCACCTTCCCTACCCCCTCTGGCACGCCCCCTTTTCCTACGAACGATTGGTCAACATGCTCACCCTGGGGTTTTCGGGGATTTACGGCTCGATGCTCAGCATCTCGGCCAAGTATATCTTCCTGTTTATGCTTTTCGGAGGTGTGCTGGAGGCCTCGGGGGCTGCTGAATCGTTTATGCCCCTGGCCAATGCCCTTGGGAGAAGGTTGGCGGGAGGGCCAGCTCATACGGCAGTGGTGAGCAGCGCTCTGGTGGGAATGGTGACCGGATCAGGGATGGCAAATGTGGCCATCACAGGTGCCTTTACCATACCCGCGATGAAAAAATCGGGCTACACACCGGAACTGGCGGGGGCTGTGGAAGCGGCTGCATCGACAGGAGGTCAGATCATGCCCCCTGTCATGGGAACGGCGGCCTTCGTCATGGTCGGATTTACGGGCATCCCCTATTCGAGGATCATGCTGGCGGCGATCATCCCGGCCATTTTCTATTATTTGAGCATCGGCATAGGGGTGGAACTTTCAGCCATGAAGAGCAGATTTTCCGTTCCCCCTCAGGAGATCGACTGGAAGATTGTTGGGCTGAGGGCCCCTGTCTTCGTCATCCCTCTCGTGCTGCTGGCGGTCCTCCTCTTGAGGGGTTACACCCCCATGTTCACCGCTTTCTATGCGGTGGTCTCCGTCATGGCAGTCAGTCTGATCATCGGGGCTTTCGAAAAAAAGGCCCGCATCCCTCTCCGGCGATGGATCCAAGGATTTGTGCAAGGGGCGATCTCAGGAGCCCGGATCGGTGTGGGGATTGCTTGTATCGGGATCGTCGTCGGCGTGGTCACGTTCAGCGGACTCGGGCCCAAGTTCACTGTCCTGATCCGCATACTCAGCGGCGGAAACATCCCCCTGGCGCTCTTCCTGACCATGATCCTTGCCCTCATTTTAGGGTGCGGCATTCCGGTGACAGCAGCCTACATCCTCGTGGCTGTGGCCGTGGTCCCCGGACTTGTGAGGATGGGAGTGGACCCGCTGGCAGCCCATTTCTTTGCTTTCTATTACTCCTGCATTGGTGCTGTCTCTCCCCCCATCGCCGGTGCCTGTGTGGTGGCCGCAGGAATGGCCGGTGGTTCTTACTTGATGACAGGGGTCAAGGCCATGGGACTGGTGACGGTGGGGTTCATCGTCCCCTTTTTATGCGTCTGGAACCCATTTATGCTGTGGTATCCAAATCCCTTTCTCGAAAGTGCCGTGATTTTTGTGAGCCTCCTGTTGGGAACGCTGAGCCTCCATATCACGATCCATAACCAATACTTATTGTCCACTCATCTGGCGGAGAGACTACTATTTCTGATTGCCACCGTAGGGCTCTTTGGATTTGCCTTCAACCATAACTATCTCTACTTGGCGGTAGGGTTGCCCCTCTTCGGCCTCCTGACCTTCATTCAATGGAGGAGGAAAAGAGAAGCCCAGGAAACGGCGGTCAAGATGACCCCCTTTCCTGAATGATGGCCGTGAGTTCGGATCAACGATGGATAAGAAGGATGAAGTTGTAAAAAGCACCTGCGGTCTCTGTTTTTTAGGCTGTGGCATAAGAATTCATATCAGGGATGGACAACCCATCAAGATTGAAGGAGACCCTGAGAGTCCGGTCAACAGAGGGACACTCTGCGTAAAAGGGTTGGCATCCCTGGAATATCTTCAACACCCTGACCGATTGAGACATCCGTTGAAAAGGGCAGGGGAGCGCGGCCAAGGCCAATGGCAGCGGATCTCGTGGGATGAGGCATTGGATACGATCGCCGGGGAGATGGCCAAAGCCAAGAAGGACTTCGGTCCCGAGTCCGTGGTCATGGTCATGGGGTATGCCAAGGGGTTTCAGAACACCTGGCTTCACAGACTGGCGAATGTTTTTGGAACTCCGAACGTGGCAGGGATGGGGCACCTCTGCACGCAACCAAGATCCTTTGCCTCGAAACTGACTCTCGGGTTTTCACCCACGCCCGATTTTGACCACCCTCCGGGCTGCGTTGTTATATGGGGGGTAAACTCTGCAGAGACCAATCATCCCCTTTCTCAGAAGATGCTCAACGTTCTCCGCAAAGGGACGACAAAGCTGATCGTGATCGATCCTAAAGATATTGACCTGACCAAGAAGGCGGACCAGTGGCTGAGGGTAAGGCCCGGTTCTGATTTGGCTCTTGCGTTGGGGATGATCCACGTCATCATCAATGAAGGTTTATACGACAAGGCCTTTGTGGACAAGTGGACCTCTGGATTTGAAGCGCTCAGGGAGCATGTTCAGAACTTTTCTCCGGAGAAGGTTGAGCCGACGACGTGGATAGAGGCCAAGGCCCTTCGAGACGCAGCCAGAGTGTATAGCCAAAATAGACCCGCGTGCATCCTATGGGGGAATGCGATCGATCACAATCTTAACAGCTTCCAAACGGCCCGAGCGATTTCCATCTTGAGGGCGATTACAGGGAACCTCGGCGTTCCCGGTGGCGAGGCCGAGTGGGCAACATTACCTCTAGCCTGGTGGGCTTCACCCGATTTGGAACTGCGGGATCGACTGCCGAAAGAGAATTGGCGGAAAAGGGTGGGAGCGGATCTGAAGCTACTGCCGATGTTCCACTACATCCTGCCGCAGAGAATGATAAAGGCCATCTTGGAGGGAGATCCTTATCCCATTCAGACCGTCTTTGTCCAAGGATGTAACTCGCTCGTGACCTACAGTCATGCCCAGGAAACCTACCGAGCTTTGAAGAAGCTACGTTTTTTGGCTGTGGCAGATCTGTTTATGACGCCCACAGCGGCACTGGCTGACATTGTGCTGCCTGTAGGGAGCTATCTTGAGTTTGACAGTCTGGTTGCGCCAACCAACGTGATCGCTCAGGTCCAGCAAAGAGTGGCTCAGGTCGGTGAATGCAAGTCAGACTATGAGATCATGAGCGAGTTGGCCCGGCGGCTGGAGCTGGGAGAGCATTTCTGGGACACGACAGAGCAAGCGCTGGATGCCATCCTGAAACCTGCTGGATTGACCTTTGAAGAGTTCAGGCAGATAGGAATTCTTTCCAGCAGCAAGCAATACAGAAGATATGAACAAAATGGCTTCGGGACTCCTTCGGGGAAGGTGGAACTCTATTCAAGCCAGTTGAAGGAGTGGGGTTTTGATCCATTACCGGTTTACCATGAGCTGCCCGAGACACCCTATAGCGACCCCGCGTTGGTTCATGATTATCCCTTGATCCTTACGAGCTATAAGTCTGCTCCCTTCCAGCATTCAGGAGGAAGGCAGATTTCCACGCTGCGGAGAAGACGTCTTGACCCCACTGTGGAGATTCAATCCGAGTTGGCCCGCCGGCTGGGGATTGCAGAGGGGGATTGGGTATATATTGAGACCAGGAGGGGGAGGATCAAACAGAAGGCTTCGTTGGTCTCTGGCATCGATCCAAGGGTTGTCATTGCCGATTACGGCTGGTGGTTTCCCGAGAGAGGAGTTGACGATATCTATGGGTGGGCAGAGTCAAATATCAATCTCTTGACCGATGATAGTCCACCTTATAATCGAGAGATCGGTTCTCCTACACTGCGGGGAATTCTGTGCAAAGTTTACAGGGCCTAGGCCAGGAGTATTTCGAAAAACGAAGGCAATGAGAACGAGACAAAGGAGTTAGGTTTATGACCCTTGCTATTCACGACATTGACGAAGCCATTGGGTCACCCCTGGCGGAGTGGAAGCGGCCGTGGTGGGTCCGCTGGGTGGATAAGCCTACGGTAGAAATTGACTGGGACCTGATGCAGCGCTTCGACGGTCGCAAGATGCAGCAGGTGTCTTGGGCCAAATATGTGGGTGAGGACAAAGCCAGACGCCTAAATAAGCTCAGGGAGAAAAGGACGAAGGACTGGATCCTGAAAGAGAGGCCAGGCTACACCTTGAGGGACCGAGCCATGGACATTGCGGGCAGCCAGTCAGGGTCAGTGGGTACGGGTTTCCTCGGCTCTTGGAAAGAATCGATGGAGAAGAAGGACCCCTTCCGGCAAACCATATTCAGCCCCGAGGAACTGGGGGTGCCTGGCTGGAAAGGGAACCCGGGGGAGAATTCGCGTATGATCCGGGCTGCCCTCAGGTTTTTTGGCGCAGACCAAGTGGGCTTTGTGGAGCTAAACGAAAAGACCCGCAAATTTATCTATTCCTACGATGCCCGGGACGGCAAGCCTCTCGTCTTCGAAAATGTTGAGAAGGCCTATGAGACAAACGAGAAAAGGGTGATTCCCTACCGAGCAGAATGGGTGATCGTCTTTACCGTGCAACTCTCGGAGGAGTTGATCAAGCGAACCTACGGGTCAGCTCCTACTGCCTTATCGAGCGCAGCGACCGGCCTAGCCTACGCACGGGCCAGAAACATCATCGATCGGCTGCAGACGTTCCTTCACATCCTCGGATACCAGGCGTTGATGGGAACATGGTTCAACGGGCTCGGCATCGCTCCAGCGTTCGGTGTCATGGCCGGCCTGGGGGAGCTCAGCCGTCTCAATCGGATGATCAGTCCCGAATACGGCCCCATGCAGCGAATCTTTCGGGTCATCACGGATCTGCCTCTTGCTCCCACCCGGCCCATCGATGCAGGCATCATGCGCTTCTGCAGAACCTGTAAGAGGTGTGCCGAGGCCTGCCCGGTGTCGGTGCTCAGCCTGGAGACAGAACCTTCGTGGGAGGTGGTCGGACCCTGGAACAACCCGGGCCATCGTGCCTACTTCGAGGATTCTCCGAGATGCAGGAGCTACTGGTCCGTGTCAACGGTCGGCTGTGCAAGATGCTTTGCCGTGTGTCCCTTCAGCATGAAAAACAGGTCTTTCATGCACAGGGCCGTAGCTGCAACGATCTCGGCCACTCCACTCCTGAATGGCTTCTTTACAAAGATGCACACGGCCATGGGGTACGAGACGCCCAAGGATATTGAGGGGTGGTGGGAGCTGAACTTGCCTCCTCATGGTATTGAAACGACGAGAGGAACCCAGTTCGAATAATCGATCAAAGGGAGTTCGTCATGGGATGGTTCATCTATGGCTTGATTGTGGGTGCCGGCGGGATGAGGCTCGTCCAGTGGGCACAGAGTGAAAACAGGAACGTGGGGTGGTACGTTTGGGTGATCGGGGTTATGGCCGTTCTCCTCGGTGCGCTCACCCTTCAGCATTTCTTCGCTTCTCGTAAGGAGCTGGAACCGAAGGCTGCCTGGAGGGGAGCTCTATTCATGGGAGTTCCCGCTCTCCTGCTGGCCGGCGTGGCGGCCTGGCTCCTTTTGAGTTCCCCATAGCCATGCTCCTTATTTCTTGGCTGACGGGCTTCTTTCCTTAAGAACGGAAGGGGATGACACTCCGGGATTTAGGATGCCATGGAAGAATATGTCAGCAAGTATTTGAGCCGCCTCTTCAATAGGGATCCCGCCATCTTCCTTAAACCACCGGTAGCACCAATTTGCCATTCCGAACATGGCAAAGGCCGCAACAGGAAGCTGTTCAAAACGGACCAGCTTAAGCTTTTTTAGTTCCTCTAATTGGTTAATGTACGTGTCGTAGATATTGCGGTGCTGTTTGTAAATGATGCTCCTGTATTTCTTCGATAAGTTGACCTGTTCTTCAACGTAAACCTTGACCTCGTTTTTCTTCTGATGGGCCAGGCAAATATGACCTAGAAGCATGTGGCGCAATCGTTCCAGGGGATCACTGAACTCTTCTATTGACTTTTTCAGGAGGCCGTAGAGATCATTGCCAATGGAGTCGATAATGGTGAAGAGCAGGTCCTCCTTATTTTTGAAGTAATAGTAGATCGTAGCAACGCTCACATCGAGATCTCTTGCAATATCCCTGACCGAGGTCGCTGCGTAGCCTTTCTCACCAAAAAGGGTGGCAGCCACATTCATGATCGTCTCTTTCTCTAGAGATATATCCTTCTTCATTCTTTTTTCCCCCTTTGCCAAATTGCTTTTTTATTATATTGCAAAAAATGGAAAGGATATCCTTTTTCAAGGACTTGCTTATTCAGAGAGCAGGATGACTCCGAGAGTCATTTACGTAAATGCTTAAGTAC